>Ga0302275_10005218_pt1 | contig 12552 bp, 9 predicted proteins | sample III_Bog_N2_2_FD_200229 | JGI IMG/M metagenome (GOLD analysis project Ga0302275, IMG submission 200229) | Peat permafrost microbial communities from Stordalen Mire near Abisko, Sweden - III_Bog_N2_2 | ecosystem: Environmental > Terrestrial > Soil > Wetlands > Peat | place: Sweden: Abisko...
CGGGGGCGCTCGGTTCCTGCGGGGTGTGCCTTCGATTGGCGCGATGAGCGAAAAGGCATTGAGTATGCGCTTTCGCTGAAACGGCCATGCGCGGTGAAGCCGGCAAGCGATACCTCAGGCGGCAAAGGCGTAGCTGCTTCGCTGACCACACGGAGCCAAATCGCCAATGCATTTCGATTCGCCGGATTGTTCGCTCCCAAGGTGCTGATTGAGGAATTTATTCCTGGCGACAACTACCGTTTTCTGATTTTCAAGGGCAGGTGCCTCTCAGTTTCGCGGCGCGAGTTACCCGCAGTTACAGGAAATGGTGTGAGCACGGTTCGCGAGCTGGTGGAGAATGAGAATTGCAATCGGATCGATAGCTCCGAGTGGCAAGACGGGGATGCGGGGTGGATGCCTCTCCCAACCAACGCCGCCGCATTGCGGGTTCTGAAAGGCCAGGGCCTCGATTGGAGCGGTGTGCCCAAGCCAAGTGAACCGGTCTATCTGGGAGCCGTGGCCAACATTGGATTCGGATGCACTTACAGCGAGGTTCTTGGAATGACGCACCCGGACCAGATTCGCGCCGCCCAGCTTGCCACGGAGATGATTGGAATGACAATTGCCGGCGTGGATATAATTTCCCCTGATATCAAGGCCCCCGGCTACCATGTTCTTGAGATCAACGCTTCACCAGGCTGGATACTCCACTATATGATTCGTAACTCTCAGGAAATGAGAGACCCGATCCGGACGATACTGGCTGACTATTTTGATATCGACGCCGGGATTAAGGCTGAGAAACACATCGCCGTCGTCCGGTGAGATATTCTGGAAGCAACCTACCGAGGCGATTTCTGAAGGTGCACACCGGGAAGGTGTTATTGCATTGTGGAGTCAGGAATATGTGCGTGCACTGACTCCCGGCGAATATAATCGACGCGTTCGGGCCGGTTGAGAAGTAACTTTGAGATGATATTGGAAGAGCCCGTGGTAATAGAAACGAGTCCCGCGATCCACGCATTACAATCGTTCGCGGCATACGATTGTCTTCGCCTTGGCACCTACCGTGACCGCGAGCCCCAAACTGGAAAGATTCGCATTGAGAAGGCTTTCGACGCAACTCTGCTGCGGTTTGAAGATGTCGGATTCTTTAACCGGGTGTATGCGCCCAATGACACAATTTCCAGGCACCTGGATGAGGTTGAAAGGTTCTACCGCGACTCGCGCTTCGGCTGCGAACTGGTGGCTGCCTGCGGCGATCAAGGTCCGGTTGCGAACGCTTGTTTGGAGCGTGGTTGGCAGCGCAGCCATAGTTATGCATGGATGCACATTAAGACGGCCGTGCAGAGCCCGTGCGGTGAGTATCCCGGGATTTCAATCCGGGAGCCGCGAATCGAGGAGCGGACAGCATTTCTGGAGTTCTATCTGCGTGGATTCGAGGCTCCGCCTGCCAACTTTCCCGCGGCGATCCGCAACATGCGCCACTTGTTCGAACTGCCGCAGTTGCACTTCATGATTGCCTCGCGCGAAGGCGTGGACGCAGCGATTGGGATGCTTTGCGTGTTTGGCGATACCGCAATGCTGGCGGCCGGAGCCACGGTGCCGGAACAGCGGCGGCACGGCTGTCATCATGCGCTGCTTGCGGCGCGGCTTCGATTGGCGCAAGCGCTCGGCTGCACCGAAATCGTCTCGTATGCCTATGCTGGCGGACAGAGCCACCTGGACATGGTGAGCATGGGTCTGCGTACGGTGAGCGTAACCCAGTCGTGGCGATTTGGCGGAACAGCACACTCATGAGCAGCGGGGTTCCTTTTCGTTCACAGCATGCAAGCGACAATGGCTTTGCGCCCGGCGAAGGATTCCGCCCGTTTGAATTGGCGGATGCGGAGTCGAGCGTCGCGCTTCGCTTGCGCCAGTCCGCACAGCGCAACGCTGACCGCATCGCGCTGGTCGATGGTGAAAGGCGGGTGACGTATCGCGATCTCAGCGACTCTGTGCGGAGAATCGGCAGCCATTTGCGCACGCAGTTTCCTGGCGGTGGCATTGTTGCGATCAGGATGCGTTTCGGGCTGGAACTGGTGGAAGCGATGCTTGGCGCTCTTGATGGCGGCTTTGCCTATCTGGTTGTCGATTCCGCAGCTCCCGATGCAGAGGTCGATCGTCTCATAGCGGAGTCTCGTCCAGCTTTGTTGATTGCCAACAGAGCGAATGGCGCTGGAGGATTACCGTTTGCGCCTGGGGTTCCTGTTGTCGATTTTGCATCCATGCTCTCAAGCGAAGGTGAGTCGATTGATCAAGATTGCGGCGATGACGCACATAGGTCGGACGCCATCGCCGCAGTATACGCGACCTCGGGATCGACTGGCGTTGCAAAGCTCGTAGGCCTTTCGAATCGGGCAGTTCTGTTCGACATCGGGCGTCAGACGAACGATCTGTTTCTTGGCCCAGCGGACCGGTTCGATCAGCTCTTTTCGTTTGCCTTCAGCGCGTCGCTTGCGCCAATGTTCGGCAGCCTGTTGAATGGAGGCGAGCTGCATCTGTTTGAAGCACGCGGCCGGCTCCATCTGCTGCGGGAGTGGCTCTCATCCAGCCGAATCACGGTCAGCACCATGTCCGCTTCGATGCTCAGGGCTGCATGCGATGGGGCCACGGCTCCTGGCTCATTTACTCATTTGCGGTTGATCTCCACCGGTGGAGAAGAAATGCTCAGTCGCGACATCGAGCAATTCCGCCGCTCATTTCCATCTACAACAGTTTTGCAGAATGCCATGGCGGCAACCGAGACGCGAACCTACGCGCAGTACTTTGTGCCGCGGACAGGCGAGATTGAGAGCCCTGTGCCGATTGGATGGCCGGTCTACTCCAAATCCATTCTTCTTCTCGACGAAAATGGCCGTCCTGTTCCCGATGGAGAAACGGGGGAGATTGTTGTCGAGAGCCGGTATCTCTCGTCGGGCTATGTGAATGACCCGCAACTGACCGGGAAACGATTTGAGAAGGCGGACTCGGACAATGGGATGATTCGATATAGGACTGGGGACCATGCGCGACGCCGTGCCGACGGTTGCCTTTTGTTTGCAGGCCGTTCAGACTCCATGGTCAAGCTGGGTGGGTACCGGATCGAACTGGAAGCAGTGGCCGCCGCTATTCGCCGCTACCCAGGCATTCGAGAAGCAGAAGTGGTATTGCGCGACGAGGCCGCGGCCTATCCGCGCATCGTTGCTTACTACGTGGGAGAGGCGGATGCAGCCGGGTTGCGGGAGTTTCTAGCCTCGGAGCTGCCCGATTACATGGTTCCCGCGGATCTGGTTGCGCTTGCGGAAATGCCATCGCTTCCGAACGGCAAAATCGATCGCATCTCCCTGGCAGCTCTTCCTAATCATCCGCCGAAAAGCACGATCTCCACGAGCCGTCCTCCGAACGATGGAATTGAGGCGGCTCTGGCAACAATCTGGAGCGACCTGCTCGGCCATCCGGTCGGTGTCGATGAGGACTTTATGAATTCAGGCGGCGACTCGCTGCTTGCCCTCGCTATGGTTGAGCGCATTGAGCGTGCATGCGGTGTGCGAATTGGTCTCGCGGCTCTGCTGAAGGCGCCAACGATTGAACTTCTGGCGAACGTGATTCGAGGTCCGCAGTCGGCCCGGATGCCCAGGCTGGCGGATGTTCAGCCACATGGAAACCGGTCTCCGATCTTCTGGGTCCACGCCGAACTGCGATTCAGGGCACTCGCGCCAAGCCTCGGCTTCGATCAGCCCATCCTCGGACTGCAGCTTGGCGAGGCAGGCCGTTTAACCACCGTTGCCGCCATGGCTGCCTATCACATTGAAACCATCCGCAAGCGCCAGCCGCACGGACCTTATCACGTTGCAGGATTTTGCGCGGCAGGCCTGGTTGCTTACGAGGTGGCCCGGCAACTGGTCGAGTCCGGCGAAGAGGTCGCGCTTCTCGCCCTCATCGATACCTATGGACCCGTGCACCAGTCGCGCCGGCAAAACTGGAAAGAACATTTCCTGCGGTTCGTCCGGGCCGATCGAGCACGGTGGACCCTGGCTGCGGAACGCGCGCGCGCACTGAGGAGAATGTTCGAACGGAGGCTCTGGCACCTGCTCTATCGGCATGGATTGCCGCTCGAGGGCTGGATCAGGAAGCGAATTCAACATGCGGCGCCCGAAGAGTTCCTGCCCGCATTCGCCGCCTGCTTGCGCTATGTTCCGCCGGTCTATCCGGGCCGGCTGACACTGTTCCGCCCACCGGAGGAGAAGCTTGATGCCGGGCAGAACGCTGAGTACGGATGGGCGGGGATGGCGCTTTGCGGACTGGACATTATCGAGGTGCCCGGAAGCCACCTGGAGATGCCGGTGAGCGAGATTGTGGCTGCCGAACTCGGGCGGCGAATCAGCGAAGCTCATACCGCGCCTCGCTAGAATCGCTTCAGCGGGAAAAGGCAGATTGTTGCCAGACTCACTTATGTGCCGTCTGCAAACGCGCCTTTCGATCTTGGTCCCGTGGACAGATGGCAATCGCTCGCCCAATCCCTGTGAATCCAAGCCCGCGGATCAAGTCTGCCCAATCGGCACGGGACAGTTGTTGGTACCGGAATGTACCAGTGGGGTCTCTAGAATCGATCGCCGAAAGTCCGGATAACGGAGTTGCCGCGAATTCGCTTTCAGCGGTGGTTGATTGCGGTGAAAACTGAAACACTACGAGCCTCGACATGCCGTCGTGGAAGTAGTCTTTGCCAATCCTTTGGAGCGCTTCAAGCGTAAGCGGCGTTTCACCCTTCACGAAGAAGGCGCCCAGAAATTCGCCAAAGCTCTCGAAGAGGAAGGGCATTTTCTCGAGGAACGCACGAGTCGCATCGGAGTCAGACACGATTCGCATCAGGAACTTGTTTGAAGCCGCTTCAACAATTCTTTGCGACCACGCCCTCTTGAGCCGCAGCACCCCATCGTTGAGGAATGGCCGGCTTCGGGTCATATCCAGCTTCCGGCAGCCCTGCTCCTCGACTCTGCGAAAGGTGAACTCATAGAGTGCGAGCTGTGCCCCGTCCCGGACGTACTCCCATTTGCCGTCACGGACCCCGATCCATGCCATGCAGGCGGTGGAACCCTCGTAGAAAATCAACTGTCCGGCGATATGCTCGCCCTGTTTCTTCACCATAAGCAACTCGCCCCTATCGAAGGCTGCCTGTACTCGTTTTCTCGGCGCCACGTGCCCGCTGTCTCCATAGCGCTTGGTGATGTAGGGTAAATACATATTGTCGAAAAAATCGTCGAAGCGCGCCTGATCGGTTGTGATCTCATATTCGAGAGAATTCTGGCGAATCTTTCTGCGCACGGGCTCGACGCTCCTGCGGCGCAATTGCTTCGCGCTGCGCGGAAGTTCCGCTTCTCCGCGAACCCAGGAGGGGATTACCATTCCGCATCCGGCCCGCAGATAGCGCAGAAACCGCGCTTCGATCTCGCTGAAAACCACGGAGCATTCGCGCGCAGCTTTGGGAAGCTTTTGCGTGTTCCATACCCATGATCGGCCAAGGTACCGCGAGCGAGCGTCAGGACCAAAAAACAATCTGCTTACGTAGCTCCTGGTCTCAGCACTTTGCGTATACACGCAGACGGAGATCGGCGTCAGGCTTCCCTGCATATCCCCAGTGAAAATCCACACCTGTGGCCTCAGGGTATTCAACAAATCATACAAATAAAATGTGATCGGACTGACAGACACGCGCAGGCTCTTGGGGAGGGCGCGGTAACCCTTTTTTGCAAGAGAGACTAGAAGAGCAGCGCCACGAGGTGGCACACGGTTTCCATGGTCAGAGGCGTCGTGCATTTGGGTTCCACCGCCGTGTGGACACGCTGACGTTCCCCCTGCTTCATTCGGGGCCAGTTCGCCTCCACACAGGGGACATCGCAACGCGACCGAAGTGGGCATTGGGTGAATGAATTCTACCAGCACCATCCGAATCCGGAGCCCATTGCCTTACCTTACTTGAAGAATCCTTTCAAAGCTGTATTCAGGTCAATGATCAGGTTCTCAATCCCGGATTGGATCAGGCTCCGGGGATCAGATTGCGCAGGGTTCTCGCTTTTCGCCAAAAGGCGAATGCGCGTTTCCAATGCCGGCTCGGCCCGTCATGCGGGTTCCGGGCAAATTGGCCAAACCGGAGATCTTTGGCAGATCCCGGGCTTCGGGCGACCATTTCGGCAAGGCCGGTAGATGGTTCAACGAGCCGCGCGGACGCAAAAAAATCACCTCCGAAGGATCTCTTCTCTTCGGAGGCGCTTGTACTGATGATGACAAGATAATGAGGGGGGTACCAGTAGCCGGCGCTGGAGGTCGGTAGCGCGCGGCTACTGGTGATCCCTATACAAACGAGACTAGCCGCGGCTTCCCCTTTCCACTGCTGCCTCGTGTCGCCCGGCTCTAAGAGGGTTTTTCTTGCTCACCCTCTGAACCATGTTGACAACTGAAGTTTCTCCCATGTCGGCGGACCGGTCCGTGACGGCTGTCACATAGGTCAAACGTTTTTTTCCACACGCCTGTGCCTCTTGCATTCAATCACTTTTCCCACCCCAGCCGCTGGTCAATTCGGTACACATGCGCCGATTCTCCATGCCCCACTCATCCACCCTTGGAAGCCCTGCCGCAACGAGACCGAGGCAATCGCGTCCTGCATCTTGAAAGCGCAAGGAAAATGGGGACAATTGGTATTGGAGTGAGCCCCTTTTACTCCTCCAAACCACCGCAAATGCACTCGCCCGCCTACTATTTCGCTTTCTGGTAAACACAGGGACCATACGCCCGGGTAATCGAAATCCGGTCGTCGCCCACAAACTCAAACAGCGACCCGCCCGAACCAAATCCTGCCGTAATCACCCACACCTTCCCCTTGGTCTCAGTGTTATATGTCACCCCGACAGGTCCGCCCGTCTTCCCCTGCGAGAACTGGTTGATGTCGGTCGAGGTAAACACCAGCTTGTCGTAGTAGCAGCGGTCTCCCTGCACCAGGGTCCATGTCCCCAGAATGGGATTTGAAGTGCCATGGCAAGCGGTAACTCCGGCGACAAGCATCATCAACGCCGCAGCAGCATTCCTGAAGCATGTCTTCATTTCGAGGCTCCCCTTTCGCTCCCCTGTTTGGAGGTAATAGGGAACATGATACCAATTCACACAGCAGTTTTAGCTGGCAGCAATCGACGGGATTTTGTCGTGTCCCTCGGCGCCATTGTCGGGGGCAATCTCCCTCGACACCGACATCGTATTCTTCAGTTTCCTGCTCAGCACGCTCATCCTGCATGTCCCTCCAAAGACGGCGATCGTCGAGGCAATTGGGCTGGCTGATGCAAAGGACGATCCGTATCAAAGCGCTATGCGCCTTCATTCGTCCCGCATTGACAAAGCTCGCCCCGTATCCGAGAATCGGAGTTTCAGTTCCCGCCCAGGAAAGTCTTTCAGTGACAGCTCTCCTCACAACGAATCTTGGCTCGATTCCCCTGCTTGGCAGGGGCAAGGTCCGCGACCTGTATGCCGTCGGCGATGCGCTGCTGATGGTGGCCACCGACCGGATCTCCGCCTTCGATCATGTTCTCGCCACCGGCATTCCCGGAAAGGGAAAGATCCTCACCCAGATCTCGCTCTTCTGGTTCAACCTGCTCAAGAATCTTGTTCCCAACCACCTGCTCGAAACCGATGCCGCAAACTTCCCTGCCGCCTTGCAACCCTATCGCGATCAGTTGGAAGGCCGGTCCATGCTGGTCACTCGCGCTGCCATGTTTCCCGTGGAGTGCGTGGCCCGCGGCTACCTGGCCGGCTCCGGCTGGAAGGAATATCAGGCCACTGGAACTGTCTGCGGTATTCCGCTCCCCAGCGGCCTGCTCGACGGATCGCGCCTTCCCGAACCGGTATTTACACCTGCCACCAAGAGCCAGGACGGCGCGCACGACGAGAACATCTCCTTTGCCGCCACCGAGGCGTTGCTGGGCGCCACCGATGCGGCAGAATTGAAGCGGCTCACGCTGGCCCTCTATAACCGGGCTGCCCAACATGCGGAGTCTTGCGGAATCATCCTGGCCGACACAAAATTTGAGTTTGGTAAAACATCCGAAGGGATTATCCTTGCTGATGAGGTGCTGACACCGGACTCTTCTCGCTTCTGGGAACAGTCGGCCTGGAAGCCCGGCGGCGCTCAGCCATCCTTCGACAAGCAGTTTGTTCGCGACTATCTTGAGTCGATCCACTGGAACAAGCAGGCGCCCGCGCCCGGTCTTCCGGAAGAAGTAGCAGAGCGCACACAGGCAAAGTATCTTGAGGCCTTCCGCCGCTTGACCGGACGGCATCTCAATTTGTAACGGCATTTGCGGAGCGCAACATGGCATGGGTGGATTTAGGGATCGTGTTCATCATGGCCTCAGCCGTGATAACCGGGGCGGCGGAGGGATTCTTCCGTTCAGCCTTCTCGCTTGGCGGGCTGGTGCTTGGCCTGGCGGTTGCGGCATGGAATTACAGCCGCTTCTCGCCTCTTTTCCTGCCCGTGGTCCGTTCCAAGGCAGTCGCCGACACCATTGCCTTTCTGCTCGTCGCACTGCTGGTGATGGCGGTGGCCGGCATGATCGGCGCCATTCTGGCAAAGGCATTCAAGTTGTTGGGATTGGGTTGCCTGGATGGATTGGCTGGGGCAGTTTTCGGGTTCTTTCAGGGCGTGATTCTGGTTACGCTGGGCATTCTTGCCATCGTCGCTTTTTTTCCAGAAGCGCACTGGCTCGAAGATGCTAAACTGCCCAAGATGTTTTTCGGATTTTGTCACCTCAGCACGCACATTAGTCCCGAAGAGTTGGCGCACCGCGTCCGCGATGGCCTGAAGACACTGGAGCATGAGACGCCCCTGTGGTTGCATCCCAAGGAAAGCGGATCGTAATATCGGGCCATTGCGCAGCCCAATGAAAACAGATCAAACTGATAAAGCAGTAAGAGGTGAACGTGAGACGAGAACTGGACAGCCTGGTGACGCAAATGCATTCCAGCGGCATCCGCTATGAAGATGCCGTGCGCGATTTCAAGAGGCAATATCTGCGCGAAGTTCTGGAGGCACACCGGGGAAACCAGTGTAAGGCGGCCGAAGAGTTGGGAATCCATCGCAACACGCTGAGCCGCGCCATGGCCGATCTGGACCTGGATCTGGCAGAGGTGCGCGCGGGCCTCAAGCGTCCGGTGCGCAGCGAACGTCCTGTATACAGCGCGGGTCGCCAGAACTACCGCCTGGGCTGATGGTTCAAATCAAAGAATGCTGACAACCTTGCCTACCAACGAAGCGCGGATCGCCATCGAGCCAGGCTTTGCCTGGGACACTCAGGACGCCTATCTGTTCGACATTGACGGCACCCTGTTGCGCAGCCGCGACCGCATACACGTGGACTCGTTCGCTTCAAGCGTGCAGCGAGTTACCGGCTTTGAAGTCACGCTGGCCGGCATCCTGCTGCACGGCAGCACCGATACGGCCATCCTGCGCGAGGCCTGCAATCAGGCCGGGATTCCAGCCAATCTGCTTGAAGATCGCATCGAGGCCATCCTGGAAGCGATGCGTAACACGGTTGCCGAGCGCCGACATGAAATGGACCTGTTGCGCATGCCGGGCGTTGAACAGGTTTTGAACCATCTGGCGCAAAAGGGCGCGCTGCTGGGCGTGGCCACCGGCAATCTGGAGTTGATTGGCTGGATCAAGGTGGAACAAGCCGGCCTGCGGGAGTGGTTCCGTTTCGGCGGCTTCAGCGACCACTTCCCCATCCGCGCGGAGCTCATAGGCCAGGCGGCCGATAAAGCCAGAGAGTTGGCCGGCAAAGGAGCCAGCATCTGCGTTGTGGGTGACACACCGAACGACATTGAAGCAGCGCGCGCTAACTTCCTCTCGGTCATCGCCGTGGCCACGGGCAACTACAGCTTCGACGAGTTGGCCAAGCATCAGCCGGAGGTCTGCGCTTCGTCGCTGGCCGACCTGCTGGCGCTGACACGGACCGCGCCGTGATGCTGCCGCGCTTCACATTGGCGGGAATATTGCTGGCGCTACCCGCATGCGTTGGACAGGCGCAGACGGCCCCAGCCCAGCAGGATCGGAGCGAACCCTCTACCGCTCAAACCGCTGCCGCAAGCCCAAATACCAATGACGCCAAACCAGCCAGCCAGCCAACCGGCAAGGACCGTCGCCGCGCTGCAAAGCTGTTCCTGGCTGCCACAAAGCTGTTTGAAGCTGAGAACTTTGAAGAGGCGATGAAGGGCTTTCAAGAAGCTGCCGCGCTTGACCCTACCAATGCCAACTACGGCTTGTCGGCCAACCTGGCCCGCAGTCACGCCGTCACGGCGCTCATCGAAGGAGCGGCCAAAGCCCGGCTTCGCGGCGATCGAAATTCCGCACAGGAAACCCTGGCCCATGCTCTCGAACTCGACCCCAATAACATCCAGGTCACGCAGCACATTTACGAACTGGGCGATGATGCCCTGCTGGCTCAGCCAAGGCCGATTTATGACCAGGACGCAGGCTCCATCGGCGGACCCATTGAGCTTGCTCCCACTCCCGGCGTGCACAGCTTCCATGTGCGCACGGATCAGCGCCAGGTCATCCAGCAGGTCTTCAAGGCTTTCGGGCTGACGGCCATCATCGACGAGAGCGTGCGCAATCAGCAGACCCGGCTGGAAATGGACGACGCAAGCTTTGCAGAGGCCACCAGGGTTGTTGGTGAGTTGACCAAATCTTTTTACGTTCCGTTGGACGCACATCGCGTTCTTGTAGCCCGCGACACGCCGGAGAATCGTCAGCAGTTCGTGCGCGAGGATATGGAGACGATTTACCTGCCGGGATTAGCACCCACCGAGCTCACCGAAATTGGCACACTGGCCAAGAGTCTCTTCGATGTGCAGCAATCGGTGGTGGAGGCGTCGGCGGGAACCATTACGATTCGCGCGCCTGCCAAGACGCTCGCCGCCTTCAACGCCACCATCCGGGGCCTGGTGGACGGGCACAGCCAGGTGCTGCTTGAAGTGCGCCTGATTCAGGTGGCGCACATGAGTACCCGCAATACCGGCGTCCAGCCGCCGCAGCAGGTTACGGCGTTCAACGTCTATGCCGAGGAACAGAGCATCCTGAATGCGAACCAGAGCCTGGTGCAGCAAATCATCTCATCCGGGCTGGCCGCGCCGGGGGACACACTGGCGATTCTGGGCATTCTGCTGGCCTCCGGACAGGTCTCGAGCTCGATCTTCTCCAACGGCATCGCGTTGTTTGGCGGCGGGATTACGCAATCCGCACTGGCTCCGGGCTCAATGTCGGCAAACTTCAACCTGAACTCTTCCGACTCGCGCGAACTGGACCAGATGGAACTGCGCCTGGGAGACGGCGAGGCGAGCACCATGCGCCAGGGCACCCGCTATCCCATCCAGACCTCGTCGTTCTCCAGCCTGGCGGGCAGCGTTCCAAACATCCCGGGGTTAACCGGCGCCGGAAGCTCCAGTTCCCTCTCGTCGCTGCTCTCGTCGCTGGCCAACAGCGTGCCCAACGTTCCCCAGATGGAATATCAGGATCTGGGCCTGACCCTCAAGGCCACGCCAAAGGTGATGCGCAATAACGATGTGGCGCTTAGCATCGACATGAAAATCGTTGCGCTCTCCGGCTCGTCCGTCAATGGAAATCCCATCCTCGACAACCAGGCCTATAACGGCGTGGTCATGATGAAGGAGGGCGAGGCCGTAATCCTGCTGAGCGACCTGAGCAAGCAGCAGAGCCGCGCCATCAGCGGAGTTCCGGGACTCAGCGAGATTCCCGGCATGAACAACCTTACCGACGTCGACGCCCAGAAGAACTATGCATCGCTGCTGGTGGTGATGACGGCACACGTGATTCGCGGAACCCAGGCCGCCGGCCACTCGCCCATGATGCGCATTGAGAAGAGCGCGACCGCCGCGCGTTGAGGCGGGCGTGCCATTGCCGGGTGCCCCTGGTCTCGATCCTGAGAGCTGGGATAGAAACGAATTCAAAGGTCCACGGCGCAGGATTTTTCTATTCCCTGTTCCCTGTTCCCTGCTGTTACCACCACCCCGGCGTCCGGAACCCCTGGAGCATCCACAGGTCAGATCTACCCCTCGCCGTGCTGTACACAAGGCTCTTTCCGTCCGGCGCAAGGCTGTATCGCGTGCATGGCCAACAATCGAAGCCAGGGCCGAGATTCTTCCCCAGTTCCTTGATTACCTTCCGCTGCAGAGTCGCGGGATCAAGGGAGACGAGCGCGACGCTGTCCTGATCCGTCTCGGTTGCGCCTTCCTGGATGCTATAGAGCAGCTTTCCATCCTTTGAAAACGCCAGGTAGTTCGCCGCGAACTTGCCAAGAGACTTCGTGCTCTTGCCGTCAGGCGAGATCACGTTCCAGCCTCCCTTGTCGTGATAGGTAATCCAACTGCCGTCCGGCGACCAGGCAGGAAGGGGCGCAGAAACATCCTTCTTCAGTTCCACAGGCATCGCATTTCCACTGGCCTTTACCGTCATCAACGACCAATTCCCGCTTATCTCCTGGAGATAGGCAAACC
>Ga0302275_10005223_pt1 | contig 12547 bp, 12 predicted proteins | sample III_Bog_N2_2_FD_200229 | JGI IMG/M metagenome (GOLD analysis project Ga0302275, IMG submission 200229) | Peat permafrost microbial communities from Stordalen Mire near Abisko, Sweden - III_Bog_N2_2 | ecosystem: Environmental > Terrestrial > Soil > Wetlands > Peat | place: Sweden: Abisko...
GACGGCGTGATCATTTTGCCCAAGATTCCAACTGCCAGACTCAAGGGCATGATTCCAAAGCCGGCTCAATCGATATCTCTTGAGGAAATCGATCGGGCGATTGCGGAAGGCGCAACAGAAAGATTTCAGCGAAGAAAATGATCGGTCTCGATACGAACGTCCTACTGCGCTACCTTGCGCAAGACGATCCAACGCACTCCCCACGTGCAACCGAGATCATCGAACGGCGCTTGACCGAACAAGAACCGGGCTTCGTAAGCCTGGTAAGCATTCTTGAAGTTGTGTGGGTTCTGAAAAGCCTTTTCAAGCGTTCCCGGCAGCAGATTGCGAACGATATCGAAATGCTGTTAGCGGCGGATACACTCGAGGTTCAGAATGAGCAAGAGGTCTATTACGCCGTTGTTTCGCTCCGCAATGGAATCGGAACCTTCGAAGACGCCTTGATCGGCGCCCTCGGCGTCTGGAGAGGTTGTTCGGCAACCTTGACGTTTGATGAAGACGCCGCAAAACGGCTCCACGGGTTTCATTTGGCCTGATTGATCGAGAGGCCGCAGCTCGATTCCCCTTCCCCGGTCCCCAAAAGCGAGGGACCGGGGGCACCCTCATCTAGGTTTGACAAGATCACTGGGACCGGGGGCACCCGCCGTCGTAGAGGTACGAGTTGAGGCCGTCGTAGGTCACGTTGCCCGCCGCGTCCTAAGTATACGAGCCGCCGCTCAGTTGGTTGCTGGCTGCCGTGAAGGCGGCGGTGAAGCGTGGCCTTACCCTCCCCGGTCCCCAAAAGCGAGGGACCGGGGGCACCCTCAGCGGTGGTTAGAGACCGGGGCCACCCGCCGGATGTCGAAAAAAACAAAACCGGGATGACAAGGTTCATCGTATCCCAGGTGCCCAAAAGCGAGGCACCTGGGCCACCCAGCCTTAGTGGGGATGCTCACTTTTCATCCCCGGCACCCGGGCCACCCGCCGCTTCAGGCCATAGGGCATACTGTTATCGTAATTCCTCTGCGACCTTGTCCGAAGACCCGCTCATCGCGATAAAGCCGCGATGAACGGGGCACAGCCCTGGATACTAGTGATGAGTGGGCCACCTGCCTCGCAAGTTGAAGCATTTACAACAGAAATGCCGGAGAACGGTTGCACGTTTTGGCGAGTTAGCCCCGCTGCGCGGGGTTAGCAAGTTGGCAAGTTGGCGGACTCTAGCGATGCACGCAGTCTCGTCTCCCCGTGGGTCGGCATCGCCGGTGGAGGACTGAAAAGAAGCCAACGAACTGTGGCTAGCCTGTCAATCCTATTCGCGGACGATCTTTACAAAGATGCCGTCGGGCAGTTCGCCTTCGAGCAGGTGAACCACTCCTCCCTTCACGTAGCCTTCGAGGATCTGGCGGGTGGGCTTGGTGGTTGCGGTCGGCGCAGGCCGATTTGCGGGCGAGCCACCGCCGCTAACCGCCTTGCCCATCCCCTTGTCCATAGCTTCGTTGGCCAGGCGGTCGGCCTCCTGGTTGCCGCCGCGCAGGGTGTGGCGCATCTCGAAGCGGTCGAGCCTGGCAGTCAGGCGTTTGGCCTCTTCCCACAGCGGAAGCAGGCCGGGGCTTTTTACGCTGTACTGGCCTTTCATCTGCTTGACCATCAGCTCGGAGTCGGAGACGACGCGGAGGCGCTTCGTACCGTTCTCGTTTGCCCACTTCAATACCGCAATAAGCCCGGAATACTCGGCGTAATTGTTGGTCTGACGGCCCAGGAACTGGCTGAGACTTGCCACGACGCGCCCCTGCGCGTCCTCGATCACCGCTCCGTAGCCGGAGGGTCCAGGGTTGCCGCGGGAGCCGCCATCGCAGTGGGCGGTGAGCCAATCGCTGCCAGAGGCGCCGGCGGAGGGTTCGGGAGCTTCAAAGAGGTTTCCAGTCATCGCTTCCCAGTGTAGTCTGCCGCAGATAGGGTCATTTACCGATGCCCGCGAATGGGATGAGTGGGTAGAAGAAGCTTCCCTCAGGGGCTAAAGCCCAGCTCATTTTGGGCCGTTTACGGCACGACTAAAGTCGTGCCCTTTCAAAACATAATCGACCATCTGTGAGGCGGCCACCACTAGTGTAGCGGGTAGAGGCGAAGCCGTCGGAAATCTGCTTACCAAATCTGTGATTCCCCGTCTAGAGAGGTGCGGACACTTCACTTACCCGGAGCGGAGATTCGATGGCGACGGACGCGGCGATTTACCCCCTTTCCCCGGTTGCAGTTCCGGCTGCTTTGGCCTGGCCGGTTGCGCGGAGGGTACAATTCTCTCCAGGTATGGCTGCGACCACGACAACGGACGGGGCAAATCGGGGCGGAGCGCTGACTGCGCAGGAGCGGTTGCAGGCCCGCGCGCCAGAGATGGAGCTGATTCGTGAGGCGCAAGCGGGTTCGCGAGCGGCGTTCGATACGCTGGTGCGGCAGTATGAGCACCAGGTGCTGCGGCTGGCTCTTCACCTGACGGGCAGCGAGCACGACGCAGAGGACATCTATCAGGAAGCCTTCCTGAAAGCCTACCGGTATATCGGAAATTTCCGGTTTGAGTGCTCGTTTTATACCTGGATTTACCGGATCGTAACCAATCTCTGCCTCGATCAGATGCGGCGCAAGAAGACTCGCCGCGAAGACCGCGCGGTGGTGATGGACCACTCCGGCGACGAGATCGACCTGCTGGCTTCAGTCTCCGACGACCGGTCGTTTTCAAACCCGGCCAAAGAGCTGGACCGCAAACTGCTTGGCAATAGAATTCAAGCGGCGCTGGAAAAGCTGACGCCGCGGGAACGGATTGTTTTCGAACTGAAGCACTACCAGGGACTCCGGTTGCGCACCATCGGAGAGATGCTCAGCACCACGGAAGAGACTGCCAAGAATACGCTCTTCAGGGCGACCAAGAAGTTGAGAACACAGTTGGCGGAATTGCGGTAAAGCGCACCCATGCAATTCCCGAAGTTGAATTTTGACGGGATGCGGATTTTTCAGGGGCGCGGCGAAGGTTTTTTGGGGCTGGAAGGACGTAGCGATGAATTGTGAACTTGCACACGAGCGGATTGTGACGGCGGCTTATCAGGAGCTGCCTGACGAGCAGATCCATGAGCTGGATCGGCACATGGCAGGCTGTGCGGAGTGCCGGAGCGAGCGCGAGCAGGTGCTGGCGCTGAAGGTTCTTGCCGATGCGCACCCGGTGCTGGAGCCGGCGGCCAATCTGGTGGCGCGGTCCCGGATGAGGCTGGAGGAAGCGCTGGACGCTTTGCCGCCGATGCGCTGGTATGAGCGGCTGAGCCAACGGATGATGAACGGCTTTGCCAGTTTGCAGGCCGCTCCGGTGGCCGCAGGCCTGTTGCTGTTGGTGGGTACCGGAGCAGGCTGCATGGGCGGCTATGAGTATTCGCAGAGCCGGGCCGCTCACGCAGCAGCCGCGGCAGCCGCGCTGAATCATGCCGGGCAATCTTCCCCGGTGCAGCAGGCGGCGGCGGGGCCAGCCGAGATCGCCAATATTTCAAGCATTGTGCGCGAACCGAACAGCCAGGTGGTCGAGGTGCGGTACAACCAGGTGGTTCCGCAGCGGATCGAAGGTTCGCTGGACGACCCGGCGATTCGGCAGTTGCTGATGCTGGCCAGTGAGAACTCAGCCTCGGCAGGGGTGCGGGACGACTCGGTGGGCCTGCTGGCGGCCGAGTGCCGCGCGGGGCACAGTTGCCAGGCGGCGGGGATTCGCGATGCGCTGATGGTGGCCTTGCGCTACGACAAGAACGAGGGAGTGCGCGAGAAGGCGCTCAAGGGGCTGGAGCCTTATGTGTCAGAGGATTCGCGGGTGCGAGATGCGGTGCTCGAGGCGCTGCTGAACGATGGCGATCCGAGGATTCGCACGGCTGCGATCAACATTCTGGAGCCGGTGGAAGGCGATACCAGTGTGCGCCAGGTGCTGCACACGGTTGCTTATTCAGACCAGAATCCTCAAATCCGGACCGTTTCAAGAGAAGTCTTGAGGCGGGTGCCGGAGATTCAGTAGGAACGACTTGCCATTCGGTTACTGCAACGAAAGAGAAGAGTGCGGAGCCGGGCGGAGGTTGGCAGTTCCAGGAGACGAAGACATGAAGCACTTATTGAGGCCGTATCGGAGTCTGGGAGTTGTGGCGTTACTGCTGGTTGCATCGGGGGCCTGCATGGCGCCGGCTGCGGCGCAGGGCGCGCGGATCTTGCAAATTGTAGAGGAGCCCAATCCGCTGCTGCTGGGCGGCAGCTCGCAGGGCTACCTGGGTGTGGATCTGACCGACGTTGACCAGGAAAAGGCACAGGCGCTCAAGCTCAAGGAACTGCGCGGCGCGATCATTACGCTGATCGATCACGACGCGCCGGCGGGGCATATCGGACTGAGGGTTAACGACGTAGTGCTCCAACTGAACGGGCAAAACGTCGAGGGCGCCGAACAGTTGCGCAGGCTGCTCAGGGAGATCCCGTCTGGCCGCAAAGTCAGCCTCGAAATCAGCCGCGACGGCAATGTGCAGACGATGGCCGTGGAGCTGGCGGACCGCCGGGTGATGGAGCACGACGTCTGGAACAAGATCGGCACCGGCGGCGATGTGTTTGCGCAGAGTTCGGGGATGGGCATTCTGGCGGGCGCGGGAGACGCACCGCTGCCCGGAGCCTTCCACATGCCGTTCTTCGGCAGCAGCCTGAATGTGGGCGCGCTTGTGGAGCCGCTGACATCGCAGATGGCCGAGTACCTGGGCGTACCCAATGGGCTGATGGTCAAGCAGGTGGCTCACAAGAGCGAGGCGGCGGCCGCCGGTCTGAAAGCCTTTGACGTGATTCTCAAGGTGGGCGCCGACCCCATCACCACGACTGCCGATTGGGACCGCTCGCTGCGCTCCAATGCGGGCAAGCCGGTGCAGGTAACCATCCTGCGCGACAAGAAGCAGCAGACGCTTACGCTGCAAGTGGATTCAAAGCGCAAGCAGGGTGCGATGCAGCTCGAGGAGATCTGCCCGGCGGGCAATGGCGAACTGGTTGCGGAGATCGACCCGGAGTTTGCCCAGGAACTGGCCGCGCAGGCGGATGCCTCGGCTCAGGTGCTGCGCGATCAGTTGCAAGCCGGCGGGATGAACGGATTTGCGCTTACCCCCGAGCAGACTGAGCAGATTCGCAAACAGGCCGAGAAGCTGAGCGAGACCTTGAAGAGCGAGGACCTCAAAATCGACCAGAAGCAGATGGATCAACTGAAGCATCAGATGGAAGAGTTCCGCAAGAACTTCAAACCGGAAGACTTCAAGATCGATCCGAAGCAGATGGACGAGCTAAAGCAGCAGATGGAACAGTTGAAGAGGCAGATGGAAGATTTGAAGATGCAGGGCTTCGGCAGCCACGATTGAGGATTCGCAGCTTTCGCCTGGGTGCCCCACCTGGGTGCCCCACCCTCGCCGCGTTCTTGTTCTTGCGGCTAGGGTGGGATACAAGCCCCTATTCCATCAACAGGAAAAATGCTCTGAAAACTGCGCATTCATAGGCGCGATCTACTGCGCGTCGGTTCCGTCAGGCACAGGTTGAGACGTCGTCACAGGCTGATTCTTTCCGTGCTCCGGATCGTACTCGTGCTTCTCCATCCATTGCTTGAACACCGCCGCGGGCTCCTCATTCACCAGGCCGTTGCGCTTGTGATAAGCCATTCCCTCTTTCATGTCCACCTTCACTTCGCAGGTCTCGGCGGCGTTCGGCTTGCCCATCTCCGGCAACAGGACCTCAAGAGATTTCCCCGGTTTCTTCCACTTCGCCATGTAAGTCTCATAGCCTATCGAATTCATCAAGCGGTCTCCGCACCGGTAGCTATAGTCGAAGGCCCGCGGCTCGCCGTTTTCATACAGATTGGCACGTCCTTCTCCGTCTACCCAATCCAGCACCTGATGGCTGTAATGCGAATGCCCGTCGTGGGAAAACAGATGCACGCGCAAGGGATACTCGGCGGCATTGTGGCTCCGTGCCAGCGCTACGGTGGAAGAAAGCAAGCAGAATAAAAGCCCTGTCAGAAAAATGAATGCAAAGCGGCGCATGATCGTTCCTCCTTGAATTGGCCAATGGCCGGTTGTGAAGCGTTTGTGAGCGTGTTGTCCTCTATGACTTCGAAATCGCCTTTACGGCTTATTGCCGGAAGCTGCGTCAATGATGCCTTTGAACAGGTCGCCAAGATTCACGTCGGCTGCTCCGGGTTTCTTTACCGGAGGCTTCCAGTCAGTCTCCGCCACCGTCAAGCGGACCGAGTCGTTGTCTGCATCGCCCAGGCTGACATCGATGGAGTCGGTCCCGTATTTGTGCAGGATCTCCGGGTTGCCGGGGTTGATTCCAAAAAGGCCGGTTGTGGCCGGTGGCGTGTTCTTGCCGTCGGCAGCGTCCTCCACCTTGAGTGTGTAATTGACTCCTTCGGGAAGATACTCAAAATGAAAACTGCCGTCGTCGCGAATGGCGGCCGTCAGTTGCAGCGCGGGGTCGCTCTTGCTGGTGAGAACAACCAGGCCGACATTGAGCGTATGGCCGTCTGCCTTCGCATAGACGTGGCCCGTGATGTTGTGCAGCGCGTGAGCGGGGATGGCGATGTCGGCGCCGGTGAACTCTTCGCCAACGCCCACTGTGATGGACTTGGCATCGGCTCGGCTGAAGGTGTTGCCGGTATACACAACCAGCTTGATGCCGGTGCCGCCGTCGCCAATGTTGCTGGCGGTAATGCCGATGGAAGGAGCGGCCATGGTGGCGCGCAATGCGTAGTCGCCCCCCGCCAGACCCGTGATGCGAAAGTGGCCGAGGTCGTCGCTCTTGGCCAGTTGCGCTGCGCCGCTCATGGCGAGCGCCTGGTTCATCGCGACAGTTGCCGCCTCGCCTGGGCTTTCCGGCGTGCCAGGCTTGATCGCTGTTACGGTCCACCCCGCCGCCGGGCTGCCATCGTCGAAGAGAATGCGCCCGCTGACCGCTGCTCCCCGCTCAAGGCGAAGATCGGCGTGGGCGGAGTCGACGCCCGTCACGGTCACCGTAGGGATCTGCGCAATGCGGGCGCGGATTGCCGGATCGGCGCTGGCGAAGTCTTCGTCGGTGAACTGGTCGAACGAATCGATGTAACCGGCATAGAGCACATGGACGTAGTAAGTGCCGGCTTTGACGCCCGCAAACTTGTACTCCCCGTTGAGGCCAACGGTGGAAGCGTTCATCATGTCCAGGGCCTGAGTCATCCCTTTTGAAGCGGCGGCGAGCGCTTGCTTCTTGTCGTCGGGGAGCGGTTTATCCGGTGCGGCCGGGATCTTGACCGGCGCCGTTTCGCCGTTCTTCTCCGCCATTTTCGACAGATTGTCTGTAAATCGCTTCAAGAACTCATCGCCGCTGTGGTCGCCCTCGGTGGATTTGAGCAGCACCTTGGCGAAGCGAGCGGGAGCGTTGGTGTCGGCGCAGTAAACGTGGCCACTCACGGTGCTGCCTATCACATACGGCGTCTGCTGCGCGCGTGAAGCGATGGAAAAGCCGGCCGCCAAAATCAACAGCATTGAAACTTGCGTTGAACGCCACTTCCTACTCGAGATCGTCATCGATATCCTCCTGGTGCAACGATTGAGCCGCTGCGCAGACAACCGCGCAATGGCTGGTTTCAAAGTCATTCTGCAAGCCACATTCCGAATTCCGGCGTTTTCCGCGGTACAAGGCCTTATTCAGGCGGTTGTTGTGTCGCATCGAACGTTTGCACCAGAAGCTGAACCTCTTCTTTATGCTTGTTCAGCGGCTGCGACGCAGAATAGACGGTGATGAGCTTGCCAATGGGAATGGTGGGTGTAACGAGATACTGGTGCGTATCGGCTACAACGGGGAGTTTTGCCGAGCCGATCGTATTATCCAGCGCGAAGTTCTTCGTCGAAATTCGCAGGGCAACATAGATCAAATCTCCGGATCGCCTGAAGCCGAGAATGTCAACATCGATGTTGTGATCCAGAAAGTCCTTGTCATCGCTCAAGCCGGCGCGATAGCGCTCGTCGTCGCGCATCGCGGGCATCACTTCGCCCGTGGTAGCCAACAGCGTGTAGCTTCTGTCGGTCACGCGCTTTTCGTCGCGATACCTTTTGAAGAGAATCGTGATCTGGAACGATTCATGTTCCGATAGGCGTGCCCTCTTGGGGTGCGCGGAGCTTTGCGCCGTTGCGGCTGGCGCCGCCGCCTGCTGTGTGGCCGATTCCTGCGCGCAAAGCATCGGCGCGATCATCAGCAGGAGGGCGAAAATACGTCGTGTCGTGAGCATTCGGTTCTCCTAATTCAATACGGCGATCTGGATGGGAACAATCGCGATTGGCTTCACATCGATGGGCGCGAAATTCAATGGAATCATAGGGCCAGAGCGCGCCTTGGCAACGGTCTCCCCTACTTCTGCCTCCGCGGTGCGTGAGCGGGCAGGATGGCCTTGAATGCCGGGCGCGGGATTCATTTGCATCGCAATGGGATTGGGAGATCGATGCGCTTCAGCCACCGGATGGTGCTCAACCACAGCAACTTCCGGCTGCCGGGACTTGGAGACCACCGCAATAGCCACCGCAGCCAGCAGCACCGCCGTCGCCGCCAACGTCCAAACCGGTCGCCAGTTCCAGGTGCTATGGCGCGGGAGGATCTCCGCCGCGGCCACCGAAGCCAGAATCCGCTGCTCCAGCCCTGGCCGCGGCTCCCGCGGCGTATAGCTCGCCAGCGCGCCATCAATCTGGTTGTCTAGCAGTCCGTCCAGCCTGTCGCTTTCATCCCTCATGGCTTCCTCCCTTCCGTTCGAGCAGGTCTTGCTTCAGCTTTTGCCGCGCGGTGTGAATCCTGCGCCGCACCGTTCCCTCGGGCAATCCAAGAACTCCGGCTATCTCCACCAGCTTCAGCTCCCCCAGCGCTGCCAGGGCCAGCGGCTGGCGCAGCTTTTCCGGCAGCGCATCGATGCGGGCGTGCAGCCAGGCTTCGAGTTGCTGGTCCATCGCCGACTGCTCGGGACTCGTTTCGCGGGAGCGCAACTCCCCTTCCATCTCCATGGGGAGTTCCTGCTCCAGCATCCGCGGTTTTCGCCGCCGCACGGCCAGCCGCCAGGCAACCCGCGCCAGATACCCCCGTTCGTCCTCGATGGCTTTCCATCTGTCTCCTCGATAAACCTGGAGAAACGTCTCCTGCGCCGCGTCCTCGGCATCAGCCGGGTTGCGCGCCACCGCCAGGGCAATGCGATAGACAAAACGCGAATGCCGTTCGACGAGCGCGGCAAACGTCCCCGTCGTTTGCGCGTCTTCTCCGGCAGTTCCCGGCACTGGATCTCCCGACATCGCGATGCGGATCGCGTTTGGCATTACTACCAGTAAAGAGCATCGGGCAGCCAAAACGTTCGCCGTTTTTTGCGTTGTCGTGATATAAATAGCGGCGCGCGCTAAACAGTCGGGGAGCGCCCGATCATGGCAATCGCATGAACGTCTTCCGTTGCAGTGGCTGGCTCCATTGGCCAATTAAGCAGCCAAGGAACTGCAGTTCCTCCCGTAGGGAGGGGTGAAAATAGCCCAGGGTGAAACCCTGGGAATGCCATGAAGTTGGAATCCTCCGTCCCGTAGGGGCGGTACGATCCCCAATCTTGCTCTTGATCGCTATTCATGCAATCGCCCTGAGATCTGAATGTTTTTCTCCAAAGTCACAAAATAGCGGTGTATAATGATGTCCTCTCATGGATCGACGAGCCCGTTTTTTCACGGCGTTTCGCCGGCCAGGAGGAAAATATGTCTGACGAGGGTTATCAGGAAGGACCGCCAACATACACGTTCCTGACCGAGGAGCCAGCCGACGAGTATCGCATTCTTGCCGAGATGCACCAGAAAGAGGCTAAGCAACTCCTTGAGCTTGCGCGCGCGGCAGAGGCCGAAGACAGGCAGCAAGAAGCCCGGCTGTTGATGGACGTGTCGGCTTTTCGCCTGTCAAGGGCAGAGGAACTCGAGAGGACAGCTTTGGGCGAGCGCGATGACCCCAGCGTCACCGAAGCGCTCGCCGGCGAAGAGGAAATCCTCAGTACCTATGTCCCGCATAGCATGGCATTCTTCAGCGAAGACGAGTTGCCGCCCGCAACGGTGCCGATGCATATGCGGCCACGCGAACCGGGAGGTATTCTTCGCACCTGGGCCAAGATAAGCAGCCCGATCAAGAAGATAAGCGGCCCAATCAAGAAGTGGTTCGACGACTCCGCGCCCAATCTGTCAGGCGAGGGGTCCGATCCAGCGGGAAAGATCGCAACTCCATCGAAATAGGCGGCGCCGCCGCAGTTGGGCCGGCTAGGCCAACCTGGCAAACAGACCAAGCCGCCGGACCTCCTCAGGCGGGTCGCGTAGGTTCCAATCGAATGAAGTGAACTGAACCTGGGCGCCGCCGGTCCCTCGCTTTTTGGGACCGGTGATGGAAGAATCACATTTGTCCGGCAGGTGGCCCGCCCACCGATTTTAATACCTTCAATCGTTAGCAAAGATGGAAGGCTATGCCTCATTCATCGCGGCTTTATCGCGATGAGTGGGCCGCGAAGTCTTGCCGTCCACTCCGATTCGATTTCAACCGGTCCTCGAACGCCGGTCGCGTAATGGTTGAAGCTGCTCCATGGGTAGTCGCCGGGAGATGCAACCGTACTGTATGGCTCTATCTTAGGCCGGCCATGATCTGACCTCAAGACCCGCTCATCGCGATAAGACCGCGATGAACGGGGCACAGCTTCTCATGACAAGGGGTGATTCTTCAGGGCCGATGAACGGGCCACCTGCCACAGCTACTCAGGGAGAGGGATGATTCTTCGGGGCTGATGACCGGGCCACCCGCCAGTTTTATCGCGATGAGCGGGCGGGGTGAGGTTCGTGGTCTCCCACTCATCCACGATAGAACTGTGGATGAATGGGGCACAGCAGTTCTTGGTTATTTTATGACCGGGCCACCTGCCTAAACAAAAAACATCATCGGCGCGCGAGCAGTCTTGCCTGCGCGAACGGGGTTGATTGCGCCCGCAGTTCCCAAAAACCCGAAAAGCAAAAACAAATTATCGCTTGACAGAAGGCGCTTTCATACATGGCGTGTCCCCCTAATTCCGATGCGGAGCAGCGCGGGCTTTTCGCGTCCCTCCCCGGTCCCCAAAAGCGAGGGACCGGGGGCACCCTCATCTAGGTTTGACAAGATCACTGGGACCGGGGCCACCCGCCATCTTCGCCCGGATGGGATTTTGGCGAGGCACAGCTGGATGTCAGAAAAATATCTTCCCCCGGCGGATCAGGTGAAGTGTTTTTTCTTGACATCCCCTTTTATAGAACCCGCCGGGGCCACCCGCCCATTCGCCGGGACAAATCATTGATCAGCGCGGAAGAGGGATACCGGATACGGCTGATTTCGCCGTGGATCCTGTCGTAGATAGAGTACCCATATCTTCGCGCCGATGTCCTGACGGCTCGAAGGATAACCGCTTCCCTTGATTGATCTCCCGCCATCCACACAGAAATCGTATTCTACCCAGAACGTGCGATTCTTAAGCACGCTACTCGTTACTACCCCAACGGCTGGCACACCTTCACGAGCCAATCTTCGCTCTCTGATTAGGGGCATCATAAAACCAACGCCGATTGCTACAATAGTAATCCAAAATGCAACCGATCCAAGATTGAGAGGCAAAGACCATTCCCAGCCGTCCGGATAATTAATTACTGGATTAGTCGGGAGATATCGAACAAGAAAATGATCTGAATCTCGTACACTCACGAACAAGTTATCCGGAACTGTTTTTTCCGCGGAATATGCAGCTCCATCGACGATAAAGGTGTACCTTACATACAGCGCTGAAGTGTGGCCTCTGGCGAATCTTGTTGTGGCCTTGGCGACGACCACACGACTGTCGCGCTGCAATGCTGTTCTTTGCTGCATTTGTGTGAAAGTGTTGACACTTAACCAAAGACCTAAAACGGAGGCTGTCAAGAGAAATGATAAAGCTACTCCCAAACAGATTAAACCATCGCCGCACAAACGTATTTTTCTTGGCGTTGGTCCAATAAGCTCGGAGGGAGCATCCGAAACTACGTGAGAAATAAAGCTTTGATCCATTTCAATGATCCTCAAAAGAGCCAGCCAACTAAAGTGACAGCACATCCAAAAACCCCACCAGCTAAGTCCATATCGAATGAAATAACATCATTGGGGTCTTCGACACCCAGCCTATCTTCATTCAAAACCTTTTGTTCGTCAGCAACAGCAGAGGCTATACCAAAAGCGCATGCAAATCCACCAAGTGTTCTGTTTAACCCAACGCCTATCCATTTTGGCGCCTTAGAAATTGTTATGCACCCATAGACTGTAGAGAAACCATTTGCCACGAACAGTTTCGGACTGTCACCGAAGGCCAACGATAGACTGCCTCCCGAGAGCGAGATGCCGATGCTGACGCCACAGCTAATAGCGTTCAATATTTGAACTCCACCTATGGCTCTCTTCGTGTTAATCGCGTACCCAGTTAAGTCCCTGCCCCTGGGATCGACCCAATTCACCGGATCCCCTCCTA
>Ga0302275_10005224_pt1 | contig 12546 bp, 12 predicted proteins | sample III_Bog_N2_2_FD_200229 | JGI IMG/M metagenome (GOLD analysis project Ga0302275, IMG submission 200229) | Peat permafrost microbial communities from Stordalen Mire near Abisko, Sweden - III_Bog_N2_2 | ecosystem: Environmental > Terrestrial > Soil > Wetlands > Peat | place: Sweden: Abisko...
GACAGAAAATTTTGGCAGTTATTGCTTCTCAGGCAGAAATGCCGAGGCTTTTCGCTGAGTATGGCACAGATTTTCATCTACGGATGCGATTTTTGTGTGACGGGCGGTCATTCAATCCGTTTAAGTGGGTGGGCCGTGACGCGGTCGGAAGCCAGGCGCTTGGGTTGAGCTGTTTTCGCATTGCTGGGGGAATGATTACACGTTCGTTAATATTCAAGTAGTAATTTTGGATTGGCGGTCACTCAGCCAGAACCCAACCCTACAGCGAGTGGTTTCGGTTTCACGAGCGCCAGCGACCGCGCTTAAGGCCTGCTATCCACTCCCGAAAGCTTGCAGCCTCGCGGAGTAGTGCATCCGCTCGAATTGGGTCCGATTTGGACCGATCCTCACAGTCTTTGGCCTTCTGCTCGGTGTCGGCAATTGTGGCCTCGGCAGAAATGACCTGCGACGAAAGCACCACAAACTCCGCAACACCGTCCTTGGTCTCGACATAGTCCGGTTGTTCTGTGGTAACTCGGAGTAGCTCTCGACCATCCTGGCAATGCCCCTGCTCCAAAATCTCGCAACGGATTTCGCCGCTCATCGGGTAGGAACCATCTGGACCAGGCCACTTATCGCTGACAACTGGACCCTTTTCAACGAAGGTATGGATGCGACCGGATGCGTCAACAAGTTCGCATTCTACGAAGCCGGGAAAGTGGTCGTCTACATACCGGACTATTTGAACTTTCAGTTGCATGAGAGTCGAATTATAAGCGCACCGTGCGATCGCGCCCGAGTGTTCGCCTATTCGGAAGTTACTCGGTACGGTGGCGAGCTTGTCGAAATGCAACCGCAGATCCTTCGACTGGCCACCCAGATCTGAAAGGGGGTTCGGGGCCCCTTTCGCTTCTGATGAATGGCCTATATCGCAGCGCCGCCTCCGGGGCGCGAGGCTCATTATGCTTTAGTACCCAGGACTGCGCTTTGCTTGTCCATGGGCTATTCTCGTGCGGCCCCTCCGGGGCGCTTTCGCTGCGGGATGATCAGCTCAGCAGTAACTTGCGACGCGAGTCAAGATGCTCAGGAGGAACAATAAATTCGGTCGAACAAATTTAGCAAGTTAGCCGCGGCTTCGCCGCGATAGCAAGTTAGCAAGTCAGCAAACGACCCGATCTCCGACGGCTGTTTATTCCAGGCGTAACTTGCCGAAGCGAGTCACGATGCTCAGGATGACAACTTCCTGTCGGGGAATGAGAGTTCAGCGCGAATTGTCGGCAACTCATTCCCAATGCGATCTGGTCCACGGAGATTCCAAGGAAAGTCCCGCGGCTCGAAGGCACTCGCAGGGGCCGTTCGGTCGAGAGGACACTGCGGCCTTGACTTCGGCCTCAACATGCGTTGGCCAAGTAATAACCCCCAGACGTTGTTCTGCTCAATTGAGTGAGCTTGAATGACCTTTCATTTCTCTTCCGATTGGATAACCTTCCGTTGACATCAATTTGAAAATGCGGACGGTGGCTGCTCATCTCTTCCAATCGGCATCGAAGGCACAGGAAGGGAAATCGGAAAAATGAGGAGAAACCTGTGATTCGAGAGCTTGGTTATGCTTGTCTGGGCGTCACGCTGTGCGCGTCTGCGGCATCAGCCCAGACCACCCTCGACAGCACGAACCTGGACGGAGAAAGCAGTGCGACAGTTGCCACGTCTCCGGCTGCCTGGGTGTACGTATCGAGCAGGCTCGCGGGCGGCAGCGTAAATGAGATAGAAGCATTCGACGCAGCGCCGAATGGGAAGCTCACTGTCATCGCCGGTTCTCCTTTTCATGAGAATGTTACGAGCATGGCAGTGAACGGCAAGTACCTGGTCGCCGTGAACAGCAATGGATTCGACATCGACTCCTATTTGCTCGAATCCAATGGAGCGCTGAAGTACGCGGCAACGACGAACGCCTCGCAGCCGGGCGATTGCAATTCCCTGGGGAGCCTGGTTTTTGATCACACAGGGGCAACTTTGTACGACATGGAATTCCGTGGCAGCGGTTGCGACAATAACACGTTCGAATCCTTTGCCGTCCACAGACCGACTGGCGGGCTAAACGCCCTGGGAAATAGCAGCGCAAACAACTGGCTCGAACTTCCGGTGAGCTTCATTGGGAACAATGTGTATGCGTACACAGCATCGTGCCTGGAAGACATGGATTGGGGGATTTTCGGATTTCAGCGTAGCAGCGACGGGTTGCTCACCGAGATTAAAAATGCAGGGGTGCCTCCAACGCCGCCGACCGGAGATTTTTACTGTCCCTCGCAGGCTGCGGCCGATCCAACCGATCATGTGGCAATCACCATGCAGCCGGTGAATCAGCAGACCTTTAATCCAGATAAGCCGCCGCAACTGGCCACTTATACGGCCGATGCCAATGGACATTTGAGCACGACGAGTACGGCCGCCAATATGCCAACCACAGAAGTGGTCAGCGTGACCGATATTGCCATGTCCCCTTCAGGCAAGTTAATCGCGGTGGGAGGCACAGGCGGGCTGCAGATATTCCATTTCAATGGGGCCAGCCCGATTACACACTATACCGGACTGCTGACAACGGACGAAGTCGATCAGTTCTTCTGGGACAACGAGAATCACTTGTATGCAATCAGCACTGCAACAAACAAGCTGCGGGTCTACACAATCACGCCAACCGGCTACAGCGAAGCTCCAGGGTCGCCGCATACGGTCAACTCTCCGCATGACATTATTGTTCAACCGCTGCCGCGCTATTAGGGCTGGAGTTTCCGGCTCAAATCGAAGAGTAAGCCTCCGTTCTGCATCTGCAGATTTTCACTAGCCGGGGAGGCGATACGGACGGCCGCGGTACATGCCTACCTGCTCTACCGACTTGATGCGGATGACCTGGGCGGTGGTGTTGTCGCCACCATCGATCTCGACGGCGCGGGCTACGAGTTCGCGGGCTGTTTCTTCGATGTTCTTATTCTGGGAAACGATGGCGGCGAGGTCGCGCTCGGTCATTTCATCGTGCAGGCCGTCGGTGCAGAGGACGAGGATGTCCTCCGTCTGAAGGGTGATGGCGGTGGTGTCCGCGGTGACGAACATTTCAGGGCCGAGGGAGCGGATAAGGACATGGCGAGAATCGGCGCTGGCCATTTCAGAAGTGGAGATGAGGCCGAGTTTGCGCTGCTCGTTGACCCAGGTGTGGTCCTGCGTGATTTGCTTGGCTTTGCCGTTGCGGATGAGGTAACAGCGGGAGTCTCCGACATGGGAGACGATGGCCTGATCGTGGCGGATGGCGCAGGCGACGACGGTGGTGGCCATTTTTTTGCCGCGATATTGCGGGGCGAGAGTGCAGTCGTGTACGGCAGCGTTGGCGTGCTGGATGAGGCGGGGAAGCAGGCTGATAAGCATGGTGCCGGCCTGGGCTTTGGCGAATTCTTCCGTGATGACGGAGATGGCGGTGGAGGAGGCGACTTCTCCGAGGTCGAGGCCGCCAACACCATCGGCCACGACGAAGAGATACCCGTGGGAGCGGGCCTGCTGGCGCGAGGCAGGGATGAAGGATCCCATCGCATCTTCGTTGTTAGTGCGAACTTTTCCGAAATCGCTTGCCTGACCGAACTGTATATCCAGCATTGGCTCCGCCTGAGGATGGTCCGGAAATCCCCGGACAGGTGTTCAATGTACTGCGAGAGACGTATCGGAATTGCCGCGAGGTTTCAAAACCCTTCTATTCGGCAAGGTTTCAGAGGTACAACGATACGGCCCGTTCGCAGGTGGGTTAGCATTAGTAATGCAAACGAACCATAAAAAACCAATCATGATTGCAAAAAAGCAATCGTGATCACGCAAGATTCTTGAGCCATTTTAAGGGCCCCGGGCTGCCGGACCGTGGTGGAAAGTTTTAGATAAAGAAGAACTTGATTGCATTGTGGGATGACGTTTCCGGCTTGAAGTCCAACTGAGAACAACGGTGCGCGGGTCCGTGCACGGGGTGGCTTCCCGGTTCGATGTGAGGAAAGGTCGGTAGCGTTTGTCTGCAGGGTCAACTCCAGTGCGTTTCGCATTCGGCGCCAGGTTCAGGCGCGGGCGCGGCTCCGGCATGCGCCTGCTGCTGGCCACTCTGGAGTGTGCGCTGGGCATGGTGGCAGTGTTACTGACCGCGGCCCTGGCGCACTGGGCGTCCTGGTTAGTGCCGGTGGCGGTGCTGCTCTACCTGCTTATCGTAATTCCCATCGCGCTGCTGTGCGGATTCTGGCAGGCGGTGATTGTTTCGCTGACGGCGGTTGTGGCGCAGGGGTATCTGAACGCGGGCGGGGGGCTGTCAAATCCGGCGGTGGACCCGGCGAATTCAGTAACGCTGTTGGCGTTTGTGCTGGTGGCGCTGGTGGTGAGCCGGCTTTCGTCACGCGTGAGGGGGAATGCGCGCGAAGCCGAATCGTGGGGCGGGCAGATGCACGACCTTTACGAATTTACGCGACGGACGCTGCAGATGAATCTGCACCATGAGCCGGGACCGCAACTGGCGGAGTTGGTGCACGAGATTTTTGCGCTGGAGGCGGTCGCGGTGTTTGATGCCGACCTGCATGACGTGTACCAGGCGGGTTACTGGAGCGTGGATCCGCAGGAGATGGCGCAGAATGTTTATTACTTTGAAACTGCGGACGACGATCCGGAGACTGGGTTGGGGCGGCGTGTTGTGCGACTCGGGTCGGTGCCTGTGGGCAGCCTGGTGGTGCGGGGCGAGACGAGTCCGCTGACAAATAATGCGATTGCCTCGCTGATCGCCATTACCTTTGATCGGTACAGGGCGTTTGCCAATGAAAGCCGGATTGAGACGGAGCGGCGGACAGAGCAGCTGAGGGCAACGGTGCTGGATAGCCTGGCGCACGCGTACAAAACGCCGCTGACGGCGATCCGTGCGGCGTCAACGGGTCTGGGCGAAATGGGTCACTTGTCAGCGGGACAGGCGGACCTGGTGGCGCTGATTGATGAACAGGCGGGCGTGCTGAATGACCTGACGACGAGGCTGCTGACTACGGCGCGGCTGGATGCGGGTGAGGTTGCAATCAGCGCTTCGCCGGTGGGTGTGGGACCGCTGGTTGAAGAGGTGGTTGCAAGCCTGCGGGAACGCCTGGCGAGCATGAAAGTTGCCATCGATTTGCCGGATGACGACCTGGTTATTTGCTGCGATCGGCAATTGATCATCATGCTTTTGACGCAATACATAGATAATGCTTGCAAGTACTCAATTTTTGGAACGACGATTACGATCCGCGTGGCACATACCAACGCGGAGGCGATTTTCTCAGTGAACAGCTATGGACCGGTGATTCCAATGGCGGACCGGGAACGGATTTTCGACCGCTATTATCGTTCGGCCACATACGCCAACCGCGCTCCCGGCACGGGGATCGGGTTATCAGTGGCGAAGCGGGTGGCGCTGATCCATGGCGGATATGTCTGGGTGACCAGCGATGAAGTTGAAGGGACCACATTTTTTGCATCTATTCCAGCCCCAGTGAGCAAAAGGAGTTCCGGATGAGCCAGCCTGACCTTCGAGTTTTAGTGGTTGACGACGAATCGGCAATTCGCAGAGCACTGCGGCCAGCACTGATGGAACTGGGCTTTCAAGTGGCGGAAGCGTCGCGGGGCGAAGAAGCGCTGCAATTGCTGCGTGCGGCTACCTACGACGCGGTGCTGCTGGATGTGAATATGCCGGGGCTGGGCGGAATTGAGACGCTTAGACGAATTCGAGGTTTCGCACCGCGGCTTCCCATCCTGATGCTGACAGTGCGCGATCAGGAAGAGGAGAAGGTGATCGCTCTGGACCTGGGTGCCGACGATTATGTGACCAAGCCGTTCAGCACGCGGGAATTGATCGCACGCATCCGGGCGGCGGTGCGGCGGGTGCGGGCGCCCATTCGGCCCGAAGATGCGCCGATCGAGATTGGAGAGATTCGGCTGGACCCGGTGAAACGCGTTGTGACGCGGCGCGGACAGGCGGTGCACCTGACGCGCAAGGAATTCGATATTCTGCATTGCCTGATGAGCCGAGCTGGGCGCGTGGTGACCTATGCCAAGCTGCTGACCGCCGTGTGGGGCGCGGACTGCCGCGAAGAAGTGGAGTACCTGCGGACCTTTGTGCGGCAGTTGCGGAAGAAGATTGAAGGCGATCCGTCGAACCCGCTTTACCTGCTGACGGATGTGTACGTGGGGTACCGGTTTGCGGATGCGCAGATGTTCCAGGATGCGATGGCGGCGCTGTCGGGGGGAACTGGGGCGGATGCGACGATCCAGTGAGGCAGCGGTGGTGATGAAATAGAAAGAACGCCGGCGCACACTCTCGCATCGGATGATTTCAAAACACATTGCCTGCCTGGTGCGGGCGCAGATTGTGATCAAGGCGAAGCGTGGACGGCAGAGTTCCTTGGCCTCAGTTCCCACCAGGCGGAGTCGTGTGATCCTCCAGTGCCGACCGCCATTCACGGTATTTGTTTGCAGTCACAAATGCTTGCGCCTGCTCGGGCGAGGCCCCTGTTTTTCTTGCTACATCGTCGATTCGCGGCTGCCGATTTGCCGTGCGGTCGGAGGGGGTTTCTAGCCACCCACCCGGAGTCTGAAGCACCGTTATAGTCCCAGCGAGGACATACGACTCGCCGGTGGTTTCTCCGGAAGACAACGTTCTATCGTTCGAGAGCCCCTGAATACTCTCTCGAAGCCTGGCTATGACGGCGGCGGCGTTCGATTTTCCCGATGCAATGTTGTCAAGTAACGGGATGACAAAGGAAAGAGCTTTGTACGTCCCCGTTCGGCGCTGGAAAATGAGGTCAATTTTGTCCGCGTCCCCTTCAACATCTCCGTCTCCGTACACCACCGCATCCGTTCTAGCTGTACAGTCGCCCCGGCCTATTACTTTCGAAAGAAAACTCCCCGCTACAGGGATCGGACGATCGTGGCTAAACTGGAAGCGAGCGTCCATGCTTCCATTGTCATCGTATTCAACGCGACCATCCTCGCGGGTGCACGAAAAGGTGACATGGAGGGCCTCTATCTTCTGCTTGCTGGCGTTTCGAATGACGTCCCGCCATTCCCTTTCCGGCTGCGGCTTACCAGCTACATTCGCTGTCGCTCCAGTCTCAGCGGTTGTCGTGGCGCCTGTCTCTGTGACGCCGGTTATCTGCGCCCCCGAACACACGGTTAGCGGAAGTATTCCGGTCAGTAATAGAACTCGCGCAATCATTGGCGCCCCCTCCTGTTTCAGTTAATTAGAAGTGCATTCCGCCGTCTTTGCGAAGTTTACGAGCTGTAGCTTTTGGGGTGTAACCGTGGACGGATTGTCGATGCCGCTTGAATCACAGGTACCCGAAGAGCAGTCGGTGCAGTCGCAATATGTCAGGCCATCTGAACTGGGCCACGCAATCGGGGTAATGGCCCAGTTGAACGTCACGGTCCCGGGTCCATTGGAATTGGGCTGGACTGCGCCGTTCGTAACGGTTGGAGGTGTCGCGGTGGCGTAAATCGTATCGCCATCGCAATCCCAGTAGGGAGACGTATCGGAGACCCCCTCGGCGCTCGTGGAGTAGGAACTCGATGAGCCGGGAGCGGTCGTATAGGGCAGGGTTATAGCTGCCGCATAGGTTGGGTCATTGTCACCTGACCCGGCGGGAGGCGCTTGAACCGAGGCAGTACCCTCTGTTCCAGAGCAGCTACCTGTTCCGTTGATCACAAACGAGTTCGATGTGCCATCCACGGTGCCCGTCTGCTCGCTTTTTGTTCCGTCAATGTCTACGGTCACGATATAAGACGCCTTGCATGTCGCTGTGTAGGTTCCTGGGCTGATACCCGCCGTCGAAACCTGGGCCGACCCAGATAAGACGTCCGTTGACGTTTCTGACAACGTAATATTCCCAAACGCACTTAACGAAGGTTCCAGGGTGCAGGTCGCGGGTCCGTCTGTCTGAACCGCTCCCAACTGATTGAGGATCGAGACATCTATGGTCATGCTAATGGTAATCGGTTGGCCTTCATCGACGGTTGTGGGGCTCACGGTGACTGTGGCTAGGTTCTGCGCATGCGCGACCGACTGAGTTGCCGCCAATACAAGAATAGAGGACATTACTCTTTTCGATAGAGGAATTCGACTTGCAAACACCTTAGGTGCCTCCTTTGTCCACGCGCGAAACATTGTGCATCTGCACCGGCAAATTCCGAACACTCTTTTCGGTTGTTCCGTGCCTGTGGCTACCCCTCTGAAGGATGAAAGAGAGCGTCAGAAAGCTGACCATTAGCTCAGCCGTCGAAAGGCTCCGTGGTAGCCCTATTGGGTTGCAAGAAAGACATCGAAGATCTTGCGGTCGACATCGTCACCACTCACTGGAGTGAGGTGTCCCTCGTATCGAAAGTGGTTGCCGTATTGGTCCGTGTATGGCGACCGTTCATAGTGCAGCGAGATGCGCAGAATGCCGACTTCTTCCAGCGTGTGCAGTTCTTCTGGCTGTGATATGCCGTCGTGGTTTACATCAATCCAAATGCGCAGACCGGGCCATATTGCGTCCCCCGGGTCGATCACACCGTTGTTGTTGCCGCCGTACGCAGGGGTATCGTAGATAGCCAGGGCTGCAAACCCGTTCGGAGGGTGCGAATTTGTGAGTGGTTGTGCGGTGAGGTTGCCGAACAGGTCTCGCGCGCTGGTGATTTGTCCGTTTTTCGGCAAAGCCAGCCAGCCGTTTGTGGAACCTTTTGCTGTCCAGGCGATTTGTATTGGCGTGCCCGTTCCATAGAAATCAAACTTCACGCCATCCGCGGCAGAAGTTAGGTGAAACCCGGTGCCGTCGGTGTCGATGATGATCGGTGTGCTGCCAAGGCGTTGCCAAACATACGTACAAGTAGTGGTATCCCATAACCAATAACCATCGGCACCATCGCCCCAGGCGGGCGGGGGCAGGGGACCGGGTACACATGGGATCGAGCATTGAGCGAAGACGGGGTTGACGGACGCTAAGAACGAGAGAGCAAATAAAACGATATAGAGAAGTCGGCGCAATCTCACCGCGTAGTCTCCTTAAGTGAAAGTTGATACATCACACAGGAACACGAGGGCGGGGAAGATAAGCGAGGACTTCGAGGTTTTGCGAGGGATCAGATTTCCTGTCACTCTTTCGTAGCATTATGACCAATCAAAAAGCAAAGCACAAGAAGAACTTTCTTGACCGGAAAGTTTGGAAGCAAATCTTCCGCGCTCAAATGCTTTCAGCGCCAATCCGTCGACGCTTACGATTGAGTCTTCAGGTCTCAAATTGTTAGGCGGCCACGGAGGCTCGAACATGGTAGCGCCCGAATTGCTGCCAAATGGGGAAGCTTCAGCGTATGAACGCAGCCCTCCCGCTCCAGAGTTTGGACTGACTTGTGCTATGGATGCAGGGCTGCCGCTACTCGTCGTAGTGGAGCAGGCTGAAGACGTCGTACTCGGTGAAGCGGTCGCGGCCTTTGAGGAAGTCGAGTTCGATGGCGAAGGCGAGGCCGGCGATTTCTCCGCCGAGCTGCTTGACCAGCTTGATGGTGGCTTCCATGGTGCCGCCGGTGGCGAGCAGGTCGTCTACGAGGACGACGCGTTGGCCGGGTGCGATGGCGTCGAGGTGAATCTCAAGGGAATCGGAACCGTACTCAAGGTCATAAGTGACGCGGGCCACGGGAGCGGGGAGCTTGCGCGGCTTGCGCACGGGCACAAAGCCGGCGTTGAGGCGGTAGGCCAGGGCGGGTCCGAAGATGAAGCCGCGGGCCTCGATGCCAAGGACCAGGTCAATGTTGTGCGGGATATAGTGCGCCGCCAGGGCGTCAATGAGCTTGGCGAAGCCAGTCTTGTCCTTGAGCAAGGTGGTGATGTCGTAGAACAGGATGCCGGGCTTGGGGAAGTCGGGTACGGTGCGGACCAGCTCTTTCAGGGCCTCCACATTGATGGGGTTGGTCGACTTGCTTTCTTCGGGCATGCGTCTGTTCGCTCCTGAACGGGTCTGGATGAATCTCATGGGAAGGGAACAGGCGGGGATTGCAGTTCGTCTTCCCTACAGATTATAAGGTGTTGGAGGAGGGAGACGCCTTAGGCCTTGGGAACTCCTCAATGTGCTGTTCGCCTTGCCTGCCGAAGTAGATCACCCGTTTACCGGTGAGGAACGCCCAATAGCCAATAACACCTGCGGCGGTGGAACGCTCTACAAACTCGGGGTACCGCACCGTGTCGGCCTGGGCGCCGCGAATCGCCGCCACCAGTCCGGCATTGTCGAACTCCGCCGCAATCGGACCAGGGTCCAGAATCATGGCCACCGTGTGCGTGGCTCCATCCGCCAGGTAGTGCGTTTTTTGCTTCGTCGCGAAGTCTACAAGGTACGACTCCACTCCGGCTTCAAGCAGTCCATTGACGACCTGGGGGAAGGTCATTTTGCCTTGTTGTGTTGCGATCGCCAATTCTTGAATTACCTGCTCGCTCATTTCTTCTCCTTTTACTCGATTGCCATTGTTATTCGGTTGGTAGTGTTTGAAGGCCGTGCGCGTCGACCAGTTTCTTCATGATTGCAATCAGCGCGGCGCGCTCGCCCGATGAGAGTGGGTGAAAGAACTCCTCGTCATTCTGGTCGGCCAGGGCTGCCAGTTGCGGGGTCAACCGCCGCCCTGCCGCCGTGAGCGCAATCGTTTGAAAGCGGCGGTCGTCGCTGCGGTCCCGACGCGTGACCAACTTCTTTTTTACGAGCCGGTCAACGAGTTTGGAGACGCCGCCGCGCGTCATTCCGATCCGCTCCGCCAGAACGCCCGGCGAAGTCTCATGGTCGTCAAACATTTCACGCATGATCACCCACTCGGCTACGGTGACTCCGCTTGCCAGAAGCTTACGGGCAAATGCGTGCGAAACATGATTGGAAACGAAGCGAAGCCAGAATCCAACGTGCTTCTTCAGGTCGCTGACGGGAGGATCGAGCTCCTTTGTATCTCTCATGGAATACAGATTACTTAGAAACTGTTTCCTAGTCAACTATTATTTATATCGAAGAAGAATCGTAAAAGGATCTCTTGAGGAGTTCTACCGATTCGCGTTCCTCGAAAGGCTCAGGCATCACGATTGAGCCCTGAGAGTTTTGGCGCCGCAACAACGCCAGTGCGAGCCTCTGCCACACCGCAGGTGCTCTCCGTTATACTTCTTCACAACCGCACATGAAGCGCCACGTTCTCATCTTCGGTCTCGTGGGCGGTCTGCTCATCGCCACCCTCCAGTACACCGAATACCGATTCGTTATCATTGAGCACTCCGTCGAGCTTTACAGCGCGCTCGTCGCCATTCTCTTTGCGGCATTCGGCATCTGGCTTGGTCTGAGGATCACGCGCAGTCGCGACACCATTCGGGAAACGGTGGTGGTGAAGGAAGTGCTTGTGCATGCGGAAGCTGCTGCCCCGGTGCCTTTCACTCCCAACACGGCCCAGCAACAGACCCTCGGGATCACGGCACGGGAGCTTGAAATTTTGGCCCTGGTCGCCCGGGGTCTGAGCAATCGCGAAATTGCCGCCGAGCTTTTCGTTTCAGAGAATACCGTGAAGACACACTGTGCCCGCGCGTTCGACAAGCTCGGGGCCGCGCGGCGCACCCAGGCGGTGCAGCGGGGGAAAGAACTTGGGCTGTTGCCCTGAACTTGTCATCCGAAAGGACGATTTCCGCTACCTTCTACTAAAATCATCGGAAAAGTTGATTTCTATAACATCAAGAACGTTTCTGCCAGGCCGAAGAAGCACCGCTGCTGAGAGGAAAAGTGATGAAGAAAGCAGTGATGGTGGTGATGCTATTAATGGCTATTCAGTGCTGCAGGGCGCAATGCGGCCCTGGGACGAACGGCAGGAAAAGTAATCTAACGATTGCGCCCATTGACAGGTCGAAGAGCTTATCTGAGCGGGATGCGTACGATGTGAAGGAGTTCGTGGATCTGCGATCTAATGTCGATCGAGTCCGACTGTTCGGTCGAAACAAAAAGGTTCATCTTGACAACCCAGCCTATTTCGCCGCCCATGTTCCATACGGAAGATACCGGATCAAGCTGCAATCGAGGTCTGGCTCGGATTCATTCGGACGGTATATTGACGTTTGTCAGCCAGATGAAACTGTGGAGGTTCCTCGCGAGTTTGCGCGGGTGCATATTGTTCCCCTGCGTGGGGACGGGAATTTAGTAGAGGCTGATTCTGCTGACTTCCCTAAAGTTATTAAATTCCGTAATTCATTGGACGATACGGAAATCTCAGACCTGTTTAAGAAGGGTGTCGCCGATCAAATTCCCTACGGCCCCTATTACCTTGAGTTCATCCTGCCCCTCGGGGACATCAAGCGCGAAGTGGACGTTTTTCAGCCAGATGTATGGGTATTCTCGGGCTCCCCGAGTTTCTATGGAGATGCTGACATCTCTGATCCGGGAAATGTCGTGCGTGGTGAGCTCAAGAACATTCCAGCGAACGAAAGGCCTGTTTTCATGATCATGGCGGGGGTTTACTTTCCCTATACGATCAACAGCGTCGTCTCGGATACAG
>Ga0302275_10005231_pt1 | contig 12539 bp, 6 predicted proteins | sample III_Bog_N2_2_FD_200229 | JGI IMG/M metagenome (GOLD analysis project Ga0302275, IMG submission 200229) | Peat permafrost microbial communities from Stordalen Mire near Abisko, Sweden - III_Bog_N2_2 | ecosystem: Environmental > Terrestrial > Soil > Wetlands > Peat | place: Sweden: Abisko...
TGACTTATGTGAACCGCACCATCGGCGTGACCGCCATGAACACGGCGGACTTCGCCGCTGGACGGCCGGTACGTCAGGTGGCTGTGCCGGTGAACGCACAAATGGTACAGCACGTGCAGCCGATTGCAGCTCCTTTGCCACAGCCGACGCGCCAGGCAACGGTCGCTGGGCCTCCGCCCGCGCGCGCTCCGCAAGTCAGCGTGGCAAGGCCTGTGTTCATCAATCAAACCGGAAAAGCGGTCACGGCGACTCCCGGTGCGAGGCCTGTGGAGCCGCCCGTGAAAGCTGCTCCGCAGATCAAGCCTCCGGTTGGACATGCAGTGGTGGCGCCGCCGACGAACGCCGTAAAGTTCACGCCGCCCCCGGCAAGGGGAATGCCGATTCCTCCGCCGAATCCGCCACATGGCCCGGCGGGATCTTTCCCCGCTCAGGAAGCCAAACCCGCTCCGACGCCGGAAGGGAGTTCAAGGCCCGTGCCGCCGCCTCCGGCGCCCATGCATAACGCGCCGGTTGTTCCTCCGCCTCCACCGGCAAAGGTGAATCCGCCGGCGCCCGAAGAACGCAGACCGGCTCCTGAGGCCGTTCCGCCACCGAAGGCTAAGCCGGAACCACCTCCGCCGCCCAAGCCCGACAACAAGGACAAGAACAAAGACAAGAAGGACGATAAGGACAAGGAAAAGAAGGAGAATCCCGGCGCGTAATCTTGCCGGAATTCCATCTCCTTAGCAACACCATTGAAAGGCCCGCTCAGTCTGAGCGGGCCTTTCAGTTCAGCGTTATTATCCTGAGGTGCAGCCGAGGGATCCGCGGTTGCTTCTCAATTTTCTGCGCCGCCCAAGTCGCTTTACGAAAATCCCTAGACAAGTCATCGTACGCTGAGCTGGGTCATGCTCGGCCACGCATTCAGGCTGAGTACCTCAGTGCGACGAGTGGCCGTCTTCCTTGCTGCTGGTGGCAAACCAGATTGCCAACGCGAAGATGACGATAATGACGGGAACCACAACGAACGGGGAAGTAATGCTCATGCGCTCAATCCTCTTCGTTAGAGTAACAAAGAAGGGCTTCGTCTTCGAAGCCCCTTTGCTTTTGACCCGGCCCCAGGCTTACCTTGGCTGTCGCGCCACAGGTGCTGGATAGTCGACGCGGATGGTGAGAATCTCGTAGGGGTGAATCGGCGCCTTTACCGTGTCGCCTGAGAGTTCCAGCGCACCGCCTTCCGGCGTCTCCTGCATATTCGTCACCGTGGCCGCCGTCGCGCCCGGTGGCACATGGAACTCCGCCGTCGCCTCCTTGCCCGCCCATTCATACGCACGGAAGATCAGGCTGTTTGTATCTTCGGCTTTCTTCACCGCAGTCAGAGTTACATTCTCCGGTCCGACCGAGCCAAAGGAATGCGCGGACGGCAAAGCCCCGCCATGTGCCGTGGTCACGAGCGCTGTGAGCGGGTAGTTGTACTCGTAGCCGCGCCGCACTGTCAGCGCGTCCTTCCACGTGCCCGCGTGCGGATAGAGCGCGTAGTGGAAGTGATGATGCCCGCGATCTGCCTCGGGATCGGGATCGATGGGCGAGCGCAGCAGTGTCAGCCGCAGAACATTCCCGACTGCATCGTAGCCGTACTTCGAGTTGTTCAGAATGCTCAGTCCATGCTTGCCGTCGCCCAGGTCAGCCCAACGCATCGCCGGCACTTCAAACTGCGCCTTCTCCCAGCTGTTGTTGCGCGTGGTCGGCCGCTCGATGGTTCCACACGGAACTTCGACCGTCGCAAATGGACCGCTTGCGCTGAGCGAGAACGCGGCCTTCAATAGTACGTGAGTTTCGTGCCAGTCGATTTCGTTATCGATGTCGACCAGACCCGAAGCCGGCGGCAGCGTAATGGTCTGCACAAACTTCGAGCTTTGCCAGGTGCGCACGATGCGAATGGCCGGGTCAGGCGTGTGCTCGCCTACGAGCTCAATGGAGTCGACTTTGCTGACCACAGCCGGCGCTACGTCGAGCGCGCCCGGATCGATATTCCATGCGTCGTAGTCTTTTGGTTTGTCGGTGAAGGCCTGCAGCTCATTGCCGCATCCCTTCGCCGCCAATGCTTCGAAGCCGGTATGGCCCGGTGCTGCTGACTTTTCGAGGCTCGTGATGCAGCCGTTCTTTTTGTCGACGCGGACTCGCAGGCCATCGCGCTCGAGGGTGATCGACTCGGCATCGTCGTGCGCCGATGCGCCCATGGCTGTGCCCACCTTCGACGGCAGAATGTGGATCGTCTTGTAGCCCAGCGCCGGAACATCGCTCACATGTACCGTGAGTTCTGCGATGCCCGTCTTCGCATCGATCTTCGATTGCAATGGAAGGCCCGGCGCCGAAGATCCCTCGCGAATCGCCACGGCTTCGCGGCTGTTCTCCGGCAGCTGCACTTTTACCGCAACGTCGCCGGAGCGCTCCCATCCAAGCGGATTGTAGATAAGGACAGGGATGCCCTCGCCGCTCGTGTCCGCGCTTTCCGAAATGGTTGCGAGCGCGCCCGAAGAGATTTCATTCGTCGACCAGCGCACCACGTCGTAGTCTTTTTGCGCGTCTTTGTAGATGACGCCGATACCCGAGCCCGCGGCGAGGTCGTGGAATTGGTTGAAGAGCACTTTCTTCCAGTCCTCGGTGATCTCAGCGCCCGGATAGCTCTTGCCGTCGAGCCAGGCGAGCGATGCCCACTTCTCCGCATCCAGAACCTGCACTTCAGAGTCGCGCATGTTGCGCTTGTGATTGGCCTGCGTGGTGAAGACGCCGCGATGATATTCGAGATAGAGATCGCTCGTCCACGTCGGAATAGAAACCTTGCCGGGAATTGCGGCCGGCGGCGTGTAGCCCTTGGCGATGGACTGGTAGTTCCACGAAGGGCTCTCCGGCGCAATCTGCTTTTCAATCGAAGTGAAGAACGGCTGCGCGAGACCGAATTCGTATTTGGGAACGATGTGGTCTTCGCCATTGGCGGCTTTGCCTTGCCAGTGGAAGCCTTCGTCGAGTAACGCGCGCGTGGGGCCGCCGCCGTGATCACCCACGCCGTAGATGTCCATCATCTCGGTCGTGCCGGGCGCGAGCTTGCGCCGCTCCACCAAGTCGTTGGCCTCGCGCAGCGGGCTCAGATCCGTGCTCAACCCCGGCGGGAAATACGTGAGTACCTTTGAGCCGTCGGGCGATTGCCACCAGAACAGTTTGAACGGCATTTGATTCGTATCGTTCCACGTCATCTTGGTGGTGACGAAATAATCCACGCCACTCTTCTTGTAGATTTGCGGAAGCTGCAGCGTGTAGCCGAAGGAGTCGGGATTCCAGCCGATGCGCACATCCGATCCATAGGCCTGCTTGAACCAGCGTTTGCCCACCAGCAGTTGCCGCACGAGCGATTCGCCGTCGGGCATGTTCAGGTCGGGCTCGACCCACATGCCGCCGACCACCTCCCAGTGGCCTTCCTTGATGCGCTGGGCGATCTCCTCGTTCATGTCGGGATACTTTTGCGCGAGCCACTCGTTATAGGCCGCGGCCGACTGCGAGTAGGTGTACTGCGGATACTCGTGCATCAACTGCAACGCGGTCCCGAAGGTGCGCTTGACCACATCCACCGTCTCCGTCCAAGGCCAGAGCCACGCCGCGTCGATGTGCGATTGACCGGTGAGGTGGTAGGTGGCCTGCCGAACAATTGGCTTGAGAGGCTCCAGTTTGGTATGCGCCGCTTTTAGGCTGGCGTCGAATCCAGCCTGGTCGTGCGCGTCGAGCGCCTTCACGTCCACTGCGGCGATGGCGCTATCCAGCGCCGCCAGAGATGCAGCATCACCAGGCGCAAGCGAGGGTACAAGCCTGGCAGCGGCGAGGAACTCGATGCGGAGATCCTGAGGATCGGGCCGACTCGCCGGCGCTTCCACACGCAACGTCGCGCCGAAAACGCTCTTCACCTTGGTGGTGTGCAGCATCTTCATGGCGACCGTCACTGTATCGCCGGGCTTGGCGCTCTCGAAAAGCACGACGGGGTCGAGGTCGTCGCCCATGGCCACGCGGCGGCCATCGAAGTACAGGATTTCGGGGATGGGCGAGTCGGCGTTGGCGTTGAGGTGGAACCAGATGCGCGCGCCGGTAAGATCGTAGCCCTGCAGATCGGCCGGAATGCGATATGTCTGGCGCAACCACACGGCGTCGGTGCCCACCTTGCCTTCTTTGGGCACTGGCTGCCATCCGGATTCATCCAGATTCACCGCCTCGCCGTGGGCCACATCGCCGGCATGCGTCTTCCACGCGCCATCGGGCAGCGACTGCAGCCTCGAAAGCCGGCCGATGACGGCTGAAACCGCTCCAGACTCCGTTGATCCGCGTGTCCATTTGAGAGGGAAGGCCGGGCCCTGCGTGAAGTTGCCATCGATCTCCGTGCCGTCTTTATTAACCGTTCCCTCATAGGTCACGTGGTAAGCGTCGATGGAAAACGTCAGCTTGGAGTCCTTGAACGTGCTTGCGGAAGCCGGCGTTGCATAGTCGCCCTGATCGATGCTGTCGATGGTGGTGGCGACGGTGCCGTCTTTGCCAATCACAATGTGCATGGCCAGGTGCAGTTCCGAGCCATCCGCAATGAGCGTGCTGGCCCAATCGCCGGCGACCTTAGCGGCGCTGTCGGCCCCTTGCGCAGTGGCTGCGGTGGCGAATAAGCACGTTGTGGCGGCCAAAAGGAATGCAGCGGCTGTGGAGTGTATCTTCAAAGCGGGTTTCATCATCGAACCATCCCCCGAAGCATACTAAGACATGCGGCCTACTGTGGTGTATCGATACCACAAAAATTTCCGGCGAGGTTTGGCTCTGACAAAGCTCCGCTGTGTGCCTCAGTGGGTTTGTTCTTCGATGTACTCCACGTATCCGAGCAAGGCGCCCCAGTGATAGAAGCGATCGCTTGACGAAACATCGTCGCCGACGCCGAGAATCGCGTTGTAATTTTCGTGAACGTGGCCTTTTTCTTTCCACTCTTTCAGGAAAAGCGCATAGCTTTGGCCTGCAAACGCCCAGCGCGCGGCCCGGACATCGTAGTTCTTCAGCCCCAGGTATACGAGGTAATTCATCGGCCCCCAGATGCGGCCGCGCCAGTAGTCCTGATCTTTGAATGCCGGATCGTTGCGTGCAATGGCAGGAATCATCCAGTCGCCCCAAAATTCCTGGGGGTTGGTCAAATGTTTGTCGACCATGATGCGCGCCTGGATGGGAGTGGCAGCTTTTGCCATGAGCGGATAAAAATTCGTCGGCGAAAGCCGCAAGCTCTTTTCTCCGGTATGCAGATTCACGTTGAGGAAGATGCCTGCTTTGTCGTCCCACATGGTTGCGAGTTTGGCGCGATATTTTTCAGACCGCGCCCTCAACTCTTTCACGTTATCGGGCTTGCCGAGCGCATCGGCAATCTCGGCCAGCGCGTCGCAGTCGGCAATGTACATACTCATCAAGCCGACGTCGGCATATTCGAGCAGATGCGTTCGCTTGTTGTATGTGGTGCCGTCGTACATGGGGCTGTTGTCGAGGCCCGACTCGAAGATGGCGCCCTGCCAGGTTCCGCGCGAATCGTCGTCGAGGTTCGCCGGCCGGTTGTCGCCATCGCTGCCCCAGGTGAGATAGCCCTGCAGATCGCGATGCGCGGCCCACCAGCGATTCCAGGCGAGAAGGGGCGCGTAGGCGTCGGCAAGAAACCAGCGATCGTGAAATTGTTTGTAGAGACTCAGCACAGTGATTGCACCCACGGGAGGCTCTGAGCGGTCCGAGCTCTTCCAGCCGCCAGCACGCGCATAGTTAGGCACAAATCCCTGCGCGGTTGACTCGCGCAGAATCTCGAGGGCGTTGGCATAGGCCAGGTCTCGGTCGCCGATGGAAGCCAGTGTGGCGGCAAAAAACGTGTCCCAGTCAAAGAGGACGTAGCCGCCCCAGTTTTCGCTCCATCCGCGGCTCACGGGTGAAATCACGCGCTGTTTTTCCGGCTCGTAGATCGTGTCCCAGCCCAGCGTGGTCTCGATTGCATCGACAATGGGCGCATTCGCGCCGGCTGCCGCGACGCTCTTCTCGTATGCCGCTCGCTCGCGATCAATAATACTTCCAATTTGTTCCAGCGTGAGCGGCGGCTTTTGTTCGTTGTGTGCCACGTCCATCTGTTGCGCGCTGACTCCCACAGGGCCGGTCAGATCCGCTGCCAGGTACGGCGTGTCGATTGGAACGCTCAACGTTGAAGGGGCCGCGCTCTCCGCGCATGTACAGTCAATCTCTATTGCCGCATTCACTCCAGTGGTCATGATTGTTCTGGGTCCGCCGAACACGACCATACCTGCATGCAGATTCCACAGCGTGCCCACGCTGAACACCACCGTTGGCGGAAGTGCTCCACTCTTCGATTCGAGCGGCGTCACCAGAATGACGAGGTCTCCACCGTTGTGCGCGGTCTGAATGCGCCAGCTATGCCCTTCCCAATCCACGCGCAGATCGGTATAGCTGCCATCCCACGCGTGCGGCCCTGGCGTCACCACCTCCGCGCCTTTGGCCTGCCGCCCGATCAGCGCATCCGCGAGAAACGCATCGCCGCCTTCGGTGGTGTTATGCTTCATGCCGACGCGAATCGCCAGGCCTTCAGGAAGCAGAACCTGCGTGGTTACGCTATGAACATCCCAGGTGTTCCAGCCTTGCGCGAGACGCTTCTGCACCGCGTTATATTCCGCCGATTCAGGTAAAGGCATGCTCGAATCCGGCGCAATCCGCGATGGAGCTGAAGCAGCGTTGTCAGGCGGAGTCTGCGCAGACAGCAAGCCGACCATGCCGGCCATTATGGCCGCCAGGAAGCATAAGGCAGCGCAGCGAATCATTCGAATTCCCTGCACACTGATCTCTGAACCCTGATCTCTGGCGCTCACACGAACCCGCCATCCACGACATAGCTCTGGTTGGTGATGGCGCTTGAATCGTCTGCCGCCAAAAACAGCACCAGCCGCGCCACATCTTCGGGCTGTATGTCCAGCTTGAGCGCCTGGCGCCCCATCACCTCGGCCTTGTATTCGGGAGTCAGCACGAGCTTTTTCTGCTTTTCGGTGTTGATCGCGCCGGGTAGCACAGCATTCACGCGAATGCCGTCTTTGCCGAGCTCGTGTGCCAGCGTACGTGTCAGTCCTACAATACCCGCTTTCGCAGTGTTGTAGGCCGGCAACCCCGTGGTTGGAATCACCCACGCAATGGACGAGAGATTGATGATGGACCCGCGCCCAGCCTTGCGCATCGAAGGCAACACCGCCTGGATGCAGAAGAAATAATGCTTCAGGTTCTGCTGCAGGCATTGATCCCAGAATTCCGAAGTGACTTCTTCGATTGAATGACGCCGATCGTTGGCTGCGTTGTTGACCAGCACATCGACGGAGCCGAACGCAGTAATGACATCCTTAACGGATCGCAGCAAAGCCGCGGTATCGGTCAGATCGCAGTGCACATAATGCGGTGCGTGGCATCCCTCGGCGCGCAGACTCTCCACGAGTCTCGTCGCCGGCGCATCCTGAATATCGAAGAATGCCACGCGTGCGCCCTGTCGCGCAAAGTGCGTCACGATTGACTCGCCAATGCCCGTGGCACCGCCCGTGACGAGCACGACACGCTCTTGCAGGCTCGGATACTTCGCAAATCTTCGATCGCCCAACTGCATCGTCTGTTGCTCCGAAAAGTTTAGCCAGAGATTCAAAAGTCTTCACGCAGCTAGTGTTTCCGCAGTCCTAGTGCAAGTCGCGCGGCACCGCGTGTCCCCTGCAACCCAGGAGAAAATCAAAGTCCGCTCCCTCGTCCGCCTGGAGGACATGCTTCACATATAAGGACTGGTATCCCGATTTGAACGCGGGCTCCGGTGCAACCCATTCTGCACGCCTCTTCATCAACTCCGCATCGTCGACGTCCAAATGCAGACGGCGCGCTTCGACATCGAGCTCGATCCAGTCGCCTTCGCGCACCAGTGCCAGAGGGCCGCCCATCGCTGCTTCCGGCGACACATGCAGCACGACCGTCCCGTAGGCCGTGCCGCTCATGCGCGCATCGCTGATGCGCACCATGTCAGTGATGCCGCGCGCCAGCAATTTCGGCGGCAATCCCATGTTGCCCACCTCCGGCATGCCCGGATACCCCTTGGGGCCGCAGTTCTTCAACACCATCACGCTGTTCTCGTCGATGTCCAAGTTTGGGTCGTCAATGCGCGCCTTGTATTGCTCGATGTCTTCAAAGACAACTGCCCGGCCGCGGTGTTTCATCAAGGCAGGCGTGGCCGCGGATGGCTTCAGCACCGCTCCATTGGGGCACAGGTTGCCGCGCAGAACGGCTAATCCGCCACTCGCCACAATCGGATTCTGGTAATCGCGAATCACCTCGGTGTTCCACACCGGCGCATCCTTCACGTTCTCGCCCATGGTGCGCCCGTTCACGGTCAGCGCGTCATCATCCAATTGCCCATGAGCGGCCAAGGAACCAAGCACCGCCGGCAATCCTCCCGCGTAGTAAAAATCTTCCATCAGGAACCGGCCGGAAGGCTGCATGTCCAGAATCGTCCGCACATCGCGTCCGTATTTATCCCAGTCGTCGAGTGTCAGTGCAACTCCCAAACGGCCAGCAAACGCGATCAAATGAATAACCGCATTCGTAGAGCCGCCAATGGCGGCGTTGGCGCGAACGGCATTCAGAAATGCTTCGCGCTTCAGGATCTTCGAAATGCGCAGGTCCTCGTGCACCATCGAGACGATGCGCCTCCCCGATTCGTGCGCCAGCACCTTGCGCCGCGAGTCGACTGCTGGAATCGCTGCGTTGCCGGGCAGAGAGAGCCCCAGCGACTCCACCATGCAGGCCATTGTCGAGGCTGTCCCCATGGTCATGCAGTGGCCGGCCGAGCGGCTCATGCAGCTCTCAGCGTCCATAAATTCCTGGCGGCTGACCGTTCCCGCCTTCACTGCCTCGCTCAGTTGCCACACAATCGTTCCGGATCCAATTGGCTGGCCCTTGTAGCGGCCATTGAGCATTGGGCCGCCGCTCACCACGATGGTCGGAACGTCGCAGCTTGCGGCGCCCATGATCAGCGACGGCGTGGTTTTGTCGCAGCCGCACAACAGCACCACTGCGTCCAACGGATTGGCGCGAATGGTCTCTTCCACATCCATGCTCGCCAGGTTGCGGAACATCATCGTGGTGGGCCGCATCAGCGTCTCGCCCAGCGACATCACCGGAAACTCCAGCGGAAACCCGCCCGCCTCCCACACGCCGAACTTCACCCGTTCTGCCAGTTCGCGAAAATGGGCATTGCACGGGGTCAGTTCGCTCCACGTATTGCAGATCCCGATCACCGGACGCCCGTCAAACACGTCTCCGGGAAATCCCTGATTCCGCATCCAGCTGCGGTGAATGAAGCCGTCCCTGTCCTGCCCGCCAAACCATTCCCGCGACCGCAATGGCTTTTTGTCCATGGCGAAACTATACAACCGCCTGCCGGACTGTGGATTGGATAGGCTATGATTCCAATGTTCTGCAATTGGACAATCTGGAAGTGGGCAATTTAAGCGATTTAGTTCAAGAGAAATGGACTGGGCGCTCTGAATTCCCTGGAGCTCTATGCCGCGCATCAACCCGTATGTGATCCTGTTGACGCTGATCGCCACGCTCGGCGGTCTGCTCTTCGGCTACGACACCGCCGTGATCAACGGCGCGGTGGGCAGCCTCAAGTCGTACTTCATCGATCCGCGCTTTGCCGACCTGGCCAATCCGGCACAAGCCAACGCGGCCAATTCGCTGCTCGGCTTCGTGGTTTCGAGCGCGCTCATCGGCTGCATCGTCGGCGGCCTCATCGGCGGATGGGTCAGCACACGCATCGGCCGCAAGCGCGGATTGGTGATTGCCGCGGTACTCTTCCTTCTCTCGGCATTGGGAGCAGCGGCGCCGGAGTTTCCCTTTGCGCCCATCGGTCATGGTGGTCCCGGCTACATGAGCGCCTTTGTGGTCTACCGCATCCTCGGCGGCATTGGCGTGGGCCTCGCCTCTATGCTTTCGCCCATGTACATCGCCGAAATCGCGCCACCCAAAATCCGCGGAAACCTGGTGGCGTGGAATCAGTTCGCCATCATCTTCGGCATGCTGGTGATTTATTTCGTCAACTACGGAATCTCGCGGGGCGGCAGCGGCGACGCGTGGCTCAACAGCATCGGCTGGCGCTACATGTTCCTCTCCGGAACGATTCCTGCGGCACTCTTCCTGCTGCTCCTGCTGCTTGTGCCGGAGACGCCGCGCTTCCTCATGCTCAAGGGGAGAGAAGACGACGCGCGTGCCGTGCTCACGAAACTTGTCACACCTGAAGAGCGCGAGAAGGAGCTTTCCGAAATCCGCGCTTCGCTCAGCGAGCATCACTCCGGCAAGCTGTTCTCTTTCGGCGCATCGGTCATTCTGATCGGCATTGCCGTGTCGGTCTTTCAGCAGTTCGTGGGCATCAACGTCGTGCTCTACTACGCTTCAGACATCTTCAAGGGCATGGGCATGACCACCAATGCCAGCCTGCTGCAAACCATCATTGTGGGCGCGGTCAACCTTGCTTTCACCGTAGTCGCCATTGTCACCGTCGACCACTTCGGGCGCAAGCCGTTGCAGATCGTCGGCGCACTGGTTATGGCCGTCGCCATGATCTCGCTCGGCGCAGACTTCTGGCTGGGCGGCAAAGGCATGTTCGCGCTTGTAGCCATGCTTGTTTACACTGCCGGCTTCGCCGTTTCATGGGGCCCGGTCACCTGGGTGCTGCTCAGCGAGATTTTTCCCAACCAGATTCGTGGCAAGGCCATGGCCATCGCCGTGGCGGCGCAGTGGGTCGCCAACTATCTCGTCAGCTGGTCGTTCCCCATCCTCGACGAAAATCCCTACCTCGTGCAGCACTTCAAACACGGCTTCGCGTATTGGCTCTACGGCGGCATGGGTATTCTGGCCGCGCTCTTCATGGCCAAATTCGTGCCTGAGACCAAGGGCCGCACACTCGAGCAGATGGAAGCCTTGTGGAAGCCCAGCGGCCACGCGAATTAGCCGCGATTCTCGCCGGCAGGGAACCAGAGTACTGGCTGAAGAAGCTAGGACGTGTCGACGCTTCTCGCTCGCGATGAGTTTGTGCTTCCGCAGCCTTAAAAACAGGTCAAAACCCTGTGTTTTTCGGTCTATTTCGCATCCAACTTCTTTGTTTAGAAAAGCTTGCGGCAAAACAGGGGGAGGGGTGGGGGGGTCTTTCCCTTTTTTCCCGCCGAAATTGAGCCGCAGCCCGATAGGAGCGAGAGTCTTCCATGGAAAGATTTTGCGCCAAAAGGCGGTAATTCTCTGCAAGCACCTGCGGTGCGGCAGACGCTCGCCGATTTTGAAACGGTATGGAGTTAAATACGATCAGCTGTACGTGTGGAGATGATTCACGCCGGCCCTCCGGGACGGCGAATCGGGCGGGTGCTGGTTTCCACGGGTTTCACCCGTGGCTAGGTTCATTGCCTCCCTCCGGGAGGCGCCTGGGGTGCGGTTGCCGGACGGTCGGCGCAAGGCGCCGGTGATGTGGCGGGCCGTCGGGGTTTGTGCTTTCCCACCCTTGGACAGAAAGAGTCGAAGGATGGCGGCCGCCCATTTCTTTGGCAAGCTAGGGGTCACCGCTCAATCACTCGACTTCATACACGGCGCACCCATGCGCCGCGATGGTTGCCTCAAGTGTTGGCGCCGCCTTCGTCCGTTTGCCGTCCCAAAGGCTGCGTGCACTGTGGGCACCCTTCACTCCAAACTGCGCCCATGTTGCGTGCAGCACCACCGGCTTATCCTCGATATTGAAGAAGGCGAGGTAGCTACGCGCGCGGCCGCCCGCCTGCGTTTGCGCCTCCCACACGCGGAGGTTCTCGAAGCTCGCCGGCAACTCGCGCACCGGATGGCTCTCTTGCGCTGTTTGATTAATCGCAAGAATCTCGCGATTTGTCATGAGCGCCCGCGTAAATGCATCCAGCTGAGTCAGGTTCGCCCCCATGAACAGCGGCGATCGCGCAAACGCCCACAGCGCGAACTCCGATCGACGCTCGTCGTGGGTCAGCCGCGTCTCGCGCGCTTCGCCCCAGGCGGGATGCGGCCCGAGCCAACCCGCAGGGAGCACATCTCCATCGATCCAGTGACCCGTCGTGGCCGCGGACGCCCATTTCTCGAAGAGATCGAAGTCCTGGCGCAAACCGACCATGTGTCCGGTCTGTCCCGCTTCCGGCGTCCAAAAATCCCAGTGCTCCTCAGAGAATCGCCACGCCGTTGCCGACCGCTGCGCAATTTCGAGCACCTCCGGCGACGGCGGCCCCGGCGAAAGGCTGAAAACCATTGGCCGGCCCGCCTTCGCGATTGCCTCCGCAATCTGCCGAATCTCGCCGGGATGCGCAGGATGGTCGCTCACGCAACCGAGCTTGATGTAGTCCACACCCCACTGCGCGTAGAGCTTGAAAATCGAATCGAGGTAGGCCTGGCCCGCGGCATTCTCGCGCGCAACATAAAACTCG
>Ga0302275_10005232_pt1 | contig 12538 bp, 15 predicted proteins | sample III_Bog_N2_2_FD_200229 | JGI IMG/M metagenome (GOLD analysis project Ga0302275, IMG submission 200229) | Peat permafrost microbial communities from Stordalen Mire near Abisko, Sweden - III_Bog_N2_2 | ecosystem: Environmental > Terrestrial > Soil > Wetlands > Peat | place: Sweden: Abisko...
CGGTTGTCTCGCTGGAAGGGGCGCTGTGGCGGGCTAGACGGCTGGCGGAGTAATAAGCGAGGTTCGTGGTTTCCCGGATCTTGCGCGATGAAACTGTGCCAGATGTGGGAACCCCTCTGGTCGGCAGCTCAATTCTATTCGCACCAGTTTTCCATCTTCAGCCCTTGCACCCTCTTAAACTCCCGCGTGTTATTCGTCACCAGGATCAGTCCCAGAGCCCGCGCATGGGCCGCGATCAGCAGATCGTTGGCTCCAATCATCTTTCCCCGCAGCTTCAGGTCGGCGCGAATCTCAGCGTAGTCACCTGCCGCCTTGCTGGGATAATCCAAGACCTCGACGTAGCGCAGGAATGCGTCCGCTGCCACCTGATCCTTCTCGCGGCGCGGGGACACCTCCACGCCATACAGCAATTCGGATTTTGCGATCGAGGAGATGCACACATCGCTGAGCGCGACCGCCTGAAGCCGTCCCAGAACGGCATCGTCGGAACGCTTCATGATGTAGGAGGAAATATCCGTGTCGAGCATGTACAGCGGCATCAGAGCGAGCGCTCCTGCACCGGCAAATCTTCAACTCCCATCATGAATTCGTCGGAGGCTACGGGACCAGTCGTCAGATATGCAGACCAGTCCTTGGGCCTCGCGGAGAGAATTACCTCTTCTCCCTGCTTGCGAATGAATACCTCGGGGGTGTGGAACTGGAACTCCTTGGGCAGTCTCACCGCCTGGCTCCGGTTGTTCATGAATACTTTTGCTGTACGCTGCATGTTTGCCCTCCGAACGAGTGGTATATGCATAAGTATATGCCAAACGACGGAGGGTCGCAAGGCGGGACGCCCTCAACAGGCCAAGTCAAAGACCGTCCCATTCACGATTGAGAGGACTAGCTGGCCGGCGGCGTCGACAGCGACGAGATTGGCAGGCTGGCCGACGGCTAGCTTGCCGGCTTGATGGCCGAGGCCGGTCATGGCGGCTGGGTTGACCGTTAGCAGACGCAGCGCCTGCTCGAGCGGAGCGCCAGTGAAGCGGAGGAAGTTTTGCAGGGCGCGGTCGAGGGTCAGCACGCTGCCGGCGAGAACGTCGCCAAGCGTGGCCTTGCCGTTTGCCACCTGGACGGCAAAGCCGCCTAGGTGATACTCGCCGTCGGGCATGCCGGTGGCGCTCATGGCGTCGGTGACTAGAATCGCGCGCTCGGAACCCTTGGCCTTCCACCACAGCTTTACGAGTTCGGGAGCGGTGTGGATGCCGTCGCAGATGAGCTCGGCAAACAGGGCGCCGGTGGTGAGCACGACGCCCAAAATTCCCGGCTCGCGGTGGTCGAGCGGGCGCATGGCGTTGAAGGTATGCGTGGCGCTTACGGCTCCGGCGGCAATGGCGGCGCGGGTTTCAGCGGCGGTAGCGTTGGAGTGACCCAGGGAGACGCGAACGCCGCGCGCGGTGGCGTGGGCGGCCAACTCCACCGCGCCGGGGAGTTCGGGGGCCAGGGTCATGAGGCGCACGTGGCCCTCGGCTGCATCGAAGAGCCGGTCAAAGACTCCAGTGTCTGGCGCGAGCAGGAACTCCGGGGGGTGGACGCCGCGCTTGGAATGCGAAAGAAACGGCCCTTCAAGGTGAATGCCGATGGGTTTTGCCTGGGGGCCTTCGCCAGCCTGGTGGGGCTGCGAGATCAGCTTTGCCAGGCCTGAGAGGGATCGGAGAATCGTATCGAGAGGCGCTGTGACCGTAGTGGCCAGATAGCTGGCCGTTCCGCGCGAGGCCAAAAAGCTGCCAATGACGCTGAGCGCCTGAGGCGTGGCTTCCATTACATCGTGGCCGGCTGCACCGTGAATGTGTACGTCGAAGAACGCGGGGGCAAGAGTCGCACCGGGATAGTCCACGATATTAGCGTGCGGGGGCAAATCGCCGTCTGCACGGGTGGAGATAGAAGAGATGACCCCGTCTTCGATGGTGACCACCGGGTCGTCCATCAGGGCGGTTCCGTTCCAAAGCTTGTTGGCTGTGAGCACCGTGCGCATGTCGAAGTTCATTGTATGCGTTCGGCGCCGATGCAGGCTCTGTGGGAGAAAGGGCCGGAGGTTGAATAAGCACTTGTCCAATCCCAGGTCTCAGAATCGAGACCTGGGGCACCCGCCTTTGTACAGAATCAAGCGGTCTGGGAAACGGCCGGCGATTCAATCAGCGGATCAATGGATGAGAGTCGAGTGATCGGGCGTGCGGGTTCCGCTCTGGATTTGCGCGGCTTTGAGAGCTGCCTGGGCGGCTGCCAACTCGGCACGGCAGGCTGAGAGCTGGGAAGAGATATGTGCTAATTGCGACTTGATGTGCAAACGCAGTTCCTGAATGGTTTTTTCGAGCCGGTTGTGGGCGGCGATCTGCTCTTCCTGACTGGCTTGGACAGCCTTCAAGCTGGGAAGGACTGCGTCGGAAAGCAGCTGGGAGAGGGAAAACAAGGGATCGTTCATAGGCAGATATTAATCACGAGTGAGCGATTGCGCATGATTACGGATGGTCTCGTTTTGGTAATGGGTGACGGCTATGCTGCGTCAATTTGGATCACATTGATGTGCGCGGCGAGAGCTTGCCGTGTGCGGCCAGGAAGGCGACGATTCCAGAGAAAGAATACTGGGAATCGTGGTCATGTAACCGCACTGTAAAGCGGCTTGAGGGCGCGTTTGGTAAAGTTTTGCCATGAACATCAAGGCTTTGTTGACGGTTGCTGGGTGTACGCTTCTTTTTTCGCCAGGGAATGTGCGGGCGCAAACGGTGGATTTGCCCACCAGCAAGCAACTGATTGGCGAGATACCGGGGTATCCGCAACGGTTGAACAGTTTGCCGATGTCGATGGCTGTTTCTCCTGATGGGAGATACGTGGTGACGGTGAATGCCGGGTATGGCACCTATGAGTCGCAGTATGAGCAGTCGCTGGCCGTGCTCGATACGCAGACTGGTGTGCTGACGGATTTTCCGGATGCGCGCACGCTGGCACAGGCCGCAAAGCAAACGCTCTACTCGGGGTTGGCCTTCAGCCGCGACGGCAGCCATTTGTATGCGAGCATGGGTTCCACTTCCGATCCGCTGGGCGATGGAAAGGACAAGACCGGGAGCGGGGTGGTGGTGTACAGCTTCACGGCGGGGAAGATTTCGCCGGAGCGGCTGATTCACTTGCCGTTGCAGCAGTTGGCTCCGGGACACAAGACAAGCATTCTTGGCGATGTCGCGGGCGACAAGGGAGTTCCGTTTCCGGCTGCGATTGCAATTGTGGGCGCGGCTGGAGCGGAGAAGCTGCTGATCGCCGACAATCTCTCCGACGATGTGTTGCTGCTGGACGGCTCGAGCGGGGCGATTGAGAAGCGCTTCGATCTCTCAGAGAGCAATGCCGTGCCTGGAACTTATCCCGAGGCGCTGGCTGTTTCGAAAGACGGTGAACGAGCATTTGTGGCGCTGTGGAATGCTTCGGAGATTGCGGAGCTTGATTTGGCCAAAGGGACAGTGGGGCGGAAGCTTGCTCTGCTGAAGCCGGCCAGCCCCATCGCTCCGGGAACGCATCCCTGCGCGCTGGAGTTTTCGCCAGATGGAAAGACCTTGTACGTTGCGCTGGCCAACCGCGATGCTGTTGCAGCTGTGAACGTGGGAGCGGGGCAATTCTCGGTGAAAGGCTACTTCGATACGCGGCTGCCGGGGCAGAGCTACTTTGGCGCTGAGCCTGAGGCGCTGGCTGTGAATGCGGACGGGAGCCGACTGTATGTGGCGAATGCAATCAGCGATGCGGTTGCGGTGATCGACACAGGGAGACTGACGGCCAAGGCGGCCAAGCAGGGGATGGTGGAACCGATTGGCTTTGTGCCCACCGAATGGATGCCGATGTCGATGGCATTTGTTGGAGGCGCAGCGGGCGGAAAGCTGTATTTGGCAACCGCCAAGGGCAAGGGAACCGGGCCTAACAACTTTCCGCAGCGGCAGACTGACGAACTGAAGTCGAGGAAGTTCCAGAGATCGACCACATATATTGCATCGCTGCTCTATGGCTCGCTGGCCACGCTGAATGAGGGCGAGATCGAGACGAACCTGGCCCAGTGGACCCAGGTGGTGCTGGAGTCGAACCGGATGAAGGCGGCCGAGGAGAAGATCGCATTTGCCGGCGGAGCCCAGAGCCGGATCAAGCATGTGATTTACATCATCAAGGAGAACCGGACTTACGATCAGATTCTTGGCGATCTGAAGCAGAATGGCAAGCCGGTGGGAAATGGCGACCCCAGGCTGACCATGTATGGCGAGGCGGTAACTCCCAACGAGCACAAGTTAGCGCTGCAGTTTGGCGTGCTGGATAACTTCTTCGACTCCGGTGAGGTATCGGGTGATGGGCATGTGTGGTCTACAGCGGCCATTGGCACGGATTATCTCGAGAAGACATGGCAGCAGAATTATCGCGGCGGCCAGCGAACTTACGATTGGGAAGGTGCGGTTGCAGAGGACTATCCGCTGCTGCAAAAGATACCGGATGTTAACGAGCCGGCCAGCGGTTACTTGTGGGGCGACTTGGCGGCGCATGGGAAGACCTATTACCACTTCGGCGAGTTTATTTCGACAACCTTTTGCAATGAGAAGCGGGTCGCCGATCCGCGAATGGGGCCGCTGATGCAGGGCCGCGATTGCGCGCAGAAGGCCATTGCGCCGGGTGAGGCGCTGCCGGCGGAATGGGGCGGCGGGGTGAACAAGTGGCCATGGCCGATTCCGCGAATTGCCGCCAACGTGGCTACCAAGCCGGAACTGGTGGGTCATTTTGCCGAGGAGGCGCCGGATTTTGAGTTGACGGTTCCTGACCAGGTGCGGGTGGAGATTTTTCTGCGGCACTTGAAGGGGTGGGTTGAGGACAGGGAGCTGGGGAAAGATACGATGCCGAACTTTGTGCTGCTGCGGCTGGGCAATGACCATACCGCCGGCACCCGGCCGGGCGGACCTACGCCGAAGGCTTCCGTCGCAGATAACGACCTGGCGGTTGGCCGCGCGGTAGAGGCAATTTCACATTCGCCATTCTGGGACGATACGGCGTTCTTCATTCTTGAAGACGACGCGCAGGATGGCGGCGACCATGTGGATGCGCATCGCAGCATTGCGTTGGTGGTGAGCAAGTACGCGCCGCACGCAGCCGATGGTGCGCCCATTGTCGACAGCCGGTTCTATTCGACCGTGAGCGTGATCCGCACCATGGAGACGCTGCTTGGGCTGCCGCCGATGAATAACAACGACGCATTCTGTTCACTGATTTCGACGCTGTTTACGGGGCCGGGCGATGGGACGGCGTATGAAGCAGATTACTCGAATCGCGACAATGGGCTGATTTATACGGCGAACGTGAAGACGGCTCCGGGCGCGAAGGAGAGCATGAGGATGGACTTTCGTCATGCCGACCATGCGGATGCGCAGAAGCTGAATGTAATTTTGTGGAAGGACGCTATGGGGGATGCTACGGTGCCGGCGATGCTGAAGGTGCGGGGGAAGAAGACGGATAAGGACGATGACGACTAGATACTGTGCACGGTGCCTTCCGAGGCTGCATTTTGGCTTCAGAGCGCCACCAAATGATCGGTTTTACTCTGATCCTCAATTCAGCAGTACACCCTGATTTGGGCGATCAAGCGAGAATGTCGGTATCTCAATATCAAACTGCTCACCGCTCTCACTCTCCATCCGGTAAGCTCCGCCCATCAACCCCGATGTCGTGTTGAGAGGTGCGCCACTCACATATTCAAAGCTCTCGCCGGGCTTGAGAACCGGCTGCTCCCCAACCACACCGGGCCCCTTGACCTCGGTCAAGTCGCCTCGCGCGTTCGTAATCATCCAGTGCCGGCTCAGTAGCTGGACCGTTTCCTGTCCCTGATTTTCGATGACTACACGATAAGCCCAAAAGTACTGCGAGTTGCCAGGCGATGATTGCGCCTCAAGGTAAGTCGGCAAAACGCTTACGGCTATTCCTCGTGTGATTGCTGTATACGGTGTCCAATCTGCCATAAAGAGAGCTTAGTGCAAACTGACGGGAAGACGCAGAATTAATGGGGCACGGAGCTTATGTGGCTGGTTATCCTGTGGACAGATGCTCGCGAAGCCCCTCGTTCTCAACGTATAAGATGGGAGAAATCCTGCTATACTTTAGTCGTCCCGGCAGGGAGTGGACCCCTACCGGGTGTTTGGCTACCTCAACAGTAGCGCCAGGACCAGGATCACGAGCGCCGTTATGAACCGCCAATCGATGGCGATAGTAATAGCGACCCGCATCCAGGACGATTTCTCATCCATTCGTCCTCACCTCCTTTGCGTTAGCACGGCCCGCAGGTCGTTACAGCGGCCTGCGGACCGACGGCCCAGTCTTTCGGGCCGATCTTTCGCCACCGCTCCACATGCGCAAAGGAAGCGCACATAGTCTATATCCGACTTCTGATCCTTTCTTGTGATCCAGTACACTAGCCGCATGACAAAGCGGATTGGGGTGCATCTGGGGACTGCTGGCGGGGCTTCGAATGCCGTTGAGCGCGCTCGCGAAATCGGCGCCAATACGTTTCAGATTTTTTCTTCGAGCCCGCGGATGTGGCGCGCGCCGAAAGTGGACCCCGCACAGGCCGCGCGAATGCGCGAATTGCGCTCGAAAATGGACGTTGGGCCGCTGGTGATCCACACGAGTTACCTGGTGAACGTTTGCAGCCAGTCGGATGACGTGCGGCAGAAGAGCATTGAGGCGTTTCGCGGGGAGGTTGAGCGGGCGCTGGACTGGGGCGCGGAGTACCTGGTGTTGCATCCGGGGTCGTGGAAGGGGTTGACGCGGGACGAGGGGCTGCGGCTGGCGGCCGACTCGATTACGCGCGCGATTGACGGGCAGAAGTGGCAGGGAAGCGGGTTCCATATCCTGATAGAGAACACGGCGGGGGCGGAGTTTTCACTCGGCGGCAGCTTTGAACAGGTGGCCGAACTAGTGGAGCGGCTTCGTGCCTGCGCTCCGGTGGGAGTGTGCCTGGATACTTGCCACACCCACGTTGCAGGCTACGACCTGGTTAGCGAGGCGGGCTACGCGGAGACGATGGCCATGGTGGCCGCGACGGTGGGGTTCGAGGCGGTGCGCGTGTGGCACTGCAACGACGCCAAGGCGGAACGCGGATCGAAGCTGGACCGGCATGAGCACATTGGGCAGGGAACCATGGGGGTTGAGCCGTTCCGGCGGCTGCTTAACGATGAGCGGTTTGGGCACGCCGCGTTTATTGCGGAGACGCCAGTGGACGAGCCGGGGGATGAGGAACGGAATGTGCGGGTGCTGAGGAGTTTGGTGGAGCCTTAGATTAGTCTTCGTAGATGTCTCTACGGTGGCCAACCTGGAGCACCACCACTACGACGCGCTTGTCTTCGATGCGGCAGATTAGACGGTAATCCTCTACGCGATAGCGCCAGAGACCAGCCAGATTGCGGCGCAACGCTTTGCCAAAACGCCTGGGGTTGTTGGCGACGGCGATGCGTTCGCGAAGGTAACGGAGAATGGTCTGCTGGGTCTTCGCATCAAGTTTGCGAAGCTCGCGGCGGGCACGGTCGTCAAACTCGACAGCCCATACCCTTGGTTGCCCTGGGTCATCCTTCGAGGTCACGGCCCTGCTCCAGTTCCTCTAGCGTCCAGCGCTTCGCAGGATGCTCCAGTCTGTAAAGGGCGGTATAAGTGTCTTCAATTTCGTCCAGGTGAGCTTGCAGGGCCTCCCGCACGTAGAAGCTTTTGGGGCGGCCGGTTAAGGCGGCGAGTTTCTCCAGGCGGGTTTCCATTTCGTCAGGAACGCGGACTGCGAGCATTGTTTCTCCTGCCTTTGTAATGCTTGTATGACAAATATAACATGGCCACGGTTTCTTTGCTCGAACCGTACTGAGTTGAATTACGGGTAGCATTATGCTACCTTTTTTACATGAGTCAGCCTGTCAAATTGTCGGATGCGCTGGTGTTGGACGCGAGGATCGCGGGAGAGGCACAGGAACGGTCAATTGCCGGGCAGGTGGAGTTCTGGGCCAAATTGGGGCGTGCAACGGAGCTTCTTCTTGACGGCCGAAAGGTAATGACGCTGCGTATGAATGCCGGAGCGCAGCCACTCTCGGAGGCTTTGGCTTCTGTTGAAACGCCGGAAGGCCGCAGACGGATTGCGGAAGTTTTGGCGAACCGACCTTATCCCCATTACAGGCAGTATTCCGGTCAGCCGGGTCTGCTGGTGCGTATCGATGAAAGCGGAACGGAGACGGTGGGTCGCTTTGTGAACCGTGTTTTTGTGGCCGTTGAGGCCAAGGCGGACTCGAAGGGCCAGCCGTTCCCGGAGACCAAACCTAGGACCGCAAAGAAGAAATCGAGAACGCGGGCAGTGCCGACTGGGTTCCAAGCAAAGGCTCGCATCGCGCCGAAGGAACAGAAAGCATGGGCCTGAAGTCGCTGCTAGATCGGCGTCCAATCGCCATTGCCCTGGCTGGACCCAATGGAGCTGGAAAGAGCACATTCTACGACGGTATCCTGGCAAATACCGGGCTTTATTTTGTCAACGCGGATGCGCTGGCGCTTTCTGTCGGGACGGGCGCGTATGAGGCGGCCGATTTGGCGGATAAGCTTCGCCGCCAACTTGTGGAGGAGCGCGCGAGCTTCATTTTTGAGACGGTTTTCTCCGATCCAGTTGGGGACAAGCTCGATTTCCTGAAGGAAACAGAGAAGGCTGGGTATACGGTGCTCATCATCTTCATCGGTATTGCCGCGCCGGAAATCTCCGACCTGCGCGTAACGATTCGTGCATCTCAAGGTGGTCACGATGTTCCCAGGAATAAGTTGGTTGAGCGTTATCCACGCACAATGAAGAACCTTAAAAGGGCGTTGGTCGAGATCGCGAATGTGTGGGTTTACGACCATAGCGATCTAGATGCGGGTTACCGGCTGGTGGCGACGCGAGAAGGCGGGCGGGAGGTCGAGTTGCATGGGCCGACGCCGGAATGGTTGCGGGCCCTGCTGCCTGGAGATTGAACGAGGCGGGATCGGTGAGAGGAGTGGTGATGCTGAGCACGGAACGGAAACCCGTAAGCGTAGGCGAGATGCTTGTAGAGGAGTTTTTTAGCCCGCTCGGATTGACGCAGGGCGCTTTGGCCGAGGCGATGGGGGTGCAGCGCAAGCTGGTCAATGAGCTTTGCAATGATCGGCAAGCGGTCACCGCCGATACCGCGCTCACGCTATCGCGGGTCTTCGGCAATTCGCCGGAGTTCTGGCTGAATGTGCAGCGCAGGACGGATTTGTGGGAGGCGCTGCATACGCCTAAACGGCGGCAGCGGATTGAGCAGGCAAGGGCGTTGCAAGCGGTGGGCTAGACCCACACTTGCGGCGTCAATCAAGACGTTTTGCCGAGGGAGTAAGGGGTAGGATATGCGGGGACAAATTCGTACGGGATTGTTGTTGGCGACAGGATTGTGGGCTGCTGCGGGGACGGCAGGCGAGAAGGCACAGGTGCCGTATACGGCGGAATATAAGACGACAACGGTAAAGACATTGGCGGATGGGAGCTCGCTTACGTCGGAATCCAGTGAAGTACATGCCCTCGATTCGCATGGACGGGGGTTGGGAACTTATACGACTTCAAATGCGAATGGCTCGAGGCGAACAGATTTTCAGACCGCCGATCCAGCCAGCCACACGCTCACCTTCTGGAGTGTCCCGGGAACGACAGCCTCGGTGGTCCATGCCCCCGACGTCGGCGAAGATACGGAGTGCTCACGGAAGATGAAGGCCATTAGCCCATTACACCCTGAAGGAGTCGCGCAGCCGCCGATCACGGATCTTGGGACTACGACCATGCTGGGAATGGCGGTGCAGGGTGGCAAGGTGAGCTTTATGCCGTCGATATTTTCTGCTGGAATTGAGCCTCACGTGCGTACCAACGAGGTGTGGACGGCGACTGATCCGGCGCTCGATGGACTCATTGTGAAGACGATCAGCGATGGCGGGCCGGCAGGCAAATCGACTCGGGAGCTGGTGAAGTTCACTCCAGGAGAACCCGATCCGGTGCTATTTCAGATGCCGGCAGGCAGGACGATTACTACGCGTGACGGGCTGGAATACTCCTGCAACGCTAAGCCGGCATCAGCGCCGGCGGCCCCACGTCCGGCTCCATAGTTGCCTTCCCATTTACACTTAAGAGGTTATGGCGGAAGACAAGGAACTGCGATACGACCCGGCGGCGATTGAACCTAAATGGCAGGCGCGATGGGCTGCGGACCCGGCGCTCTATGCGGCTGAACCGGCTGACTGCGGCAAGCCCAAGTATTACGTGCTGGAGATGCTGCCCTATCCCAGCGGGCAGTTGCACATGGGGCATGTGCGCAACTACTCCATTGGCGACGCGCTGGCGCGGCACATGTGGATGCGGGGCTACAACGTACTGCACCCCATGGGCTGGGACGCGTTCGGGCTGCCGGCGGAGAACGCTGCGCTGAAGAACAATACCCCGCCGCGCGAGTGGACGCTCAGCAATATCGCGGCCATGAAGCGGCAGTTTGAGCGCCTGGGCATGGCCTTTGACTGGGCTACGGAAGTGACCACATGCCTGCCCGACTACTATCGCTGGAACCAGTGGTTCTTTCTGCGCATGTACGAGCGGGGCCTGGCCTATCGCAAAAAGAGCAAAGTGAACTGGTGTCCTGAATGCGCCACGGTGCTGGCCAACGAGCAGGTGGTGGATGGCTGCTGCTGGCGGCATGAGGAAACGAAGGTTGAGCTGCGCGACCTGGTGCAGTGGTTCTTCCGCATCACCGCTTATGCACAGGAGTTGCTGGATGGGCTGGACAAGCTGGATGGATGGCCGGAAAAAGTTCGCACCATGCAGCGGAACTGGATTGGGCGGAGCGAAGGGACGGACGTTGATTTCTTCCTGGCGGAAAAGGCCGACGAGTTGTCAGTTGTAAGTGGTCAGTTGTCGGAGAAGACCCGGATTCGTGTCTTCACCACCCGTGTTGACACGATCTTTGGCGCTACTAGTGTGCAGCTTGCGCCGCAGCATGCGCTGGTGGCCCAGTTTACCGCGGCAGACCCCGAGCTGAAGAGGCAGGTGGACGAGCTGATTGAGCAGCAAAAGGCGGCTCGCGAAGCGGGCGACCTGGGCGCAATTGAGAAGCATGGCGTGGCCACGGGGCGCTTTGCAATCAACCCCTACAATGGCGAGCGCGTGCCGATCTGGGTGGCCAACTACATTCTGGCCGACTACGGCACGGGCGCGATTATGAGCGTGCCCGCGCACGATGAGCGCGACTTTGAATTTGCCGTCAAGTATGGACTGCCGATTGTGCAGGTGATTCACCCGGAGCCGACGACGCTTGCCGTGGTGCTTCCCTTTGTTTCAGAAGAGGGGATACTGGTGAACTCCGGCGTATTCGACGGGCTGAGCTGCACGCAGGCCCAGAAGGAACTGCAGCGGGTGGCTGAAAGCGGCGGGTTTGGCGCGTAAGCCGGCAGCGGTACTGGGGCACGCCGATACCGATGATTCATTGCGAGCGGGATGGGCTGGTGCAGGTCCCGGACGAGCAGTTGCCAGTGCTGCTGCCGGAGCAGATTGAGATTACGCAGCAGGGCGGATCGCCGCTGGGACGGGTGTCGGAGTTTGTGAACGTGACGTGCCCGAAATGCGGTGGCGCGGCCAGGCGCGAGACCGACACGATGGACACGTTTGTGGATTCGAGCTGGTACTTTTATCGCTACACCGACGCGAAAAACTCGAATGCGCCGTTCGATCCGGCGATTGCGGCTTACTGGTTTCCCATCGACCAGTACATTGGCGGGGTGGAGCACGCGATTCTGCACCTGATCTACTCGCGCTTCTGGACAAAGATGATGCGCGACCTGGGGCTGGTGACGGACGACGAGCCGGTGAGGCACCAGTTCTCGCAGGGCATGGTCATCAAAGACGGCCACAAGATGTCAAAGAACAGGGGCAACGTGGTTTCGCCGGACGACATGGTGGCTCGTTTCGGCGCCGACGCGGCACGCATGTATTCGCTTTTCGCCGCGCCGCCTGATCGCGACCTTGACTGGCAGGAGGATGGAGTTGCCGGGGTGAGCCGCTTCCTGAGCCGCGCCTGGCGGCTGGTAAACAAGTATGCGCTGGTGGCCCGAGCAGGTCGCGGACAACGAGCGGATGCGCCGGCAGGACTGGAGCTGAAGCTGCTGCGCAAGCTGCACCAGACCATTGCCAAGATCACGCAGGACTTTGAGGGGCGCTGGCATTTCAATACCTGCGTTGCGGCCATTATGGAGCTGGTAAACGAGTTGCAGTCTGCGGACGCGCAACTGGCGGCGGGGGAAGTTGCGGCGCCGGTTGTTTACGAACTGCTGCGTTCGCTCATTCTGCTGCTGGCGCCGTTTGCGCCCTACCTTGCGGCGGAGTTGTGGGAGGAGCTTGGCGAAGAGGGTGCTGTACTTCGCCAGACGTGGCCAGTGAGCGACGCGGCGCTGGCCAAGGAAGACGAGCTGGAGATTCCGGTGCAGATCAACGGCAAGCTGG
>Ga0302275_10005240_pt1 | contig 12531 bp, 11 predicted proteins | sample III_Bog_N2_2_FD_200229 | JGI IMG/M metagenome (GOLD analysis project Ga0302275, IMG submission 200229) | Peat permafrost microbial communities from Stordalen Mire near Abisko, Sweden - III_Bog_N2_2 | ecosystem: Environmental > Terrestrial > Soil > Wetlands > Peat | place: Sweden: Abisko...
GCCGCAGCCATTCCCAGGAGTCCGAGTGCGAGTATGAGAGGAAGCAGCTTATTCATTGGATCTTTTTTCTCTCCTGCCAAACCCCCGATATCAAGAGAATAGTAAAGCCAGCTTATCGCGTGTTGCTGCAAATTCAAAACTGAGGGCTTGCTCTCGTCTGACCTGTCTCTTCCGTGGCAGAAATCGACCAATCCCGATTTATATACGATCTTTTTAGACGTTTATTATCGTTGAAATGGAATTGAACCCATCGACAAAACGATTCTCCCCGAGGGCAGGACTTTTCATATTGTAAGATTAAAAGACGACAATAGATCGCCTTGAATCAGTCTTATGATTCTTTGCGGAGCTCCCTTGAAAATAAAACTACCATTTCAGTCGTGTTTATTTATGATGAATGGGCCCTGAAACAAACCACACAGACCACATCACTCCCCGAAGTTGACGGAGCCGCACCAACGCGGCGGTTCAACAACCTTGGAGAACAACACCAACCAAAAAATCTTCCCCGGGCAGAAGATGAAACCCAACCACAGGAAAGAACCCCGATGAAAAACCAACCAATCCTCCATCAGGAGAACCAGTCCACCGCACGATTCATGAAAACAGTGATCAGCTCGCTTTCAGCGGTTGTTCTCCTGCTTCTCTCACTCTCTTCCACGAAAGCACAGGACGTCGATGGCTTCTACAATTATATCATCAATCTCGCCTCTCAAAGCGGGTTTAATAACGGAAGCCTCCCCTCCTCGCCGGATGAGGCCTACAAGGAGTCGGTCGACTCCTACTTCTGGGGATTGCCGCTTGAGGAAACCACCCGCACCCAGAATCTGGTGAATGCCGGATATGGGCTTACCACCAATCAGCTCTTCGCCTCGACATCCCTGAACACCTCGACCACCGTCGTCGCTCCCTCCGAGGATCTGCTCTACGACACAACGTTCCTGAATCTTCCGGGAACGAACTCCTATGTGCTCAATGTGCCAGAGACAGGCTCGACCTATGATGTCGCCGCTTTTCTAAACTCCTACACCGATGTCACGGATTCGGTCGGCACGAGGAATTTCACCAATGGGACACTCGGCGATGGGGCCGGAGATTATCTGGTGGTAGGACCCAACTACAACACGAACGAGGCACTTCCCGGTGGAATCAAGGGTTATATCCAGACCTCAACAGTCCAGACATGGCTCATCGGCAGAGTGCTGACTGATCCTTACGCCACGGCAACCTACGACGGCTCTCCAACTACTTATAACACCCTTGCGGGAGGCAGTGCCAACCGGCTCTCTCTGAACAATTCCATCCCGCTTGCAACCAACTTCAGCCTGACTCCCCTGAGTCAATGGACAAACGGAATTACAAATGCTCCAGTCACCAGCAAACCAGCCAGCTATACTCCCCAGCAACTGCTGACGATTGCAAAAAACACTCCGATCCAGACAGGAACGAACTTCCTCAGCTATGTCGGGGCAAGTGTGGTTCAGAACGGGGTGCCCTCGTCGCCCTCCAACAACCAGCTGGCGCTCTATTCAGACTTCTCAGATATCGGTCTTACCACCAATGGCTTCACGGCCCCGACCAATCCGGCGACCCTCACCGACATCACCAACGGGCTGTCGGCGGCAAGCAGCATCCTCACCTCGGTTCTTGCTGCTTCAGCGACGAATAACAGCTGGAATGTCAACCCGACACTGGGACAGTATGCCGCCTCCTATAGCGGCTGGGTAACGGCAGCGGCCACAGCCAAGAATTTCTTGGGAGCCAATCTCGGAGCGGAGGCCACTTATCCGACGACCACGATTGATTCACAGGGTCATGTCCTGAACGGCAGCAACTCCTACACGCTGACCTTTGGAGCCGGGCAACTTCCTCCTGTCAACAGCACCAATGGATGGTGGTCGCTGACCCTCTATAACACCAGTGGATTCATTATCCCGAATAGCGGGGACAGCTATTATGGCAGCAATATCTTCAACCTCGGCAGCACCCAGCTTCAAAATGTTCTGGGAACCAACTACGGCAGCACACCGATCACCCTGTATCTCTCCGATACGGCACCAACGAACAGCGCGGAGCTGCCGTTCTGGATCCCCACTCCCGCAGGCACCAACTTCGAGCTGGCCCTCAGGTTCTACCTGTCTGACACCAACGATCCCACCATTCTGGATGGAAGCTACACGGTTCCTGCCGTCCAGGAGGTTCCCGAGCCATCATCCTATGCGCTCTTCGGCCTTGGAAGTCTCCTGCTGGTTCTGGCAGCGGCAAAGCGCCGTCGTCAGGCGTAAGGTCTAAGGAACCTAACACTCCCTATGTTCACCCGCAGAGGTCCGATCTTCTTAAAAGGACTTCTGCGGGTTCAGGGGCATTGGGGGAACCCGGGTAAGAAAGTCTCTTGGAGTTGATCAAAGCCAGGCATCTTTCTAGCTGCGCGAAGAACAGAAATCACGGTAGTCTTGGGCACGTCTTTCCGTGCAACGCAAGCTCACCGTGCAGAACCCAGAAACCCTCTTTTTAATAGCCGGCAACGGCTCCTATCCCGCCCTTGCCGTGCAGGGTGCCAGGGAAGCCGGAGTACAGCGGGTCGTTGCGGCGGCCTTTGAAGGGGAAACAAACCCCTCGCTCTCCGGGGTGGTTGATGAAATCCACTGGATGAGGGTGGGGCAGTTGGGGCGACTGGTTGATGCTGCAAAAAAAAGCGGCGCCAACGCCTCCCTGATGGCGGGTCAGATCGCACCAGGAAATCTCTTCAATCTCCGCCCTGATTTTCATGCCCTGCTGCTCCTTGCCAAGTTGCGCGAACGCAATGCCGAGACACTGTTCGGCGCCATCGCCGGGGAACTGGAGAAAGCCGGAGTCCCCCTGCTGGTCGCAACCTCCTTTCTGGAAAAGCATCTGGCAACCGATGGTTTGATCGCAGGGCCGAAGCCAAAATCCCGGGTGCTTGAGGACATCGCCTTCGGGCTTCGCATCGCCAAGGAAGTCAGCCGTCTGGATATTGGTCAGACCGTTCTCGTGAAAAAAGGGACCGTTCTCGCCGTCGAGGGTTTTGATGGCACGGATGCCACCATCCGGCGTGGCGGCGAACTTGGACGGGGTGAGGCTGTCGCCGTGAAAGTCTCCAAGCCCCGGCAGGACATGCGCTTCGATGTTCCGGTCATCGGACCCCGCACGCTGGAGACAGCCGCCGCCGCCGGAGTGACAGCCATCGCCATCGAGGCAGGACGATCCCTGCTTCTGGAGTCATCCCGCATTCAAGAACTCTCCAATCAACACCACATCACACTCTGGGGAATAGCATCATTATGAAAATCATCCGCGCGGGCGTTGTCGGTCCAGGCAGCATTGGAATCAACCATGCCCGCATCTACAGCGAGCTTCCTGACTGCGAACTCACGGCCATCTATGATGCCAACAGGTCAAATGCCGAACGGGCCGTCTCCCGATACGGGGGCCGGGCCTGTACCTCCCTGGAAGAGTTTGCATCTCTTGTGGATGTCGCGTCGGTCGCCACGCCGACGGAATACCACCACGAAGTCGGCACCTATCTCCTGCAGGAGGGAAAGCACCTTCTTATTGAGAAGCCGATTGCCACCAACACGGTCCAGGCCCTTGACCTTGCCGCGACAGCCACCGCCAACAATCGCATTCTTCAGATCGGTCACATCGAACGCTTCAATCCCGGCCTCGAGGCCCTGGAACAGCAACTTGCCAACCCCCGTTTCCTGGAAGTCACCCGTCTCTCTCCCTACCCCAACCGCAGCATCGATATCGGCGTTGTTTTGGACCTCATGATTCATGATCTGGAGATTCTCCTTCATCTCGTCCGTTCACCGGTCACCAGCGTCGATGCGGTCGGCATCGCCGTCCTGAGCAAGGGGGAGGATATCGCCAATGTCCGCATCCGCTTTGAAAACGGTTGCGTGGCCAATCTCACGGCAAGCCGCATCAGCCGCGACAAGGTGCGGAAGATCCGCATCTTTCAGGAAGATGCCTATCTCTCGCTCAATTATCAGAAACAGAACGGCTATATTCTCCGCCTGAAAAACGGCGCGATCAAACGGGAGCGGGTCAAGGTCATCAAGGGGGAACCGTTGCAACGTGAACTGGCCGCCTTTGTCACCTGTGCCCGGGAGGGGCTCCAGCCGCGGGTCACCGGCCGGGAAGCGGCTGCGGCGCTCGATCTGGCCATCAACATCACAAAACAGATCGAAGAGGCTGATCCGCGAAAACAGAAGCTGACCCCGCCGCCGCTCCCCGCATGACGCAACGGGGGCTCCATCTCGCAATCATCGCGGGCGAGGCAAGCGGCGACACGCATGGGGCCGCACTGATGCACGCGCTCCGAGAGACGCACCCCGGAGTTCGTTTCACGGGAAAAGGGGGGCCAAAAATGGCCGGGGAGGCAGCACTCTCCGACGGAACGCTCGATCACTGGATCGCCGAAGCCGGAGTTCTCGGTCTCTGGGATGTGCTGAGACACTACGGCTATTTCCGGAAAAAGTTTCGTTCCTTGCTGGAGGAACTCGCCGCCGATCCCCCGGCGGCGCTGATTCTTGTCGATTATCCGGGCTTCAATCTTCGTCTCGCCAAAGCCGTTCGGAAACGCGGCATCCCGACCAGGATCATCTACTACATCAGTCCCCAAGTCTGGGCCTGGAACCGGCGACGCATCCCCGAGATGGCACGGACGCTTGATCTGATGATCTGCATTTTTCCCTTTGAAAAGGATCTTTACGAGACCTCGGGACTTCCCACGGTCTTTGCCGGGCATCCGTTGGCAGGCGAGCTGCATGCCGTTCCGACGGAGGAACGGGATGCCGGTCTCCTCGGGCTTTTCCCGGGAAGCCGGACGCGCGAAGTGGTCAGGATCTTCCCGGCGATGCTGGGAGCGGCTGCACTGATTCGTCAGTCGCGTCCCGAGATTCGTTTTGAGGTGGCGGCGGCCTCCCAGGCTCATGCCGAACTTCTCCAGGAAATGATTACAGCCAAGGGAATAGGAATGACGGTCTCCACAGGCGGTTCACGCGCCCTGATGCGGCGTGCTGCGGCCGGCCTTGTCTGCTCGGGAACGGCCACGCTGGAGGCGGCCTGTCTCGGTCTCCCCTATGCGCTGGTCTACAAGGTCGCCACACTCACCTACGAAGTCGGCATCCGGGTCATCCGGGTTCCGTATCTGGGCATGGTGAATATCCTCGCAAACCGACCCGTGATCCGTGAGTTCATCCAGCATGCAGCGACCCCTGCGGCACTCGCTGACGAGGCCCTGCGACTGCTCAACAGCAGGGAAGCCCGCGACAGACTATCAGCCGATCTGGCAGGCGTCGTCGGCTCCCTTGGAGGGAGCGAGACCGACTCAGCCTCAGTCCGTGCAGCGCGTGCAGTGATGGATTGTCTGGAACAATGAAACGACATCCCTGATGATTGATTCGATGAAAGAATTCCCGAAAGAACATCTTGAGTCGCTGTGGGCGCCGTGGCGGGTGGAATATTTCCAGCGCGACCGCGACGGGGAAGAGGATTTTTTCGCCGAGGCCGCCCGCGCTACGGATGATGCCTCGGTTCTGGTCGTCACCCGAAACAGGAATGCCTTTCTGATGCTCAACAAATACCCCTACGCCTCGGGCCACATGATGTCAGTGCCCTATCGGAGGACGGCGTTGATGGAGGATCTCAGCCCAGAAGAGGTGCTCGATGTCTGGAATCTGGCTCTTCATGCCCAGAAGCTGTTGCGCCAGGTGACGAAGGCGGAGGGATTCAATGTCGGTTTCAATCTGGGCACGGCGGGAGGTGCCGGATATCAGGAGCATATTCATCTCCACATCGTCCCGCGATGGACGGGGGACAACAATTTCATGCCGATGATTGCCGGGACGCGCCTTATTCCCGAGGGACTCCGGCCCCTCTATGACCGTCTGGTGGCAGCTCAGGAGATGATCCAAGACCATTTCTGAAAATTAGGAAGTGCCGCGTTGCTGGAAATTCCGGATTCATCTTCTCCCTTGTTTTCTGGCAGGACTGGCACACCATCCGGATTGATGGACTTTTTTGATGTTGTGGAAGCCCGCCGCTCGGTCAGAAAATTTCTCCCCGAACCGGTGCCTCGTGAAGTGATTGACACGGCAATCTCGGCGGCATTGCTCGCCCCGAATTCCTCCAATCTTCAACCGTGGGAAATCTACCGGATCTCAACTCCCGGGAAAAAGGAGGAGCTGATCACCGCCGCCTTCGCTCAGAGCGGAGCCGCCACCGCCGCCGAACTTCTGATCTTTGTGGCTCGCAGCGATACCTGGAGGCGTAACAGAACCCTTGTTCTTGAAGAACTGGAACGGAGGGGAACCGTGCCCAAACAGCAGCTCGATTATTACAAAAAATTCGTCCCTCTTTTTTATTCGCATGGTTTGCTGAATCTCTTCGGGCTCTTTAAAAAAATTCTTTTCTCCCTCATGGGACTCTTTCGTCCCGCACCACGAGGCCCCTTCACCAAGGCGGAAACGAAGGCCGTTCTTGCCAAAACCGTCGCCCTCGCCTGCCAGAATTTCATGTTGGCGATCACTGCCCAGGGTTACTCCAGTCTCCCCATGGAGGGTTTCGACGAGTGCCGTGTGAAAAGAATTCTCGGTCTCGGCGGCAACAGCTCGATTGTCATGATGATTGCCGTGGGCAAGGAAAATCCGGATGGAATCTACGGCCCCCGCCTTCGCCTGGATCCGAAACTTTTTGTCTTTGAAGTGTAGAACTGCAGGGACGCTGAGAATTTGAATCTGACGATGAAAAAGTTTCCGGAACCGCGTTCAGTTTGATCTCGTACGTGATCTCGATCCATCAATTAGTCCCTCACCGGGCCCCTGCGCCTCTGCGCGAAATTTTCAGAAAGTCTCTTAGTGAGCAGGAGAGACTTGATCTCGATGGAGACTTCTGTCTTGCGGGGCGTGGTGAACACGCTATTTTACACGACCACCGCGCCAGGGTAGCTCAGCGGTAGAGCAGGGGACTCATAAGCCCTTGGTCGGGAGTTCGATTCTCCCCTCTGGCACATTTCGATCACTCCACAAATCACCACTCCTTCCCCATGGCCACCGCAAAAGCACCCGTCATCAAAAAAGCAAGTTCCGCCATCAAACGTTCCCGTCAAGGGGAACTTCGCCACGCCCGCAACACCAGCGTCCTCAGCCGCCTGAAGTCGGATGAAAAGAAACTCCGTGCGGCGCTTGATGCCGACCCCGAAAAAGCCAGGGCACTCTTTCAGGATTTCACCTCCGCTCTCGACAAGGCTGCCAAGAAGGGGGTCATCCATAAAAATGCGGCTTCCCGCAAAAAGAGCCGTCTGAATGTCCGCATCGCCGGAGGCGCCGCTCCCGTGGCAGCAAAGAAAAAGTCCGGAGCCAAAAAGTCCACTTCCGCCGCCGCCACCAAGGCCAAGATTGCCAAGAGCAAGGCTGCCAGGAAGTAGTCGTTTTCAGTCAGCTAAATTTTTCAAAAGCCCCTCTGTTCCGGCAGAGGGGCTTTGCTTTTTCCCAGAAGAAGTTGAATCGCGCAGAGAGTGCAGAGAATTTTATACAGATTCTTGCGTGCTCCTATCACACAGCTCTCTGCGTCCCGGCGGGAGAATTTTCTTTCTCGCTTCGCAGAATATATTTCCCATTTTTTTCAAAACATCGCTATCGCGAGCGCACGAAGGCTGATAATTCCTCGGTGGTCTGGTAGGCGAGGAAGGGGGTCATGAAATAGATCCCGGGAAAATGATCCAGCACGGCGCGCGTCACCTCCTTGGCGATGGCCACTCCCTCCCGACGACCTTCGATACCTTCCTTGCCCTCCATGCGTGCCGCGACGGAATCGGGAATCCGGATGCCGGGCACCTCATTGTGAAGGAATCTGGCTTGTCGCCCGTTAAGCAGGGGCCAGACCCCGACAAAGACCGGGACACTGAAGTGAGCGGTGCGCCGCGCCGTCTCCTCGACAAGGGCCGTCTCAAAAACCGGCTGGGTCATCACATAGCGGGCCCCGGCGTTGATCTTGCGCTCCAGACGCTGGATCTGAGTGTCGAGATTGCGGGCGTTGGGGTTGAAGGTGCAGCCTGCTATCAGATCGGGCCGCGATTGGAGGTCGGTGCCCGCCTGCGTATATCCCTCGTTCAACCTGCGAATGACTTCGAGCAGCCCGACCGAGTTGACATCATAGACGGAGGAGGCTCCCGGATGATCCCCCCCCTTGGCCGGATCACCCGTAAGCGCCAGCACATGCCTCATCCCCAGGGCGGCCATGCCCAGGAGTTCGCTTTGCAGGCCGATCAGGTTCTTGTCCCGGCAACTGAGGTGCAGCAGCGGCGTGATGCCTCGTTCTTTCAATAGAGCCGCCACGGCAAAGTTGCTGACACGCAGAATAGCCAGGGAATTATCGGCGAGGGTGATGGCATCACTTCCTGCTCGGGTAATGGCCTCGGCGGCTGCAAAAAATTTCTCCAATGGGAGTGTCTTCGGCGGATCAAGTTCGGTGACAATGACGGTCTTTCCAGCAGCAAGGAGGTCGAGCAAACTGGGTTCCGTTGTTTTAAGGGAGGGAGTGTTTTCTTTGACGCTGCTGATGCGCGCGGAGTTTCCGGGAGAAGGTTTGAGACCTCGCAGTGCTGGTGCGAGGGCCTTGATATGTTCGGGAGTGGTTCCGCAGCAACCACCCACCACCACGGCACCGGCTTCAGCGATGCGGCGGCCAAAATCGGCGAAATAGTCTGGCGTGGTGCCGTAGACGATTCGTCCCTCCTGATACGAGGGACGACCTGCATTGGCATAGACCGCCAGGGGCCGTGACGGGGAAACCTTTTCCACCAGGCGAAGCATCCCCTGCGGGCCGTTCACACAGTTGAGGCCGACAAGATCCGCCCCCTGCTTGCCAAGGGTCTCAAGAACATCGCCAATCCAGGAACCGCCGGGAAGCCAGCCCGTCTCCGGCGAGGCAACCAAGGCGATCACCGGTTTGTCACTCAGGGACTTGGCGACCCGCAGGGCCAGAAAAAGCTGCTCCGGATCCTGGAAGGTCTCCAGAAGGATGAGATCGCAACCTCCTTCCAGAAGGGCCCCGATCTGTATCTGGAAAAGCTGCTCACGATCGTTCCATACATTCTCGTCCGGGGAGTCTCCGCTTAAACCACGGAAACTGACCGGCCCCACGCTCCCGGCGACCCAGGCGGCTCCCCCACTCTCATCGACCGCCTCTCTCGCAAGCTCCGCCGCGCGACGGTTGATCTCTCCCGTGAATGATTCCAAACCGTAACCCGAAAGCTTCACGGCATTGGCACCAAAGGAATTTGTCGTGATGATTTGCGCCCCCGCATCAAGATATTCACGGTGAATCTGGGAAATGAGACCGGGTTGCGAAAGATTGAGCTCCTCATAGCAGTTTCCCGCAGGAACACCGCGCTCGGAAAGGAGCGTTCCCATGGCCCCGTCACCGCAGAGAATATTCTCCTTCAGGACTTCAATCAGTTCACTCATCTGTTTTAGTAGAACGTTCGATTATCATTTAGGGAAGCCGGAGTTCCGCAATTGCCGCCATCACACGGTCGGAAAGATGCTGATAGAGGGCTCGTTCGTCACCCCCATGACTTCCGGAATCCAACTCCTCCTTGGAAAAACGCAGCGGCTCCCCCACGACCACAGAGATGGGTGTCATAGTGATTTTCCCGGAGGCGTTGCCGGATTTTTTCGGAAAGGCCTCGTACGATCCGAAGATCCGTATCGGCTGCACCGGAGCACCCGTCTTGGCAATGATCAAGCCGATGCCACTCTTGCCGCGTTGGAGGGTGCCGTCGGGAGAACGGGTGCCTTCGGGAAAAAGCACCACCCCGTTTCCACTCCGTACCAGACGAATGATTTTTTTCAGAGCCGACATGTCATTTCCATCACGATCCACAGGAATCACATTGATGTGGGGCAGCAGGTTGCCGAGCATGGGCGCGTCCAGCAGTGTCTTGCGGGCCAGATAATAGACATCGCGCCGCGAGCAGATGCCGACCAGGGGAGGGTCGAAATAGCTCTGGTGATTGGAGGCAAGAATCACCGGTCCCTCCTCCAACAGGCGTTCGGGATGAATCACGCGATAGTTGAAAAAAAATCGCGCCGCGATTTTGGAGAGCGTGTACCAGAAGTGGTAGGTGAGGGTCATCGAGGAAGAGAGAAAGGAGAGCAGGCTCTGGGGAATGAGGCTGAAGGCTTTTAGGAAATGCCACCAATATCCTCAAGATGGGCAAGAACCTCCTGCACCACCTGATCCGCATCAAGATGCGTGGTGTCAATGACCGTGGCTCCTTCGGAAATGATCAACGGCGCCGCGGCACGTGCCGAGTCGAGGCGGTCTCGCTCGTCAATGGAATCGACAACGCCTTCGAGTGCGCGGCGGCGGATGCGTTCGGCGGATGAGGCATCGAGATAAAATTTGTAGGGGGTTTCGGGGAAAACCACCGAGCCGATATCGCGCCCTTCCATCACGAGATCGTGGGTGAGGGCCAGATCCCTCAGCTTCCCGTTGACCAAATCACGAATCGAGGGAATGGCGGAGAGTCGGGAAACGATGCCGGCAACTTCGGGATCGGAGAGGCGGGGAGTCACATCCTCCCCGTCAAGGAAGAGGGTGGCTCCTTTTCCGTCATACCTGATTTCCAAGATCCGTCGAGTGACCCAGGTGTTGACGGAATCTTCGTTCGACGGATCGCCGATTTTATCCCTGAGAGCCCCCCAGGCCAGGGCCCGATACAAATGTCCCGAACTGACAAAGCGAAATCCCAGGGCGTTGGCGACACCGCGGGAAACGGTGCTTTTTCCGGAAGCTGCAGGTCCGTCGATGGCGATGACACGACCGGCGCGGTATTGATTCATTTTCGGAGAACTTTTTTGATGGAAACAGCGGAAAAATTTCCCGCAGAAGCGCAGAGAGTCGTACCAAAAAAAGACCCAAAACTCTTTTCAATATCCTCTGCGTCTCTGCTTCCCTGCGCGAGCCTTTCTGTCTCTTTATTTTTCAAATTTGTAATTGTTCAAATCAAAGATGCACGAGACCTAGATCAGGCCGTCTGTACGCTCTCGAGTGTCGCCCCAAACGTTGGATAGGATGTGGCCACACACTCGACGTTTTCGATCACGGTCTCCCCCCCGGCAAAGAGTCCTGCAATGGCAAAGGACATGGCAATGCGATGATCCCCGAAACACGGGAGCCGGTTTCCATGCAGCGGGTGTCCCCCTTCGATAATCATCCCGTCCTCCGTTTCGTTCACGGGAACGCCCATGGCACGAAGATTCCCGGCCACGGCCGCGATGCGGTCGGTCTCCTTGACGCGGAGCTCCCTCGCATCCCGGATGATGGTCCTGCCCTGGGCGAGAGCCCCGGCAACCGCGAGGATAGGAAGTTCGTCGATGACATTCGGAATTTCGGCTCCGCCGATCACGGTTCCCCGGAGAGGGCCTCCGAAGACCTTCACGCTTCCTAGGGGTTCGGCAGCTTTCGGATCTGCGGGGATAATTTCCAACCGCGCACCCATGCGTTGCAGCACGGAGAGGATGCCGGTGCGGGTCGGATTGAGCCCCACCCCTTCGATCAGCACCTCAGAGCCTTCCTTCGCGGAGGCCGCAACCAGCCAGAAAGCCGCGCTGGAGATGTCTCGCGGAACCACAAAATCCTTGGCCTTGAGCCGCTGCGGGCCGAACAGAGTGATTTGTCGGCGGCCATGGGCATCAGGCTCCCCCACTTGCAGGGTCACTCCGAATTCCTGAAGCATCCGCTCCGTATGATCACGGCAGACCGCGGGTTCGGTCACGCTGGTCTCCCCCCCGGCGAAAAGTCCCGCCAGCAAGACGGCGCTTTTGACCTGGGCACTCGCGACCGGCATTTCGTAGGAAATCGGTCTGAGCGGACCCCCTTCAATCACGAGCGGCGGACGCCCCTGTTCTCCCTCGGCATGGAATTTTCCTCCCATTTCGGTGAGAGGATTGATGACCCGGCCCATCGGTCTTTTGGAGAGGGAGGGATCACCCGTGAGCCGCGAACGAAAGGGCTGTGCCGCGAGAATTCCAGAGATCAGGCGCATGGTTGTTCCCGAGTTCCCGCAATCGACATCCGAAACAGGGGCGGTCAGATCTCCACCGCGCCCCTCGACGACAAAGGTTCCGTTGCCGGTCTGTTCGATCGACACGCCCAGTCCGCGCATGGCATTCACCGTGGAGAGACAATCCTCGCTTTCGAGAAATCCGGTGATCGTGCTTTTACCCACGGCAAGCGACGCAAACATGGCGCTTCGGTGGGAGATGCTTTTGTCTCCAGGCAGGATGATCGAGGCTCGGATCGGGCCGCATCGGCGAACGGAAAAATTACTCATAAAGGAAACGCTGGTTTAATCGCATAGAGACTGTTGCGGCAAGAAACCTGTGACTGGCGGGAAGAGGTTGGACTGCCTTGAGGCAGCCTGAGCGAAGCGAATGGCGAGCGGCGTGGGAACGCCCGAGTTCAACAGGCCGCAGGGTATTGCCTCGCCGTCTCCCGACG
>Ga0302275_10005242_pt1 | contig 12523 bp, 13 predicted proteins | sample III_Bog_N2_2_FD_200229 | JGI IMG/M metagenome (GOLD analysis project Ga0302275, IMG submission 200229) | Peat permafrost microbial communities from Stordalen Mire near Abisko, Sweden - III_Bog_N2_2 | ecosystem: Environmental > Terrestrial > Soil > Wetlands > Peat | place: Sweden: Abisko...
CGCCTATGAGCTTCTTGCATCCTTTAGGTCTGGGGTCTGCGCCAAGCGCCTTGATTTTTGGGAAGATGCGGGCAGATATACGCTCCGGCAGCCTGAAAAATTCCTTCTCCGCGCTGGACTTCAGCGCAACCCGGTATTCAGGCACTCGCTTTGCCTCTCCGAATCAGTTTGGCTTCGACCCGCTCCAGGGAAATGCTTTCCTCTTCGCGCCGCGACTCGGAGACCAGAAGATCTTCGATCTCCTCCCATAAGCCGGCGTGTAAGCGCAGGTCGAGTTGAACAGCAACCCGTTCGCCCTTCTGGTCGGTCACATACTGTATCCCTGTCATGGCAACTCCTTGAAGTCCAGATCATAATTCTACTTCAAACTTTGATCAATCGCATTCAACTTCAAGCCGCCCGGCGAACCGGCTGCACGCGAATCAGCTTTTCGCGCTTCCGTGTCTGTGCGATCTCATAGGCCGACTGCATCCGCATCAGCGTATCCATCTTCACTCCGAAGGCCTTCTCGATGCGCAGCGCCATCTCCCCCGAGAGACCGGCCTTCCCGTTCAGCAGACTCGACAACGTAGGCCGGGAGACCCCCAGCGTCGCCGCCGCCGCCGTCACAGTCAATCCCGCAGGCTCGACAATCTCAGTCCGGATAAAATCCCCAGGGTGGGGAGGATTCTTCATCGGCATGGTTTCTTCTCCTCTCTTCCCAGTGGTAATCCTCTAAGTTCAATTCGCGGATCTCGCCCTTCACGGCGTCGATGCGAAACGTCAGCCGGAGGTTGCCGGTCACGCTCAAACTCCACGTCCCTTTGCGGTTTCCGGTCAGGGTATGTACCTTCCAGGTCGGCAGGCCGCGCAACTCCTCCGCGTCTCCCATCCCGTCCAGATAGGCAAGCATCTTGCGCAGCTTGTCCGCTGCTTCGGCTGGAACCCCTTTCGCGCCGTCCTCTTCATAGAGCCTCTTCAGGCCCTTGTGAAGAAAGCCCCGTATTTTCATCTGAGCTACTGTAGCCTGTCGCATGACACTTGTCAATCCAGGACAGTCGACCTCACAGGAGTTGGAATCTGTTCCGTCTCAAAGTGCCCCCATACTTCCGCGATACCATATAAACAGGAGCACAAAAGATGCGCAATTCAATAAAAATCCTGATTGCAGCGGCGATGGCGGCCGCATTGGCATGGACAGCCTCGGCCCAGCAGCCCGCGCCAATTAAGGTCATCGGGTTCATGACCGACTTCGACGTCAAGGACGATGCCGTGGGCATCTGCAAGGCGGTCATGGACGGCATCGCCCCCGGCGTGCGCATCCTCGACATCACCCACCAGTCCGAGCCCTTCAATATCGCCATGGGCGCGCGCTTCCTGGCCGGCTCGGCGCCCTACTTTCCCAAAGACGCCGTCTTCGTCGTGGTCATCGATCCCACGGTCGGCTCGGCGCGCAAAGCCATCATCGCAAAATCCAAAGTGGGCCAGTTCTTTGTCCTCCCGGACAACGGCCTGCTCACCCTCATTCAGGATCGCGACGGCATCGTCGAGGCCCATGAAATCACCAACCCCGCATGGATGATCGGCTCCGGCATCTCCTCGACCTTTCATGGCCGCGACATCTTCTCCCCGGCCGGCGCGCACCTGGCCCGCGGCGAAGACTTCCGCCAGGCCGGCCCCGCGCTCGACGTGACGAAGCTCGTCCGCCTTGACCTCAAGAACGCCTTCGTCGACGACGCCGGCCTGCACGGGCAAGTCCTCGGCACGGACGGCCCCTTCGGCAGTTTGGTCCTCAATGTCCCCGCCCAGACCTTCGCCCAGCTCGGCTACAAACTCGGCGACCGGGTTCCTGTAACTCTTGCTGGCAAGAGTTACACCTTCCCCTTCGTGAAGACCTTCAGCGATGTCCCGGTGGGTGAGGATCTCTTCTACATCGACTCGCGCGGGCGGCTGGGTCTGGCCACCAATCAGGGCAGCTTCTCCGCTAACCACAAAACCGGCAAAGGAGCGGAACTGACGATCCCGAAGAAGTGAAGCCGCAAATCGCGCAGTCGCCCGGCGGAGATGCGCTGCGCTCTTTTCTTTGTCCGGCGCGCCCGGCTCTGGGATTTCGATAGCGGTGCGAAGCAAATCTCGCGGACTGCCCCTGGTTCGAACCTAGCGGCGCTGATAGGAGAACATGAACTCGGGGGCCTGGCCAACAACCTGTGACGTGACCAGCGAATCCTTCAATACCTCGGGAACCGTATCCGGAAGCTTATCGTTGGAGAGCAGAAAGCCGCCCGGCTTGAGCATCAGAGCGATGTTCGAGCGCAAAAGCATCTGATCGAACGATCCGTAATATAAAAATACATTCGTTCCGATGACCAGATCGAATCTCTGATCCGCCGGCAGCTCCAGGTGCTGGCAAACAACGTCCAAATCAAGGCCATGGATCCTGCGCACGATCTCTGGCCGGATCTTCACCGCCTTTGTCTGGGTTGCATCGGCGATCGAGCTCGGGACAACGATGGGCGCTACGGGTTCGCCGATGCTGTTTCCCAAACCTTGCCAATACTGCACGAAAATGCCGCGGTATTGCGGTGACAGAGGGGCAGCGGCCTTCCACGGCAGTTGAAGAACATACGGAATCCCGGCAATTGCCTGCTGTCGCGCGTGTTGAACATGCGAAGTTACTTCCGGACTGATGTCCAACGTATACAGTTCAATCGTCTTGGGGTCGGCCAAGCCTAGCCGAATCAGCGAATCGAGCACGGCAAACGGCTGGTTTGTCTGCGGAGGATAAAAATCGCTCCCATCTTCCTTGTTTGAGAAATCCAGGCCCGGCCCAACGATCGCTACCCGCTTCACGGATCCCGGTTTCAAAAGCCCGGCTTCCATCATGTGCCGCAGGTGGACGTCGATGAGAAAATCGGGCCAGAGATTGGTATCGAGAGAGATGCCGCGGTCTTTGAATATCTCGAAGGGATTCGCGCCCTGGGGCTCATGGAGGTACTGAACAAACTCATCCCGCATGCGGAGCAGGTTCGTCAGCAGGTAGGCCTTCAGCTTATTCACCGATTCCGGGGACTGTAAAGAGAATCCCTCTCCCTCGACAAAACTGCGCATGTGGGCGACCCGTTCGTCTCCGCCCGGCGAAGCCATTATGCTTGACAGGTCGTCAATGCGCTTCCTGGCAGTTTCCCTGATGGTCGCATCGCTGTCGTAATCCACCAGGCCGCGATTGCCGATTGGGGGCTGTTTCGTGAAGTTCAATCCGAAGCGCAGGAAGTTAGTGAGCGTATCCTCCTCGCCTCGTTTTAGCCGCAGCCGGATTTCACGATCATGCTTTTGAACCCAGTCAGGCCAGGCAGCGGCAGTTAATGTCTTTGCGGGGTCTGCTTTGGATGTCTCCGAAGCCATGATCGCTTGCCGGGCCGGTTGCGCCTCCTGAAAGGAAGTAAATCTCGTCTGCGAACTCGACTGCGCAACAGCCACGGGCGCGCAATAAACTGCCAGGCAAAGAACTGCTCTCGACAACAGTCCCTGGGGGATTCTCATCCGCAAACTCCATTCTTGGTCACGGCAACGAACCAGTTTACCAGCAGTCGCCTCCGCCGAGTCCGCTTCTTGCATCCGTTGCCATTGCTGAAACTCGGGCAAACCGCGAATCTCACCTGGTGGTCCCGCCCCCAAGAAACGAAGGCCTACCGGATAATCTCGAAGCGCTCCCACGCGCAGTTGCATACCGGGCAGCGTTCGTGCTCCTCTTCGGTCTCCGAGGTATAGCCGCAGACCGGGCAGACGTAGAACTCTCTGGCCTCGCCGACCCAACTTCCGGAGCGGGAATCCCGCTTGCCGGCGGCCAGCAGGGCGATTGCCTCGCTGAAAAGCCGCGCGTGAGTCTTCTCGGCCTCCAGCGCTCCGGTAAAGGTGCGGATGGCGGCCAGGTTCTTGCGTTCGCGGGCCTCACCCAGGAACTCCGGATACATGGTGTCGATCTCGTACTTCTCGCCGTTCAGCGCGGTCTTCAGGTTTTCCAGCGTGCCCTTCACCACGGGATCGGGAATCTCGCACTCGGCGCGCAGGCCCCACTGGTTGATCACATGTGCGTGATTGGCGGCATGAATCTGCTCGGAGCGGGCAGCGGCGCGAAAGAGGCTGGCCACGCCGTGCAACTCCTCTTCGTCGGCTTTGGCGGCAAAGGCGGTGTATCTGGCGTGCGCGTTCGACTCACCCTCAAAGGCAGCCGAAAGGTTCTCAAACGTGATTGCGTTTGTCTCGGTAAACACTGGCATGAAAAATCCTCCCCAACACCGTTCAAGAGCCTACGAGCGCCGCAAGAGCTTCGGCTGTGACGCAGATTACAAGCCTACTCTCACCAGAGCGGTTTTGGCTGCGGCTTTCTCGGCCATCGCAGCCCGGCTTTCGGCAGCCGATTCAGTCTATCGGCTTTATCGGCAAATTGTCTGGGGGCCCACAGCCTCGGGAGTTGACAGATTGTGTTCATCCTCGGACCAAATAAAAACCATAAGTATATTTATTTCATCCATTTACAAGTAGATCCATGGTCTCACAGGCAGAAGCGCGAAATTAGCCGGCAATCCGGCCGGCTCGCCCGAAAATATACCTGGGGGTGGGGCTGCGGTGAACTTTCTTCGGCTTCTCCCTCCGGCAGGGGCTTTGCTCCCTCGTCTGCTATCTATATCCAGTGACGAAGAAAAACATCTGTTACTACACGAGAACCGGACGCGTCTCGGACCGGCGAAGGGAAGACCTGCTGGTTGTAAAGCAGCAGGCAACTCCGAGGAAGGAAGGAAAATCATATTGCCGCATCAGAAGCCCTCGGGGATATACAGATCCACGTACTCATTTACGCTCATGGCTTCAAGCCTCTGCTGATCGAGGGAGACTGCAAGAACCCGCTCCTGCTGTTGCTCGGTGAAGCGCCGGCGCAGGTTATTCCTGAACTTCTCGACCAGCAGCGGCAGTCCTTCAGCGCGGCGGACGCGGTGACCGATTGGATACTCGACCGTCTCTTCAAGCACGCTCCCGTCGTTCAACTCCACGCACAATGAGTTCGCAATCGACCTTTTCCGCGGATCGTGGTAGTCCAGGGTGTAAGCAGGCTCCTCTACGCACACGATCCTGGCGCGGAGAGCGTCGATTCGCTTGTCGGCGGCAACCCCATCCTCGTAATCGGCAGCCGTGAGCCTGCCGAAGAGCAAAGGAACGGCCACCATGTACTGTACGCAGTGGTCGCGGTCGGCCGGGTTTCTCAGCGGTCCTTTCTTGTCGATGATGCGGAGGCATGCTTCGTGCGTGCGCAGAGTGATCTTGCGAATGTCTTCAGCGGATTTGCCAAGGCTGCCGAGCCGCGCGCGCAAGGTGATTGCAGCCTCGACTGCGGTCTGCGCATGAAACTCGGCCGGGTAACTGATCTTGAAGAGCACATTCTCCATCACGTAGGAGCCATAGGGCCGCTGGAAGCGGAATTCGCGGCCGCCGAACGAAACATCGTAGAAGCCCCACGTTTTTGCGGTCAGCGCAGTGGGATAGCCCATTTCGCCCGCGCGCGCCATCAGCGCGAGGCGCACGGCGCGGCTGGTGGCGTCGCCCGCGGCCCAGCTTTTTCGCGACCCCGTATTGGGTGCGTGACGATAAGTGCGCAGGCTCTGGCCATCGACCCACGCCAGCGAGAGCGCGGCGATGGTTTGCTCGCGTGTCAGGCCGAGCAATTGGCTGACCACCGCGGTCGAAGCCGCCTTCACCAGCACGACGTGGTCCAGGCCCACCTTGTTGAACGAGTTTTCCAGAGCGATGCACCCTTGTATCTCATGGGCCTTGATCATCGCCGTAAGGACGCGCCTCATCGCTAGCGGCGGTTCTCCCTGGGCCACGGCCGTACGCGAGAGCCAGTCGGCGGTGGCGAGAATTCCTCCCAGATTGTCCGAAGGGTGGCCCCACTCCGCGGCCAGCCATGTGTCGTTGAAATCCAGCCAGCGAATCATCGCGCCTATATTGAAAGCCGCCTGCACCGGATCAAGCTGAAAGCTTGTTCCCGGCACACGCGCACCATGCGGAACCATCGTCCCAGGCACGACAGGACCCAGCAGCTTGGTGCAGGCTGGATACTCGAGAGCTTCAAGCCCGCAACCCAATGTGTCGATCAGGCAATAGCGCGCTGTGGTATAGGCCAGTTCGCTTTCGATCTTGTAACTCAGCACATAGTCGGCTATATCGGTTAGAATCTTGTCCGGCGCAAGGCTTTCATTGCCGCTGTACGAGGACATACAATCTCCTTTTAAAACCAGGCGGCGCCATGCCCTTGTCTCTGCTCCGAGACCAGATGATCGGCACGCCTCACTCCCGCTCCGCAATCGGAACAAATCTCAGATCATCCGGTCCGGTGTAATGAGCCGAGGGCCGAATGATCCTGCCGTCCTGGCGCTGTTCAATGACATGGGCGCACCACCCCGCCGTCCGCGCGATAACGAACAACGGCGTAAATAAATCCACTGGAATGCCCATCAGGGAATAGGCCACGGCGCTGTACCAGTCGAGGTTGGGAAACATGCGCTTGGCGTCGCTCATCGTGGCTTCAATCCGTTCCGCAATCAGGAAGTGCCGCGCACCGTCGGGGTCCACGGCGAGGTCGCGCGCAACTTTCTTGATGAAATCGCTGCGCGGGTCGCTGAGCGTGTAAACCGGATGGCCAAATCCTATGATGACTTCGTGATTGGCCACGCGGCGGCGAATATCGGTCTCCGCTTCTTCCGGAGTCAGGTAACGGTTCTGAATCTCCAGCGCCGCCTCGTTGGCGCCGCCGTGCTTGGGCCCCTTGAGCGCGCCGATTGCGCCGGCGATGGCCGAGTAGAGGTCGGAGCCGGTCCCCGCAATCACCCGCGCCGTAAAGGTGGAGGCGTTGAACTCATGCTCCGCATAGAGAATCAACGAAACCTGCATGGCCGCGATCCAATTCGCCGCAGGCGCCTCGCCGTGCAGAAGGTGAAGAAAACTCGCGGCGATCGAGTCGACCTCAGTTGTGACATCGATTCGCTTTCCATGGCGCGAAAAATGATGCCAGTAAAGCAGCATCGACGGGAGTTGGGCCAGCAATGAATCCGAGATGGCGCGCGCGGCCGCATCGCCGTGACGGTCGTCCTCCGGCCGCACGCAACCGAGTACTGAGACTCCCGTCCGCAGCACATCCATCGGGTTTGCGGTGGGCGGCAAAAGTTCCAGCGCCCGCCTTACCTCCGCGGGCAACTCGCGAAGGGCGATCAGCCGTGCCTGGTACGCGGCAAGCTCAGCGCTATTGGGCAGTTTCCCGTGGACCAGCAGGTGGGCCACCTCTTCAAATCCGCAGTTTGCGGCAAGATCACGGATGTCGTAGCCGCGATAATGCAGATCGTTGCCGCTGTTTCCGACAGTGCAGACAGCTGTCTCACCCGCCGTGGTGCCCGACAGCGCCACTGACTTTTTTGGCTTGAAGGCCGCGGACGCGGGCTTGATATCCTTTACGCTCATCGACATCCTCCAGAGAGCATCAGGCTGATAGCCCGGCGATGCTCATGTCTCATTCGCGTGCTTGTTCCTGACGAACAAATCATTCAGCTTCTCTTCGTAAGCATGGTAGTCGAGATAGCGGTAAAGCTCGTCGCGGGTTTGCATCAGGGGAATCACGCTTCGCTGCGTGCCGCCGGAGCGAATAGCCTCATACACCTTGAGAGCCGCCGCATTCATCGCGCGGTAGGCCGCACAGCAATACAGAATCATGTCGACGCCCGCCGCGGCAAGCTCTTCGCGCGTAAACAGCGGCGTGAGGCCGAACTCCGTGATGTTGGCCAGGATGGGCACTCCCACCGCTTTGCCAAATTCGGAGTACACCGCTGCTTCCGTCACGGCCTCCGCGAAGATCATATCGGCTCCGGCGGCTACGTAAGCCTGCGCTCTTTCGATGGCCGCCGCGAGTCCCTCAGTGGCCAGCGCATCGGTTCGCGCCATGATCACAAACTGGTTGTCGCTACGGGCATCAACGGCTGCCTTGATGCGGTCTGCCATCTCGCTGGCCGCCACAAGCTCCTTGCGTGGCCGGTGGCCGCAGCGCTTGGCCGACACCTGGTCCTCGATATGCACCGCCGCCGCGCCCGCCTTGGCCATCGACCGCACGGTGCGGGCTATGTTGAATGCGCCGCCCCACCCGGTATCGATGTCCACCAGAAGCGGCAGATCGGTCGCGTCCGTAATGCGCCGAAGATCGGTGATCACGTCTTCCATGGTGCTGATCCCCAGGTCCGGGACACCCAGCGAATTGGCGGCAACGCCTCCGCCCGAGAGATAGAGCGCGCGAAACCCGGTGGCTTCGGCCAAGCGTGCCGTGTAGGCGTTGATGGCGCCCGCTATCTGCAACGGTTTCTCGGCGCGCAGCGCGGCGCGAAATCGCAAACCTGGCGACTGCTCCACTTGATTGCCGGTCATCGATCCTCCTCGTTGAGCTTCGCCATTCTATTGAAACGCTATAGCATCAGCTTGGCGATGGCCCCCAGCTGCATGAACGACGTCCCCTCGTAAATCTTTCCGATCTTGGCATCGCGATAAAGCTTCTCAACCGGGTAATCCTTGATGAATCCTGGCCCGCCGAAGACCTCCACCGCAAGGCTCGCGACGCGCTCTGCCGTGTTTGACGCGAAGTACTTGCACATCGCCGATTCCTTGCGAAAATCGAGTTGCGCGTCTTTGAGCCGCGCGGCGTTGTAGACCAGCAGTTTCGCGGCCTCGATCTCCGTTGCCATCTCCGCAAGTTGGAACTGCATTGCCTGAAATTCTACGATTGCTCTGCCGAATTGCTTGCGCTCGTTGGCATACTTCAGGGCATGGCTCCACGCTCCCTCGGCCAACCCAAGCATCTGCGCCCCGATTCCGATGCGTCCTTCATTGAGAGCCTCAATGGCAATCTTGTAGCCTTTGCCCACTTCGCCCAGCACCTGCGCCTCCGGCGCCACGCAGTCATCGAAGACCAGCTCGCAGGTGCTCGATGCGCGAATGCCCAACTTATCTTCCTTCCTGCCGATCGAGAACCCTTCAGCGCCTTTCTCGATAACAAATGCCGTGATGCCCTTGTAACCCGCTGCCGCATCGACATTCGCAAAGACGATGAACAATCCCGCTTCCTTCGCATTGCTGATCCAAAGCTTGCGGCCGTTCAGGATATAGGCGTCGCCATGCTTCTCGGCGCGCATCTGCAGCGCAAACGCATCGGACCCGGAACCCGCTTCGCTCAACGCATACGCACCGATAGTGTCTGCCGCCAGCCTGGGAAGGTAGCTTCGCTTCTGCTCCGCCGTTCCCCAGCGCAGGAGCGCATTGGCGACCAGAGTATTTTGCACGTCCACCAGCAGGCCGACCGCCGGATCAACGGCTGAAATCGTCTCGACGGCTAGAACTGAATCGAAAAATGTGCCGCCGCTGCCGCCAAACTCGTCTGGAATCTCGATTCCCATCAGGCCCAGTTCAAAGAGCTTCCGTATCAGTCCGGCGTCCATCTGCTGGCTGTCATCCATGGCGCGCGCCAGCGGCGCAATCTCAGCCTGGGCAAACTGGCGCACGGTATCGCGAAAGAGCAATTCTTCTTCGCTCAACTGGGAAATTGGCCGGCTCGAAGAAGGGGCAATCACTGGAGTTGACCTCCCGGAATCCATTCGATACAAATGTATTATCACAGATACCATGGCAGTGGTATCCTATGCGCCGGACGTAATCGTTTCCCCCCAAGGAAGAGTCAATTGCAGATAAAGGACCACGTATTTCTCGTGACCGGCGCTGCATCGGGACTCGGCGCGGCCGTGGCCCGTCTTCTGGTAAAGGAGGGCGGTTTCGCCGTCCTAGCCGATCGCAACCGCGAGTCCGGTGAGGCTCTGGCAGTTCAGTTAGGCAAGGCTGCCTGCTTCGCCGAAACCGATGTTACCAGCGAATCGGACGGAAAAGCCACGGTCGATCGCGCAAAGGATCTCTTTGGCCACTTGCACGGGCTTATAAACTGTGCCGGCATTGCGCCCGCCGAAAAGATTATTGGACGCGACGGACTGCACGGGCTCGAGACATTTTCCAAGGTTATAGGCATCAATCTCGTGGGGACATTCAACATGATCCGTCTGGCGGCTCAAGCCATCGCGGCAGAAGATCCGGGTGAAGACGGCGAGCGTGGGGTCATCGTAAATACCGCCTCGATCGCCGCATTCGACGGCCAGATCGGCCAGGCCGCTTACGCGGCCTCTAAAGGCGGCGTTGTCTCTCTCACCCTCCCTGTTGCACGTGAACTTGCGCGTTTCGGCATCCGGGTCGTCACCATCGCCCCCGGAACTTTCGAGACGCCTATGATGGCCGGTTTCGCGCCGGAGGTGCGGGAGGCGCTCGGGAAAAGCGTTCCTTTTCCGTCTCGATTGGGCCGCCCTGCCGAGTTTGCGGCTCTGGTCAAACACATTTGCGAAAACACCATGCTGAACGGGGAAGTGATCCGGCTCGACGGCGCGCTGCGCATGGCTCCGCGTTAACAACTCGTTTGAGGATGAGTGAATGCTTGCTCACGATCCCATCGTCATTGTTGGCTCCGCGCGTACTCCCATTGGCGCGTTTCAGGGCGACCTGAAAGACCTCGCCGCCCCCGAGCTTGGAGCCGTTGCGATTCGCGCCGCCATGGAGCGAAGCGGTCTCCCCTTCGATTCCGTCGATGAACTTCTCTTCGGCTGCGTGCTGCCGGCCGGGCAAGGTCAGGCACCCGCGCGCCAAGCCGCCCTTGGTGCTGGACTGGCGGATTCCACCGGGGCAACAACCGTGAATAAGATGTGCGGCTCGGGTATGAAGGCGGTGATGCTGGCGCACGATATCCTCCTTGCCGGCAGCGCCAGGATCGCCGTAGCTGGAGGCATGGAGAGCATGACCAATGCTCCCTATCTTCTCGACCGCGCTCGCGCGGGTTATCGCATGGGTCATTACAGGGTCGTTGACCACATGTTTCTTGACGGCCTTGAGGACGCCTACGACAGGGGACGGCTGATGGGAACGTTTGCGGAGGATTGCGCGCAAAGCTACTCATTTACAAGAGAAGCGCAAGACGAATTCTCCCTATCGTCACTTATGCGGGCCCAGAAAGCGGCAACCGATGGAAGTTTTGCGGCGGAGATCGCAACTGTGACCGTGAAATCCGGAAAGATCAACCGCGAAGTCAGCCAGGATGAGCTTCCCCAGAAGGCGAAAATCGATAAGATAGCGACGCTCAAGCCCGCGTTTCGCGAGGGCGGATCGGTCACCGCCGCAAATTCCAGTTCGATCTCCGACGGAGCGGCCGCGCTCGTGCTGATGCGCCGCTCCGAGGCGGAGCGGCGCGGCATCCAGCCACTGGCGGTCATCGCGGGTCAGGCTGCGATTGCGCTGGCCCCCGCGCTTTATCCGATAGCTCCCATTGGCGCGATCCGAATGCTCGCGGAGCGCACCGGCTGGTCAATGGGCGAGGTCGATCTTTTTGAAATCAACGAGGCCTTCGCCGTGGTGGCTATGGCGGCAATGCGCGACCTGGGCCTTCCCCGCGAAAAGGTCAACGTGCACGGGGGCGCCTGTGCTCTCGGACATCCGATCGGCGCATCGGGCGCGCGGATTCTTGTCACCCTGCTTGCTGCGCTTAAGAAATACGGACTTAGGCGCGGAATTGCATCGCTCTGCATTGGAGGCGGGGAAGCTACCGCAATGGCGGTGGAACGGATCGAGTAATCCGAACCAAGAGATGTTGAGGCGGAGAGATACTTCGCCTTACGTCGCCGCGCTCATCGCGGAGGCCTCTTGAGAAATGGCGCGCGGAAACAGCATGTTCTTTTCCAGATGGATGTGCTGGTGCAGGTCCTGTTGAAACTCCTTCAGACCGTCATAGAATGCGTGGTAAGCCGGGCACGCGCCCACCGGCGTTGTGAAGCTGTCGCCCAAGCGCTGAATCTCGGCCAGATGCGCCCCGGCGGCATCGTCTTCGCTGGTCATCATGGCAATGCGGAAGAGATTCGCGCCTCCCTCAAGAGCAACTGGGAAATCGAGACCACATCGCGCTCCCCGGCTGCGGGCTGGTGGTCAGTGGGCCGTCACGGTGAAGTACTGCGACAGCGTCGGGGCCACGGAGTAGACGTTGTTGCCTGCCTGGGTGGCATGAATCGCGCAAGTGCCCGTCGTAAGCATCGTTGCCGTGGTTCCAGCCACCGAGCAGACCGTGGGTGTGGCGGAGGAAAAGGCGACCGTCAAGCCGGAGCTGGCCGTGGCCGATAGGGCTACATTCGCTCCAACTGTCTGGCCTCCAACGGCCGTGAAAGTAATCGTCTGCGGAGCCAGATGCACAACCACGCTCTGCTGCACCACCGGAGCCGCGGCATAGATGGCATTGCCCGCCTGCGTGGCTCGCAGAATGCACGTACCCGAAGTGAGCAGCGAGGCTGTTGCGCCCGCGACCGTGCAGACCGAAGGCGTAGTGGAATTGAAAGCCACCGTCAGTCCCGAGCTGGCCGTAGCCGTCAGCGTTAGCTGCGAC
>Ga0302275_10005244_pt1 | contig 12519 bp, 15 predicted proteins | sample III_Bog_N2_2_FD_200229 | JGI IMG/M metagenome (GOLD analysis project Ga0302275, IMG submission 200229) | Peat permafrost microbial communities from Stordalen Mire near Abisko, Sweden - III_Bog_N2_2 | ecosystem: Environmental > Terrestrial > Soil > Wetlands > Peat | place: Sweden: Abisko...
GTTGAGGTCGCGCTTTGGGATATCGTCGCGAAATCGCGCGGCGTTCCGCTGTCTGAAGTCGTTGGCGGGCGCGGGCGGGACCGGATCAAACTTTACGGCAGCGCGGGGATGTATCAGTCGCCCGAGAAATACGCGGAGGAAGCAGCCGCGATTGCCGGTCTGGGCTTCCGCGCGTACAAGATGCGGCCGGGGATCGGTCCCGATGAAGATGTGCGCACCGTGGAACTGATGCGGAAAGCGGTGGGACCGGCGGTGGATCTGATGATCGATGCGCACACCTGGTGGCGCATGGGCGACCGCAGCTATTCGCCCGCGACGGTCGAACGGCTGGCGTATGAGATGAGCCGGTTCGATCCTCTGTGGCTCGAAGAACCTCTGCCGCCCGCGGACCATGCGGCCTACGCGGCGCTGCGTGAAAAAGAGTTGATCCCGCTGGCGGGCGGCGAGCATGAACCGAACGAAGAGGGCTACATCGATCTGATCGATTCCGACTGCGTGGATTACGTGCAGATGGACGTTTGCTGCCAGGGCGGGTTCGCGCTAGGGCGGCGCCTGTTCGGAGCCATTGCGCGTCAGGAGCTTCGTCTTGCGTTTCATAGCTGGGGCACGGATCTTGAAGTGCTGGCCGCCGCGCATTTGGGTATCTGCTGGCCGGACACGGTTGTGGAATGGCTCGAATATCCGTGCTATTCGCACGCGGGCAAACCGGGAATGTACCCGTTTCCGGTCGCAACGGAAATTCTGCGCAAGCCACTGGAGATCGAGCGCGGCGAATTAATTGTGCCTCGCGAGGCAGGGCTCGGCATCGATATCGATGAAGGCGTGATCGAAAAATATCCTTGGATTCCCGGCCCCTGGTCGTTCTTCCGCATCGATTCGCCACCGCAGACGCTTGCGGTGGTGGGCGATCATTCCGTCCCGTGGGAGGGCCGCTAGTTGACCCGGCAGTATAAATACTTCGATATTCTCATCAATATCTTTGTAGTGATTCTGATTGTTTCGAATCTGATTGCGTCCAAGTTTGTGGCGGTGGGATGGTTTCGCTTCAGCGCGGCGCAGTTACTGTTTCCGATTACCTACATCTTTGGCGACGTGTTCACCGAAGTGTATGGTTATGGCGCATCGCGCAAGGCGATCTGGACGGGGTTCATGGCCAGCGGCATCATGACGGCGTTCGGACTGTTCGCGATCTGGCTGCCGCCCGCGCCGGAGTTCAAAAATCAGCAGGCATTCGAGATCATCTTCGGCGCGGTGCCCCGCATTGTGGCGGGGAGCCTGCTTGCCTACTGGGCGGGAGAATTTGCGAATTCGCTGACGGTCGCGAAGATGAAGATCTGGACGAACGGCCGGTATCTGTGGACGCGGACCGTTGGGTCGACGGTGGTGGGTCAGTTAGTGGATACGACGATCGTGGTGGTGTTTATCTTCTGGGGACAACCGCTGGGAGTGATGTATCAACTGATCGTTTCCGGCTACTTATTCAAAGTCACTTACGAGGTGCTGGCGACTCCGCTGACTTATGCGGTGGTCAATTTCCTGAAGCGCGAGGAAGGCGTCGATTATTTCGACCGGCATACGAATTTCAATCCGTTTGCCGGGGCGGCCGCCAACAGTCGGGCCCCGCGGAAGAGCGCGGCTCAATAGAGCGCGTTTTGCGATTCTGAATCGACGGCTTCGAGGAACGCGCGCAGGGCTGCGATCTTCGGTTCCGCCAGTTTCCGGGCGCTGTCCAGTCGAATCTGCACAGGTAGTGTTGCCAGGCTGCGGTGCAGTGAATTCACCGCGTCGGTGAATTCCTGAAACCGTGTGTCCCGCCCGATTTTGCACACGGTTCGCAGCACCGCGATTACTCCGAGTTGCTCCAGAATATCGGCATCGCGAATGATGTGGCCTTCCAGGGTGGTTGGTTCGAAGGCAGGTTGATGGGTCCGGATCGCTTCCACGACAGCGGCGATTTTGGCCTCCGGGAATCGGGCCAGGCGAAGGATACCGGGTGCCCGTTTCAGAGCATAGGTCACGTTGTTCCATCGGGCCAGCGCTTCGGGATCTTCGGGACGATGCCCGGCAAATACTCCGATATCGTGCAGCCACGCGGCCGCGAAGACGATATCGTCGTCGTAATGGTGACCCGCGCCGACCTGCTGCGCGAGCGCGTAAAGCCGGGGTTGATGGCCGAATTTGTCGCGTGGATTCGCCTCACGCGCGATGTAGTCGCGGATCGCCTGACGGTACGGCGCTTCGCTCATGCGGACGCGGCACGAGCGCTCACGCCCTTGCCGAGCACGGCGACTCCGATCAGCCCGCCGACGAGAAATCCGACCAGCTGAGTCGTCATATAGGCAACCGTGTAATTCACCGGGAATCCGTACCAGTTCCAGTAGGAGATGTTGGTCGTGATGGCGGCCACGATTCCGACGACCAGCACGAAGCCCACTCCCGCGGCGTATCCCGCGATCCCCGACTGCCACAACAGCGCGAGCGCCAGCAGTGCTTCGAGGCATTCCAGAAGAAACTCGACGGTCATCTGGCGGCCCGTGTTGTCGGTTGCACCGGCGGGATGATAGATCAGGATGCCGCTGGGGCTGGCGGCCATCAGCTTCGCATATTGCGCCATCTTGTCCGAATTACTGCCAGTGCCTGGCCCCGGGAAGATGTACATTCCGGGATTTGCCCCGAGTTCGGACTGCATGGCAGCGGGCAGAGTGGATTTTTGCGAAAGATCCTGAAATCCGGTTTCCCCGAGCGGAAGAACCATATGAGCGATGGCGGACCACAGGAACATACCAATGCCCGCCGCCAGGCTCGCGACGAGAATGCGCTTCATCGGGTGCCTCCTTTTCGCCCGCCGCCGCGGAATTCAGAGGGCGGAACATCCTTCCAGTAACGGCTGAAATTCTCCATCGTCGTGAAGGAGCGCGAATACATCCGGTCAATATACAACTTTCCGTGGAGGTGATCAATCTCATGCTGGAGGATGCGCGCATACCACCCCTGGGCGTGAATTACGACCGGCTCGGCGCGCTCGTTGAGGCATTCCACCCGGACCTTGCGGGCGCGGGGAACCACGGCCCGGAACCCCGCGACGCTCAGGCATCCTTCATATAACTCGACGGGCTCCGAGGCGATGTTTTCCAGTGTCAGGACAGGATTGACGATGGTGTGGAACGGAACCGCGGTGCGTTCGTGTTCGGCCGCCTGCCCGGGCGGCATGCGGTCGATGGTTTCCTGTTTGTCTTCGATGACGGCGAGTTGAATCGGGATGCCCACCTGCGGCGCGGCGAGGCCCACGCCGGGCGCGTCGCGCATGGTATCGCGGATCGCGACGATGAGTTGCTGGATCGGTTCGGAAAGGATTTCGTCGCGGGTCAGCGGGCGCGCCGACTGCCGCAGGGTGATTTCGCCGGCCTGGAAAATCTTGAGAACCATGCCGACAGTTTAATGGGTCATCGAATAGATGACGTCATTGACTCCGATGCGTATCCCCAGCGCGGCGTATTTTTCGGGGTAACCCGCATCGTCGGCCCACTCCCAGGCGTCGCCGATGTCGGAGTTGAAAGACATGGCCACCATCAGGCGGCCTTTGTCGTCGTAGATGCCGCGCCAGTGAGGAGTTTCGCCGTCGTTACGGTAGGTGGTTCCCTGACGGAGCGCCCATTGGCCGGGAATCTGATAGCGATCGTCGAGGTCGTAAACGATGTGGAAGATCTGGTCGGCGTTTTCGATTTCGACGATGGGGCGGCCAGGGAAAACCAGGGCCATGGTGTCCATGAAGCGGTTCCATTCCGGGGTGCCCCAGAAATCGTCCAGCATCAGGAAGCCGCCGCGCAGCAGATATTCGCGCAGTTTCGCGATCTGATAATCGGTGAGTTTCCAGTCGCCCATTTCGCCCGCGACCATCCAGGGCCAGTTGAAGATATCGTCGCCGTCGTCGGGATTCACGGGCTGCTCGACGGATCGGGAATGGACCAGCGTGAGACGGCGCAGGGCTGCGGCGAAGTGCCGGTCGGCGCGCGGGTAATCCTGGGACCAGCTGGTGCCGCCTTCGCGCCAGTCGCGAAAGCCTCCGAAGCCGCGGGGTCGGGAAAAGCGCCCGAACGGATGCGGCGGATACATGAGGCGGGCCTGCACCCACTCGGTTTTCTCGGCGTAGTCGGCGGGGAGTTCGACGTCGTCGTATGCTTCGAGGCTGCGGTAGACGCGGAAGGGGCGCGGCCCGGACTGTGAACCGGCGTAGAGCATCGCCAGCGCGAACAGACTGCCCGATATCCAAAGCGCCTTGTTCCCCGTCAAGCTCCACGACATGGCTTGCGACCTGCCCTGAGAATAGCACCCGCCGGGGATGACGATGTCGCGTGGGCGCAGAATTCAGTACAACTGCACAGAACGGGTGTATCACCCGGACAAATCAGGAGATAAGCGATTGGGCTTCGTTCGCGCTACGATTCAGTTTCTGCCCCGGAGTTTTGCAGAGGCCAGGTTTGTATCAGTTTGGAACACAGACTCCAAACATGCAAAACCCCGCGTTAGAGCGCGGGGTCTGCAAATCCAACCGGAGTGGAAAGGAGGTTCTCGACCACTGGCAAAGCAGACAAGCCAGACTTATCCGGATAAGGTGAGGTCTTGACTTATACTGATGCTGTTCCTACACCTGATTTTAGTCAGGAAACATCTTTTCGCATTTCTCAAAACCCCTCCTGCCTGCCATGTTAAACTCAAAGATTCGGTAGTCGATGTATTTCCCGGCCTTCCGGCCAAATCCCGAACATCGATTTTCGTGAAGCCGCAACCCACGCCTCGGACGTCCTGTGTCCGAAACGGACTTGCGTAAATAAGGAGCCAGAAGTTGAGATTAGAAACAGTAGTCGCGGCGCAGCCTCGCGCAACCCGCGGCAAGAACGAAGCAAGGCGCACCCGCCGTTCGGGCCTGATCCCGGCCGTCGTTTACGGCGCTTTCAAAGACGCCATCTCGGTGAGCGTCAACCCCAAGGAAATCAGCAAGATCATCCACAGCAAGACGGGTCACAACTCGATCTTCGACATCGATATCGTGGGCGTCGAACGAACCCCCGTCATGGTTGCCGAAGAGCAGTACGATCCGATTAAGAGCACCCTGCTCCATATCGATCTGCGGCGGATTGACCTTACGCGTAAACTCCGCGTCGCCGTTCCTATTCATACATTCGGTGAATCCAAAGGCGTCAAGCAGCAGGGCGGCGTCCTGGACGTGGTAACCCGCCAAGTGGAAATCGAGTGTATCCCGACCGATATTCCGGACCAGTTCGACGTGGACGTGACCGAACTCATGATCGGCTCGGCCATCCGCGTGTCGGAACTGCCCGTAAAGGAAGGCGTCCGCATTCTGACTGCCGGTGACGCGGTGATCGCGCACGTGGTCGGTATCAAGGAAGAGGCCGCGGCCGAAACCGCCGCTGCTGTCGCCGAACCCGAAGTCGCGGCCAAGAAGGGCAAGAAGGAAGAAGAAGCCCCGGCCGGCGACAAGGGTAAAGCTCCCGCAGCCGACAAGGGCAAGAAGAAATAGTCGGGGATGTTCCTGGTGGCCGGTCTTGGTAACCCCGGCGAGGAGTATGCCGCGACGCCCCATAATATGGGTTTTCTCGTGGTGGACCGCCTCGCCGCCCGGCATTCGATCCGGATGTCGCGGAAGGAATGCCAGGCCGTGCTCGGCGAGGGAACCATCGCCGGTAAACCGGTGATCCTCGCCAAACCACAGACATATATGAACCTGAGCGGCATTGCGGTCAAATCGCTGATGGAGAAGAACGAACTTGCTCCGTCCGATCTGATCGCCGTGTACGACGAGCTCGATCTTCCCTGGAGCGCGCTTCGCATCAAGCCCAAGGGGTCGCCCGCCGGCCATAACGGCGCGAAGGACCTGGTGGCGAAGCTGGGGACACAGGAGTTCACACGAATCCGGCTGGGGGTGCACCCCGGCCATGTTTTGCCTTCGGGCAAAGATTATTTGTTATCGCGTTTTACGCGGCAGCAGAACGAAACCCTGGATGCGTTCATCGACCTTGGGGCCGATGCAGCGGAATCCATAATCGCCGAGGGCGTCGAAATGTCCATGACCCGTTTCAACGGTCGCGCCCAGGGCTCACCACCAGAGGAAAGATGAGAATCTACGAAAATCTGTTCATCGTTAAACCCGATGCGACAGAAGAAGAGATCGATGCTCTCGTCGAGCAGATGTCGAAGAACGTGACAACTGCTGGCGGAACGATCGACAAAGTCGAGAAATGGGGAAAGCGGCGTCTTGCGTACCGCGTCGAGAAGAACCGGGAAGGTTTTTACGTCCTTCTGCAGTTCTCGTCCGAGCCGGAAATCGTGAAGGAATTCGAGCGCCGTATGCGCGTGCAGGATTCGGTCATTAAGTTCCTGACCGTGCGCATCGACGAGAATCTGAAGCGCATTGAAAAGCGCAAGAAAGTTCGCGAAAAGCGCGCTCACCGGCGCCCGGCGCCTCCCGTGGCCCAGCCTTCGCTTGCTCAGCAGATGCTCGGTGGCGGAGCCGAAGGAGCGCATCCCGCTCCGGGCGCGCCGATCGCAGTTCCGGTGGCACCCGCGGTGCCTGCACATCCGGCGCCTGGCGTTCCGGAAAAACCTGAGGTATAAGGAGACATCCCCATGGCAGAACAAAAAGGTGGAAGACCGATAGCGGCTTCGCAGCGCCCCACCGGCGGCGATAAGGCGGCCGCGGTAGGCAAGAAGCAGTATTTCCGGCGCAAGAAAGTTTGCCGGTTCTGTGTCGAAAAAATCGACGACATCAATTACAAGGACGTCCGCATGCTGCAGGCGTTCATCGCCGAAAAGGGTAAGATTGTGCCCCGGCGCATCTCGGGCGTCTGCGCCCCTCACCAGCGCCGTCTGACGGACGCCATTCTCAAAGCGCGCAACATCGCGCTGCTGCCCTTCGCGGCATCGGTGTAAACAGGAGATCACGATGGAAGTCATTCTTCGGGAAGACATCGACAAAGTCGGGGCGCGTGGCCAGGTAGTGAAGGTCGCCGCCGGTTACGCCCGCAATTTCCTGCTGCCCAAGCGGCTGGCGGTAGCGGCAACGGATTCCAACCGGAAAATTGTGGAGCAGGAGCGCCAGGCGCACCTGCGCAAGGATGCCAAGCTGCAAGGCGAGGCGCAGGATCTCGGCAAGCTGCTGAGCGCGGTCACCGTTACCATCGCGCGCAAGGCCGGCGAAAACGATCAGCTGTTCGGTTCCGTAACCGCCAACGACATTGCCGACGCGTTGGCAGCCCAGAACTACACGGTGGATCGCCGCAAGATTCAGCTCGACGAACCCATCCGCAATCTGGGCGATCACAAGGTCGCCGTCCGGCTGCATAAGGACGTCGTCGCGGAAATCACGGTCAGCGTCACCCGCCAGGAGTAAATCACTATGCCGTTCGATCTTACGGGTCAGACCGCGATCGTTACGGGCGGCGCAACCGGAATCGGCGAGGCGATTGCAAAACGCCTCGCCGAAGCGGGCGCCACCGTGGCCGTAGCGGACATCGATAAGGAAGGCGCGGAGCGGACTGCCGCTACCCTGCCGAATAACTCTTTCGGAATCGGCGTTGACGTCACCAGTTCGGCGTCGGTCAATGCCGCCATCGAAGAGGTGCTCAAGAGAACCGGCCGCATTCATATTCTGGTGAATAATGCCGGTATTGCCGGGAAGTCCGGTCCGATTCAGGAGCATACGGACGAGGAGTTCGCGCGTGTGATGGCGATTAACGTCAATGGCGTATTTTATTTCTGCCGCGGCGTGATTCCGCACATGCGCGAGCACAAATACGGACGGATCGTGAACATCGCTTCGATTGCGGGTAAGGAAGGCAATCCGAATATGATTTCGTATTCGGGCAGCAAGGCGGCGGTGATCGGGATGACGAAATCTCTGGGCAAGGAAGTGGCGACTGAGGGCATCTGCGTGAATGCGGTATCGCCAGCGGTCGTGCGCACCAAGATCCTGGAGCAACTCACACCGCAGCAGGTCACCTATATGACCGACAAGATTCCGATGCGCCGCACCGGCGAGCCATGGGAAATCGCGGCGGTGGTGCATTTTCTGGCCAGCCCGGATTGTTCGTTCGTTACGGCGCAGACGTACGACGCGAGCGGCGGACGGGCAACGTATTGAGTTCGAGAGGTCAAATCAAACAGCACTGGCGTCGCACCCGCGGCGCCAGTGCTGTTTGTGGCGAAGCGCAGGCGAAGGGTTGTTGGATCGAAGCCGAACTGAGAGAGTTCCGTAGTCTATCGCGCCCTGGCCTCGACCTCCTGAGAGACCACGGGATCGAGCTTCCTTATACCTGCGGAAGATCTGGAGTGTGAACGCAAACGCCAGAGGGAACTGGCCGGATCGACTGCCGGAGGGGATTGGGCGCACAAGAGGCGTACAATAAGAGTTGCGCATGACCACCGAACCGCAGGATACGCTCTCAAAAACCGCGCGGTTTCATGTCCGTGCGACCAGCCGGCAGGCCGCGCTCATCCGCGCCGGCGCAACACGCCGTGGCATCAAACTGACCGACTACATCATCGATTCGCTTTGTGCCCAGGCGGAGATGGATATCGCCGATCAGACACATTTTGCCCTCTCGCGGGAACAGTGGGACGCGTTTATGAAGGCGCTCGATGCCCCTCCCGAAGTGCCGGAAGGGCTTACAAGATTGTTTTCTCATCCGTCTCTGGCTGAGACTCGCTGATGGCGCCCGGCGCCGAATGCATCATCGAGAAGCTGTCAAAATCGCACGATCTGAGTCGTTTCGACTGCGGAAACGAGGCGCTGAATGTCTGGCTCAAGCGGTTCGCATGGACTAATGTGCAAAACGACTCGGCCCGCGTCTACGTCATCCACCAGCGTGACGATGTGGTGTTCGGGTATCACGCTCTCACCGCCGGCAGCGTTAACCGCGACGAAGCGCCTCTGCGAATCTCCAAAGGGCTGGCCGCTCATCCCGTCGGCGTCGCGGTTTTGGGACGCCTCGCAGTTGATTTGCGTCGGCAAGGAAAAGGACTCGGCGTCACTCTGCTCCAGGATGCGCTGCAGCGGATTGCGTATGCAGCCGATCAGATTGCGATCCGTGCCGTGCTGGTGCAGGCTATCGACGAGCAGGCGCGCAGTTTCTATCTCCGTTTCGGCTTCAGTCCATCGCCGGTGGACGAGATGCGCCTGATGTTGCTCATGAAGGACCTGAGAGCGTTTCTCGCGTCGCGTGTCCCGCATCATAATTTGCCATCATCCAATCCCGTATGACTCCCCAACCCATTTCCACTGAAAGCCGCGAGCTTCTCAACGACCTGCGCGACCTGCTCCTCGAACAGCACAAACTGCTGCTCGACCGCGAGCGCGCCTCCTACGAAAAGATCCACGGCACCATCGCCGGACCCGGCCCGTTCCTCTCACTCGTGCTCGGCGACCTGTATTTCGCCTGGCTCCGGCAGATCTCCACGCTCGTGGTCGAGATTGATGAAGCGCTTTCCCGCCGGAGCAAGGCTGACCAGCCCGTCGCCGATTCGCTGGCGGCGCAAGCCCGCGATCTGATGCGCCCGCGCGAAAACGGAACGGATTTTCAACTCCGCTATTACCAGGCCGTGCAGGAATCGCCCGACATCGTAATCCTGCAGTGCCGCATCGAGCAACTGCTGGAGAGCGCCACGAAACCAAACGCAGAGTCTCTGATCGATGTCGACCAGATCGCCGCAATCGAATATCCCGACGCTCCCGCCAACACCGCGGACGTCACGTTCAAAGACGGTTCCGCCAAACGCTTCAACGCCACGGAACATCCCGAAATCTTCGCGCTCCTGAACCACTGGACACCGCCCACCGCCTGACGAAATCCCGGTGACCAACGGGCCGGGCGCGCGTCTAAGTGCAGATGCAGGATTTCCGGTACGCCGCCCGCACGCTCGTCCGCAGCCCCGGCTTTTCCATCGCCGCGCTTCTGTCTCTGGGGCTCGGGATCGGCGCCAACACCGCGATCTTCACACTCACCAACGCGGTCTTCCTGCATCCGCTGCCCGTCAGCGACCCCGCCGGCGTTCTCGAACTCTACACCGTCGATCACGCAACCCAGACAACCGCGACGAACCTTGTCCGAACCGGAATTTCGCTGCCCAACATGGTCGACCTCAGCCGCCAGAACGAAGTTTTCACCGGTGTCGCAGCCTATTTTCAGGCCGGAGTCGCGCTGACCGGCTTGGGCAAGCCTTCGCAGGAAAACGCGTTTGTCGTCAGCCCCAATTACTTTCAGGTTCTGGGCGTCAATCCCGTCGTCGGGCGCACGTTCAATCCCTCCGACGACGTGGCGGGCGCGCCCCGTCCCGAAGCCGTCGTCAGCCACGACTTCGCGCAACGCGCTTTCGGCTCCGATGCCGCCGCAGTTGGCAAGACGCTCAACCTGAACTCCGTCGCCTACACGGTGCTTGGCGTGGCTCCCGCGGATTTCCGGGGGACACTCGCGGTGGGTCCCACCGCCCCCATCTGGATTCCGCTGTCCATGCACTCGCAGCTCTTCACCGGCCCTATCGAACGCCTCTACAACGAGCGCCGCTTCCGGATGCTGAACATCTTCGCGCGCCTCAAACCCGGCGTCGATGAGCGCCGCGCCGATGCCAATCTGCGCACAGTCGCGGCCCGGCTCGAAGCCGCCTACCCCAGGGACAATCTTGGCCGCACGTTGGAAAGTTCCTCTCTGGCCGAGGCCGCGCTGGGCTTCGCGGGCCCCCGCAATCAGACCGTCGATGCCACACTCGCGCTCAGCGTTGCGGTTGGGTTTGTGCTGATGATCGCGTGCGCCAATCTCGCCAACCTGTCGCTCGCCCGCGCCACCAAACGGGCGCGCGAAATGAGCGTCCGGGTGGCCTTAGGGGCAGGGCGCGGCAGGCTCATCCGCCAACTTGTTTCCGAGGCCGCGATCCTCTCAATTGCGGGCGGCGTGCTCGGGATCGCCATCGGCTGGGTGGGTGCGAAATCGCTCTGGGCCGAGCGCCCCGGTTTCCTGCGCAACGCCTTTGTCGATCTCCATCCCGACCTGCGGATCTGCCTTTTCACCGCCGGGCTGAGCGCGCTGAGTTGCCTGCTCTTCGGCATCGCGCCGGTATTCCGCGCCTCCGCCCCCGACTTGTCCCGACTTCTGAATTCATCCGGTCGCGGCAATGTGCAGGGCGGCGGCCGTTCGCGGCTGCGGGCGTTGCTGGTGGTCGGTGAAATCGCGCTGGCGCTCATCGCTCTTGTCGGAGCGGGCCTGTTCATCCGCAGCATGCAGCGCGCGCAAAGTATCGATCTCGGCTTCGAATCGCACAACCTCTTCGTCGCCGGACTAAACCTGGGCGCGCTGCAGATGAAACCCGAGCAGGGCCGCGAATTCATGCGCACGCTGGCAGAAAAAGTGAAGGCTGTGCCGGGCGTGGCCGATGTCGCAGTGGCGGGCGGAGCGCCGCTCCAGGGCGCGCTCATGCTCACCGCCTTCCGTGAAGGAGACCCTGTGGATTCGCGCCTCGGCATTCTGATGTTCACGCAGCCCGCCTCGCCCGCGTTCCTGGATACGATGCGCATCCCCCTTGTCGAGGGCCGCCAACTCAACGACTTCGACCGCATGACGACCTCGAAGGTCATCGTGATCTCCCAGGCTACCGCACGCCGCCTCTGGCCGGGTCAGCGCGCCATCGGCAAGCGCGTTCATTTCGCAACCTCCAGCGAATATTACGAAGTGGTGGGAATTGCGAAGGATTCCACCGTAATTAACATCGGCGAGAAGCCGCAATTAATCGCCTACATGCCGTTCGACCAGGACTATCAGCCGGCCGCGGTGCTGCACGTCCGAACCGTGGGCGACCCGGACCGCATGATCGCCCCGGTAACGGCAGCCATCCAGGCGCTCAATCCCGAACTGGTTCCGATCAATCCGGGCAGCGTTCATGCCGTCATCGCGCAGGCGCTCTGGGCACCCCGCATGGCGGCGATTCTGTTCGGCATCTTCGGCCTGCTCGGGCTGGTGCTGGCCGTGATCGGCGTCTATGGAGTGATGGCATACACCGTGTTACAGCGGACCAGCGAAATCGGCATCCGCATGGCGGTGGGCGCGCGCCAGGGCAACGTGGTCGGGATGATTCTGGGGCAAAGCATGAAACTGGCGCTGCTCGGAATCGCGCTGGGCGCATGCGGAGCCTTCGCCATCACTGGGCCGGTGCGTTCGCTGCTCTTCGACGTTTCGCCCACCGATCCCGCCACCTTCCTCTGCGTCGCCGGAATTCTGGCCGCAACCGCGTTAATTGCAGGAGGGATTCCGGCGTGGAGAGCTTCGCGCATCGACCCGGTGCTCGCGCTTCGCCAGGAATAGCGAAGGTCAGGAGTAGCGAAACTTTCTTGCTTTCCGCGCGTCTCACGCTTAACCTTTTCGTATCGGCCTGAGAGGTGATTATGAGACCCGCGCTATTCACGTTTGCCGCCCTGTTGTTCGCCTGCGCTCCCGCCCTGGCCCAGAACGCCAAACC
>Ga0302275_10005249_pt1 | contig 12514 bp, 14 predicted proteins | sample III_Bog_N2_2_FD_200229 | JGI IMG/M metagenome (GOLD analysis project Ga0302275, IMG submission 200229) | Peat permafrost microbial communities from Stordalen Mire near Abisko, Sweden - III_Bog_N2_2 | ecosystem: Environmental > Terrestrial > Soil > Wetlands > Peat | place: Sweden: Abisko...
GTCGGAAAACGGTCGGCGGTGGCTGCTTTGCGCTGGTCCTGCGCGCCTTTCTCCTGCTCCAGCATGGCGGCAAGATCTTTGCGATTGGCATGCGCCTGACGAATGGTTGCTTCCACATCCAACTGGTCAAAGGCCACATAGGGTGCCTTGTCGGTGAGGTTGAACTTCTGCGCGAGGGGAAGCCCGATGGTCCGCGCCAGCGCCAGTTTGTCTTTTTCCAGGGAGTTCTGAGCCACAATCAACTGCTGCTCGAGCGACTGGTAGTCCACGCGCGCGCGCAATTCATCGAGCATGGGAGCGGTACCCGCCTGATGGTTGGCTACCGCCTGATCCAACGAAATCTTCGAGGTTGCCACTTGCGCTTGCACGCTGCTCACCTGCGACTCGTCGGCGATGGCCAGGAGGTAGGCGTTGCCCACAGTCAGCACCACTAGTTCGCGCGCGTCCTCCGCGGATAACTGGGCGGATGCGAAGTTGTGGCGCGCAGCAAGGTAGTTGCGCATCGAAGACACATTCACCAGCGACCAGCTCAATGAACCGCGAAGATCCTGGTAACCGAACGGGCCAATGATGGTGGGAAATCCGGGAATGCGCAACCCCTCGGCAGCAAGGTCGGCCTGCATGACGGAATCTTTGAAAGTCGCATCGACGGTCGGCAGCAGGGATTGCAACTCACTCAACTTTTGTCCGCGGGCCGAAGCCGTTTGGGTTCCGCTCAAAATGATGCCCAGGTTGTTTTTCAGCCCGCGCTGGATGGCCTCGTCGAGCGACACGTCCATCCCCTGGGCGGTGGCTTCGCCAGCCGTTATGCTGCCCTGGAAGCTTTGCGCCGAGGGCCCAACCGTCTGCGGGGACTGCAAACCGAGAGCTTGCTGCGCACCGGATTGCTGGACAGAGAGACAGAAAAAGAACAAAAACAGGATTCCCGGAAGCCAGTGGGCCAGCCCGGGAGTGGTCACGGAGTTTCTTCGATACTTGGACGGAATCAAGGTTGTTCAACCCACTTTGAAGCGGTTCAATCTGAATTGGTACGCAGGTAGTGGATGCGGCAAACAATCTGCAGGGTTCTTAAACTAGTGTATCGAATCGGCGCGGAGGTTCCCGTGCGATCGGACGCATTCGCATTCACGAAGGGGGGGGATGGGACGAGAGGCACCTGGTTTGTCCAGGGGCAGACCCGAACTCGGTCGACCGTTACGCTCCCCGTTTTCGCACACTGATCCGTACGTGCTGCTATCCGGCAGTAACCTTTGTGTTGAATACTTAGTTAATATGGAGTTGCGGGTCGGCTCGATGCGCATGGCTTGCCTGCAGACCCGCACGGTCAACTGACATGAGCGCTCAGACCGGCGAGAGCTTCTAGTGGCTGGCCGCCTGCAAGACCTGGGAAGCAAGAGAACAGAGACCCTGGCGGAAGAGTTCACGGACTGCATCGTCGGTCCAGCCGCCTGCTTGCGGACCACCGTGGGTGCGGAGAAGGTCGGTCGTTTCGGGCGTGGTGAAGCCGGCCACAGCGCGCAGGACAAAAATCGCGCGCAGGACCGTCGGCAAACTTTCCAGCCATGTACGCACACGATCGCGATCCGGGCCGGCGATGATCCGCTCCAGTTCTTCGCTCGAAACCCCGGCGGAATCCAACTCATCGTCGCCGATGCAGGTGGCCGCATGCTCCAGGCCCTGCGGAGCAGCGAGATTTGCCGCGTCGCGCCGGCTCAAGAGGTCGAGCGCGGCCGCGCACAAAGCTCGACGGCTATTCTTCCGGGCTGCAAGCGGACTGTCGCAGGCTGCAACATCGGCTGTCTCCACCGCGGTTTCGACGACGTGGATGCTGTCCTCCCCTTCCCCAACCAGCATTGAGGCAATGCTGTACAGGCCTGCGGCGATCTTGTCCAGGATGTCATCCATGCCATTGAAAGCTTGCGCGACCGTGGCCTCGTCCTTGGGCTGACCATCCAGTAAGCCGTGCAAGCGCCCGGCAAATTCTTGCGCCGACGCGGGAAGCGGTTGGGCTGGAATCAAGCTCTCTTTTTCGACTGCGGTCTGCTGGGGCATGGGATCGCTCCTGTCTCAAGATCGGAATCGACAACCGATTCCGACTTGGCTAGCCTTTATCCTCACCCCGTCCGCGCTCGGAGTCAATCTTCCCCTCCGGATAGGACTGTGTAAGGATCAGGAAACCTGCTGACTCGTGGGAAAGTTGGCCCACATTCAGACAGGCAAAGCCGTTGGACGTCCTCCCACCAGGCACCCAGCGGCAGAAGAGGATCGGACGTGACACTCTCGATTCAGGAACAATTTGGGCAGATCGACATCTACCTGTTCGACCAGATTCTGCGAGGCAATATAGGCTTTGGCATGCGTGTGATCGACGCCGGATGCGGCTACGGGCGCAACCTGGTCTATCTTCTGCGCGCGGGATGCGAAGTCTGCGCATTGGACGCAGATCCGGCAGGCGTCGAGCATGTACGCCGACTCTCAGCCTCGCTTGAGACCGGTTTGCCCGAGGAGAATTTTAAGGTAGGCCTCATTGAGCAAATGCCGTTTCCTGACGCTTCGGCAAACGTCGTCCTTTGTAACTCCGTGCTCCACTTTGCGCGAGACGAAGACCATTTCCGAGCCATGCTGGCAGAGCTCTGGCGTGTGCTTGCGCCGGGTGGGATGCTGTTTTGCCGCCTGGGTTCACGCATTGGGATGGACTTCGAGCAAGTGCGGGAAAACGTCTTTGTCATCGGTGACGGTTCACAATGGTTCCTTGTGGATGAAGAGATGTTGTTGGATTTGACCGATGAACTCAACGCGGTGCTTGTCGATCCATTCAAGACGACGATTGTGCACGATCTCCGCTGCATGACGACCTGGGTTTTACGGAAGCGCTTCGCTCGCTAAACGGCCTTGGCGCAAACCTGGCACGGGCGACAACCAATTCCCCAGCACGCGACTCTAAGTTTGCAACGGGAGAGCAATCTTCCAGAAGGAGAGAGGAGATCAATGACCAGGAAGAGTATCGGCAACGAAACTCAGCAAGGTCTGCGAGGACGCTCGTACAGCTGCGACGGCGGAAGGGTAAGGGAAACTCGGGCTGAGCCCGAATGAATTGCCTCATCCCGCTTGTTGCATGCTGTGATCCGGTAGCCGAATAACCGGATCCTTACAACACGGAAAAGCAAAGGGCGTGCGCCTGTCTTGGGCTCGCCCTTTTGCTTTGCGCCGCTGCGGCCGAACCTGTTTCGGCGGAGCCGTTTATCGGCTTCCCAGGCTTTGTGCTCTCCCACCCATCGTGCAAAGTACGCACGATGGATGGGGCACGGAGAGTGGTGGAGCACCGTTCACTCTTAGTTGGAAAAAGCAAAGGCGAGCGCACCCCGCTTGGGGATGGCTCGCCCTTTGACCTCGCATGATGGCACGGTACGAAAACAGCCTGCCTGCATGGCAAATGCTGGCAAATGCCTAGGCGGCTTCTTCGCCGCCCTTTTCTTCGTCCTTCTTGCTCTCTTCCAACTGCTTTTCGAGTTCGGCGCGCTTCTTGGCTTTGACTTCGTCGCGCTTCTGGCGCTTGGCATCCAGTTGCTTTTCGGCGCCCAGCAGTTCGATGAAGGCCTTCTCGGCCCCGTCGCCCTTCTGGAAACCGGTGCGGACGATGCGCAGATAGCCGCCCTGGCGATCGCCGTAGCGAGGAGCCACGGTGTCGAACAGCCGGGTGACGGCCTTATCGGTCATGAGAAAGCTCAGCGCCAGACGGCGCGAAGCCAGATCGCCCTTCTTGCCCAGGGTGATCATCTTTTCGACGTGCGGACGCACTGCCTTGGCCTTGGCCACGGTGGTCTCCACGCGATCTTCCACGATGACGGACGTGACCAGGTTGCGCAGCAGCGCGCGGCGGTGGCTGGTGTTGCGTCCGAGCTTGAATCCTGCATTGCGATGGCGCATGATGCAACTCTCTTTCGATAGTAGGGTTCAGGGGTCAGGGATCAGGGGACAGTCAACGGCAGATTGTCGGCTTGCGGGCTTTTCACTGATCCCTGAAAGCTGATCCCTGTTCCCTGCCTTTAAAAGTTTTCAGTTTCCGTGGGCAATTGCAGGTCGACGGAGTCCAGCGGCTCGTCCTCGTCGTCGTAGTGGCCATAGCTGGCGGCCAGGGCGGCGGCGGGAGGAATGCTGGTGGGTCCGGGGACCGGGTTGCCGTTTTCGTCGATCTTCATGCCCAGGGAGAGCCCCATCTGCGCGAGGATTTCTTTGATCTCGTTCAGGCTCTTGCGGCCAAAGTTCTTGGTCTTGAGCATCTCGGCTTCGGTCTTTTGGACCAGTTCGCCGATGGACTGAATGTTGGCGTTCTTGAGGCAGTTGTAGCTGCGGACCGACAGTTCGAGCTCTTCGACAGAGCGGTTCAGATTGTCGTTGCGCAGCGGCAGGCGGCCATCGTCTCCACGAGTCTCGTGTTCGATTTCTTCCTCGAAGTTGATGAAGATGTTCATGTGGTCCTTGAGCAGCTTGGCGGCCAGGCCGACAGCATCGGCGGGCAGCACGGCTCCGTTGGTCCACACTTCGAGAGTGAGCTTGTCGTAGTCGGTGATCTGGCCGAGACGGGCCGCTTCGACAACGTAGTTCACGCGGCGCACAGGCGAGTGAACGGAGTCGACGGGGATGAAGCCCAGGCCGAGATCGGCGTCGAAGTTCTTGTCGGCCGAGATGTAACCGCGGCCGCGCTTGAGGCGCATCTCCATGTCCAGCTTGCCGCCTTCAGAGAGGGTGGCGAGATAGATGTTCTTGTCCAGGATCTCGACGTCGCCGTCGGCTTCGATCATGCCGCTGGTGACGACGCCCGGCTGGTCGGCGCGCAGATACAGCGCCTTGGGGCCTTCGCCGGCGAGCTTGAAGGGGACTTGCTTGAGATTCAGGATGATGTCGGTGGCATCTTCGACCACGCCGCCGATGGACTGGAATTCGTGGAGAACGCCTTCGATGCGAATGGCGGTGACGGCGGCTCCCTCGATGGAACTCAACAGGGTGCGGCGCAGTGCGTTGCCGATGGTGGTGCCAAATCCGCGCTCAAAGGGCTGTGCGCTGAACTTGCCAAAGGTGTCGGTAAGCGTCTCGGCATCGACTGCCAGGCGCTTCGGCTTTTGAAATCCTCTCCAAAGCATATCGTTTTCTCTTTTCCCGCGTGGCAGGTACGTCGCGAAGCATTTTGCGGCGGCCGCGCAAGTTCTCCTTCGTTGTAGGGTTCAGGGATCAGGGATCTGGGATCAGTTGGGCTGCGCCACTCACTGCAGCATCAACTCCTCCAAGACCTCTAAAAACCCTGCACTGCGTTCAGAACCAAGAGCCAGAGGTATTCAAAACGTTCGCAGGGGCTTCAAAACCGATCCCTGACCCCTGATCCCTGTTACTTCGAGTACAGTTCGACGATCAGCTGTTCGTTGATCGGCAGGTTGACATCCTTGCGCTTGGGCAGCGAAAGAACGCGGCCAGTGAAGGTGTCGAAGTTGGCTTCGAGCCAGACGGGGACCGGGTTCTGCGCGGCGTACTGCGCGCCCTGCTCGACGATGAGCAGCTTCTTGGCGCCTTCACGGATGGCGATCTCGTCTCCCACGTTGACCTGATAGGAGGGAATGTTCACCTTGCGACCATTCACAGAAACGTGCCCGTGGCGAACGACCTGGCGTGCCTGGCGGCGCGAGATGGCGAAACCGAGACGGAAAGCCACGTTGTCCAAACGGCGTTCGAGCTGCTGGATAAGCAGTTCGCCGGTGACGCCGGTGGCGCGGTTGGCCTTCTCGTAGTATTCGCGGAACTGGCCTTCGAGCGTGAAGTACATACGCTTGGCCTTCTGCTTTTCGTGCAGTTGGAGGCCGTAACCCACGATCTTGGCCTTGCGGTCTTTGCCGTGCTGCCCGGGAGCGAAGTTGCGCTTCTCGATGGGGCAACGGTCAGAAAGGCACTTGGTGCCTTTCAGAAAGAGCTTGGTGCCTTCGCGACGGCAAAGGCGGCAGACGGGTCCTGTGTAACGTGCCATTTCTTTTACTTCTCCTGACTTCGGATGACGGCCGGTTTACAGTCCTCCGGACTTTTGATCCTAAGGAGCTTCATCCCGGCCCGGGTTGCGAGGGATCAGGGGTCAGGGATCAGGAATCAGTTCAAAGTGCCGGTATAAACGGCCCTTGCTGTCCCGCGATCTCTCGGCCCTGTTACCTCATCCTTCCGGAGTCATTTACCAGTGCTCAGGATCAGCCGATATGGCAGGTGCTGCCACAAATCCCTCTGATCCCTGACCCCTGATCCCTGACCCCTACTTCTTAGACGCGACGGCGCTTCGGCGGACGGCAGCCGTTATGGGGAACCGGCGTAACGTCGCGAATGGAGCGCACTTCGATGCCCGAGGCGGCGAGGGCGCGGATGGCGGATTCGCGGCCCGAACCGGGACCCGCGACGCGCACATCGACCGCGCGCAGGCCGTGATCGCGAGCAGCGCTGGCGGCGTTCGAAGCTGCCTGCTGTGCCGCGAACGGCGTGCCTTTGCGCGAACCGCGGAAGCCGAGAGAGCCGGAGCTCTTCCAGCTGAGCGTGTTGCCCACCGGGTCGGTGATGGTGACGATGGTGTTGTTGAACGAGGCCTGAATGTGCGCGATACCAAATGGCACATTCTTGCGCTCGCGTTTCTTGAACTTCTTGTTCTTGGCGGCTTTGCCGGCGCCGGCTTTCTGCTCTGGTTTGGCCATTAGGTTTTACCCGTCGCTTTCTTCTTGCCGGCCACTGTGCCCTTGCGCGGGCCCTTGCGAGTGCGGGCGTTGGTGTGGGTGCGCTGTCCGCGAACCGGCAACGAACGCCGGTGACGCGTGCCGCGATAGCTCTGGATGTCGATGAGGCGCTTGATGTGCATCGAGACGTCCTTGCGCAGGTCGCCTTCGACGTTTCCTTCGTCCTCGATCACCTGACGGATGCGGTTGACCTCGTCTTCGCCGAGATCCTGGATCTTCTTGAAGGGATCGACGTTCGCCTTCTCCAGAATCTTCGCCGCACGCGGATCTCCGATACCGAAGATGTATGTGAGCGCGATGCGTGCCTGTTTGTTGCGAGGCAGATCGACGCCAGCAATACGTGCCATGTGTGTTCCTTTGCGATGCAGGGGTCAGGGATCAGAGATCAGGGGTCAGATTGAGTAGGCCGTTCTCACGGTATCAATTAGTCCCTGGTCCCTATTCCCTCGTCCCTTCTGTTGTGTGCCCCGGCCTTAACCGGTTCGCACGGCGTGTGCTTTTCGCTTCCAGAGGTTCATCGCAAGCCTTGACTCAAGCTAACTAGCCTCTTGCCCAGGGATCAGTGTTCAGGGTTCAGTTCGAATCAGCCGTTCGTTGCAATCTGATTGATCCCGGAAACCCGATCTCCAATCCCTTTCGTGGAAGCGTCCGCGTATGCCAGGCTCGCTTAGCCCTGGCGCTGCTTGTGCTTTGCGTTTTCGCAGATCACCCGGACGACTCCCTTGCGGGTGATGACCTTGCACTTGACGCAAATCTTTTTGACCGATGCACGGACCTTCATTTTTTGTTGCCCTTCCTTGAAACCAGCTTCTCGCTGCTAGCTTCCAGCTTTGAGCTCGCCCTGCTGCTACCCGCTTCGTGAGCCATCGATCTGGCTGGAAGCTCGTAGCTCGAAGCTAGGTGCTCACTTATACCGATACACGATGCGTCCACGGTTCAGGTCGTAGGGACTCAATTCCACGGCCACGCGGTCGCCCGGCAAGATGCGGATGAAGTTTTTGCGCATCCTTCCCGAAACGTGAGTCAAGACCTCGTGATTATTCTCGAGCTTGACTTTAAACATGGCGTTCGGCAGCGTCTCTGTAACCACTGCCATGACCTCAATCGCGTCTTCCTTCGACAAACCGCATCCAATTCCGGCGCTCCCGCGCCTTTCTGTTTTGGACTGAGTGCATTACTCAGTCAAGACCCTGGCTCCGGTTGCGGTGACCGCGACCGTATGCTCAAAATGAGCGCTCATGCTGCCGTCTTTGGCGACCGCCGTCCATCCGTCGCCGAGCACCTCAACGTCGGGCTTGCCGGCGTTCACCATCGGCTCAATGGCAATCACCATCCCCACCTTGAGCTTCATGCCGCGCCCGCGTTCGCCGAAATTCGGCACTTGCGGGTCCTCATGCATGTGGACCCCAATGCCGTGGCCGACAAAATCCCGAACGACAGAGAAGCCCTCGGCTTCAACGACACTCTGCACGGCGGCGCCCACGTCGCCCAACGTCGCGCCGGGCTTCACCGCGGCAATTCCCGCGTGCAGCGACTCTTCGGTCACTTTGAGGAGACGGGCCGCATCAGAATCGATGGCACCCACCGGCACGGTAATGGCCGAATCTCCGTAGTAGCCGTCCACGACAGCCCCGAAGTCGACGGAAACGATATCGCCGTCTTTGAGGACGCGCTTGGCCGAGGGAATCCCATGAACCACTTCGCTGTTGACCGACGTGCAGAGCACGCAAGGGTAACCGTGATAGCCCTTGAAAGCGGCCTTTACTCCCAATTGGTCCAAGCGGGCTGCTGCGGCCTTTTCGAGATCGAGCGTCGTCGCCCCCGGCTTGACCTGGGCGCGCACGAGTTCGAGCACCTCGCGTACGACTTGACCCGCGCGGCGCATCTTCTCGATTTCCTGCGACGATTTCAAAACAACAGCCACAAAACCAGCTTTCAGGGATCAAGGATCAGGGGTCAAGCTTCACCCACATGGGGTGCCAGCCTCTGATCCCTGAAACCCGATCCCTCGTTCCTTACACACAAACGCGCCGCCCGACTACGCTTCGCTGCGTAACCGTTCGACGGCAGCTACTATCCCGGCCGCGATCGTGTTAATCGGCCGGTCTCCATCCACTTCCGCAAAACGTCCGAGAGCCCGGTAGTGCTCGATAACCGGCGCAGTCAAGCCCACATACGCGCGCATGCGCTCCTTGAACACTGCCTCAGTATCGTCAGCTCGCTGGATCAGCGCGGCTCCCTCTATGTCACAGAATCCGTCTCTTTTGGGAGAATTCATGTGGACGTTATAGATGGTGCCACAGACAGGACAGTTCCTGCGTCCCGTGATTCGACGCAGTAACTGATTATAGTCTACTTGGATGCTGACGGCAATCACCGGAAGCGCGCTGTTTTCCGAGGCCAGCCGGCCGTCCAGCCAGCCCGCCTGCCCCAAGGTCCGGGGAAATCCGTCGAGAATGTAGCCGCGGGCCGCGTCCGGCTCTTTGAGACGAGCGGCGACCATCTCGTTCACCATAGAGTCCGGAACCAGCTCTCCCCGGCCCATCAACTCCTTGGCGGCACGGCCCAGCGCAGTTCCCCGAGCCACATTGGCGCGTAACAGGTCCCCGGTGGAGATATGCGGGATGTTCCACAACTTGACCAGTTGGTCGGATTGCGTCCCTTTGCCGGAACCGGGCGCACCGAGTAAAAGAATGGGGCCGGGAACGGTCTTGGAACCCGTTGCCCGGCCCTGCTCAACCGCGATCATAGATGAAGACATTACCAGGTTTTCCTTCCGCGTATGCGACCGGAACGAGGGGAAAAGCCATCATAATGACGCATGATGAGCTGCGATTCGATCTGGTTGACGGTGTCCATGGCTACACCAACCACAATGAGCAGAGAGGTGCCGCCAAAGTAGAAGTTGACATTGAGTCCATGCGTCGTCCAGGTCGGCAGCGACTCAAAGAGCCTGCCGATCAGCCACACCTTGTCGAACCGGATGCCGGAAAGCAAGAAGGTCGGCACCAGGGAGATCACGATCAGGTAGAGCGCGCCTACGAGCGTGATGCGGGTGAGGATGTCGTTGATGAAGTCCGAAGTGCGCTTGCCGGGGCGAATGCCCGGGATAAAGGAGCCCGACTTGCGGAAGTTGTCCGCAATGTCATCCGGCTTCATCACGATAGAGATATAGAAGTAGGCAAAGAAGATGATGCCCAGAATGTAGAGAACCTCGTACCAGGGATACCCCGGCTGCAAGGCTTGCACGATGGGCTGCAGGAACTTGTTGGTCTGGACCCACTCGACCTGGCTGAAGAGCATGGGCGCGGAGAGGATGGAACTGGCGAAGATGACCGGCATGACGCCGCCTGAGTTCACCTTCAGCGGCAAATGGCTGGATTGTCCGCCCATCATGCGCCGGCCGACGATGCGGCGCGCACTCTGGATGGGGATGCGCCGCTCGGAGCGCTCGACGAACACGATGAACGCCACCACCGCCGCCATGAACACCACCAGCAGCGCGACCGCAACAATGGTGAACGAGCCCCAGGCATTGGTCTGGACCTTCTGATAGAGTTCGGCGACCCCGCGGGGGAGGCCGGCCACGATGCCGGCAAAGATGAGCAGGCTCATCCCGTTGCCGATGCCGCGATCGGTGATCTGTTCGCCGAGCCACATGATGAAGGCAGTTCCAGTAGTCAGCGTGAGCACAGTCATCAGGCTGAAGCCGATGCCGGGGTGCAGAACCAGGCCCTGCTTGGTGAGGATGGCGGCGATGCCGATCGACTGCAACGCGCCCAGAATCACCGTCATATAACGAGTCCACTGGGTGATCTTGCGGCGGCCGAGTTCGCCTTCCTTCTGGATGCGCGCCAACGGTTCATAGACGACAGTGAGCAACTGGAAGATGATGGACGCCGTAATGTACGGCATGATGCCCAGAGCGAAGACCGTCATGCGGCGCAGGTTTCCGCCGCCGAACAGGTCCATCAGACCAAGCGCGGAACCGCTCTGTTGGCTGAACAGCAATTCCAGCTGGTGCGCATTGACGCCGGGCGTGGGGATGTGCGAACCCAGGCGGTAAACGGCAAGGATGGCCAGCGTGAACAATACGCGCTTGCGCAGATCGGGAATCCGGAAGATATTAAGGAACTTCTCAAGCATGTCGGTTTATCCGCTTCAGGCGTTGACCGCCAATTCGAATGTTTGTGACCTACTCCATTTTAGAGCATTCACGATCCCGTTGATACTTCCGGATACTCGTAAGCTTACGGAGATCGCGGTTCCACCGTCTATGCCAGCCGTCACAAGCGTCCGGGCTTTTCTGTACGGTCATCCCGCGTTCGGTCAGCGGTGGGTCCGCGTTGCCGGGAGGAAGCACGGGAGGCCAGGTTCCCGTGCTCTCCGCTGCGAGAGCAGAAACGCGGCCTCAAAAACCTAGGCTACCGCTGGAGCCGCGCCCAGAACGATTGCCTTGCCGCCGGCCTTTTCGATCTTCTCGATGGCCGACTTGGAGAACTTGTGGGCGTGGATGGTGATGGCGGTCGAGATTTCGCCGGAGCCGAGAATCTTGATCAGCGCGCGCTTGTTGGAGACCAGGCCGAGCTTCTTGTAATCTTCGAGAGCAATCTCGGTGACTTTGAGGCCTTCGGTCTGCTGCGCGATGCGGTCCAGATTGACGACGGTGTACTCGGTGCGGAAGATGTTGGTGAATCCGCGCTTGGGAAGACGGCGATGCAGGGGCATCTGGCCGCCTTCAAAGCCGCGCATCAGGCTGGAGCCGGTGCGCGATCCCTGGCCTTTGTGGCCGCGGGTTGAGGTCTTGCCCATGCCGGAGCCCATACCGCGGCCGACACGCTTGCGCCCGGTGTTGGCTTTGCGGGGCGCGCGTAGATTGGATAGATTCTTTGCCATGTTTTCCTCGCTATAGCGCCGGAGAAGTTGAGCTTCGCCGACTCGCGTCTTTGGTACAGGGGTCAGGGGTCAGGGGTCAAAGGCATCACGCTGATTCGAGCCGCATCGACTGATCCCTGAAACCTGATCCCTGAAACCTAATTTTCGAGAATCCGCACCAGGTGCGGGATTGCCTTGACCATACCGCGGACGGATTCATTGTCCACGCGCTCGACGATCTGGTTGAGGCGGGTGAAGCCCAGACCCTTGACCACCAGCTTGTGCTTGACGGGGGTCGAGATGGCCGAGCGGTAGTACTGAATGCGGATGTTGCCCGCGGTCGCCTTGGTGGGTGTCTTGATGCTCGCCATGACTAGAGCTCCTCTACAGATTTGCCGCGAGCGGCGGCCACATCGGCCTTGTCGCGCAGCTGGATCAGGGCATCGAAGGTCGCCTTGATGACGTTGTGCGGGTTGGGCGAGCCGAGGCTCTTGGTGAGCACGTTCTGCACCCCGGCCGAGGTCATGACCGCGCGGACGGCGCCGCCGGCGATGACGCCGGTACCTTCGGGAGCCGGCTTGAGCAGCACCTGGCCCGACCCGTAACGGCCCAGCACCAGGTGCGGGATCGTGGTCTCGGTCAAGTTGATGTGCACCAGATTCTTCTTGGCGGCTTCGATTCCCTTGCGGATTGCCTGGGGAACTTCCTTGGCCTTGCCGGATCCATAGCCGACCACGCCCGAACCGGCATCGCCCACCACGACCAACGCGGCGAAGGACATGTTCTTGCCGCCCTTGACGACCTTGGTGACGCGGTTGATGGCGACAACCTGATCCTTCAGGTTGTACTGGTTGGCATCGAGTTTCTTCTTCAGAATCGTCATT
>Ga0302275_10005252_pt1 | contig 12510 bp, 13 predicted proteins | sample III_Bog_N2_2_FD_200229 | JGI IMG/M metagenome (GOLD analysis project Ga0302275, IMG submission 200229) | Peat permafrost microbial communities from Stordalen Mire near Abisko, Sweden - III_Bog_N2_2 | ecosystem: Environmental > Terrestrial > Soil > Wetlands > Peat | place: Sweden: Abisko...
GGCACCATGGATGCGTCGACGCACGTTTTAGTATTTTCGGGCAACATCACGGACGGGGCTACGCCGCCGGGAGCGCTCACGATCACGGCTGCGGCACAGGGCGCCGGCGCGGTCTCATTTTCCGGAGACAACACCTATTCGGCTCCCACCATCATCACTTCCACGGGTGCCCTCTCCGCTGCTACCACGACCGCGCTCTCCCCCAATTCGGATTTCACCGTCAACGGCGTGCTCGCGTTGAACGGTTCCAGCAACACCATTCGCTCGCTGTCCGGCTCTGGCACCCTGGTCAATGGGACTGCCGGCGTGGCGACCCTCACCATCGCGCTGCCGACCGGGACAGCCACGTTCGCCGGGTCTCTGGGGGATGGCGCCCTTGGCGGCTTGTCGCTCTCCCTGACCAAGACCGGCTCCGGCGTTCAGATCCTGACCGGCAACAGCACCTATTCCGGTGCGACCGCCATCAATGGCGGCACGCTGGAAGTGGACGGCTCGATCGGCGGTACGTCGGGCGTGACGGTCAATTCCGGCGGCACCCTGAGCGGCACCGGCATCGTCGATCCCGCGACCACCACCATCATGAGCGGCGGCACGCTGGCGCCCGGCAATGCGGCAAACCCGACCGGCATGCTGACCATCACCGGCAACCTCGCCTTCCAGTCCGGTGCGCTCTATCTGGTCATGGTGACGCCGACGGCCGCCGCATCGACCAATGTCAGCGGCACCGCGACCCTGAATGGCACCGTCGGCGCGTCCTTCGCATCGGGCAGCTATATCGCCAGGCAATACACCATCCTGACCGCGGCGGGCGGCGTCAGCGGCAGCTTCAGCGGCCTTCAATCGCTCGGACTTCCTTCCGGCTTCACGGAAAGCCTGAGCTACGACGCCAACGACGCCTACCTCAACCTGAAGCTCGTCTTTGGCATTCCAAACGGCCTCAACCGCAACCAGCAGGCTGTCGGCAACGCGCTGACGAATTTCTTCAACACCACGGGAGGCATCCCGATGGTGTATGGCGCGCTGACGCCGGCCGGCCTGACGCAGGCCTCCGGCGAATTGGGCACCGGCTCGCAGCAGACCACGTTCGAGGCCATGAACCAGTTCATGGGGCTGTTGACCGACCCCTTCATGAACCGCGGCGGCGGCGCGCCTTCGTCACCGGGCGCTTCGGGCTATGCGGACGAAGGCGATGCCAGCGCCTATGCCGCGGGCAAAAAGACCGACGCCTTCGCGATGTTCACCAAGGCGCCGCCGGCGTCCTTTGTGCAGCGCTGGAGCGTGTGGTCGGCGGGTTTCGGCGGCTCGCAATCGACCGACGGCAATGCCGCGGCGGGCTCCAACAATACCACCAGCAGCGTCTACGGCACCGCGGTCGGCGCCGACTATCTGTTCTCCCCGGACACGATCGCGGGCTTTGCGCTGGCCGGCGGCGGCACCAACTTCGCGGTGGCCAACAGCGGCAGCGGCCATTCCGACCTGTTCCAGGCCGGCGCCTATCTGCGCCACACCGAGGGGCCGGCCTACATCACGGCGGCGCTGGCCTATGGCTGGCAGGACATCACCACCAACCGCACCGTTACCGCGGCCGGCGTGGATCAGCTTCGCGCCGAGTTCGATGCCAATGCCTGGTCCGGCCGGGTCGAAGGCGGCTACCGGTTCGTGGCGCCCTGGACCGGCGGTGTCGGCATCACGCCCTATGCGGCGGGCCAGTTCACCACCTTCGACCTGCCGTCCTATGCCGAACGGGTTCTGTCGGGCGCGGCCACCTTCGCGCTCGCCTACGGCGCCAGGGATGTGACGGATGCCCGCAGCGAACTGGGGGTTCGCACCGACAGATCGTTCGCGGTGCAGGACGGCCTCCTGACGCTGCGCACCCGCTTTGCCTGGGCGCATGACTTCGATCCCGACCGCTCGATCGCCGCCACCTTCCAGGCACTGCCGGGTGCGAGCTTCGTCGTCAACGGCGCCGCGCAGGCGCGTGACTCCGCGCTGACCACCGCGGCTGTTGAAATGAAATGGAACAACGGCTGGTCCGCGGCCGCCACCTTCGAGGGCGAGTTCTCCGACGTCACCTCGAGCTACGCCGGCAAGGGCGTGGTGCGCTATCGGTGGTAGGCGATTTTACCGAACGCGTGTAAACGCGCGGCGCGCGTTGCGCAGCATCCGGGACACAATCGTGTTCCCGGGAACGCAATCGTGTCCCGGACGCGGTGCAGCGTCCTTCACGCTGCGGAGCCTGTCATCGGGCGCGCTTTCGCGCGACAACGCGGTGTGATTCGTGGTTGGCGACCTTTTCCGATTTTTATCGCACCAGCGGTCTTACCCGGCGCAGCCATTGGCGTGCTGGTGACCGAGATGCGTAGCTTTAGCTTGCGATTCGAAGCGGCCTTTCTCTTTTGGACCCAGTCCTGTGGACGGCTTCCTGATTGCAATTGTACAAATATTCAGTGCTCAGCGCGGCGCACCGCCCTCAGAATATTTTTCGAGCACCCAATTGTACAATCTGCATTCCTACCGTTTCTGGCTCTTGTACAAAATCAACTTATACAAAGGGACACCGAAGCGGGCCGGATTATACAACTTCGAGAAGGTCGCAAGACCGATTTTGCACTAAACCGCTACGCGGTAGGGAGTCGGCCCGCGGATAGGGAAGTTCCGAGGCCGTCGCCTGAAGGAGCTCGCAGCTTTCTCGATGTCCGCTTTGCCCCGGATAGCGACCAAGGAGCGGACATGCTGGCATGTCTCAAATGTGCCAAAGCATACGTTATCTAGCGGCGCACATGTGTTGTCTTCGCGTAGCAAGAGCGTATCGCAACGCATCGATCCGGCCCGGCGAAGTGGGTAGCGTCTTGTTGAGCGGACCTGATGAAGCTGCATACGTCGTCCAGGTCGCTGGGACCAAGCCAGCCCTCCTTCACACCCTGGGTGACGGAATAGCAATCGGCCTTGCTTTCGTCAGGGCCGATAAATTCGTGGCCGCACTCGTGGTAGTAAATCCAGAGCTTCACCGCTGTGGGCGGCTTCGCCATCATGTCCGGGCGTACGACGATGAACTTCGGGAACGACGACGCGTAATCATCGAGATGCGGGTTGAGCACCGTCGGCATCGATTTGCAGCTGACGGTCCTGCCATCGAGCGTGTATTGTCCGGCCGGCACCAGCGTCGCGCGGAGGCCGACGAACGCAGCGTAGTCTTCCGGCGTGGGATCGGAAGACAAGGTCTCGGGCATGCTGCCGACGCAGGACGCCAGGATGACCGCAAACGCCGGCGAAAGTATCCGCGCCGCCTTTATGTTCAGCCTCAGAACTGTACCTTCACATAACCGGTCCCGCCCGCCATGTTGAAATCCGAACTTGCAGAATCGAATATCTTCGCGCCGATTTTCCACCCGGGACGGATTTGTGTCTCAACTCCGATCTCGGCGCCCCACACCGTCGTGGCCTGATTGAAGGTCAGAGTGTCCGCCGCGATCGCCGCTTGCGTGGGAATGTTCAGCGTGTTCGAATATCCGACCAGTTGATCCACGGTGCCCGCAACATAGGGCAGCCAGATCACGCCGTTCGCGGGAATGACGCCTTCCAATTTGGCCTTGATACCGAGATCGCCGTATTGAAGGTTCCCGTTGCCCCAGATAAAGCCAGTGCTTTCGGTGAAGCCGTTGCTCGTGCCGGTCACATAGCCGGCATGCCCGCTGAGTTCGAGCAGCAGCCCGTTTCGGATGACGGATGATTGCGGCGGTGCCTTGGTCACCATGGCGTAACTTCCCGCGCCCCGCGGATCGATCAGCGCGAACACGTGGCCGACCGAAATATCGGCATCAAACAGGTTGCTGTTGAAATTGCCGGTGCCGCCGGTGGCGGCATCGAAGAACCGCGTTGGCACATAATCATACATGATCGAGCCGGTCACAAAACTCTGCAGCCAACGATAGGTCGAATAGCCCTTGAACGTGTAGCTATCGTAGCCCTGTGAGCTGCCGCCATCGAAACCGGCCGATACGCGCTGATAGTCGAATGACCCGCCGGCGCGAAGCTGTGGCGTCAGATCGACAGAGCCATAAATGCCGCCACCCCCGCCACTGCCGTGATAGCCCGGGGCCGTCGCGCCGGCGAAAGCGCCCGATGTGTCTGAAATGCTGACAGATTTGCCACTGAAGCCAAATCCGTCGCCAAGACCGCCCATGCTGTCTGTTCCGGTCGGGGAAACGTACATTCCCAAGTGCCCCGATCCCGCCAAACCGCCTATGATAGCCGATGCGGTTGTTGCATCCGAAGGATCAAGGCCATCAGTTGGAAATAGAATCCCAAAGCCAGGCACGGCCGCGGGGATGAAGATAAATCTCGGAGGCATCAATTTATCCAGCGGGTTGCCTGGGGCGGGCGTACCGCTGCCACAGTTCACCGTGGCACCCCCAGGAACGGGCTGGAAACAGTAACTCACGCCGCCCGAAGTACCGACCTCATAGCCCGCGGGGCAGGAGCAACCCGTATCCGCTTCGGCAACGGTTGTCCCACCAATCTCGACGGCGGTCGTCAGCAGGAAAAACCCAAGAACTGCCAGCACTCCGGCCAGCCAACGCGGCAGCCGCGATCCGCGCCCTGCGGACCCGGGACGAATTACACTTTTCAAGCGACTGGACATTGCCATCCCCTCTTGAGTGCCCAAGATTCATCAGCGAGGCTGAGGCTAAAAAATCATATATGATTGTCAATCCTCATATATCGATTTTCAACATCATTGGCGTCGATCAGGCTCGCCTCAGGCCCGAAAGGCGTGATACCGGAAACGATCTGTAACAATTGAGTGAGACGGTGCCAAAAGCCAGAAAGACGATCAGGCCGGACAAACTACGTCAGAAGGCCATCCCGACGGAATCGATTACCAATGCCTTGCGCGAAGCGATCGCCTGCGGTGAATTCAACGCTGGCGCGCCATTACGTCAGGACCATATCGCCGCCGAGTTTGGCGTCAGTCACATTCCAGTCCGCGAAGCGCTTAAAGAGCTGGTAGGCGACGGATTAGCCGTATTCGCGAAGAACCGCGGGGTTGTCGTCTCCGAGCTATCCGCCAAAGTCGCTTGGGAGCTCACTGAATATCGCTGTCTGCTCGAAGGGCAGATGGCGCGATGGGCGGTGCCCCTGATGAGCGATTCCGACTTCCTCGAAGCGGAACGGATTTTGGATCGCCTGGACAAGGAGACCAACACCAGAGAGATACTTAGACTGAACACGGCTTTTCATGCCGCGCTTTTTGTCCCCGCCAACCGGCCGTACTTCCTCAAATCAATCGAAAAAGTGCGCATCAATCTATTGCGCTATTGGCGCCTGGCCTGGGAAGAACTCGGTCACAAACCGAAGTCGCAACGCGACCACCGCAAACTTATGTCGCTTTGCAGGAAACGGGACGCCGAGGCCGTGGGAATCGAAATGGAGCGCCATATTCGCGAAACCGGAACGCTGATTGTCGGGTACCTCAAGCGCAAAGAGCGTGAAGCTGCCTGACAGTTGAAGTTTTCCGCTTTACCCCCAATAGCCGACATTGCTCGTATGCCTCCGCTGAAGGCCGCCTTGCGGAGTGACGTGCGATATTGAGAACTGTCCTTATGGACAGTGATAAGCGCAGTGCCCAAGTCGAACGGCTGGAAGTGGTGGAGACGGGCCGGCGACGACGCTGGTCCGAGGATGAGAAGCTCAGGATCGTCCTGGAGAGCTTGCAGAAGCCGCGCCAGGTCGCGGCGACGGCGCGACGGTACGGCATTTCGCGCTCATTGCTGCTCCGATGGCGACGGTCGTTTCGCCCCGAGCCGGCGGATGCCACCATGGGCTTTGCACCAGCGATGGTGGTCTCGGAATCGGGGACTCCCCCCGATCCAGTCAGGTCGGCCGGTGGCGGGGCGATTGAGATCGAGTTTGCGGCCGGAGCTCGGATGCGGATTACGGGCGCGGTCGATGCGGCGACGCTTACTTCCGTGGTTGCGGCGCTGGCAGGTGGACGGCCTCGATGATTCCCATTGCGTCGGGCGTGCGGGTGTGGATTGCGACCGGCCACACCGATATGCGCCGCGGCATGAACTCGCTGGCCGTGCTGGTGCAGGAAGCCTTCAGGCGCGATCCGCACGGCGGAGACCTCTACGTGTTCCGGGGAAAGAGCGGCAAGCTGATCAAGATCCTTTGGCACGATGGGCTGGGCATGTCGCTCTATGCCAAGCGGCTGGAGCGCGGCCGTTTCCTCTGGCCGTCGCCGGCGGATGGCGTCGTGACAATCACCCCGGCCCAGCTCGGCTATCTGCTGGAGGGCATTGACTGGCGGATGCCGCAACACACGTGGCGGCCGCAGGCGGCCGGCTGATCGCCGGAATTTGAATCGATAACACCACCGGCAGTTCGGACAGAGACGGTGGCTTGTGATTCTCTGGTCGGCATGGGCGCCGATGATTCTCTCCCTGACGATGTGACCACGCTGAAGGCGATGCTGCGCGCCGAGCGAGCGGCCCGCCTGGCCGCGGAGGCGGATGCCCAAGCGCAGATATTGCTGATCGAGAAGCTCAAATTCACGATCAGGAAGCTGCGGCACGAACAGTTCGGACAGTCCTCCGAGCGCGGCGCATTGCTGGACCAGCTCGAGCTGCAACTCGCCGATCTGGAAGAGAACGCCGCGCAGGCCGAGACCGCGGCGCAGATCGCCGCAGCCGACAAGATTACGGTGCCATCGGTCGAGCGCCGCAAGCCGGCGCGCCGGCCGCTGCCGGAGCATTTGCCGCGGGAGCGCATTGTCTATCCGGTGCCTGCGACCTGCCCATGCTGTGGCGATAACCGATTGCGCAAGCTCGGCGAGGACGTGACCGAGACGCTGGAGCTCGTTCCGCGGCAGTGGAAGGTGATCCAGCATGTGCGCGAGAAGTTCGTTTGCCGAGCCTGCGAAGCCATCGCCCAGCCGCCGGCGCCCTCGCACCCGATTGCCCGTGGACGTGCAGGACCGAAGCTGCTGGCTCATATCCTGTTCGCCAAGTACGGCCTGCATCTGCCGCTCAATCGTCAGAGCGATGTCTACCAACGCGAAGGCATCGACCTCGACGTATCGACGCTCGCAGACTGGGTGGGCGCCTCCGCGGCAACCCTGATGCCGCTGGTCGATGCGATCCGAAGCCATGTCTTTGCGGCCGAACGCATCCATGCGGACGATACGACAGTGCCGGTCCTGGCCAAGGGCAAGACGCGGACCGGCCGGCTCTGGACCTATGTGCGCGACGACCGCCCGTTTGCCGGGCCGGACCCGCCGGCGGCGGTGTTCTTCTATTCGCCGGATCGTGGCGGGGAACATCCCGAGCAGCATCTGGCGGGGTATGCCGGGCTGATGCAGGCCGACGCTTACGCCGGGTTCGGCAAGCTCTACCACGCCAATCGCAAGGGAGGTCCGATCGTCGAGGCCGCGTGCTGGGCGCATGGCAGGCGCAAGTTCTTCGATCTCGCGCGGCTCAGCAAGGCGCCGATCGCAGCCGAGGCGGTCAAGCGCATCAATGTCCTGTTCGCCATCGAACGCGAGATCAACGGGCTTGCGCCCGAGGGGCGCCTGCGCGTGCGCCAGGAGCGTAGCCGCCCCTTGGTGGTTGAGCTGGAGGAGTGGCTGCGCGAGCAACGCGCCAGGCTCTCCAGCAACAACGACACGACCAAGGCGATCAATTACTGCCTCAGCCGCTGGGATGCATTCACCCGGTTCCTCGACGACGGGCGCCTGTGCATGTCGAACAATGCCGCCGAACGTGAACTGCGGGCCGTCGCCGTAGGAAGGAGAAACTGGACCTTCGCTGGCTCCGATGAAGGCGGCCGGCGTGCCGCTGCGATCTACACCCTCATCGCCACCGCCAAGCTCAACGACATCGATCCGCAGGCTTGGCTTGCCGACGTGCTGGCTCGCATCAACGATCATGCTATCCATAGGCTGGATGAGCTTCTGCCCTGGCACTGGCGAAAGCCAATCCCGAACCATGTCGAAGCGGCGTGAGCCAGGAAGGCACATGAGAGCGAGCGGTCTGTCCGCGGCAGATAAATCGGCGGTGACGGCCGCCTGCCAGCAACTGATCGACGACTTCCTGAAGCCTCGATTCCTGCCCACTATCCGGCCGACGCAGTTCAACTATCCCGTCGATATCCAGGGAAAGTGGCATGGCACCAAATATCGCTTCATTCAACGCTACCGCTCCGGCTTCCCGGAGAATCTCGGTGAAGAGTTCGACGCCCCGTTCGCCCGCCTCGACTGGATCAGCCGCAATCGCTTCGACATCCGGTGGCACCGTCACACCGGAGAATGGTTTTGCCTCCATCGTGGCCTCACCCTCGCCGAAGCAATCGACACCCTAAGATCTGACGGATTACTCCATCCACCTTGAACACCGGAACTCTGCAAACCCAGGTATCCAGCGGTCTTCGCCGGATGGATACCATTGCTCGGTGCCGCCGCCGATACCTACTCGGCGTTGCCGGACGCGGTTGGGAGTGCGTGGATAGGGAAGTGGCTAGGTTTTGGTGCGCAGCCGTCGGCGCAAGGGCTCGTACCAATCGTGACGGCCGGTTGTCTCGATAGCATCAATCCACGCGAAGCCGAATGAGCTTTTCGAAACGTTGAGCTGGCGCATCGCCGCGACACGCAGTTCGTCCTTTGTCAAGAATTTCGGCTGGCCGTTCTGCATGAATGGAAGCAGCCAGTCCCGGCATCGCTGCCGTTCTGCTGCAGCTTTCTCCGATAGTTCCTGGCTTCGGCTCTTTGTCATCGGAAATACGCAACCGCAAGCTGGGGCGGATAATCCAGATCGGGGATTCAGAGAATATGGCTCAGTAAAGCCATTCCAGATGCGTCGAACAATCGCCGTTTCGCGACCGTTGCGCCCCGCACCCGCCAAGCCATGCGCTCCCCACTGGTTACACCGTCAGTTTTCGATTTTTGACGTGACGGAAACCGAGTTTATCGCCTATTGTTTTTTTTCCAATTTCGGGATGTTGTATTGCCTGGGTTCGACAATATTCTACAATTCACCGAAACTCAAATAAACTGGGCATTTATCACAGCGAACGCGGGTATGAGCGCATCGACCAACCCAGCCATCGAGCCGATCAAGCAGCGCCTTCTCGGTTACCGCTATCTGGCGGCGGACATTCCGCCGGTCGACGCATCTGGCGTATATGTCCTGTTTCTGATCGAGCCGTTCGCGCTGCCGTCGATCACACCCGGACCATTTGGTGTGCTGTATGTGGGCATGACGGAATCGAGCCTCGAAGTCCGGAATCACTTTGCCCACGAACACAGTGGCTTCTCGACCCTACGGCGTTCGTTGGGTGCACTGCTGAAACATGAGTTGCAACTAAAAGCTATTCCGCGTTCAGCGGGACCATCGAAATCAAACATCACGAATTTCCGCTTTCCAGATGACGATGAGCGGCGCTTGACACGATGGATTGAGGATCACCTTGCCTACGGCTTTGCGCCAGTTAATCACGATGTTCGCGCGGTGGAACGCTATTTGATCGCGGAGCTGAAGCCGCCCCTAAACCTGACGGCCCTATACGATTGGCGGAATCCTGATCTCGCTATGATTCGCCGCTTGCGCGATGAATGCCGGAAAGAGGCCGCGCTGGTTACCCACTCGACATCGATTTAGTTAGGAGGCATATTGAGCTTCATCCGGCCGCTTTGATCAAATTCGAGGAAGCCGTGCTTCTCTTTGAAGCAGCCCGGCGCTCTAAGTTGATACCCTATCCCGAATCTGTGGCCGAGCAACCGATTCGAAATCGTAAAATAGAAAGGGTCGAGACCGTAGCTCATTTCCTTAAAGATGGGGAAATTTCCCGGGACACCGATCTTAAGCGAGAGTTGACTCCGTGCGTCGTTTACGCCGAACGCGGTTTCTGGGTATCGCGTGTACGATCCATGGTTAGTGATACTAAGCCTACGATCCAGATAAACGGATACGAAGGTGTACAGCGCAGGCTGATTTGATTTGTTTCGGATAATCGCGGCAATGGGAGTTGGATCGCTTAAATCGCGAAATTGAGTAAACTCTATGGTCTTGAAGGCTGCCTGCCCAACCATTAGATCGAATTCCAGAATCAAGTCAGGATCAACCGAGCGCCTAATCGAGTCACGGACTTCGTAGTGCTCCATGATAAGACGATTGAAGTTGTGCCGCCGATAGTACCGACCATCTGATACTTGATGCGGGTCGGCTTTGGTGGCCGGCACATCAATCACCACGGCGACCATTGGCTTTTTAAGGGGAACGTGACGGATCTGCAGACCCGGGATAGGTGGGCTGATGTGCTGCTGGAGCACCTGCTCAAACCAAATTTCAGGATAGATACTTCCGTCTATGCCGTCGTCGAGGCCAGCGGGCTCATGTTCATGCTCTGTCATGCCGTAGACGATCTGGCCACCGTTTGCATTTGCAAATGCACAGACATCCCGCGCCATTTCGAGCTTCTTAGTATCATCTCTTTTATCGACGGCTGGTGATGCTTTGTATTCCAGCGTCAGACTTTCTTTGATGTTGTCCCTATGCAGGGCCTCAAGCTGGGACTTCTTCTCTAGGGGGTGCATGACGCTATCCGTGTGAGAGCCGCTTTTAACCTATGGGAAACTCCGACAAGTTGCATAATGGCGCATTATCCGACCTGCACGTTGCCTTTGAAGCGGCATCCGCACGGCACTGGATGAAGTTTCCAATTTTATTATTGTGAGATTGATTTGGGAAGGTACGAAGCAATAACGCCTCACAGCCGTTGAGGTCGTTCGACGATGGATTTCAATCAGGCTCCAGCGAGGGTTGCGGTGCGGTTCGGAATCCTTCAGCAGAACTCGCACCCGCCGGGTCACCACGGGACGCTTGCGGTCCCGCCAATTGTAGATACGGATGATCGTATCGCCTGCCCGGCACTCGCGACCGAAACGGGATTTCTTGCCCCATTCGATCCAGGTCAAATCGTCCTTCTCGGTCCCGAGGCGCTCATTCAACTCCTGCGTTCTGAGGTCGATGCGTTTCTGTTGCCGCTCGTTCGGAGGCTTCTTCAATTCTTTCACGCCGAGGATCCAGGTCGAGTTTCCCAATCGTCGGACCGGATTGGAAGCGCGCCCCCTTTCCTTGAACCCGGTTCGCTTTACCTCGATCGCGCAAAGCCGATCGATTTGACGGGCATCCAGCCTCGCCCGAGGCGTCGACAGCTTCTCGATGAACGCAGCGTCCGCCGGAAACAATAGTTGCGTTGTCGGTGATGACCGATGCTTCGATTAGGTTTGATCCGGACATGTTAGCCGAGCCGACGATCGCGTGCTTCCCGAACAGGGCTACTTTCGAATGCAAGCCTTCGCGGCAATAGATGACCACGCCTGCGTCGTGGAGCTTGCCCAGAAGCTTAGCGTCCGTCTGACCCGATCGGATGGCGCGGATGGACGCGTCGGTGACCAGCACGTCGCCGGCGCGTAGGCCTACGTCGTCTTTTGTTACGTAGGCGATGGCCGCTTTCCTATTCTGCGCAGAACGCGCGCGCTTCGCCACTTCGCGCCAAATCTTATCCGTCAGTACCTGCTGCAAGGATGCCCCCGAAGAATCCGGCTATCTTGGCCCTACGAACCCGGGCGTGTCGAGCGCTGCGCCCGTGGACCCTTCCATAGCTTGAAAGCCGACGCCAGTTTGCTGAGACGCCCCCATGCCAGGTGCTTCCAACGGTCAGATCGGCAGACCTAGCTGCGGCTCCTCCTGCTCGCCACCCTGGAGCGACGACAGCGACACCCCTAGGAGCCTGACCGGCTTTGGCATCTCGGCCTGCATGCGCGGGCTTGTTGCTGAGCTTGCCGGACGGAGCCTGAAGGTCGACTATCACTCGGTGTGGGAGTTCGTCCACGCGGAGAAGCTCAGCTTCAAAAAAGCGTGGTGGCTGGCGAACGCGATCGCCCCGACGTGGCGCGGCGGCGAGCCCAATGGACAAAATATCAAGATCGCGTCGAGGCTGAGCGGCTGGTCTTCATCGACGAGACCTGGACCAGGACCGATATGGCTCCCTTGCGGGGATGGGCGCCGCGGGGGCGCAGGCTGACCGCCAAGGTTCCCCACGGCCGCTGGAAGACCATGACCTTCCTTGCGGCATTGCGCCATGACCGGATCGATGCACCGTGGTTTATCGAGGGGCCGATCGACGGCGAGAGCTTTCGGACCTATGGGAGAAGGTTCTTCTGCCGACGCTTCGTCCCGGCGATATCGTCGTCTTGGACAATCTCGGCAGCCATAAAGGCAAAGCCGTCCGTCAGCTCATTCGCTCCGCCGGCGCAAAGCTCTTCTTCCTGCCAAAATACTCACCCGATCTGAATCCCATCGAACAGGTCTTTGCCAAACTCAAGCATCTCATCAGAAAGGCCGTCGCTCGAACCGTCGATGCCGTGTGCGCTTCCATCGGCGAAGCCCTCCCACTCTTCACACCCGAAGAATGCGCGAACTATATCAAAAACTCAGGCTATCGAACCTAATG
>Ga0302275_10005263_pt1 | contig 12495 bp, 16 predicted proteins | sample III_Bog_N2_2_FD_200229 | JGI IMG/M metagenome (GOLD analysis project Ga0302275, IMG submission 200229) | Peat permafrost microbial communities from Stordalen Mire near Abisko, Sweden - III_Bog_N2_2 | ecosystem: Environmental > Terrestrial > Soil > Wetlands > Peat | place: Sweden: Abisko...
CGGGGCGCGAGACGGAAGGCGACGTCGAAGCCGGTAATTTGTTTGGCTGCGGGGTCGAGTGCGGCCGCGGCAAAGAGCGCGCGGAGGCCGGCGCCTATGGGACGGCGCAGTTCCTTCAGACCAATGGCGGCGATGGTGCGATTCTCACCGCGGAGCGGGACTGCGTCGGCGATGGTGGCGATGGCCGCCATTTTGAGGAAGCTGGGCAAGGTTTTTTCGCGTGCCCGCGGTGGCTCGCGACGCTCCAATTCACGTCTTTCCAGCAGCGCCTGGGCGAGCTTGAGCGCGATGGCCGCGCCGCAAAGGCTTTTTTCTGGGTACGGGCATCCCGGTTGATTCGGGTTCAGGATGGCGAGAGCAGAGGGGAGCGCGTCGTGCGCATCGGGCAAGTGATGGTCGGTGATGATCAAATCCAGGCCCAGGCGGCGCGCGGTTTCAGCTTCGGCAAAGGCTCTCATGCCGGTGTCGACGGTGACGACGACGCGAACGCCCTCGGCGTATGCAGTTTCAAGCACGCTCGATTGCATGCCGTAGCCTTCGCGGAGGCGGTGCGGTACGTGGAAGCGAGCTTCTCCGCCGAGCATCTCGATGGCGGTCTTGAGCAGGACCACGGCGACGGTGCCGTCTACATCGTAGTCGCCGTAAAGAAGGATAGGCTCGCGGTCGGCGATGGCGCGTTCGAGACGATCAACAGCCGCGGCCATGCCGAGCATGAGGAAAGGATCGTGGAGATGCGCGGGCTCGGGATTGAGGAAGGCGAAGGCTTCGGCGGCTCCAGTGATGCCGCGGGCGACGAGCAGCTCGGCGAGAACGAGGGGCAGACGGGCTTCGCGGGCGAGGGCAGCGGATTCTTCAGGGTGCAGTTCGTCGAGGATCCAGCGTTGACGCGGCGGCGTACGTTGCGGCGATATGGGTTGCGCCGCTGGGGCCCGATTGCCGGCGCTGGACGTGCTCACGCGCTCTACTCGTCCTCGTCGTCGTGCGAGTGCGTGTCGTCAATCACGATGTCGTGAAAGGCCTCGAGGTTTTCAAGCAGCGACTGGTAGCGCTCGTACCACTCGGTGGTGGTTTCGTGCATGAAGACGATGCCCTGGTAGATGAATCCAAGCTGGATGTAGCCGAGCTTGCCCGCGTACTTGCGCAGCCACTTGGCCTCGACGAGCTCCGCGGCTTCTTCATCGGGGAAGTTCATCTCGCCGGCTTCTTCGATCAGAGCGTCGAGCTCCTCGTGGTCGAGCGTCATCTCGCTGAAGGTGACAAAGGGAGAGCCCACGTGCTTGGCCATCTCCACAAAGTCCTTCCACGCGTCAGGATTGCCGCGGCCCTCCCAGAGCACCGATGGAATGTCGTCGGTGACGTAGCCGGGGAGGCGCCGCATGCCGTGGCCCTCGATGAAGGCCACCATGTCGTCTTTAAGCGAAAGTAGATTGTCGGTGCTCATCGTCAAACACCCATTCTCGCAGATGAGGCCGGGGTGGGCATACGGGTTGTGGAAAGCGGCGGGGGGGATGGGTGGACGGGGGCGGCGCGAATGGAGAGTCATCGTCTCCCCGGTGCCCAAAGGCGAGGCACCGGGGGCACCCACGTTAGTCTGAAATGAGCCGTACGAGATTGATTGGACTGAGGAGGTCTTTCGCTTGCCCCCATTTGAACGCCACGTATTTGTCTGCCTCAATAGCCGCCCTGCCGATGCGCCGCGGCCTTCTTGTACCCGCGACGGAACGAGTGCGCTGCACACGCGGCTGCAACAGCTTTCGCGCGAGGCCGGGCTGGGCGCGACGGTGCGCATCAACAAGTCAGGCTGCCTGGACCAGTGCGAGCACGGGCCCACGGTGGTGGTGTACCCCGATGCCGTCTGGTACGGGCACGTGCAGCCGGAAGACGCGGAAGAGATTGTGCGGGAGCACCTGGTGGGCGGGCGGCCGGTGGAGCGGCTGCGGCTTGCCGACGAGTGCGTGAATACGAAGAGCTGTCCGCATAGAACAGGGACTAGGGACTAGGGACTAAGGGACTGGGGACGAGGGACTAAGGATCTTTGGACGGTATCGCGATGAAGCGCAGAAAGTTGAGGCGCGCAGTGTGTACATGCCCGGCCCCGATGCTGTATCCTGACGTTTAGCCCATGATTTTTTCTCGTGACTACATTGGGTATCTCGCCCGCCGCACGGTCAAGCACCTGATCGACGCCAAGCTGATCACCTCCAGCAATTTGAAGGTGACAGAAGAGCGCGTCAACACGGCGCTGCTCGAAGAGCTTTCGCTCGAAGACCGCATCAACGAAGAAGTGCGCGTGATTCTCGAGGCCTACTCCGACGAAATGCGCAAGAGTGGTGCGCAATATGCGGAGATGTTCAAGAAGGTGAAGAACGAGCTCAGCAAGAAGTACAAGGCGGTGCTATGAGAATCAGCCGCGACAAGTTGAACAAGCTGGCTCACACCGTGGCTGACACGCTGGCCGAGATCGAGCAGGTCGGGTTTCTGGACGATCGCAACACCATCCGGCAGGAAGCGCGCAAAGTGCTGGAGGATCTGCTCACGGAAGAGGCGCGGATCGATACGGCAGCGCGGCTGAAGATCGCGAACCAGCGCAAGATTATCCAGGAAGGTTCGCAGGAGTGGGACATTCTGTACCGCAAGTATTACAACGACGAAGTGCGCAAGCTGGGGATTTGAGGCGCAACGAAGGCTTGTGACGGCTCGGCGTGGCGTTGGCCGGAGAGCCGATTTTTGTTAAAGTAATAAAGGCGCCCGCATTCGCGGGCCTCCCCGCACAAGTTGTGGCGCTATCGTCTAGGGGTTAGGACGTGAGATTCTCAATCTTAAAACCCGGGTTCGATTCCCGGTAGCGCTACCAGAGATTTGACGCTAAAGCCCGCTAAATCAGCGGGCTTTTCGTTTGGCCTAAAAACCTGCTGGCGCGTGCTAACGGCACAAAACGCCAAATCTGTGGCACAACCTGTGGCACAGTCCGCCGGGTGAGATTCCGCCGTGCTCCAGCGCTGATTCGCAGGGTGGAGTAAGTTGGGTACATGCTGACTCGTTCTGAATTCGCGGGATGGATTGAGGCGCGGCGATCTGCGGGCCACTCGTTCACCGCGATTGGCCGTGATCTTGGGGTGAGCCGTCAAGCCGTGCAGCAGTGGCTCAGTGGCGCTACACGGCCTTCGCGCGTGGCCCTGATGCTGGCCGAGACGCTGTGCCACGCGCCTCTGGAGTTGGCCGAAGGCCCGCCAGTGATCGACCGGCCCGGAATAGCCAGTTAGTTGTCCGCGATAGGGCCGCACCGCAGGCTGTGACGCCTTTTCCCAAATTTGCAGGGCCGGGGAAAATTGCCCGATGATGGCGGCGGTGGAAAGTGTCCGGTTAGCCGGACAGAGCCAAAGGTCAAACGCGGTGCCGGGTTGCGAGGTTGGCGTCTCTTTCTGCGATCTTGTGGGGTTTCAAATACGTTTTTAATGGGTTTCCAATTCCGGGCACAATTGATTTAGGAAAAGTGGAGGGCAATGAAGTGGGCCGCCAGCCGTGGACATCGCGCTTAACCGTCGAGGAATGCCTGGTGTGCTGGAACGTCGCAGAATTCCGACTCGCTAAGGTGTTCGACGCTGCCCCAGGTACCCAGGCGTCAATCTCTTGGAATTCCGACCCGGAGGGTATTCCGTTGGGAACTCTGCGGTTTGAGACTTGGACCGACCGCGTGGGCCGGAGGGCGATCCACGTTCCCCCTCAGCCGCTCAACCTTGCCGGTACGTGCGTCCACAGCGCCGGCCAAACGGTGCGCCTTGCCGTCACCCAGCCTCACTTCGGAGGCGAGCGATTCTGGTTCATTTGCGAATGCGGCAGGCGAGTAGGACGGCTATACCTACCTCACGAACAGACGATCTTCCGGTGCCGCCAGTGTTATGAGTTAACGTACCGAAGCGCACAGGAGCACAACACACAGGCGGAGAGAGAACGGGAATGGATTGATTACCTTCAGGGGCTATCGCGGAGGAATTCTGGATGAGCGGCGACACGCTGGCCGCAATCCTGCGTTGGCTCATTGCGGAGTGAGTTACTACCACCATGAGTTACTACCACCACTCCAGACATGGATTTTACTAATTAGTAAACAAGGCAGACAAAAGACCCTAATCGCTCTCCGGCAGCGCAGGCGCATAAGCCTGTGACGCACCCTAAAGCCCCTTGACGATTCACGCGGGGCCAGGTGGCGCTACAATCCCTTCAGTAGTTCCGAGAGCGTTGTATCGAGGGCAGAGGCGATTTTGCTGAGGGTGCGCAGCCCCGGTTCACGTGTACCGCGTTCCAAATCTGAGATGTGAACCTCATGGACGCCGGACTGCTCGGCAAGGTCGATCTGCCGCCAGCTCCGGGCGCGGCGCAGCTTCCTGATTCGCTCGCCCGTTGCCGTGCAGATGTCCCTTGCCATGCGTCCATCATGGAATTAGCCTTTGCGCTATATTTAGCGCATACACTCTTTTGCGGCCGAAAGGTGGTCAATATGCCGAAGCGCAGGAAGATTCCCTTTGCGTTGCTTGCCTTCCTGCTGTTCACGTTCTCTTCTCTTGAATTTGCCTCTGCTCAGTGCGCGGTAAAGCCTACCAAGCCGATCCCGCCTATCGGCTGCAAGGACGTTACGCCGCAGTGTGTCACCACCAGCAACGGGCAGAGCTATTGGACTTGGATCTGCGTGCCACAGGGCGGAGGCGCAGAAGCAAACCCGGTACGGGCGCGTCAAGTTCCCGCGCCGGAGCAATCCATTCCAAGAGCGGCGGACCAAATCACCGTCCATGCTGCTCCCGTCAACCCCGTAGAGGTGGCACCCCAAACGCACGTGCCGATAAGCGAAGACAGCGAGCCCGCAGTGGAAACGCTGCGGACGATTGCGCAACGAATCGGGGAGTGTCCGAAAGTTTTGGACTTTGAGAGCCAATGGGGCAGAAAAAAAGACGAGATCGAACAGTTCTACCAAGAACCTCCTGTGAACCTCGTCTGGGATGTGGTTGCTGGCAGCTCGGTGCGTGCCCGATACATGGGCTATGTGGAGTTCACAGTAACTGAGGACGATTGGGTGCCAGAGTCAGCGGAGCGCAGATTTTGGAAAATCACCCTAGCTGACCCGCTCAAGCTGGCTGTCCACAATCAGATTGTCGGGCCTTGGCACTATCGATACGAATATGACCTCGGACCTGACGGTTTACAACTCACACGGGCGCTAAAGCGCAACAGGACCACAGGTGAATGGGTAGAAGCGACAGGAGACAGCTTGGCAAAATACTGCTGGAACACGGCGGCTAGAGATTCTCAAGCCAATGCGAACGCTTTGCGCGATCAGAGTGTCCCACAGGTTAGCGCACATGCCGCAGCGCCGGTCCGCAACGCCGCCGAGCAAAGCGATGCCGAGGCGGAATACAACCTGGGTGTGGCTTACGACAATGGCAAAGGCGTGCCGCAGGACAACGCGCAGGCAGCGGCGTGGTTCCGCAAAGCCGCGGAGCAAGGCTTTGCCGAGGCGCAATATGAGCTTGGCTTGCTCTACGCCAAAGGCCAAGGCGTGCCGCAGGACTATGCTCAAGCTGTGCTCTGGACACGCAAGGCTGCCGAGCAAGGCGACGCTGAGGCACAACTCTTCGTTGGCTTGCAATATGCGATAGGTCAGGGTGTTTCGCAGGACTACGCGGAAGCCTATTTCTGGCTCGATGTTGCGGTGGCTGGCAAACTGGATTCTGCGGACGCGAAAGACGGTGCAAAAATCCGAGATGAAATTGTGTTTCACCTCCCACCCGCCGATCAGGCGCGTGTGCAGGAGCGTGTGCGGAAATGGTTTGAGGATCACCCCGCCAAACCGCAATGACTGAGAGTCCGGGCCACTTCCCACCCCCGGCAAGCAGCTTGCGCCGGGCGCTAGGCTGAAGGGTGCCTGCACCCCACTCGGAGCGCGTGATTCTGATTCTTGGCTGGCGGGGCTTTTGGCTTGCATGGATGCGCCAAGGGTGGTGAAAACGACAATCGAGTGCGCCTTGTCGCCCGATGGCTTTCAAGATCGTAGGCTGATCTTGCAGGCCGCAGGGATCGTGCCGTGAGGTATTTCCGTCAATCGTATTGTATGCAAACTGCGTTGGTGTTCGACAAATGAACGGGATTGAGTCAGCGAAGCGCAAAGTGGTCCGTGCGCGGCAACATCTGAAGTCGCTGGATATTTGCGCTTCCAGATACATGGAGAGCGTAACGAATCTTATCGTCCACGAGATGGATGGAACACAGAAGATTCGCTTTTCCAAGCGGCCTCCTGTTCGTATTGCAGTCCTCGCCGGAGAGATCGTTTATCATCTCCGCTCCGCGCTGGATCACATAGCCTTCGAGCTGGTCAGCAGTAATCCCACCAACTGTGCGCTGCCAAAGGGATGGGAACGGAAGTGTCGTTTTCCCCTTTGCCTCGAAGTTCCTGCCAAGGGGAATCCACCCGTTCTCATGCCCCTTCCGCTCCGCTTCAACTTTTTCAGAGAAACGCTTCCTGGCATTACCCCGGAGGCTTTTACAGAGATCGAGGGGCTGCAACCGTACAACGGAGGGGATGGTCCTGTGCAATTGGGATGGCTGGAGAAGCTCGCCAACATTGACAAGCATCGCCATCTCCACGTAGTTATCGCGCAGACCTACCAGACCGAACACGTCCGGTCGGGAACCATCGACAGTGAGAGGATTTATCGCTTGCACGACGGCGCAGAAGTTAAGCCGATGCTGCATGATTCCGGCGAATTGGAAGACACCATGTATGTGCAGCGAGGCATTCTGAGCCCGTTTGTAACGTTCGACGAAAAAGCTCTGCCGGAGGAACTCGCGGACGTTGCTGTTGGGAATCTGTTCGAGGTGTGCATCGACGTAATTAGCCGAAAAGTCATCCCGAAGTTTGAGGCATTTGTTTGATGGCATCTCCGCTTTCCCGGCGGAACGTGATACACTCCGCCTACGTGGCGGATTCGCGCAGCATGAGTGGCGACTCTGCTGGTGCGCTGGCCGTCGAAATATCTATTCTTCCTGCTGCATCCGTCCGGGATGTGAGCGCCATAGGCTCCACGCGAATCATCGCATGGAGTGTGTCGAAATGGCAATGATCGAAATTCCTTGTCCGAATTGCGATGCTGCTCTTGGCAGAGTGGACGAAGCCTTCAGATTGTTCATGTTTCCCCATATCGCTTGCCCGTGCGGATTCAGTGGCCCGTTTAATTGGGTGAATCCTCGTCTTGGGATTTCCGTGGAGGAGGCGATTTCTCGATTAGAGTCCCGAAGAAACAGTTCCCACATTGCGGACACTGCGCTTCATAGCGAGTCCCCGGCGAGTACGGGCCATAAAGCTCCGCTGTGACGTGGTTTCCACATTGCGGGCATTCGACTTCCGACATATCCTGCTCCGATTGCCTATGATAACGCGGCTTTGCTCCTATTAGCTCTGCAACTGTCCAAGGATGCGAGCCAATCCCCGTCTCCATCGCAGGAGCGACGCGCGGCGATTGCGAATCCGGCAGACGTTGTAGAAGGGGGACCAAAGAGCACAGGCCGCCTCATGGTACGCCAAAATACGCTGCCAGGTAGATGGCTTCACCGTAATCCGCGATAGCAGAGTCTGCCAGTCCCTTCCATGAGCTATGCTGCATTTATCGGCTAGGTGGACGCACCGAATGGCGGGCGCATCCCGACCCGCCTTGCCGATTCTTGCCTCACTCGGGATATTCACGCGGGAGGTGACACCGTGGCTAAAAGCCCGGAACAGGAGCTTGCGGACTTTCTCGCTCCGCTGCCCTTGTGGCTCCAGAAAGTTCTCTGGCAAGACTACTCGTCCATGACGGACCTCGATGGTTTCAACCATTACGATTCGACGTTCCCATTTACATCCGATCAACTCGAAGAGTTGAGGGCGACCGCCGGTTTGCAGCCGGAAAGATACCCTCAGACAGCCGAAGAACTGAGGCCCAAGTTTGAACAGATTCTCCAGCGCTGCGGTCGGGCTGAATGGAAGAAATACTGCGACAACGCAAAAGCAAAGAGAAAGGCGGACGCTGACAGGTACGTTCAATTGCCGCATGGAAAGCCGGGAAGAAAACGGAATGACGAAATGGACGCGCGGATCTGGGCTTTACGCTCTGCGGGCATGACAACCCGCCAAATCCAAGAAACGTTGAACGCCAGAGGCGAAAACATGAGCTTGGAAGCAGTGGAAGCCTACTTCAAAACGAGGAGAAGAACCCAGCCGAAGTGATTCACTGTGGACGTGGAAAATGTCTGCGTGAATTCTCCACACGTGAACAATTGCCAAGAGCGATTAACCACGTAGGCGTGAATGCGAGTACGAGCGATCATGCGTCATAGGAGGAACTGACGCATGACTGAAGTGCAACACACATTCAACGAGCGCGAAGCCGCGAAGTATGTCGGAGTGAGTGCAGCCGTTCTTCGACTCTGGCGATCAGAGAACAAAGGACCGCGTTTCTTTCGGGCTGGCGAAAAGCTGGTGCGCTACCGGCGGACCGATCTTGACCAATGGATTGAGGAGCGCTTGAGCGCGCCCGCGACAGATGCACGGTGAGGGGGCGCGATCATGGCGAGCGAACAGCGAGCAACGCCTGCCCTCGTTTGGACTGGTGCGGAGCGACCGCGCATTCCATCGGGAGAATACACGGCGCGATGCGCGGACTTCCAAGGGCCGCAGTGGGTGCGGGAATATGGCCGATGGGGCTTGTGCCTGAAGTTCCGGCTGGACCCAGACGACATCGAGATTTGCGCGTTCTACTCGTTCGGCGAAAACCGCGACGAGCCGAAGATCGGAACGCGGTCGAAGTATTTCAAGGATTGGGTGCGAGCAAACGGGGGGCCGCCAAAGCACGGCCAGGAGATGCATCCAAAAGTGTTCATCAGGCCGGAGATCGGGTACACCGTTCATGTGAGCGATGCGAACAAGGACGGGGAGGGCAACGCTAAAGATGACGCGCTGGTGTACTCCCGAGTTGACAGAATCATCGAAGTGAAGCACCCAAGCACCGAAGAGGGAACGCAGACAGGCTGGCAAGCAGGTTCACCCTTCTAACCGCGAAGCCTTTAAGCAGTAAGCCATTACGCATCGAAGCACTCATACAGGCAAGCAGGTTCCCCCGTCCCGGTGAAGCCGTTAAGCACCAAAGCCGACAAGCGATCCAGCGGGCAAGCGCAACAGCAGGTAAGCAGGTTTCGATTGCAAAAACCTACCAGTTAGGTTATTGTTCCCACATGAAGTGTCCTATACACAAAGTCGAGATGATCTGCCCGGCTTGCATGGGAGCAGCGAGTAGCAAGCGCAAGGCCGCCACGTCACGCGAGAACGGCAGGCTGGGCGGGCGGCCCAAAGGCAGCAAGAACAAACCAAAGTCCAACCCGCAGAAAGAGAGGCGCTGAGATGGTTTACAAACGGGGAAAGTCGCTCTGGTACAAATTCCGCTGGTGCGTAAAGCACGAGGACGGCACGAAAGAGAATTTCATGATCCGGCGTCGTGCCAGGGTGGGGAATCGCAAGGATGCAGGAGACGTAGAAAGGGAACATCGGCGGGCGCTGTCCCTCGGGCAAGTCCACCCGAATGATCCTTGGCCGAAACCGGCGGTGAGCGGTCCGCCCGTGTTCCGGGCCTTCGCCAAGGAATTCCTGCAATACGCCAAGACGCACACGAAACCGGGAACGCACACGTTCTACGGCGTGTGTCTTGAGCGGCTGTTGACCTTCGCTGCCATCGCAGATGCCCCGCTGGACGCGATTACAGGCGAGACGGTGAGCCGGTACGCTCGGCACAGGCAGGAGGTGCCGGAGAATTCCGTTGTGACCGTGAACGGCGATCTGCGCACGTTGCGGCGGGTTCTGCATCTCGCTGTGGAGTGGGGCAAGTTGGACCGTTTGCCCGCCATTCACGAATTGCCGCAAGCAAAGGGCCGGGACCGCGTAGTGAGTTTCGAGGAAGAGGCAAAGTATCTGGCGAAGGCTTCCGACAATCTCCGCGATGCTGCGATTCTGGCGGTCGATACCGGGCTGCGCCCGAACAGCGAACTGTTCCTGCTCCGATGGGCCGATGTGGACTTGGCAGAGCGCACAGAATGCCCTCACGGCGTTATCCACGTTCGCCAAGGCAAGACGGAGAGCGCGCAGCGAAGCCTTCCCCTCACTCCGCGCGCAGCAGACGTTCTAAAGCGCCGCAAGACGACGGCAGAGGCAAAGCCCAAGCCATCCCCATTCGTGTTTCCGGGTGACGGCATCTCGGGACACATTGTTTCCATGCAGCATCCCCACGAAAAGACAATCGAGGATGCGGGCTTGGCGAGCTTTGAATTCTACTGCTGGCGTCACACGTTCGGAACCCGTGCCGCGCAGTCCGGCATGGACCGTTTCACCTTGGCCCGCCTGATGGGTCATAGTTCGCCGTCAGTGGCCGCGAGGTACTACATCCACGTGACAGAGACGCACGTTGCCGCCGGGTTCGGGAAGTTTGTCGAGTACCAGACGCGCAACGTAGCAGAAGGAATTGCCGCCGCGTTCCCGCAAGCAAGCGAAGCGGTCCAATGAGCGGTTTTTGCAAAACGGTGGCACATCCTGTGGCACAGTTTTTTCAGGATGGACCGCAAGCGATTGAAGGAGTTGAGTAGGCTGCTAGATTCTCAATCTTAAAACCCGGGTTCGATTCCCGGTAGCGCTACCAGAGATTTGACGCGAAAGCCCGCTCGATGAGCGGGCTTTTTGCTGGTTGCAAATCCTTCTTCCGTTTCCGGGCATTCGAGCGATTCCAAAATTGTTTTGGCCGGCGTTTGCGCTGCCACCATCCCCGGTCCCCAAAGGCGAGGGACCGGGGGCACCGATATGCAGGGTCGCACGTCAGACGATTTCGTAGGGATGACGCTGGTGGCGGGCGAGGAGACTGGCGGCGATGTCGTCGCCCTGGATGGTTTCGGTATTTGGGTCCCAGAAGACGCGATGCTGCGTCTTCATGGCGATCCAATGCAGCAGGCAGGTGGAACAGGCGCGATGGCCGATTTCGGCCGTTGCCACGGGCGCTTTTCTGGAGCGTATGCAATCGAGCCAGTTGCCGTGCTGGTCGTCGGATGTGTAGATCTGCCACTCCGATGGGCCGATGACGGAATCGAGAATTTTCGGATCGCTTGCACGGAGCGGAAGGATTGGTGCGGCCGGAGCGTTGAGCGAAGCGGTCGGTGTGGTTCCGGTGTCGCGGCAGACAAAGATCCAGCCCTTGTCGCCGATCCACTTGATGCCGTTTTCAAAATCGCCGGAGATGGTCATCACCACGCCGTTGGCGTAGCGGCCATAGGTCTTGAAGGGGCCGTGCACGTTCCAGAGGCCCTCGGTGGGGAACTGCGCCTGGCCCCAGATTTCTACGGGACCGGTGAGCTCGGTGTCCATGCCCCAGTGGGCGGTATCGACATGATGCGCGCCCCAGCCGGTGATCATGCCGGCGCCGAATTGCTCCATGCGCAGCCATCCGGGACGGTCGAAGCCTTTCTCGGGCATGACGCGATCGACGGTGTAAGGCACCTCGGGCGTTGAGCCCAGCCACGCATCGTAGTTGAATCCCTTGGGCACGGGCATGGTCTGCGGATTGCCGCCGGACGGATCGCCGGGGAGTCCTATTTCGACGCGCTGCACCGTGCCGATGCGGCCGTTGCGGACGAGCTCGACGGCGCGGGCGAACTGCTTCCATGAGCGCTGCTGCGAGCCTACCTCGAGGATGCGGCCGCTGGCTTTGACACGATCGGCCATCATGCGGCCTTCGCGGATGGTGAGCGATGCGGGCTTTTGGAGATAGACATCTTTGCCCGCGGCTACCGCGGCGATGGCCAGCCGCGCATGCTGATGATCGGGCGTCGAGATCAGGACGGCGTCGATTTCTTTATTGGCCAGAAGCTCGCGGTAATCGGAGTAGCCGCGTGTGCCGGTGTAGGGCTTGCCGAGTTTTTTAGCGTACGCGTCATCGACATACTGTTGGCCGAGTGTCACGCGCTCCTCGCTGAGATCGCAGACGGCGACGATGCGATTGTCGCGGCCGGCGACGCCGGTGAATTGCAGGACTCCCGGCATGTCGTGCCCGCGCGAGATGCGGCCCACGCCGATGGCGCCGATGGTGATGCGATTGGAGGGCGCGGTTGCGCCGAAGACCGAGCTGGGAACGATGGCGGGGAAGCTGGCGGCAAGGGCGGTGCCGGCGGAGGTCTTGAGAAATGTACGGCGTGTGGCGATCATGGGAATTCCTTCGCGACGTGAAAAATACGGCGATCCCAATGTACAACAGCGGAGGGTGGGACGTCACAGGTATGCGTCCAGGTATGGGCATCAGCTCTGGCGGCGTGGACGCCGCCAGTACAGCCGGCCGGGAGGCCGGCGTTACATGATGGAGGTCGGCGCTACAAGGTTGGGGCCGGGGCTGAAGCCCCGCAACGTTTCTTTCGAACCTGATTCAGGGGCCAGTAAAGGCC
>Ga0302275_10005264_pt1 | contig 12494 bp, 10 predicted proteins | sample III_Bog_N2_2_FD_200229 | JGI IMG/M metagenome (GOLD analysis project Ga0302275, IMG submission 200229) | Peat permafrost microbial communities from Stordalen Mire near Abisko, Sweden - III_Bog_N2_2 | ecosystem: Environmental > Terrestrial > Soil > Wetlands > Peat | place: Sweden: Abisko...
CGGAATGCGAAGGATGTGTCGGCTGTGGCAAAGGACCAGGCGCATCGGTTCGGGGAGGTGGGCCGGGACATTGCGGACAGGGCCAAGGCGCAGGTAGCGCGGGTGGATGCGGCGATGGACGATACGGTGGATCAGGTTCAGCATGCGGGCACGAATCTGAAGGCGGCGGCGCTGAAGCCGGTGCGCGAGGCGAGCGGCGTGATTGCGGGTGTGAAGGCCGCGGTATCGACGCTTGCGCAGGGGCGCAGGACGAGTATCGATCACAGCACGCAGGACGAAGAGATGTTCATCTGACGCGGTAGTCCACCTGGGCACCATCGAAAAACGTCGTGTGTACGCTCTGCTTCGCAGCCGCGTCCAGGACAGGCGGAACCGCCTGTCCTACCTTTTTTCATTGAATTTCGTGGGCCGAAGGACCATCCGGGCAGGCCGGAAACCTGACCCACTCGCTATCTCCATGCAAACATGGGACTTACGCGATACGGAGGATTTCGGCGCGGAGCCTCCGTTTTCGCAGTGACAAGTTTTTTCAACCTCTATTTGCCCTGTTTTCAATAACATCACTTAAAACCAAAGCGGGAATTGCATCGGCCCCGGATAACTTCGGCACAGATGCAAGTCATATTCGCTTATAAAAACTTTGCCGCCAATCGCGCGGTGAGCCATATCGGACTCGGGGTCACGGCGCTCAACGCTGCCAAGAGCATGCGCGCCAACGGCATCCAGGCGGATGTCTGGCCCATTATCAGCGCTGCCGATCTCAGGACCCGGCTCCGCACCACCACCACGCCGACGCATGTCGTCATTTCCGCGCCCTGGATTCAGACTCCCGAGTTGGCCCAGATGTGCGCTGAATTTCCCGAAATTCGTTTTGCAGTGAACTGCCATTCGAATCTCGGCTTTCTGCAGGCGGATCCCAGCGCCATGCGACTGGTCCGCGAAGGGCTGGAACTGGGTCGCTGTACCTGGAATTTCCAGATCGCGGCGAACTGTGAGCGGCTGGGCCGCTGGGTCGAATCGGCGTATGGCCAGCCGTGCCTGCGCCTGCCGAATATCTACCATCTGGAACATACACACGCGGCGCGCGAATTGTATAAAGGCGGCACCCTTCGTATCGGAGCGTTTGGCGCGACGCGGGCGCTGAAAAACCTGCTGACGGCGGCGGGCGGCGCGGTCGAAATCGCCAACGCGCGGCGGGCGGATCTGGAGTTCTGGATCTCTTCCGGACGCAACGAAGGAGCGGGCCCCGTGATCGATGCCGTGCGTCAGATGGTGTACGGACTGCCGCACGTGAAACTCATCGAAAACGGCTGGCAGACCTGGCCGCAGTTCCGGCAGACCGTGCGGCACATGCACCTCCTGCTGCAGCCCAGCTACACCGAGAGCTTCAACGTCGTGACTGCCGATGGCGTGGCGGAAGGCGTGCCGAGCGTCGTGTCGGACGCAATCGAGTGGGCTCCGTCGAGCTGGAAAGCGAAGGTGGACGATGCGGGCGACATCGCGCGTGTCGGGCTGAAACTGCTCGGCAACCGGCGCGCCGCGAAGCAGGGGCTGGCGGCTCTGAAGAAACATAATCAGGTGGCATTCGGGCACTGGAGAGGATTTCTGAACATCTAAGTTCGCTTTCGGAGCAAAATGGGCAGGCGATAATTGCCTGCCCATCCCTTTAACCCGTAACCACGGTATTAGTCCATGCGCCCAACAAAAGTGCCCAGCGGGCCCGAATCCGGGCCGGGCGATGGAATAGAATGACCGTTAACATCATGAACACTCTGTGGGGCAAGGGGAAGGTGGCCCTCGCACTGGCGGGAACCGCCCTGGTTTGTATCGGAATCACCAGCCGTGTGCGCGCAGCCGATCCGCCCGCCGCACGATCTCAGGCCGTTTTCGCGCAATACTGCTTCCAGTGTCATGGCGACAAGGGCACGCCCATGGCCGGTGTGAATCTCTCGAAACTGACCGCCGCGCCGGTCGGGGACAATTTCAAGGCCTGGCAAAAAGTAACCGAAGTGCTCGATCAGGGCCGGATGCCGCCGAAAGGTGTGCCGCAGCCGAGCGACGATGAGCGCCACCTGGCACTCTCCTGGGTGAAAGCCGAAATCGCCACCTTCGCCAACAGGAACGCCGGCGACCCTGGCCGCGTCACGGTGCGCCGGCTCACCAGCGGCGAGTATGGATACGCGATTAACGATCTTACGGGCCTCGATCTGGACCTCGGGCGCGACTCCGCCAACGATTCCGTCGGCGGCGAAGGCTTCATGAACTTCGGCGACGTCCAGTTCATGCAGGACGCCAACCTCGAGCGCTATCTGGAAACCGCCAAACTGGTGGCCGATCATGCGGTCGTAGGCGCGGGTCCGCTACAGTTCTTCGAGCACCCCGGCAAAACCGGCTTCGAACTCTCCGCCATTTCCCGCATTAAAGCGATCTACGGAACGCAGGGCTGGCGCACGGTTTCGGGGGAAGGCGGCCATGCGTTCGGTCTGGATAAGTATCGCAAAGCCTTTTACGTGGCCTGGCGCTATCAGCATCGCGCCGCGCTGGGCGAACCGACTGCGACATTCTCGCAGCTTGCCGCGCGCGAAGGATCGAGCGCCCGCTTCGCCGAGCACGTCTATAAGGTCATGAACACGCCGTCGCTCGGCTACCCTTCCTCCGAAGTGGCCGCGCGGTGGCGTAAGTTCCCGGCGAACGAAGCGGGCGCACGTGCCGCCGCCAAAGATCTGGAAGAATACGTCACCGGCTGGCCCAGCTGGCTCTATGCCCGCGGCGACGAAGCTTTCGGCGGAGCGGGAGACGAAAGTCCCCTTGTCTTCACCGACGAGGCGCTCAAGGCCGAGCTTTCCCACCACTTCAGTTACAACGCCGGACCGAAGCCGGGCACGGGGCGCGGGCCGATGAAGGCGGGCACACCCGTCGGCATCTACCTGAATGTTGCCGCAATCACCAAGGACCAATCCGTTAAGCCCGTTGTGATCTGGCGCGATGCGCGCGTTCTTGTGCGCAAGGGCGGCGCGGGACGTGGACGTGGCGCAGCGCCTGCTCCGCCGCCGGTCGAAGAGCCGACCGTTACGGAAGGTGCGGGCGCCGCCGCGAGCGCTGCCGCTCTCAAGGCGCGTGCCCTGCCCACCGGGCCGACGGTTCCTCTGAAAGATCTTGTTACTCCGGAGTCCGCCGCGAAACTGCATTTCGGCGAAAGCCCCGACGGAACGCCTGTGGGCCCCAACGATTTCGCGACAGTCGGCAACACGGCATCGATCGAATTATCCGCCCCCGAAGGCGCGGTGGGATTCCAGTTCCAGGCCGATGCCACGGTGGGCAAAGATCACGATCAGGTGATCCGGATCATGTTTTCCAACCGCCCCGACGGTCCGCCGCCGGGCATTCCGGTCCACGCCATGATCGGCGACATGCAAAGCGCCGGATACCGCAGGTTCAAAGCGGGTGTGCTGGAACTCGTGGCGCTGCTGCCTCCGCGATCGAACAGCGAAGCGACGCCCGCGGACAAGGATCCGCCGCCGCTCCCCTTCGACCCCACCTACAATACGCCCGAGCACGACGCCTTCGACAACGACGTGCGTTTCCAGCGCGAAGACAGGTTCATCGTGGAAAACGTTCTCGACGACGCCACGCGCAGGAAGCTCGATCAGGCGTGGGACGATCTGCAGTCGTCGTTCGACTATCACGATCAGTATCTGAAACTTCTGGCCGAACATTTCAAGCTGACTCTTAAGAGTAAGAAGATTGCCGATCTGACCGCGGCCGAAGTGGAAGCCATGCCCCCCGATGCGCGGCAGTACGTGAAGCCGCTGCGGACCGAATATCTGGCGGTGGTTGCCGCCGAAACGGCTGCCCAACCGCGCCACGTGGACGATTGCGTCGATTTTGCGAGCAAAGCCTGGCGTCGCCCGCTGACGGAGCGCGAGAAGGAAAGCCTGCGGGCGTTCTACCGCCATACCATGCTCTCGCAGCAGGACCATACAAAAGCCGTCCGCGCGCTGATCGCCCGCGTCCTGGTTTCGCCGGAATTCCTGTACCGCGTGGAGGAGCCGGTCGACGTCGCCGCCGCACCCAAACCGTTGTCGCAATGGGAACTAGCCACGCGCATGAGCTTCTTCCTCTGGTCTTCGATTCCGGACGACGAGCTTCGCCGGGCCGCCGCGGCGGGTGAGCTCACCAATCCGCAGAAGATGCAGGCGCAGGTGAAGAGGATGCTGGCCGATGCCAAAGCGCGCCGCATGTCGGCGGAATTCTTCGGCCAGTGGCTGGGCTTCTACCGGTTCGATCAGTTCAAGGGCGTGGACACGGGCCGCTTCCCCGAATTTACCGACGCGGTGAAATCGGCCATGTACGACGAGGCCGTTTCGTTTTTCGAATACATCATCCGGCACGATCGCCCGGTGCATGAGATCCTCGGCGCCGACTACACCTTCATGAACAAGACCCTCGCAGCCTACTACGGGGTCAAGACGCCGGTGAAATCCGTTGACGCGGCCGAGAAGGTGGATGGAGCCAATGCCTTCGAGCGCGGGGGCGCGCTCCGTCTGGGCGCGGTGCTCACCACCACTTCCGCGCCGCTGCGGACCAGCCCGGTGAAGCGTGGCGACTGGATTCTGCGCCGTATTCTCAACACACCGACGCCTCCGCCGCCCGCCGATGCCGGATCGATTCCGGCGGACGACAAGCTGTTCGGGGGCCTCTCGCTCAAGGACAAACTCGCGGCCCACAAGCGCAACGCCACGTGCGCCAACTGCCACGCGCGCATCGATCCGCTGGGATTTCCGCTCGAACATTTCGATTCCACAGGCCGCTGGCGCGACAAATATCCCGACGGCAAGGACATTTACGACGCCGGCACAACCTACGATCACGTAGATATTGAGGGCGCGAAGGGCCTGCTCAGCTACCTTTCCCGCAAAGACGAGCAGGTGCGGCGAACCCTGGCGACGAAGCTGATCGGTTACGCGCTGGGCAGAACCGTGCTGCCCTCGGATCTTCCGCTGGTAGACAAAATGCTGGGCGATGGCGGCGACGCCCCGTTCTCGCAACTGGTCAGCGAAGTAATCTCCAGCAAGCAGTTCCGCACCCGGCTGGGCCGCGACGATTCGCCGGTCCATGGCACGCAGTTGGCATCCAATTCCACTAAGGCAGGTACCCGATGAAATCCGTAAAGCAAAGCCAAAAGTCGCGACGTTATTTCCTGAGAGGCGCGGGCGTTGCGCTCGCGCTGCCGTGGATGGAATCCCTGCCTTTGTTCGGCGCGCAGGAAGGCACGAAAGCAGCCGTCGCGGCCGCCAATAAGCCCCCGCTGCGCTTCGGAGTCATCTATTTTTCGAACGGCGTCGAGACCGTGGACTGGTGGGCAAAAGGCTCGGGTGCGGCCATGGAGTTCGGCCGCGCGGCGCTGCCGCTCAAGCCCATCGCCGAGGACATCACCTTCGTGAAGGGCATCTATAATCATCAGGCGTTCATCGCGACCAGCCCGCATCAGGGCAAGATGGCCAACATGCTTTCCGGCGGCACCGTCAGCATGGACCCCAACGACATCCGCGTGGCGACCACGATGGATCAGATCCTCGCGCGTGAAATCGGTAAGGCGACGCCGGTGCCGAGCCTCGCGCTGGGCATCGAGCCGAATGAACTGAGGCTCGAAGACGGCGTGTCGATGATCTACGGTTCGTGCATCTCCTGGGCGACCCCGACCAAGCCCGCCACGAAAGAAATCTATCCTTCGCGCACCTTCGACCAGCTTGTAGGCGACGGCAAAGGCCGGCAACTCGACCGCAGCATTCTGGACGCCGTGATGCAGGAAACGCAGAGCATCCAGCCGAAGATCAGCCGCAGCGACCGGACGAAGCTCGACGAATATCTCGAATCCGTGCGCGACATCGAAAAGCGTATCGACCGCGCTTCGAAGGAAGAGCGCATCGAAGGGTGGCGTCCCAGTATCGACAAGCCCAACATGCCGCGCCCGGCCAATGAGATCCCGCAGAATATTCCGGATCACATGAAGCTGATGCTCGACCTTACCGTGTTGGCCTACCAGATGGATAAGACGCGCATCGTGACGCTGATGCTGAACAACGACCTTTCGCAGATGAATTTCAAGTTTGTGGAAGGCGTGCGCGGCGCGCTGCACCTCGATCTCACGCACAACGGCCATGCGCCGGCGCTTGAGGCCATGTACCTCAAAACGAACCAGTTCCACATGCAGCAGTTCACGTATCTGGTGCAGCGGCTCAAGGCGATTGACGAAGGCGGCACGTCGCTGCTGGATAATTCGATGCTGATGATGGCTTCGAACCTCTACGACGGCGACAAGCACGGCGCAGACCAGATGCCGATCGTGATGGCGGGCAAAGCGGGCGGAACGATGAAGACCGGCCGCGTGGTGGATTACAACGACAAGGGCAACGACAGCCGGCGCGCCTGCAGCATGTACCTGTCGATGATGGACCGCATGGGCGTCCAGCTGGATCGTTTCGGCGACAGCGACAAGCGGCTGAGGGGCTTCTGGGCGGACGAAGCGTAACCGATCGGGTCATTGTTTAACAAATATTTACGTTTGTAGGCGAAACAGCTTCGCGCTGTGTTCGTCTCAACAAGTGTAGGAGTTTATAAACGATGACCATGAAGTCTCTTTTGATTACGGGCGCTGTAGCCCTCGCAAGTCTCGGTATCGCCAGTGCGAAATCGTACGACATCCATCTCGGCGCTACCGTCAGCGTCGGCACCACGCAACTGAAAGCCGGCGCCTATCAGGTTAAAGTGAATGGTTCGCAGGCCACCTTCACCGACGCCAACACCTCAAAATCCGTTACGGCCCCGGTTAAGACCGCAACCGGCGACAAGAAATTCGATCAGACCGTGGTGCTGACCCAGAACCAGAACGGCGTCGATACTCTGCATGAAATCGACCTGGGCGGTTCCACGACCAGACTACAGTTCGGCGAATAATCGATTTCGGCGGTAAATTTCGGAACCTCCGGGCCCGCGGCCAGCCTGCCGACGAAGAGCATCGTTAGAATGGACGGGTGCCCTCGGTTCACGACCTCTTAACTACCCTTGGCCAGTTTCGCGCCATCGATCTGGCCCAGCCTTACTACACCGGCATCCCGCACCACCCGGCCCACGCCCCGTTCCTCTTCGGCCTGAACAAGAAGCACGGGGACTACGTGAATCCGGGTGGTGCGAGTTCGGCTTCCGAGGCCATCGCGCTGGGCGCGCATGTCGGCACTCACATAGACGCGCTCTGCCATTTCACCTGCGATGGCCGTCTGTTCGGAGGCGAGGAAGCCGCACCCATCCAGACTTACGCTGCGGGCATCGAACGACACACCGTCGAGCACATCCAGCCCATCTTCCGCCGCGGCGTTCTCTTCGACATCCCGAAGCTCGCAGGCGTTGCCACGCTGCCTTATGATTTTGTTGTCACGCCCGCCCACCTCGAAGCGGCCGGCCGCACGCTCAATCCGGGCGACGTCGCGCTCATCCGCACCGGCTGGGCGCAATACTGGCACGATCCGGCGCTCTTCGTCAATCAGGTCCGCAGCCCTGGCCCAGCGCTTGAAGGCGCGCGCTGGCTGAGCGAGCGTAAAGTCTTTGCCGCGGGCAGCGACACCGCGCCCTTCGAGTTCACCCCCAGCCCCGAAATGGCGGTTCACGTACATCTTCTGGTGGAAAGCGGCATCCATATAATCGAATGCCTCAATCTGGAAGAACTTGCCGCCTCCGGCGCCGAAGAGTTCCTGTTCGCCGCCTCACCCCTGCGGATTCGGGGCGGTACGGGATCACCCATTCGCCCTGTCGCTTTCGTGCCTAAAGGTCAAGCCAACTAATGTCCGATCGCTACGATGCGTTTCTCCTCATCTCCTTTGGCGGCCCCGAGAAGCACGAAGACGTAATTCCCTTCCTCGAAAACGTTCTGCGCGGGCGTAACGTTCCGCGCGAGCGGCTGCTCGAGGTGGCCGAGCATTATTACCATTTCGACGGCCAGAGCCCCATCAACGATCAGTGCCGCGCCCTTCTGGCCGCTCTGAAAACTGAGTTTGCCTCCCACGGCGTCACCCTTCCTGTCTACTGGGGCAACCGCAACTGGCACCCCATGCTCGAAGACACCGTCCGTACCATGCGCGACGACGGTGTTAAGCGCGTGCTCGCGCTCGCAACTTCCGCTTTCGGCTCTTATTCCGGATGCCGTCAATACCGCGAAGACATCGAGCGCGTCCGTGCGGCTGTAGAAGGCGCGCCTGAGATCGAGAAGCTCCCGCCGTTTTCGTCGCATCCGGGCTTTGTCGAAACAGTTCAGGCCCGTGTCGCCGACGCGCTGACGCAACTGCCTGGCGCCGATGTCGTCTACACCGCCCACAGCGTACCTCTTTCGATGGCGCAGTCGAGCCCTTACGTGCAACAGCTTCGCCGGGTGTGCACGACTGTAAATGAACGCCTCGGACTGGGAGATCCGACGCTCGTCTACCAAAGCCGCAGCGGGCCGGCTGCGCAGCCGTGGCTGGAACCGGACATCGTGGAATACATCCGCGGCACCGAGGCCAAAAAACTGATCGCGGAACCCGTCGGTTTCCTGTCGGACCATATGGAAGTGCTCTACGATCTCGATACCGAGGCTGCCGATCAGGCCGCTGTCCGGGGAATCGAATTCGTGCGCGCCGGAACCGCCGGGACCCATCCGCGGTTCGTCGCCGGTATTCGCGAAATGGTGCAGGCGGCTATGAGAGACGGAGTCGCCGCCTGCGCGCCGGACTGCTGCAAGCCAGCCGTGCGCCCGGGCCGGCCGGCATAGTTGTCCGTCGCACTTCTAACGTTTGCGCGGCATCACAAGCCCCAGATCCTGGCCGGTCAGGTTCTTGGTCGCGTAGATGATTTGCCCTGTGTGCTGGGCGAAATGTTCTCCGACCTGCATCAAGGCTTCCACTCCCGAGACGGTGCGCCCCTGAATCGTATAGATCCGCGTCAGCTGTTCGGTCGTCAACGCTGCGATAATCGCCACGGCCTGTTCCACCGTTTCCCGGATGCCGGCCGCAAGTTCCGAGCCTGTTTCGCCGCCGGCGGCCGCAAATTCCCGATCCCGCACACGAATATCGGGCTGTCCGCCGAGGCCGTGCAGAATCCACTGGCGCACATTACCCTTCAGATGAAGGACGAGGTTTCCCACTGCGTTCTCGTTCTCATGGCCCCGCGCCCAGATTTGTTCGTCCGACAGTTTTCCCAGGCAGATGGCAATCTGGTCCGCAAACCGTTTCAGTTTGTCGGCTGCGACACTCACGAAAATGGCTTCTACGCTCACAGTTCAAATTTACCAGTGGCGGGCGTGAGATCTCAAAAAGTTTGCTGAGCCATCATTTCAGCAGTGTGTCGGCGGATCTACGGCCCGATTTCCGATAGAAGACCTTTGATTCTGTGCAGGGCGCGTTCCGATTTCTCGGGTTGAATCTGAAAGCTCTTGCATAACTTGGCCGCACCGAACAGGCTGAACCACGAGGCTTCCCCGTCACCATGGTCGAGCGCGCTCGCCGCCTGGGCCAGTTTTTCTTCCGTGTAGCTGCACATTTTCTGGCCGTCCGCGTCTGTCTTCAGGCGGTGCTGGTCGAGCAGCAGCGATAGATTCCGGATCTCAGCCGTGAACTTGCGAACGGTTTCCGGTTTCATTCCCGGCGAATTCTGCGGCGCTGGCGCTGCGGCCCGCATGGGCAGGGTCGCGGGGGAGCTTCTCGGCGGTTCGGGAGTTGCTTTCTTACCCACAGATAAGCCAACCCCCGGCAATTCCGCGTAAGGTTTTCTGCGCATCATCATTGTTTCGACCTCAGCCTACCAACGCCATGTGAGTCTCATGATGGTGGTGGTGCTCCCTGGGTGTGTGTCTGGTACTCTTCGGCGCGATCACGACCTGCACGGTGGCAATATCGTCCCCGCAGATGAACTTCACCGTGATCCGATCCGGGTTCCCGGCGATCCGGGTGTCGAAGTCTCCGCCGAAAACGATTGTCGGAGTGCTGAGCCCCATCGGCCCCAGTTTCACTTCCAGCATGTTCTTGATGTTGCCAACGATCATATTGGCAACCTCCGCGATCGCGTCCAGAACGTCGTCGTCGACCGTCTGGTATTCGGCCATCAGCATCTGAGAAGCGATTCTGCAGCCGAACGCGGGTTCACATGAGAACTGACCGGAGCCAGACCGCTCGCCAGTCAGCCCCAGCAGTGCAATAATGCCCGAGTGGCTGCCGGGAACCATCGGGCCGATTGTCGTTTCACCCCCCGTGAGGTCCATGGACAGCATAGTCGAAAACACTTCGGGAGCCGCACATCGGATAGCATCCGCGATATCCGCATGCGTGCAAGGTTCGAATTCGTGCATCAGGGGTATTCCCTCTTCAGTTGAATTGAGGTGCCGATTGCTCTTCCGTCGCGACCCGGGAGAGGGAATCCGCCCACATTATGTATATCGGCGGACCGGCGCAAAACTTTAGTGGCACATCTCACACACCCGGTCGCGCACCGGTAATTACATCCGGCTCTCCGATACAATCTCCTTTTATGGCAAAACTAGGATTTCTCGGACTCGGCCTCATGGGCTACCCCATGGCCCGCAATCTTCTCAAAGCCGGACACGCAGTCTCCGTCTGGTCGAACACCGGCAGTAAAGCTGAGCAACTCGCCACCGAAGCGGGCGCGAAAGCCTGCCGGACCCCCGCCGACGCCGCAAAGGACACCGAAGCGGTTTTCCTCTGCGTCGGAAACACAAAAATGGCCGAAAAGGTCATCCTCGGCGATCAGGGCGTCATCAAAGGCGCGCCCCGGGGATCGGTTGTCGCCGATGCCAGTACCATCAGCCCCTCCGCCAGTGTCCGGATACACAACGAACTCGCCGCCGCCGGCATCGACTTCCTCGGCGCGCCCTGCACCGGTTCCACCCCGGGCGCCATCAACGGGACACTCACCTTCATGATTGGCGGCTCCGAGGCGGTTTTCGAAAAGACGAAGCCCTACTTCGAACTCATGGGCAAAAAGCTTTATTTCTGCGGGGGCCCCGGCATGGGACTCCACGCCAAGCTCACCCAGAACCTGGTCCTCTCGAATATCCTCCAGGCGTTCAACGAAGGCATCGTCCTCAGCACCAAGGCGGGCATCGAACCGAAGCTCATGCTCGACATCCTTTCGAACAGCGCCGCCAAATCCGGACTGATCGACTACAAAGCGCCCTTCATCTTCCGCCGCGACTTCACCACCAACTTCTCCGTAAAGTGGATGCACAAGGACATCGGACTCATGCTGGAATCGGCCGAAGAGCTTTCCGTGCCCCTCCCGCTAACCGCTTTGACGCGTCAGCTTTTTCAGGCGGCCATTGCGACGGGCCACGGAGATGAAGATATCTGCTCTACAATCAAGGTGTTAGAAGGAATCACAGGGGTTGAGGTGAAGGCGTAAGTGCCCGATCGCACTAAGTACCAAAAATAATATACACTTTTTAGTTGATTCCAAAAACGATTGCTTCTATTATTGGAAGTAAGCCGGGGAGGAAAATTAACTCCCACCAAAGCGAGACTAACCTCTAAACTGAAAGACCCCTGAAGCAACCTCCCCGGCGCCCGCAAGGGTCTGGTCTTGTCAGAGTCTCAAAAAAGCCGCAAAGTCAGCGTGTTAAGATGACTGTGTGGTCGCTTCACATCCCCATGCCTAACCGCAACTTAACGATTCTGGGTTCGACCGGATCGATCGGCACCAACACACTGGACGTGGTCCGGCAGAACGGTGATCGTTTCAGCGTGTTTGCGCTGGTCGCGGGACGCAATATCGCACTGCTCGCCGAACAGATTCAGGAGTTTCACCCCCAGGTTGCGGTCGTTCAGGAGGCTTCCGATATCGAGAAGCTTCGCAAGCTTCTTCCAAATTCAGGAAATCCGGATATTTTGAGCGGACCCTCGGCCTATCTCCAGGTTGCCATAGCGCCGGAAGCCGATACCGTGATGTCGTCCATAGTTGGCGTCGCCGGTCTTGAAGCCACCTACGAAGCGGTGCGCTGTGGCAAGCGCGTAGGTCTCGCCAATAAAGAGGTCCTCGTCTCCGGCGGAAAACTGGTGATGGAAGCTGTCCGCGAACACCATGCCGAACTGATCCCCGTGGACTCCGAACACAACGGCGCGCACCAGTGCCTGCGCGCGGGACTCCGATCGGAAGCTACTAAGCTCATTCTTACCGCCTCGGGTGGTCCGTTTCGGACGACTCCCCAAGAGGCACTGGAGTGGGTGACACCGGCCGATGCATTGAAGCATCCTACCTGGAAGATGGGGAATCGGATCACGATCGACTCGGCAACCCTTATGAACAAGGGTTTCGAGGTGATCGAAGCGCGCTGGCTGTTCGATTTCGGCCCAGAAGATATCGAAGTGGTAGTGCACCCCCAGTCGTCCGTCCATGCCATGGTGGAATACGCCGACGGCACCGTTATCGCGCAGGTTTCCGCCACGGACATGCGCATG
>Ga0302275_10005273_pt1 | contig 12486 bp, 12 predicted proteins | sample III_Bog_N2_2_FD_200229 | JGI IMG/M metagenome (GOLD analysis project Ga0302275, IMG submission 200229) | Peat permafrost microbial communities from Stordalen Mire near Abisko, Sweden - III_Bog_N2_2 | ecosystem: Environmental > Terrestrial > Soil > Wetlands > Peat | place: Sweden: Abisko...
GACCATTGAAATTCATTCGACTGATCGGCTTTTTACTCCCCTCGGAAGCATTTGTTAAGGCCCGGTTACGTTAATTTTCGTTTACAATTTCAATATATTATGCGTTATGCGCTGGTATGATTCAGCTATTTATTTTACCGGTTAAGCCCGGCCGCCGGACTTGCCCGCATCCCCGGAGAACGTTAGGGAAAAGCATGGTCGACAACCCGATTTCCTATCCACTAGGCGCCGGCCGCCTGATCATCGCCCAGGGTGACATCACCGCCTACCGGGGCGACGCCGTGGTCAACGCGGCCAATGCGGAGCTGGCCGGCGGCGGCGGCGTGGACGGGGCGATCCACCGCGCCGCCGGGCCACGGTTGCTCACCGCCTGCCAAGACATCGTGCGCGCGCGCGGCCCCCTGCCGCCGGGCCAGGCGGTCATCACTCCGGGCTTCGGGCTTTGCGCCACATTCGTCATCCACACCGTCGGCCCCATCTGGCGCGGAGGCGCGGCGAACGAACCGGACGTTCTGCGCGACGCCTATTTGAGCTGCCTGCGCCTGGCCGCCGCCAACCAGGCCGCCACCCTCGCCTTCCCGGCCGTCAGCTGCGGCGCCTACGGCTTCCCCGTAACGCTGGCCGCGCCCATCGCCTTGGCCGCCATCGCCGAGGGCCTCATGGACAACCTGGCCGAACAGGTCAGCCTGATCCTCTACGCCGCAAACACCCTTCAGGCCTTCGCCCGGGCGGCGACGGCCGCCTTCGGCGAGCCCGCCGGGGCGCAGGAGAAAAATAGAAATCGAGGAGGAAACCCCTCCTTTCCCCCCGGAAAACTTTTATAGAAGAACCATGCCTATGGACCGCAGCCGGTCAATTTTCGACGCGCACCCATGCTTTTTACCGTGGCGAAAACAATGCCGCCATACAGGTGTCACGTTTATCCGGCTATAAAACGGCTATCAACGGGAGGCATCGGGGGAAGGCGCAACAAGTCCAACCATTTGAACTACTAAGGTTATTTTTTCAACTATAACTGACAAAGAGGATTGATATGGATAGAAACCGTCTTGGATTCAAAAAGGAAGCCGAGCCTTTTTTCCGTATCGTGATGGAAGGATTAAAAGGCGAGGTCGACGGACAGCACTTTTGGGATGCGGTAGCCGAAGACGCGGTATTCGAATTTACATACAATTTCCCTGGATTTACAAATAAAATCGAAGGGAAAAGCAACTATATGAAATGGTTCGAAGGCTATGACAGAGTTTTGCACTCAGCCGACCATCTTAAAATCCACAAAGTGCAAGACGGCCAAACGATAATTTTAGAATATGAAGTACATGGAATCGCGCCGAAAACCGGAAAAGCTTACGACAATAGCTTCTGCTCAATTATCACCGTGAAAAACAGAAAAATCGTCCATTGGCGCGACTACATGGATTCATTGGCCGTTATGTTGTCGGGCGCATGACGACAAAATACGCGCCCGGTTCTCTCCGCCTCCCCCGCCAACTTGTCATCACCTCTTTGCTCGGGTAAGTCCGCCCTATCGCAACAATCGGAGAACACCATGGCCTACAAGGATCTGCAAGACTTCGTGCGCGCCCTGGAGCGCCAGGGCGAACTCAGGCGCGTGCCAACCGAGCTCGACCCCTACCTGGAAATCGCCGAGGTCACTGACCGGACGAGCAAAAAATACGGCCCGGCGTTGCTCTTCGAGAACGTCCGGGGCTCGCGCGTCCCGGTGCTGACCAACGCGTTCGGTTCCTTCAACCGCATGCACCTGGCCTTGCAGTGCGAAAGCCTGGACGCCCTGGCCGAGACCATCACCGAATTCATCGAAATGGAGCGCCCGGACGGGATCATCAAAAAGCTCAAGCTCATCCCCAAGCTGGCCAAGCTGGCGAATATTTTCCCCAAGGAAGTGGGGAGCGCCCCCTGTCAGCAGGTGGTGCAAACCGGCGACGACGTGGACCTGTCGATCATGCCGGTTCTGACCACCTGGCCGGGCGACGCGGGACCGTTTATCACCTTCCCCTGCGTGACCACCAAGAACCCCGAGACCGGCAAGCGCAACACCGGCATGTACCGCATGCAGGTTTTCGACAAGAACACCACCGGCATGCACTGGCACCGCCACAAGGGCGGAGCCTACCACTACCACGTGGCCGAAAAGCTGGGCCAGCGCCTGCCCGTGGCCGTGGCCATCGGCCCGGACCCGGCCGTGACCTATTCCGCCACCGCGCCCCTGCCCGACGACATCGACGAATTTCTGCTGGCCGGTTTCCTGCGCGGTTCTTCGGTCGAGCTGGTCAAATGCAAGACCGTGGACCTGGAAGTGCCGGCCAATTCCCAGTTCGTGCTCGAAGGCTACGTCGATCCCGGCGAGCGCCGCCGCGAGGGGCCGTTCGGCGACCACACCGGCTACTATTCCCTGGCCGACGACTACCCGGTCTTCCACGTCACCGCGCTCACCCGCCGCGAAAACCCCATCTACCCGGCCACGCTCGTCGGTCCCCCGCCCATGGAGGACTGCTACATGGGCAAGGCCACCGAACGCATCTTCCTGCCGATCATCAAGAAACAACTGCCCGAGATCGTGGACATGAACCTGCCGCTGGAAGGCGTGTTCCACAACCTGTGCTTCGTGGCCATCGACAAGCGCTATCCCGGCCAGGCCAAAAAAGTCATGCACGCCATCTGGGGCCTGGGCCAGATGATGTTCACCAAGATCATCGTGGTCGTGGATAAAAACGTGAACGTGCAGAACACCTCCGAGGTGCTCTGGCGGCTGGGCAACAACGTCGATCCCAAACGCGACATCGTCATCGCCGAAGGCCCGCTCGACGCCCTCGACCACGCCTCGCAATACCCCCACTTCGGCGGCAAAATCGGCATCGACGCCACCAAAAAAGGCCCGGACGACGGCCATTTCCGGCAGTGGCCCGACAGCCTGCGCATGGACCCGGGCGTCAAGGCCAGGATCGACGCGCTCTGGGGGGAGTTGGGGATAGAGTAGAAAGCGGGGGCGGCGGCCTTGGCTTGTTCTGAAGCGGGGGCCGGGGGCGGCAGCCCCCTGGAAAAAGAATAGTGGTTTTGGTTTTTCTCAACCTGCCAGGCTTGAAATCGGCGACGGTTCAGGAAAATATTTTTCGCATCGTCTCCACCATCGCCCGCAGCCGGTGCACGTATGTATGCCCAGCCAGCACGCGCGCCCGCCCCGCCTCGGCCACGGTCGTCCGTTCGGACTCATGACTTAAGTAATGCCGCACGAGGTCCCCGATCTCCTCCGGACTCCGGTACACGATCACTTCCTTGCCGACCTCGAATAATTCCGGCAACTGCTCGCGCTCGTCGGTCAACACGAACGCCCCGCAGGCCGGGACGTCGAACACCCGCTGGTTGACCGCGCCCTTCATCTGCATGCTGGTGCAATTGAAATTGATGTCGCTCGCCGGATAAAAACGCGGCAGGTCGCGGTAATAGTCGATCGGGCCATGCCAACGCCAGGTCTTGCCGCTACCCGTCAGGCTTTTTTTCCAGCCCGCGTCGCCGACGATCAGCGGCGAAAACGGCAAAAGCTTCGAGACCAGCCCGCGCCGGGACAGGCGCGTGGCCTCCCAGGTGATGAGCAGCTCCAGGGCGAGCCGGGTTTCTTCGTCGGGCAGGCCCTGGTATGCGGCGTGGGCCTCGGGATGGCGGACGCGCATGAGTTCGCGCGCCTCGCGCTCGGGGCTGGCGGCAAAATCCCGGGCCAACTCCCCCACCCGGCCGAGCAGCTTCGGATATCCGGCCAGCCGCGCGGCGTTATCGGCCGCCGGCCGCTGCATCGATTCCCCGACAAAGGACACCCGCGAGCGCCAGGGATGATCCGCGCCCAGGACCCGCGCGGGCGGGGCGAACCGGGTCTCGTCCGTGGCCAGAGGGAGATAGTTCGCGTGCTCGAAGCCGAAATCCTTGAGCGCCGGAACCGCGCCCTTGTCCCAGGTGAAGATCGCGGCGAAGGGGCTGGTGAGCCCGGCGTAGTCGTGCAGGATCAGGCGCGGGCTGTCCACGAACCAGGAGGCCAGCGGCAGGCGCAGGCGCTCAAGCAAAGCGGTGAACGCGCCCTCGCGGTCCAGGCCCAGATGGTTGACGGTCAGCACGAAGTCCGGCTTGAAATCGCATCCCGTTGCCAGAAAGCGCTCGACAAAGGCGGTCGTGCCCGTGCCGCTTGGGATATCGACCGTTGCCAGGGGCCAGCGCAGCCGGCCCATCGCGGCCTTGATCTCGCGGTACAGGAAATAGCCGCTGTGCAGCAGCAGGATGCGGGGGGTCTCGGAGGCGAATTTTTTGTAGCCGAAGGCCGTCTCGAATACCGGGCTTTGCAGGCCGCCAAGCCGCTGGCGCGCGGTCGGAGCTTCGTCCGCGGCGGGTAATTCTGGCTCGGGGGCGTCTGGCATGGCCGGGGACGCGCCTATTCGAAGGCGAAGGTCTCGACGATGGCCGCCAGAGCCGGCTTTTGTTTCGGAAAGTCGGCCTTGCGCGCGCTGTAGGAGAGTTCGAAGACGTCGTCGCCGCGCATGGTCAGAAGCTGCACGACGCTCCAGGGGGTTTCGACCCCGTCTTCCTTGTTTTGATATTGCGAGACGATGTAAAAGGCGCTGTTGCCGCCGACCGACCCCTCGCCGTATTCCACGGCCTTGATATCCGGATAGACGGCCTTGAGCGGATGGTTTTCGGTCAGTCCGTCCAAGCCGCCGCCTTCTTCGACCCCGCTTAAGAACTGAAAGACGAATTCGGCCGGATCGACATAGTTGGAATCGGCCAAGGCGTAGACGCGCACGCTCACGGTCTGTCTGCCCGCGCCCGGAACGCCGTTGTCCACGGCCAGGACCGTGGAGGGAATATCGCTTTGGACCGGCCGCCAGCCGGCCGGATAGGCCAGGCGGAAAAGATATTTGGGATCGGAGTAGGACACGGTCTTGCCCTCGGCCGGCTGGGCCTGGGCGCTCCCGGCCGCCAGCACCAAGGCGCAGGCGGCGGCGGCAAGAATGCGCCGGGTGAGAGCGGGAGCTATTTTCAATGCCGGCAAAACGCTTGGCACATCTCCCCCTTACCGGCCCGAAGGCGTCTTGGTCTTGGCCTTGCCCTTGGCCTTGGTGGTCTTGGCGGCCTTGGCGGCCGAGGTCTCGGAGCTCTTGGCCGGCTTGGACAGGGTTTTGACCTTGGCGCGCAGCTCGACCAGGCTGACTCCGCAGTTATCCAATTGACGCTTGGTGTCGGCGTTTTGTTTCTGGAGCTTGTCCACCGTCGCGGCGAGTTCCTGGTCCTTGGCGGCTAGATCCGCCTCGGCCTTGCTCTTGAGCTCGTCGAGTTGGGCGATGACCTTGTTTTTGTCCTCGATTTCCTTCTTGAGCTTGTCGGTGCCGCAGCCGGCGGCGCACAGCGCCAAAACCAGAGCGCCAAGGGCGCAAACCCGGCCGATGCGGCCCTTCAGAACGACTTGGCGCATGGGCTCCTCCGAAGGTTGCAATGTGTTGCCCGAATCCGGCGGTCCGGCTGGAAACGGGCGGCCAAGAAATATTACTTGGACTTGTGCGTCATCTTTCCCTGTTCGTATGTCTCATCGCGCGACAGGCCGCCGTCCGGGGCGTATTCCCGCAAGGCTCCCTGCAGCTTCTCGTGCCTGTAGCCGATCTCGAGCCTGGGCTTACCGTCTTCGTAATACATTTTGCTCTGCTCCGATACCTTTTCACCATGCTCCGAGACGACCACCGTCTCCTCTTCGAGGTTGCCGTTCTCGTACCACAGCTTCCTGGTCAGTCCCTTTGCCGCGATCACGGTTTCGGCGGCCTTTGTGCCGTCCTTATACCACTGCGTCACGGCGGTGATCTTCCCGGCGGTGAAGCGGCGTTCGGCCCGAACCTTACCGGTCTCGTCGGAGTCCCGGACCACGCCGGTGAAAGGGGCCGATTCGCCGGAAACAAAATACAGGCCGTCTTTTTCGCTCAACTGCCCGTACTGCGCCGTGCGTTCGGCGGCCGAGGCGGCCGGAGCGCCCGGTGCGATCAGAACGATCAGGACGAGCAGGGCCAGGCAGCAAGACAAGAAAACCGCGAACCCAAAGCGCGCCCAAGCGAGCCCGCGCCCCGGGCGGGGCAAATACATTGCGTATCTCTCCGGCATGGCTTCTCCGGCGCGCAGCCCAAAAGTTTCAGCGGACCGTGACCGCGAGGCCGCGCGCCGCCTTTTGCATACATCGAACACAGGGGGGATTCAAGGCGAACAATGGCCGCTTCCCGGCGTCTTGCATTCTTGGCTGCTTGAGGCTACCAATACCACTCCGGGCCGCCCCGGGATAAATGAACATACAAGCAGAACCGTTATGACCCGACTGTCGGAAAAAATCGCGGATTTCGCTTCCCGCCATTACGAGATGCTCTCCTTGATCGGCATCTGGATCTTGGCCGCGACGCCCGGGCTGATCGTCTCCATCCAAAAAGGCGACGACTGGTACGCCTCGCTCATCGTCATGGTCATCCAAACCATGGCCTCCTTCGGATCGATCACCATGTTCGGCGTGATCACCCAGCTCATCTGCTACCATTACATCGAATCCGTGGAAGTCCACGAGAGCATGATGGACGGCCTGTTTTTCGGCTTCCACGCCGGGATGGTGATCTGGATATTGTACTCCTTTTACCACATCGCCTTCGGCAAGAGTATTCCGCAAAACGTCAACGTCCTGGTCGCCTTCTTCGGCGTGACCTCGCTTTTGAGCTGCATGATCGGCATCCTGGCCGGCTTTGTGATCGGCAGGTACAAGCAGCGCAAAAACGTCATCAGATTTTAAGGAATCGAAAGGAGCCTTCTGGGCCCCGTGGGCGGGCGAGGGACGGCCGCGAGCTCACGGCCAAAGAAACTCAGCGTTCTTCGAGCATGCCAAGCCAGGCCGTGCTCCACCATTCCCCAAAACTTCTCTGCTGGCCGACTCCCGGCCCGAACCCGATTTCCGGATCGTAGACATACAGCTTGGGCCCTTCCAGGGGCGTGAGCCACACCGCCTGTTTGGGCGCGCACAACACGCGGCCGCAGCGCATCCGCTTGGCCTCGGCGGCGACTTTTTGGGCGTCGAACGTGGTCGGCCGGTGGTCGTCGGGAAAGGTCAGCCGGAACCGGGGCTTGTGCCCGAGAAACTTCTCCGCCGCCCGGCTGGCGATATGCTGCTCGGCGTCGCCGCACACCAGAATGTACGGTTCTTCCTCGAAATCCGCGACCGGCCCCACGCCCGGCTCGCGGACCTGCCAGATCTTGAAACTGAAACTGAAGATGGGCTTTTCCAGGGGGAGCAAGCGTTCCTCGATGAGCTTGCGGCTGGCCTCGAAATCCTCGGCGTCCATGTGCAAAACCAGCGCGTCGGCGCGCGCGAGCGCGTCGGCGCCCTCGCGCCACGGCCCGGACGGCATCACCCGGTTCCAGGCGGCGTCCAGGTCCGCCCGGCCGAGCAGCACCACATCGGTGCCTCGCCTGGCCTCCAGGTGGGAGAATCCGTCATGCAGGACAAAAAGCCCGGGTTGCCAGATTTTCGCGGCGGTCCGGCCGGCCCGGGACAAACTCTTGTCCACCAGGATCTTGGCCTCGGGACGATACTTGGCCAACAAGAACGCCTCGGCCCCGGATTCGCGGAAATCCGAGCCCGGCTCGATCAAAAACGGCGCTTGGGAAGGCGCCGCGCCGATCGGCGGGGTCAAAACCACCGGGAAAAGCTTCTTGGCCAGGGCCCAACCCAAAATCCAGGCGGACAAAAGCACCCGGCCGTTCTCGTGGCGGCTGATGCCGCCGATGGAGACGCAGGGCGCGGACGGTTCCCAGGAATCGAGTGTGCCCTTTTGGTAGCGCTTGGCGCGCAGGCGCATGCCAAAGGCAAAGAGGCCGCCCAAGGGGGAAAACGGTTTTTTCGGGGCAACGTTGGCCGGGGTGCGATTTTTTTTGACTTTCAACGGCCTGTCCGGAACGGGACGCGGGGGCGTTTCGCGGTCAACGCCCCCACGGCCCCCATGGTTTGATATCGGTCACGCCTGGCGGCGTCGCCTTGCCCGGGCAAGCCCCGGGCCGAATCAGTCGCGCCGGCTTCCAAACAGGCGCAACAACATCAGGAAAAGGTTGATGAAATCGAGATACAGCGTGAGCGCGCCCAAAATGGTGCCGCGCCGGATGGCCAGGGCGTCGTCCGCGGGCGCGCTTTCGCCCATCACCTTGAGCTTTTGGGTGTCATAGGCGGTCAACCCGACGAACACAAGCACGCCGATGCAGGAAATGACGAAATTCACGAACATGTTGACCACCGAGGCCAGCAAAATGCCGATCAGGCCCATGAACAGGAAGCTGCCCCAGGAAGTCAGGTCCTTGCCGGTGACGAGGCCGTACACGCTCATGGCCCCGAACATGCCGGCGCAAATCACGAAGGCGCTCACCACCGAGGCGCCGGTATAGGCCAAAAGCACCGCCGACAGCGTCACCCCGTTGAGCGCGCTGTAGAGCAAAAAGAGCAGGCTGGCCGTGCCCCCGGACAATTTGCCGATACCCATGCTGACGATCAGGACCAGAGCCAGCTCGCCGATGATCAGGCCCATAAAGACGCCGGGCGTGCCGAAAACGAATTGCATCGCCGCCGGGCTCGACACGGTCATGAAGGCCGCCAGGGACGTCAGCCCCAGCCCCAGCGACATCCAGGCGTAGACGCCGCGCATGAAGGCGGAAAGAACGATCGCGCGCGTGCGTTGCGCGCTGATGGGATACTCGGTCATACAAATCCTCCCGTGAAACGGATTACGATCTTACTTCAGGACCTACTCATAATATCGCCGGGCCGCCCTGGCAAGGGCCGAAGCAAACCCCGCCGGGGGATGATCCCGCCCACGGCCGGGACGATAGGACGCATTGGGGCAGGTTGAAGCTGGCGCTGGAGATGATCCCGGCCACGACCGGGACGATAGTCCCCCCGGTTTCTCCCCTGCCCCGCCCGCGAGGCAAAAAAAAGCCGGGGCCCTTGCGGGCCCCGGCCGGGGAGGATGACGCTGTCGCCGTGGTGTGGACTAGAACGTGTACTTGAAGCCGAAGGCCAGCTTCCAGGCGTCGCCGTAGTTGTCCACGTTGCGGGTGCCCCAGGTGCTGCCCTTGAGTCCGGACACGGTAGCCCAGCCGAGTTCGAGGATAGCGGAGAGGTTTTCGTAGATCATGTACTTGGTGTCGAGGTTCAGGCCGATCAGCCATTCGTCGACGGTCAGGTCCTTGCCCATGGTCATGTAGACGCCGCCGAGGCCCAGTTCGTTGACCGTGCGCACGTAGCTGGCGCTGTTGGTACCGTTGGCAACGGCCGCGGTCAGGGTGTGGCTCAGGTCTTTCATGAAGGTGATGTCCTTCAGGCTAAGAGCAAGGCCCCACGAACCCAGCGGGTTGGCCAGCAGGGTCGAACGGGTGAAGGCGGAAGCGCCGGTCTGGTACAGGAAGGAAGCGCCCGGGGACCAGTACTCACGGACGATAGGCATACGCTGCGAACCCTGGGAGAAGTCGTGCTCACCAGTGCTCCACCAGCCCATGAGCTGGGGCTTCATGAAGTCGAAGCCGACATATTCCAGGCCGGCGTCGATGAACCAACCACTGCGCTGGGACATCTTGCGATCGTCCTGGGCGCCGGCGCCGTAGATCACGTCGCCGTAGATGTTGACCGGATCAAGAGTGGTGATGTTAAGCGGCAGACCAGCCCACCAGTAGGTGTTGCTGCGATTCTGCCACATGCTGTTCTGGCCGGTGAGGGCGAACTGGGTCACGGAAGCCGGGGTCAGCAGGTTCGGGGCCAAGCCGCCGTCATACGGACCGTAGTTGCCGCCGCCGGCGGAGGTGCCGGCGATGGAGCCGGAAAAGCCCTCGGTGTAGTTGGCCATGCGGCCGGCGATCGCCATGGTGCCCCAGGGAATGGCCTGGAAACCGTCAATGGTGATCGGGAACGCCAAGAAGAAGGCGTCCAGGGAGTCGGGGATGTAGGTGGTGGCATTGCCGCCAGCGCCGCCGCCGCCGGGATAGAAGTCGGCGCCGCCGGAAAGCAGGCGGGTGTAGCCGGCCTTGATGGCGAAGGTGTCTTTCACGACCGGGATGTCAATCACCAGGGCCGCGGCCGCGGTGTTGCCGCCCTGGGTATCCAGGACGAGGCCGCCGTTGAAGATCTTGGAGTGCGGCAGGGCCAAGGGCATCCAACCGGCGCTCACCTGAATTTCAGTGTTGGGGATCAGGAACTGCAAATAGGCAGCGTTGACGTCGATGGCAACCGGGGGGTTGTCCACGGCCAGCGTGCCGCCCCAAGAAGCGTTGTTCACGCGGATGCCAAAGCGGAACTTCAGGGCCTCGGAGGCGATGAAGTCCGTCTGCAGGCGGAAGCGTTCCCAAATGGTGAAGGTTTCTTCGGTCGCGGTGGCCGGAGCCCAGGCGGTGGCAGCCTGCGCCTGGCCGGTGTAGTAGTTCATGCCCCGGGCGTTCCAGGGGGTGAAGTTGAAGTTGGTGCGAAAGTTCGCATGGATACGGGCGTCACCGGTCATTTTGACTTCGGTGTCGGCGTTCGCGGCAACGGCCAGGCCGAGCACGAAGACGAACGCCAAGGCAATCAAGGCAAAGCGTTTCATTGACTTCCCTCCAGTTGCTGTTCGAAAACGGTTTCGCGCCATCCATCCCCCGTGGAGGCCGATTACAGCCCCCAAGTGGCATTTTTTTTATTTTCAAAAATATTCGTCGTCAAGACCCAAACCGACAGTTTTTGAAAAAAAGTTTAAATTTTTTTACCGGAAATACGGCACCCCCGAATCCCCAGGCGCAAGAAGTTGCAACGGAAGGGAAAACGCGACACGGAAAGACCGCCATCGCTCGGGACGGACGGCCTCCCCCGGCTTCGAAAAGGCTTTCCATCGCGGCCGCTTCGGGGTAGGCGGTCAGGTTGAAAAAACATCTCGCAAGCGAGCGCGGTATGATGCACATCGCCGGCGGCGAAGGGCCGCAGTCCCCCGCGGTTCCGAGCGAGGCGGGCGAAAAGCGGCGGGCGGCCCTGACCTCGGTCGGCGCGGCCTTGGCCCTGACCTCGCTGAAGATCGTGGTGGGGCTGGCCACCAACAGCCTGGGCATTCTGTCCGAGGCGGCCCACAGCGGCCTCGACCTGGTCGCCGCGGCCGTGACCTATTTCGCCGTGCGCATCTCCGACATCCCACCCGACAAACGCCATCCATACGGCCACGGCAAGGTGGAAAACCTGGCCGCCCTGGCCGAAACGAGCCTGCTGCTCGGAACCTGCGTCTGGATCCTGTACGAAGCCGCCAACCGGCTTTTCTTCCATCCCGAAGAGGTCGAAATCTCGGTCTGGAGCTTTCTGGTCATCGCCGTCTCCATCGCGGTGGATATCGGCCGCTCACGGATGCTCTCCCGCATGGCAAAAAAACACCACAGCCAGGCGCTCGAAGCGGACGCCCTGCATTTTTCCACGGACGTCTGGTCCTCGGCCGTGGTCGGCCTCGGACTCATCGCCGTGTGGGCCGCCGACCTGGCGGCCCCGGGATCGCCCTGGCGCGGCTATCTCATCAAGGCCGACTCGGCGGCGGCGGTGATCGTGGGGGCGCTCGTGATCTCGGTGAGCATTCAGCTCGGCCGCAGGGCGGTGGACGCCCTGCTCGACGGCGGCCAGGCGGATCAAAGCGAAGCCATCGAACGGGCCGTGAGCCTGGTTCCGGGAGTGTCCAAGGTGGCGCACCTGCGCCTGCGGCAAAGCGGACAGTCCTCTTTCGTGGACATGACCCTGACCGTGCGCCAGGGACTCAGCCTGGAAGAAGCGCACGCCATCTCGAACGCGGCCGAACAGGCGGTGCTCGACCTGCTCGCGGACGCGGACATCGTCGTGCATATCGAACCCATGGCCGACGATCAGGTCGGCCTGGTGGATAAAGTCAGGACCCTGGCCGCGAGGCTGGGCCTGTCGGTCCACGCCGTCCTGGCCCATCAACTGCGGGGCGAAATCCATCTCGAGGCCCATCTTGAAGTCCCCGAACGGCTGACCCTCCAACAGGCCCACGAAGCGGCCACCGCTTTCGAGCAGGCCGTGCGGCGCGAAATCGCCTCCGTCACCTCGGTGGCCACGCATATCGAACCGGTGGGCGAGGGCGAGGCCAAACGCCAAAGCCTGCGGGCCAGCTCCAAAGCGATCCGGGATCTGGTCATGGCCCTGCCCCAAACGGTCCCGGAAATCCACGACTGCCACAATATCATCATGTACGAAAGCGCCCGGGGGCAGTCGGTCAGCTTCCACTGCCGCATGTCCGGGCACACGCCGATCGCCGCGGCCCACGAGATGACCGCCAGCCTGGAACGGCTGCTGCGCTCCCGCGCGCCGTCACTGTGGCGGGTCATCATCCATATCGAACCCGGCCGCGCCGAAGTGTAGGAAGAAGAGAAGCAGGGGGCTCCGCCCCCCGCACCCCCGCCGGGGGGGAT
>Ga0302275_10005276_pt1 | contig 12483 bp, 8 predicted proteins | sample III_Bog_N2_2_FD_200229 | JGI IMG/M metagenome (GOLD analysis project Ga0302275, IMG submission 200229) | Peat permafrost microbial communities from Stordalen Mire near Abisko, Sweden - III_Bog_N2_2 | ecosystem: Environmental > Terrestrial > Soil > Wetlands > Peat | place: Sweden: Abisko...
TCATGGGAAACCGGGCGTCGCGCAACCCGGCGCCGGCTCACCGGCCTTCGAGTTCAACGTGTCGCACTCGGGCGGGATTGCAATTTTCGCATTTTCGTCAGATTGCGCGGTCGGTATCGATATCGAGCAGATTCGTCCGCTCGAAGACATGAGGAAGGTGGCGACCCACTTCTTCAGCCGGGAAGAGTCGGAAGATCTCTTCTCGCTGCCTCCGGACGAACGCGAGCGGGCGTTCTTCCTTTGTTGGACACGCAAGGAGGCTTACGTGAAGGCTGTCGGGGAGGGATTGTCTATCCCGCTGGACAGTTTTCAGGTGACGCTCCGGCCGGGCGAGCCGGCACGCTTCCTCCATTTGAACCACGATGTTTCCCTGGCGCAGGCCTGGACGCTCCACAACCTGGAGGTGGCAAGCGGCTACGCGGCGGCTCTCGCCTATCGCGATGCTCCGCGCCTAGTGCGCCTTCAACCGCTGATAGAGATGGAAGAGCTGCTGAACCTGGTTGGTTGAGCTTGAGTGGTGGAACTGGAAGGGTCTGCCCGGGCTCAGGGCTGCTTGCTGCCGAGCACTGCGTCGATGCGCGCGATGTACTTCTTCGCACGCTCGGATTCGGCCATGTCGGGGTTCAGGCGGATCGTCTCATCGAAATGCTTGCGGGCCGGCAGAAGCGATTCCACCCTGCCCGAAATCTGCGACTGGCCGGTATAGCACAGCGCGAGCGCGAAATGGGAGTAAGGATCGGAAGGGTCGTAGGTCAGCGATTTCTGGCAGTCTCCAATTGCGTTGTCAAAGTTCCCCGCGAGCCGCTCGCTGTCGCAGAGACCAAAATAGGCCAGGCTGCGCAGGTCCTTCCAGACATCCCGCTGAGCCGCGCGTTTCTTCCTGCCCAAGCCGAGCGTATAACCCAGGACATAGTAGTTCATCTTCCCGGCCAACTTGCTGTCGAAGTCGCTGAGGCGGAGGTAGCTCAAATAAGCGTCGGTCGCTTCCGGCAGTTTGCCGCTCAGCCGCAAGCTCTCGGCCAGCCAGAAGTATGCCTCCGCATTCTTGGGCGTCAATTGAATCGCCTTCCGGGCGGCATCGATCGAGTCGGGATAGAGATCCTTCATGCGCATCGCCTGCGCCAGCAGGTACCAGGCCAGGGCGTGCTTCGGATCGCGCTGTACCACCATATTCAATTGGCGAATGGACTCATCCAGCGCGCCCTTGTCGAGCAGCATTCCGCCCAGAGTGGCACGCGCTTCCACATAGTCGGGATCGATTTCAACGGCGCGCCGCAGGGCCTTCTCCGCGGCCTCCTCATCGAACAGATCCCGCTGCACCCGGCCCAGATACAGCGCGGCCTGACTGTATTGGGGATCCGCGGCCAATGCGGCGGTGAAATGCACGACGGCGCTGGTGTAATTCTCCTTCGTGCCCTTGTTATATAACTCAAGTCCCTTGTCGAACTCCTCGACCGCCGCGCGCGGGCGCCTCCTGATCATCGTGATTTTGAGACTGACAGTGATCTCCTGACCGGGGTAAACGGTCTCTTCGCGCGGCCCGTCAGGCTCGTAACCCAGATGCACGCCCTGCACGGTGTGCGCGCCGGGCCGCAGACCAGGCAGACGGAGAGGCGTCCCCTTGTTGACGACTCCGGCGGATTTGCCGTCGACGAAAACCTCGACGCCATCCATGTTGGTTTCAAACACCAGCGTGCCGTCGAGTGGGGGCGGAGGCGTACCCGGCTTGGCGCCTGAAGGAATGTAGGCAAGCAGCATGTTGGGATCGAAACTGCCGCGCTCGGAGGTGGGATTCTGGTTCGCGTTCGTGGCCTCGCGCACGTTCCGATGGACGTATTCCGCCAATTCATCCGCGGTCACGATGCCATCGCCCGACTGATCGGCGGCTCCTTCCAATCCTTTGACGACGTAATAGGTGAAGATGCCGTGCCCGCCGCCCCAATCGGCGCTCTCATAGGATCGCTCGCGGTCGCGGCTCGCGGTGAGCGAAAACAAGGAGCGGTCCAGGTGCTGGAGTGAGCCGCTGACGGCCGCGCGATCGCCCTCTGGCGTGCCGCCTGGCGTGATTGCTCCGCTGTGACAGGCGTCGGTGAGGAGCACCTTCCACTTGGCCTTGATCTTGCTGCCGATGACCGAGCCGAGAGCGTCCATCGGGTAACCGCTGCCGGCGATATTGCCCGGGTCGATGTCGTAAGGAGCGAGGTACGCCTTGCCTCCATAAACGAATCCGTGCCCGGCGAAGTAAATCAGTACGCGGTCGTCCGGTGTCGCGGCCGACGGGAGCCACTGTTCGAGTTCCCGGCGCAGCTCGGCCAGCGTAGCCCGCGGGCCGATCAGGCGGTGAACGTTTTCTGCGCGGAAGTTGCCGCCTTCCGGGCTGATCAATATGGAGTAAATGGACTCGGCGTCGCGCTCGGCAAACAGCAACTGGTCCTTCGCCGCCAGATTCTTGTAGCCGGAGATGCCGATGACCAGCGCGTAGGAACGGGGGATAACCACGCTCCCGGCAGCGGCAGGCTTCGCGGGCTCGGCGCCGGCCTCATACTTCAGGTCGCGCTGCTGCTGCTTATTCTCAGGCGCGGTTTGCGCGGCCAGCAAGGTGGTCGCGACGAGAATGAGGGGGATCGTCTTCACGAGCTTTTTACCGGTGCGCCAGACGGAACTCATAGATCACAGGACCGCTGAGAGGCCCGGGCGAGGCCGCCACGGAGAGGTCCTTCTCGCGGATGAACAGCAGTTCGCGCGAGCCTGCGTTCGGAATTGCTTTCAGGTTCCCAGGCAGCGTCTCCTCGCGGGGAACTCCGCGCATCCCGGCACTGCTGTCGATGCATTCGCCGCGCGCCTTGAAAAGAGTGCCGTCACAGCGTGGCGCCAGGCGGGGCGGCACCGCCCCGGGCTTAGGCGGCGGGGGCAGCGGCACGTATTTCGGCGCAGCGCCGAGCGGCAACGGGGTCACCATCCAGTAGAGTATGTCGAGGCCAGGCGGGCCTGCGATCCGGAACCAACCCTGCGTCGCGGGAACGATGTATTCTTTGCCGGCCTCAACCCGGTTCTCTTCGCCGGTGTCCTCGCGCGGGAAAAGCGCCTCGTACTTGCCCGAGGTGCTCTGATTCATCACGTAAAGATACCCGGCGAAGTTGGTTCGAAAACGAAATCTGACGCGGTCGTTCTGCGCAAAGACCAACCCCGGATCGACCGGGTGCCAGCCGGCTCCTTCGCGGCGGTCCAGCAGAATTTCAATTCGCTGAGGGCCGGAAACCTGAGCCGTCTCTTGAGTTTGGGGTTGAGTCTGGATCTGCGCACAGGCGGGCGTGGCGACGCAGGAGGACAAAACGGCAAATACTGTGATCACCTGACTGGCGGAGAACAGTCCAACTTTCGCTACTGGCTTCGCTTGGGGCGAAATTGGCATGGTGAGATTTCCGCTATTCGTGCTTCAAGCTGAGATCCACTACCAGCCGCGCATCGGGCGCGGTGTTCCAATTGACCACGTAGGCGGCCTTTTCCTTCTTGTCGCCGGGCGTGCTCTCGTCCACCTTTTCGAAAACCAGATCCCGGGCGTACACCTGGCTGCGCAAGCGATTCATCAGCCCGTCGTCGATCGGGCGGTTTTGGGCCAGAAGCATCGGCTTGGAGACCTTATCCGAGGCCGGCTGAGCGGACGAGGCGCCTGTGCTCAATGCATAGATAAGTTGCTCGAGACTCTCCTCCGGCCGGCGCGTAACCACCAGACACAGCTTCTCTTCGCCCTTCTGCTCATCAAACGCAAAACGGCCCGGAGGAGGCGGGAATAGATACGTGTGTCCACCCTCCACCAGATTGGACCCGCCCCCGATCTCGTTCGTCGGGAATAGCACCTTCCAAGTGCCGCTCGAACCTCGCATCACGATGTAGAGGTATGCCGTGTCGTTGGTCTGAACACTGAAACGGATGCGGTCGCCGGCATGAAAGACACTATCCGCATTCACCTCTTCGTATTCTTCGCCATCTCCCCTGCGTAGGAAGCCATAGCGGAGCCCCAGAGGCTTCGCCTTGCCATAGGACGCCTGGACGAGCGGCAGGCCGGCCTGTTGCGGTGCGCTTTCCGATTTGGCGTCTGGCGCTACCGAAACCTTCGCAACGGCTTGGGCCTCGCTGGAAGACGGCTTCACCGCCGCCTTCTTCGGGTGTTTGGGCGCACTGGGCTTGGCTGGCGCCTCCTGGCTGACGGGAGCGTAAAACAACTCCCGCGCCGTCAGACTCGCCGGTGCTTGCGCCCACGCCGCGGGCACGGCGGCACTGGCGCTCAAAACAGCCATTGCACACGCCCTACCGATCAGCATGAATCCCCTCCCCAGTTCGCTAAGCACCCATGATCGCCTTCCTGCGGTCCCTTTTGGATTCCATGGGTCCGAATCGCTCGATAATACGATATCATTATGCTGCCAATTCGAGGAGGACGAATGCACAACTGTTTGAGTTTGTCAACTGTTGGCCGTGCTCTGTCTGTGTTTCTTGCGTGCCTGATCGCTGCGCCCATACCGGCGCAAACACCAGCCGCACCGACCCAGATCAATATCGTGATTCTTGAAGGAGAAGGCGCGATCAACAACGTGCGCCAAAGGGTCGCGCGAGAGGCGATGGTACAGGTGGAGGACGAGAATCACAAACCCGTCGCGGCCGCCGCGGTCACCTTCTTTCTGCCGGGCGACGGGGCCAGCGGAGTCTTCTCGAACGGCAGCCGCAGCATCACGGTCCTGACCGACGCGCAGGGCAAGGCGGCCGTCAACGGAATCCGCCTGAACAAGGTACTGGGTAAGATGCAGATTCGCGTTCAGGCCAGTTACAAAGGGCTGACCAGCAACACGCTGATTACCCAGTCGGCCGTGTACGGCGCGGCGGCCGTAGCCGCAACAGGAGGACTGATCTCCGGCAAGCTCTTGGCGATCATCCTGGTTGCTGCCGCCGGTGCGGTCGCGGGCGGGATCGTCATCGCCAACGGTGGAGGCAACTCGTCGACGACGACGTCGGCGACAACCGTCGTTCCCGGAACGCCTACCGTGGGAGCTCCGCACAAGTAGCGGACGGAAAGGGAGGAACCTGATATGCGGAAAATCATGCAAACGGCACTGTTGACCGGAGCGCTCCTATTGCCGCGCGTGTGCGCGGCGCAAGGGCAATCCGGGTCCATGCTATATGGCCCCTCTCTGGGGCTCATGTTCGACTCGGCGTCAGCGGTTATCCGCCCTATCCTGGGAATTCCGGGAGCGGCCACGCTGGGAGCGCCGCTAAACGCCGGATTCGCAATTGGGCAAGCCCTTGTGGCGCCTGGAGGAGACTTCGCGCTCGCCGTGGCCAAGGACGACTTCCGTCTGGCCATCGTTCGTGGCTCCGGCGGGGTTGTACAGAATCTCGCGCCGGCCATGGGTGAGGCGCCGGATCTCATCTCTTTCAGCCCGGGCGGAGGCTCCGCGGCGCTTTACTACCGCGCGTCCGGGCGGCTGCTGGTGCTGGCCGGATTGCGAAACTTGGCTCAGCAAACCGTCGTAGTAGATACTTCCTCGCTCCCGGCCGCAGCCAGCCTGGTAGCCGTGAGCGAGGACGCGGCATCACTGCTGCTGGCAGTGCGTCTGGGGGCATCCACCGGTCTGTACTTGCTCCCGAATCGGCCCCAGGCGGCACGGTCCACGAGTCCGAAGGAGATTGCGGCGGCAACGCCGGGAAACGACCTTTCAGCCATCGCCTCGCCAGCTCACGCAGTTGCGCAAAGAGTGGGTGGCTTTCAATCGGTCTCCGCGTTGAGATTCGCCGGAACCGGCTCCGATGCTCTCGTAGCCGACGGTGCCGCCAACGCGGTTTACCTCGTTCAAAACGCATCCGGCGCGGCGTACGTCGCAGCTCTGGGAGCGGCGCAGGATGGCCTTTCCCAGCCTGTTGCGATCGAGGCCATGGACGCGCGGCGCGTCCTGGTCGCCAACGCTGGGGCGAACAAGCTGACGATTCTCTACCGCGATGGAACGCCGGCCCTGTCGATTTCGTGCGGCTGCTCGCCGGTGGTTCTCTACCAGTTGTCCGGCAGTTCGGTCTACCGGCTCACCGAACCGTCTCATGAGCCGATGTGGCTGCTCGACGCGGGAGGCAGTGAAATGCGAATTCTGGCCGTTCCGCCCGCCAGCGCGTCAACCTCGGAAGGAGGGCGACAATGAGACGGCGCATATGCTTCCACTGCATCGCAATCCTGATGCTCGCCGCGGGACTCGTGTCCGGACAACCACAATATTTGGTGATCAACACGACCTCGCTGCCGAACGGAACTCTGGGCGTGACGTATGCGTCGCAGACACTGACGGCGACGAGCCAATATGACCAGACCTACTACCCAATTAGCTGGTCAATTGTCTCTGGCAATCTGTCAGCCGGGTTGTCCCTCTCGTCGGCTGGAGTTATCTCCGGCGTCCCAAGTGCCACGGGTCTGGCCAGCTTTACGGTCGAAGCGGACCAATCAGGAGAGGGCTGGGCTTACTCGGCACAGCAACCGCTCAGCATCTTCGTCCCCGGGTCGCCGCTCGCCATCACAACGCCCGCGTTGTCCCCGGGCAAAGTCGGGGTGAGCTATTCACAAACGCTCGCCGCTACCGGGTCAGGTCAAGGCGATACCCTTGTGTGGACGGTCTCCTCCGGAAGTCTTCCGCCGGGCTTGTCCCTGTCCCAGGACGGACTTCTCTCGGGGACACCAGCTACCTTCGGCTCGTTCTCCTTCGCTATTCAGCTCACCGATACGTCGTCGTACGGTATGGTGAACACGGCGGCCGCGTCGTATACGGTGATCATCACATCCTCCGTGCCGATCACCATCACGAACAATCCCACCCTCGCGGTGGGCACGGTTGGAGTTGCCTACACGCAGCAGATGACCGCAACGGGAGGGGCGCCCCCCTATACGTGGAACGTCGCCGGTGGAGTTCTGCCCGGCGGGGTCACGCTGAACGCGACGAAGGGCCAGCTTTCCGGCACCCCGGCGAGCGCGGGCACGTTCAGCTTCCAGTTGTCCGCCAGCGATCAGCTCGGTGGTACAGGCACAGGCGCGTTCACGATTGTCGTCACCTCGTCTGTCTCCATTTCTACGGCTGCCTTGCTTCCGGCGGGTTCGCCAGGCGTGCCTTACTCCCTGGCGTTTTCGGCTACTGGCGGAGCCACTCCCTACACATGGTGGGTCTTATCTCAGCAAGGGCCTCTGCCGCCCGGACTGAACCTGGATCCCCAGACCGGGCGCCTGTCCGGCACACCGACGACTAGCGGCAGTTATCAGTTCACCGTGGAAGTGATCGACGTGAATGGACTTACCGCAACGAAACTCTTCACCCTCAACACCACCGGCACGATCACGATCGGGACCCAGTCGCCGCTGGCGAGCGGAGCCGTTGGAACCGCCTATCAAGCACTCCTGCAGGCATCGGGCGGCACAGCTCCCTATACCTGGTCTGTACTGGCTCAGGCGGGTCCGCTGCCGCCCGGATTGGCCCTGGATCCTTCGAGCGGGCGCCTGACGGGCACGCCGACTGCCAGCGGCAGTTATCAATTCCTCGCCGGCGTGGCCGACGCGACCGGCAGCATCGGGTCTAAACTCTTTACCGTCAATATCGCCGTCCTGCTGGTGATCGCGACCCCATCTCCCCTCCCGGGTGGCCCGATTGGCAGCCCCTATCAATTGCAACTGACGGCGACAGGCGGTACGCCGCCCTTCACATGGTCGATCGCCAGCGGCGCGTTGCCCGCGGGACTCGCGCTCGATCCATCGACCGGACTGATCTCCGGCACCCCAACGGCGGGTGGAAGCTTCACCGTGACCGTCGGAGCGAAAGATGCCGTGCAGAGCGCGACTAAAGCCTACCAACTGACCATCGCCTTACCCGCTTTGCCGGCAATGACGATCACGGGCTTGCCGGCTGCGGCGCCGCCCGCGACTCAACCGGCGATGAGCATCAGCCTCAGTGCCGCATACTCGCTGGACCTCACGGGAGTAGTTACGCTCACCTTCGCTCCGGCCTCGGGTTCCGACGATCCCGCGGTGCAGTTCACCAGCGGCGGGAGAAGCGTCGACTTCCAGATTCCGGCGGGAACGACTCAGGCCGTCTTCGGCAGCTCGCCGCTCGGGGTCCAGACCGGGACGGTTGCCGGGACCATCACCATCACGCTCCAGATCCTGGCGGCCGGCGCCGATATCACGCCTACGCCCGCGCCCACCGAGGTGATCCAGATCGCCGCGGCGCCGCCCGTCATCACCAGCGCCGGGTTGACGTCCGGCGCAGGCGGCTTCACTCTCACCGTGATCGGATATGCGACCACCAGGGAGGTCACCGGGGCAACCGTGCATCTTACGCCAGCCTCGGGCACGACGCTCGCCACGAGCGACTTCACCATCCCGCTTACGACGGTGTTCACGGCCTGGTATCAGGATCCGGCGTCCGCACAATACGGGAGCCAGTTCAGCCTGAGCATTCCCTTTACGGTGCAGAATGCCGCGAACGCGATCAGCTCGTTGACGGTCACGTTGACGAACTCCCAAGGCTCCTCGGCAGCGGCGAACGCCACGTTCTGACGCGTCATCAAGAGCGCGGAAGGGCACCCTTACGGCGCCCTTCCGCGTGCTTCCGGAGAAACCACTTTGTCCACGAGCTACGACCAGATTGCCTACCCGTGTTCGCCGCAGGCGCAGACGCATCCGGACCTGCTGGCTACCTTGGCCACCCTGCATGGTCTCAAGCCGGCTCCGACGGATCGTTGCCAGGTGCTGGAGGTGGGCTGCAACGACGGGTCGAACCTGATCCCGATGGCGGCCAATGAACCAGGCAGCCACGCTTACATCAGCTACAACGCACTCCCAGGCTGCCACATCCGGCGCTATGTGTGGGACGTTCTGCGGTTCCACACACGGACCATTGAAGACCCCCGTCAGAAGATTGCGGCTGCCCGCGAAATCGCCGCGAAGATGTGCGCGTGGTTTGAGGACGAGCATCAGCAGCCGGTCATCAAGAAGGAGTTTGAGCTGCTCGCGACGGTACACGACTCGGTGCTGCTCCACGACGATCTGGCAGAGTGGAACACGCCGTTTTACTTCTCGGAGTTCGTCGAAGCCACGGAACGCCATGCGCTGCAGTATCTTTGCGACGCGCGGTATTCGCGGGATGCGATCCACGGCCTCGGTCTCGATGATGTGGACTGGCTCTCCGCGCGGCAATATGCCGACTTCGTGACCGTCCGGAAATTTCGTTCGAGTTTGCTCTGCCACGCCGGATCCGCCATAGACCACACTATCCGTACCGAGCGCGTCCTGGGCGTTTTCGCGGCTTCAACCGTGGAACCGCAACCCGAGCAGAGCGATGGAACGCAGGCCTTCAAGCTGGGCGGCGAAAAGTCGCTCTCGACCAATCACCCCGTGGCGAAACGGCTTCTCAACGAACTCTCCGCTATGTGGCCCGGGTGGCGTCCCGTCTCAGAACTGCCGCTCGATCCGCTCACGCAGGACGCCGCGGCGGCGCTCATTCTTCGCCTCTATGAAGCGCGGGCGCTCGAACTTCGCATTCGGCCGCCGCGGCTGGTTGCCACCGTCACGGAGCGCCCCACCGCGAGCCCGCTGGCCCGGCTTCAGATAGCGACCGGTCAGACGGCTGTGACCAATCAACGGCATGTGAAAGTCATGCTGACCGATGAGCTATCCAGGCAATTCCTGCTGCTGCTCGATGGCAGCCGCGACCGCGCAGCCCTGTTGCGCGATCTTACCGGGCATTTTGATTCTGCACAGTCGTTGCCTGCGTGGCACGCCAATGAACAAACCAGCCGGCTGGAACGGGCGCTGATGATCGACAAGGGGTTGGATGGCAATCTGAAGCAGATGGCCCGTCTCTGCCTGCTGGTGGCCTGACGAGTGGGCTGCGTTTGTGGGGCGGCTCTCCAGAGCCGCGTGGGGCCTCCAGGCCCCGCCCGCAACCAGCCCTGAGGGCGAACGCGGAGCGTCGTCCCGCAAACCTGTTGCACGCCCCGGCTGAACCGGCCCGCTGAAACGATCGGACCGTTTATGCATCAAAATCGATAGAATAGAAGTCACATTAGGCGTTCTTGGCTTAGAGAGACGGGACCGCAAAGTTCCAGCGATGCAATGATCGTTCGAATCATCTATCGTCCGTCGTATCCGCAAATGGCGGGTACGAGAGGGACCGTCGACGGCGGAGGCTCCTCCTTCGAACCGGAACTGGCCCTCCGCGGATCGAAACCCATTGCGAAGCCACTGCCTCATTCGCGTAGAGTGGCGCTCCGTTCGCTGGCCTTACTCCTCGTCCGAATGGGCTTGGGCGCGCTGGCTATGGCTGCCTGGCGAATTGCCGCCGACCTCGGCCTCCCTATCCCCTTTGTCATCACGGGCGGCGTGTTTTCCCACTGGCAGGTCTGGTTCAGCGCCGCGGTCCTTCTGGTAGGGAGTGCCGGTCTGGTGGCCCGCCGGCTGCAGTTCGGGAGAGCGCAGGACGACGCGAACTCCGGCCGGGAACAAGCCGCCTGATCGTTCAACTGCCAAAAACTTGGCCCTTCTCAACCCGTTCCCGTTCGATCCCATGCCCCGCCCCGGGATGTGCTCTGCCTTGCTCCTCGACATGCTGTGAGGCGACCCGGCAGCCCGGTGCGTGGGACCTTCCGTTTGGCCGACTGTACACTGGTCGTATGCGGTTCACCGCTCCGTTTCTGTTGACGCTCCTGGCCGCTTTGGCACGTGCGCAGAGCCCGTGCCAAAACGTTGCCGAGTGGACACCTTGTGAAGTCACCATCGAATTGAGCGCCGACGCGCTAAAGGCGCATCCCAACCCGGTCGCCAGCGTCGATCTGTGGGGCGAATTCCGGTCGCCTGCGCCCAAGTACCGGACCCGCCGCCTGCCCGCCTATTGGGACGGCGGAAATCGCATGGTCATTCGCTTCACGCCCGACGACGCCGGAGCGTGGACCTGGCGCATCACGGGAAACGTGCCCGAAGCCGACGGGAAAGAGGGCCAATTCACCGTCGCTGCAAACACTCTGAATGGCTTCATTCGACCCGCCAACCTGCACTTCTGGATCCACCCGGAAACGTTCAAACCCCACCTGTGGATGGGCGACGATCACCCGGACCTGTTCACTATGGGCGGCGCGGAATTCGACCGCCTGGTGGCGGCGCGAGTGGCACAACAATTCACCCATCTGCGCGCGCTGGTGATGACGCCCGGCGCACAGCCGTTCACCGCGCCCGACAAACCGAATCTGCAATTCTTCGCGGCGATGGACGCACGTATGAGCGCCATTTATAAGGCCGGCCTGGCCACCGACCTCGTGCTCGCCCCGGACGCCGGCACGCTGGCGCGCGTCTTTCCCTCCTGGGCCGAGCGCGAGCGCTTCCTGCGTTATGTGGTCGCACGTTACGACGCCTTCAACGTGAGCTGGGAGATCGCCGGCTCCTTCGAAGGCTCGGCCGCGGGCCGCAACATCGTCAAGGAACTCGGACTGGCGCTGGGCCGCTTCGACCCTTACAAGCATCCGTGGACTTCCGGAGCGCAGGTCACTTCGTCCGCGCTGCTCGGCGACAAGTGGGTCTCCCACATCATCGAGAACTCGCCCGACCCGGCGCTCGGTTCCATCGAGCATCAGAAATACGCTCTGCCGCTGGTCAACGTCGGCTTCGCCGCGCCGGGCTCAACTGGCGCCGCATTCCGCAAGGCCCTGTGGGATTCGACCATGAATGGACAATGGCCCGTCGCTCGAATCACGGACGTCGATTCCGCCGAGACGAAGGCCATGCAGACCTGGGCCGAGACGCTCTTGAACACGCGCTATTGGGAACTCGAACCCTGGTTTGAGATCGATGGCGGACGCGCCGTCGCTCTGCCAGATGTCGAGTACCTCGTCTACATCGAGAAGCCCGGCCCGTTCAGCCTGATGGTCGAAAGGCACAACTACGACGTGTACTGGATCAATCCGGCCACCGGCGAGCGGACGAAGGACAAGAAAGACTGGAAGGGCGAGGAGTTCACCGACCAACCGCCGGATCCATCTCACGATTGGATCCTGCACCTTTCTCGCGATGGTCACAAGGCCGGCATGTTGAAGAGCTACAAGTTTGACTCGCGCGGCGATGACGAAACGCCGCCCAACCAGTTGCAGGAGGTCGAGACCAGTATCGCCAAAATACCCTTCACTCTGGTCAGCCCCAAGCCGGATGAAACGACGCTCACTGCCGGGGAAAGCGTTCCCTTCCAGATCAAGCTGAAACGCGAGACCAAGGGTACGCGGCGCATGCTTTACCTGGCGACCGGCGAGGTCGTCCTCGACGGGTCGGGCGCGCGCATCATTGGTACCGGCAGTTCCGGCGAGTGGCATATTCCAACCGAGATGCTGGTGAACGATAGCGGCGTGCTCAATGTGCGCATCGAGGCTCTGAACGCCGCGGGCAAGCTCTACGCCCTTGACGTCGTGTTCCCCATAAAG
>Ga0302275_10005278_pt1 | contig 12481 bp, 4 predicted proteins | sample III_Bog_N2_2_FD_200229 | JGI IMG/M metagenome (GOLD analysis project Ga0302275, IMG submission 200229) | Peat permafrost microbial communities from Stordalen Mire near Abisko, Sweden - III_Bog_N2_2 | ecosystem: Environmental > Terrestrial > Soil > Wetlands > Peat | place: Sweden: Abisko...
TTCCGCTCGGTTTCAGGAGTCAACTCTACGATCTTCCGAGCGATATCTTCCTCGTCCAACTCTCTGCCTCCACCAGAGTCCGGAGCCGCCTCGCCACCCGCCACGTACTCCCGGTAGGTGATGATGACCTTGAGAGCGTAGCGCACGTCCCAGCCGAGAAACTTCTTAATCTCCATTGGAGACATCTCGCCCATGGCATGCCAGTAGGTGATGCAGTAGTGGCCGCGGGCCCAGTCCTGCGACAGCCACCGCTCCCACCACGGCTTAATCATCTCCCGAATGTCTTCCGGCGGCCGCACGCTGGCGTTACGGTCAAATGATCTGGTAAAGTAAGCGCCTTCGAGTGAATCCCACGAGCCGTCGAAGTCGCGCGCGACCAGAGCCTCATCTTGGCTAACCAGGGCTTTACCGTAGTCCGAACGGGTTGCGCAGTATTCGCGCCGCTTCGAGATGGGCCAGGAATAGTAATCCTCGACTGTCAGACCATCGGCCTGGAGCGCCGGCCGGACCCACTCGCAGTTGTCGTAGGGGAAGAAGTGGACGAAAGCAAAAGACTTGGGATCTTCGCGCTCATTGAACTCATCGTCGTGGAACTTCTTGCGTAGGAAGCCGATGCCCACGCCGCCCATGTTGAAAGCAAGGATGAGCTTGCATGTGCCTTCGGGAACGTCGGGCCAACGGACGGCTTGCTTGATTTCGCGGAGTTCCTCTTCCGTGAATTGCTCGGCCTGGTCAACGGCAATATCGAAATAGTTGGCGGACCGGAACCGGCGGATCACATCATCGAGAGTTTCGGCGTAGTTGAACTCAATCTGAGATGGTGCGCCATTCGCAAAGGGTAGAGTGATCTTGCGGTCGCCTTTGTGGTAGCAATCTCGCAACTGGGGCCACGCGCGCAGCATGGCGTCCTCGTGGTACTTGCGCACCTGGTCTGAGTTGCGCATGACGATAGTGCCGAGAGTGCCTGGGTTGGCTAGCCGCCGGGCCAACATGACGGACTGAACGCAGCGGGACTTTGCGCCGCCGCGGCCGCCACCTCCCCCGATCCACGTCGCATCATTGCCTTCGGCTAGGTCGAGAACATCGCCCTGTTTGGGCTGGAAAACTAGAAGTGGATTATAGAGAGGGGTCGGGGTCTGCGCCATCGCTCTCCTTCTTGCCGCTCAACCGGATCAACTGAAACGCCATCGGCGCACCATTCGCCCCGGTGTTCTCTACCTTCTCCTTGAGCATGCCGAACCGCTTGTAGGCTGTGCCGAGTAGCGTAGCCTTCACCGCCGCCGGCGTCTCCTTGCTGTCCAGCAGCGCAACCGTGTGGGAGTCGAGCAAGTCCTCGGTGAGCCCGCGAGCTCGTGCTCTGATTTCCGCCTTGGCTTGCTCGATCTGCTCGAGCTTCGCATCGATGATTTCGCGCACGGACGGCTTGCGCCAGTAGCCACGGAGTATCTCGGCGTCAAGTCCAACCATCTCCGCCACCTTGGTCACCGTCTTCGTATGGTCGCGGGCCGGGAGGTCAAGCCAGCACTCGATGGCGAGCTGAACCTTGGAGGGCAGGTGGATGACGTTCTTTACTTCCATGTTCGCTACAACCGTAGGGGTTCGCATGCCAGCAGCCGCCTCGGCCGCCTCGCCCCTGACTCTCTCCTCGGTCGCAGCGTCGTCCAGCCGCTTCTGCTCTTTGGCTGCCTGTCTCTCTGCCCGCGTCGTGCGGGGCTTTCCTGTGCTGGTGAATCCGCGCGGTGCTGCCTCTCCCGGTTTACGTCCATTCGGCATTTCGGTCCTCCAGTCTTTCTATGCTACGGGCTTTCCTTTGAACTTCGGTTTAGGGTTTAGAGCGTCCTGGTAGGCCTTCTTGAGCTTCGCCCGTTCCTCGGGGTCGTTGGTGAAGCTGTCGATTTCCCCTTGCTTGCGCTCAATCTCGGGGCGAATCTCCTTCTTCTCTTCCGGCGTCGCCGCGATGTAGACGTTGATGGCCTGATCGACGTGTAGGGGATTCACCGCAGCCAGCAATGGCGACCGGCGCGCATAGAACCGAGCTTTGGTAAGGTCGTCCTCGGACAGTACACCAGCCGTCTTGTAGGCTTGCTCGACGCTCTTGTCTGTCTTCCCTGCGCGGATCAGGTCTTCGACAACGTGCATGGCTCGGGACCGCTCAGTTTGCTCTTTCGTCCTGGTCCCCGCCGGCCGGTTCGTCTGGCTGTACTCCCGCGCTTTGTTGAGTGCGTCGGAGTTCTGGATGAAGGCCGGAGCTTGATTGAAGCCGAAGAAACTCTCGGCAACTAGAGCCGGATTATGGATAGCGGTTTGGATCATGGACCATGCATTGTCCTGTGCGCCTCTTTCTTCGAGGAGATGGGCTGCGCCTGTGGCCGAGAAGGGCAACTCCTGCTTTGCTGCCCACCCTGCGAACTCTTCGGCCTGCTTGGGCGCTGAGTCGTCCGTGTGCCGAATCTCGGTGCGGTAAAAGTCTTGGTTGTTGATCGCTTGCCCGATGACATTCCAGAGCGGCGCAATCTTGTTGATGGCCGTCTGTTCCGGGTGCTTGACGAAACTCACGATCTGGTCCGCGTATCCAGCGATGGAGTGCATGATGCCGTGTGAGTCCTCAATGTAGAGGTAGTCCAGTGGTTTTTTGGGAAGGTGCCCAGTGCACATAAATGTGCCCGACGCCCCAAGTATCGCCGTGCACAGGAACGAACTGAGAGCGAATGACATCTTGGGAGTGATCCTCGCCTCTTTCCCATGGCCGGTAGCGACAAGCCCAGCAGCCTTCGCGGTATCCACGATGGCGCCACCATAGATTCTCACGTCGCCATTGGTGTATCCAACAGCTCTGAACGTCAACTGCAGCGCGTCTTTCAGCCCGCGAGGCCAGAAGCGATTCTCGTAAACGATCTGTCCAAACCTGTCGTCCACGGCGTCCCATGCCTCCTGCATGCGCTCGCGGAGCTTTTCGGGCGTCCAGTTCTTTTTCTGCGCCTCTTCTAAAAGGTTGTGAGCCATCAGGTAGAAGGCTCCAATCTTCATCTTCGGCACCCAGAATCCAAGGACGGGCCATACGCCCGCCTGGAGTAAAGCGCTTGGCAGGGACTTCGCCTTGTCCCAATTGGTGCCGCTGTTCCACGCATTGATTGCCTTCCGAATCGGACTCAGCTCCAGAGTCGATGGGGCGAGCCTTCCTCCAGATCGCGCAATCCAATCGGCCTCCTTCTCCATCTCCGGATAGGTGCCGGGCTTCATGTACTCGCGGGTGGCCTTCCATCCGTTCTTGATGGTCCGGACCAGAGACGGCAGGAGAGCGATTCCGGCCAGAGCATTGCCGGCGGCCTTGACGGGCTTGCCTTGGAAGAGTTGCTCGACACCCAGAGCAACATCAGAAGCCGCCGCGTTGACGGTCGTAACCGTCGCGTGGAAGGCGGAGATGCCCAACTGGAGGGCGTTGAGGTTGTTGTTAGCCCAGCGCAGCGCGTCGAAGATGGCAGACCGGCCCGCGAGTCCCTTGGAGACGAAGTTGTTGAATACCTTGGCTGCATCAGCCGGTGCCCAGTAGTGGCCGGTGATGACCAGAGCTTTGCCGCTGGCATCCTCTAAGTCTTCGATGGCAATGCTGGGGATGGGACGCTTGCCGCCCATGTAAGTCTTGTCGTAAGTCGCGTCCTCAACCTTCTGGTCGTCGATTGTCGTGGCCCGGCGCCATACTGTGCCGATCTTGTCGTCGAGCTTCGTCCATCCTTCAGGGGCATCCGCCCCAGCCCTTACAAACTTCGCCGTGCCTGAATCCTTCATCACCTTCAACACCTGGTGCGCCATGATGAATTGGTCCATCTCGTAAATCTTCATCAGCGCGCCGCTGACAGGGTTCCATGTTGCCGGGGTGAGCCCGATGTCGATGCCATCGCGCGTGGTGGGTATCTTCCGCTGCTTCCTGAAAGATGCCTTGCCTTCGAGTGGGCGCTTGCCGACGCCCATGAACTTCTTAATCTTCTTGCGGGCCAGGCTTGGGCGCTCCCACCAGTGGGCGAAGTAGTTATCGATCCAGTCATTGATTGGACCAAAACCCATGGCGTCGATGTAGTCCTTGCGCTCCTGATACGCCTTCTCAAGTATCCCGGCCAACTGCTGATCCTTCACACTGAGGTCGGCCACTGTCTTGCCGCCAACATGCTCCACAGCATCGGCAAAGGCTAGAAAGTCAGCCCTGGGGCGCTTGTCCCATGCGTTCGACTCCTGCTCCAGCGCAGCCAGCGCGCGGGCCATACGGCGGTCCATCTGGCCACGCTCCTCGCGCATGATAGCTTGCTGAGTCTTTCCGGGTGTGGGACCATCGCCAGCCCATTGGTAGATGCCGCCAGCCATGCCGGGGAATAGCTGGCTGACTGTGGCAGGATTGAGGAAGCCGAATGCGGAGAGGGTGCCGGAGTCGGGGAGGTTGGGTTTTACTTTTGGGCTGTCGCCAGTTCCCGGCCTTGGGCTGCTATTTCCTTCGGGGCTGGGTGATAGAAGTCCACTCCTGGTTTCTTGGGGTCCATTGGGTTTGCTCGAATCGATCCGTCCGCTAGACCGTCCTGCATCGTCTTCGCTAGATCGTCCCATGCCTGCTGTTCCTGCTTGCTTCGCATTTGAAACCGCCTCTTCTCCAAGCTTTTCAGTGTTTTCTAAGTCCTCAAGTTGCGCCTGCCTTAGTTGTTCCTCTGCGTTGGCTAGATTCTCCTTCGCCGCGTCGAGAGTCTCTTGCAGGAACTGTCGGTCCTCGGAGCGAGCTCGCCGCAAGTCCTGTTCGGTCTCTTCAATCTGACCTTTGAAGTGAGCCACAAGCCTTTGAGCGGTTTCGATCTCCTCCTGCTTAGGTGCGCGTGGGATGCTGCGCTTACTCGTACCAGGCGCGGTCTCGGTCGGCTTGGCGAACGCCTTTGGCGCAGACTTCAGCAGTTTGTCTATTGCTGCCGGAGAGTTCTTGACAAGGAACTTTCCGTCGCCGGGAACTTCGATGCGAATGAAGTCGTCCGGGAATGCCTCGGGGCGATGCTTCGCGCTTCCCGTCCCATTGTAAGTATCGTTCTTCTTGAGGAAATCCCAGTTCTCTTGCGTGTCCCGGTTCGATGCGGGATGGGCAGCCAGCCACGCCTGCTTCACCGGCTCCAGCGCCTTGATGAAATACTGTGACTGGTATTTCCATTTGTCCGCGTGAGGGCTGGGGAGAGAGTTATCATCAGGCTTTGTGAGCGGGATGCCCGATACCCTGACAGCGTGCTCCGCGTCGGCAATGCGACCGCGCAGGACAGATGCCTGAGAGCCAAGTTGCTGGCGACGGTTGCCGGGGACATCGCGCCCATTCAACTGAGATTCGATCTTGCTCAGTTCTTTCTTCCATCCCTCCAGTTCAGATGGCGGAGCGGTGTCGGGAGCGACGGCATCGCCCTCGGCCTTTGGAGCTTCTTTGGTTTTCGGAAGCAGATCGGGGTAATCCTTCAGAACCTCATCAGGGACCTTCAATCCCATCCGCAAGGCTGTCTTGACTGAATCCTCGTGGTAACTCTCATAGTCGCTGTTCGGTGCGTAGCGAGTGCCTGAGTCCTGCGATTGCCCAAGGGCCGCACGGTGGGCACGCTGGAAGGCTACCCACTCCTTCTGCGTTACCTCGTAGGGCGCTCCACCGTCCTTTTCAAACTTGTCGAGCGGCGTCTCGATCTTAGCCGGTCTCGTCTCACTTACGGCTGCTTTCGTTCCGCCGCCGGCCAGCACTGAGGCGGCATAGTCGTGCTCCGTTTTGGAGATGATGTACTCGTTGCCGTCTTTATCGGTGATCCGGTGAGACGGAACCTTGATACCGGCCTTCTGCTGGGCCAGCATCTCCCGATACTTGATCGTCTTCGGGTGCATCTCGTTTCCGGTGGGAACCCCGGCCTTGCGCATCGCGCCAATCTCGCGGTCTAACTTCCGCTCTGCGGCGTCGTCCTGCACCTGCTTAATCGCCGTGGCACCTCCGCCAGCCATGCGCTCATTGATGATCTCGCGGCGCGTGAGAACCTGCCCGGACTCGCGGCGAACCTGGGTGTCGAGGAACTTGTCCGCCTTGGCTTGGACTGCGCGCTTGAACGCCTCGCCCGGTCCCGCCTTCGGCTTCACTCCCATCGGGCTCGTCCCGGCCATCGGCGCTACCTGGGGCGTCGGAGGCTTGTAGAAAGAGGGCTTAGGTTTGCCCTTGAGTTGAACCTCCGTCTTCGAGCCATCCTTATTCGAGATAGACACAGAACTGACGGTGAACTTCTTCCCTTCCATCCCACCCATGCCGACGTACTTCTTGGCTGCATCTGGCTTCACATAGCCCAGGGTCGCATGAGGCTTGTAGTCAGGAAACGTGCGATCGATGAACTTGCCGTGCTGGTCCAACTCCTTCTCCAGCCGCCGCAGGTCCGCTGACTCAATCGCCACCACGATAGGCGCGGCTCCGTCCGAGTGCTCACTTGGCGGGAAGGATGTCACCTTGCCGAGCGTGGCCTCAAAGGGTGCTTGCTTCTCAAGGAACGCGCGCAGGCCGGTCGTATCGTCGCTGTCGATACCGTAGCGGATGGTGATGTGCGAGTCCTCTTCGAGTCCGCTACCGTCCGTGGTGTTGGTGGACGGCATGAGGTCGTCAGGGTCGATCTTCGCGCGCGCTGCGGCCAGGGCTTTACCGGCTTCGGAGTCCGCTGGGATGTCTGCCTGAGTTGAACCGTATTTGTACTTTGTCTCAGGTTTGGCCGGTTTCGTCTCAGGTTTTACTTCTTCTTTGCCTTCCCCACCGCCCTGCCCGTCCAGTGGCTTGGCTTCGGCGGAGGTCCCACTCTTTCCGGCAGTTTCGCGCCCTGCGGCGTCTCGCTCTCGAACTTCTGGGCTACCGCCGGGTTGGTTGCCCATAGCTTCCGTCTTTGCGCTTGTGACTTCATTGGCACTGGTTTTCTCCCCACTACTACTTGTTTTTGCATCGGCATTTGGGCTGCCGCCGACCCCAGATTGATTGGCATGCCTCAATTCCTCCTGTTGGTCGAGTAGGTAACTTTGAACCTTCTCGCTACGCTTCTCAATGTTACTTCCGGCAAATTGTCGGACGAGGCGAGACCACGCGGAGTCCTCGTTGGCTGCCGCCAACAGACCCGCTGAAATCTCCATGTCGTCGAATTTCTGTGATACAAGGGCGTCATATTGTCTTTGAATAATCTCGACAACCTGAAGCTTCCCACGATCTTCTATTGCGGCAGCAGCTCTGTTGTGTCCGTCTATGATGTGGAGTTTTCCGTCATCTCCTCTAATCGCGGTGATTGGGTCATATTCTCCATCGGGAAAGCTCTCGCGCAAACCGTCAAGAGAGTGTTGCTCGGCTTCTCTGAAAACCAAGGAGTTTGGATCAACTCCGCTTATTAGCTTGAACGCATACGGTTTAGAGCGCCCGTCGCTATTGGCTCCGGCATTGGAGCCTGCTTCTTCTTGCGGAACATGCCCGCTACCTTTTGCTTCATCATTGGCCCCTGATTGGCCGCTGCTCCGAGATTCATTTGCATCTGGATGTGCTCCTTTTCCATAAAACAGGGTGTCGTCGAAATCAACGTAGAGTGACTTGCCGGGAGCCACATACGGAATATCCATCCGCTCGTTCTCGTCCGGCACAACATTCACATCGTTATCGAGGATGGCTCCAAAGTCCAGCCCCTTGATGTTCGTGACTGGCAGGCTTCCGAGCCCCGCACCGGCAAGCGCCTCATGCACCGCCGGATTGTCGGCCTCCGCAGAAAAGATGACAACCTTCTGACCTTTGGCGACGAGTTCCTTGATCTGCTCAACACGCTTGGGGATGGGAGCGCCGACCGGGCGGGGAGTGCCGGGCGCGGGCTGACCTTGCTGCACTGCTTCCGGCTGGGCTGATTCGGACGGTTTTGAGGCGGGCTGCGCCACGCCTCCCGCAACTGGCTGATTCTCCGATGGTGACGACTGGCCTACTTCCGGCTTCTCCGGCCTAACCTTGTCCATCGGCACAACCGGGAAGGATTGTCCGTTGTCCTTTTTGACACCAACCATCCTCCGCTTTGCGTCTACATGCGTGATTGTCGCCAAGGAGCCATCGCCCATTCGGACTCGATCACCGCGCTTAATGCCAAGCTGGTTTCGCTCATTGAACCTCCGCATCGCCTGATCGTGGACGTTCTTTATTCTCGTCACCATCTCTTGATGCTTGGCTTCGTTCCCGTTCAATCGCGCGTTCTCGGCATTCTCATACAGCGGATGCGTGTTGTCGTTGACCTCCGCCATCTCCTTCGGCACAACCTGCAACTCGGCAGAGTTCCCATCCGGCGTCCGCACCTGGAAAGTGTGTGACCGGAAACCGTAAGGATCAGACCCCTTTTCAAAGTTGTCCTGCTCGCGGATGACCGGCATCGTGCTCTTGATCTTCTGAACAACCTGGTCGCGGGCCTGTGGACTGTCGACAACGATCCGGCCCCCGAGGTAATCAGGAATCGTTTCCGCCGGCTGTCCTTCCTTCTGGAGTTTCTCTCCGAGGTCGGCAGCTTCTTTCTTCTCCCTCACACCCTCAACTTTTGCGCCCGGTACACCTTGGACCGTCGCGTTGGCTTGTTGCTCCAGCCACGGAGCCTGGGTTGCCGCGGCTTTCTGGAGTGTGGCCGGGTTATCCGTCGATTGGAGGATGGGGCGGCCTGTGGTGGCCTCTGGCTTGCCGACGGGTTGCGGCTGGTTTGTCGCCTGTGCGGCGGCTGGCTGGAGGGGCTTCGGGGCTTCCTGTGGGGCAACTGGGCGCGGCGGTACGGCTGCGATGGCTTTGGCGGCCAGGTCTTTCACATCCGGCTTGGGAGCGGTTGCATTGCCTGATGGCGAGGTCTGCGCGGGCTGGAGGGGCTTGCCGGTCAGCGCAGCAGTTGCGGCGGCGAGGTTAGCGTTGCCGGGTGTCGCTGGCGGCGGCGCTGCCCCTCCGCGCGCCTGAGTGTTCTTGACTGCCTCGTCGAGCAGGGATGCAACTGCGGCGTGGGCATCGGCTGCGCGGTCGGCTCCGGCTTTATCTCCACCCTCCACCGCTCGGCGCCCGGTCTCGTCGATCGCGTCGAGCAGAGCCGATGTTTCCGCCGGCGTCTGTCCTTCGGTGTAGGGACGAATCGCGCCGATAAGTTGGTCTCGGGCATTGTTGAGGTAGTTAAGAAGGTTGTGACCCTCGTGCGGGACCTGGGCGGCTGGACGTTGCTGTGTGTTCTCGATTGCCTGATCGAGAATCGACGGCTCTGTCGTCTGGGGTTGCGTTTGGGGTTTGGCTGCAACTTCGGGAACTGGCTTAGGTCCGGCATGGATCTCGGTGCCTGGCACGTGCTCCGGTTCGGCAAGAGAGTCGAAGATGTCGCCAGCGGTCGGCGTAGGCGGGCGCGGTGCGGGTGTCGGCGCGTTAGGGGCGGCTTCCGGACTCGACGCTGATACTTCTGGCACTGGCGGTGGACCCTGTGGACCGGCTGCTGGCGCTGCCGGTGGGACGGATGGCGGGGGAGCCGGTTCGCCGCGGAGTTCGGCTGCGCGTCCATTGCGCAGAGCTTCCCATCCGCCGGCGTAAAGCGGTGCCGCCTGTGCTGCTGTCGTCGCTACTGTTCCAAGAACGGCAGGGAATCTCTTTTGCGCCTCGATCGCGCGCGGATCGTTGGCGAGGACTGTTCCGGAGGGTTGCGCACCCTGCTGCTCTGCACCGTGCTCGATGCCCGCTCCCACGAATGGGATAGCTTGAATGGCGTGAGCGGCGGCGGTGTAAGAATCTCCCGCTCGCGCCGTGTCTACAGCCTTTCCGGCTTCACCTGTGCTGCGAAGAAACTCCTTGCCCAAACCTTCAATCTGCGAGACGCCGGGAATGGCTTCGAACGCCGTCCTGATCGGATGGGCCTGCATCTCCTGAAGTTGCGGCTGGGCTTCCTTGTTGCTAGTCGCCAAACCGAATCCATGAGCGACTGAGCCCCAAAAGCCCTCAACCGGCTCGGCAGTTAGTCCAGGCGGCACACCCTGAACGGCAGGCTGCGGAGTGGGCGCAGAAGAAGCGGACATACCAATCGGCTCAGCGGTCAATCCTGGTGGAACTCCGCTCACCTGTGGCTGTGCTTGCTGGATTGGCTCCGCTGTCAGACCGGGCGGAACACCTTGGACTTTAGGATCATCGAGGACGGGAGGCACTTATTTTGCTCCGGCTGGAACGAATTTTCCGTTGACTGCATATCCCGCGATGTTGCCCTTGGCGTCCTTGTAGACGTGGGTGGCTCCGGCTGGAGGCGGTGGGGCTTGTGTCTTCGGTGAGGGTGCGGCGGCTGCTGGCGCGCCCGGCTGTGTGGCCGGCTGTGCGCTCGCCGGTGTCGTCGCCTTCACGCCAAACCGGACTCCCAGCGGCCTCATCTTTTTCGCCGTCAGGTCCTTGTCAAGTTTCGTTGCGATCTGGTTCTTCATGTCGGTGAACTCGGACGGCGAGTAGACCTTTTTGGGATTTGCAGGGTCAAAGAATCCGCCCGCGCCATCGTTCGCATCGGCGTCCCACTGGAAGTCATTCAACTTCTGGACGTTGGCCGTAGCTGCGTCGATGTAAGACTGACGGGCATCGTCACTGCCGCCGCCGGTCGCCCGCTGCGCGTACCGGAAGCGTTTGGTATCCTGCTCGACGTAACCATCGAGAGCGGTCTGGTACTGCTGGCGCAGAGCAGGGTCTTTCTCGGTAGCCGCGGCTACGCGCAATCCAACCTCGGTTGTGGGAATCGCCTTCTGATCGGCCAACTGCTGTTTGATGGTCTCAAGTTGCTGGTTGTAGTCGGATTTATCATCAACCTTCTGCTGGTCAATGGCCATCGTTCCCGCGTCTTTGTATCCAGGCTGGACACTTACTAGACCTTTGGCCTTCGCTTCATTGGCGTCATTGGCAGCCTTCCATCTCGCCAGCATATCCGTCCGCTGCTGCTGGTCGCTCTTTAATCCGCCCTTGCGCTGCTGCTCGGCTTCCTGATATGCAGCATTTGGTGCGCCTGGCCTCTGCCCGTCGGAGATTCCCGGCAGAACGGCTCGCATGAAGTTGGTCCCAAATCCAGCTTTATACATCGGCTTGCCGGTGTTTGGATCGACGGCGCCCCGATTCGTTGGCTGGCTGCGTTTCTCAATATCGGTATCAAGTGCGGTGGTATCCGGTGGAGCGGGAGCGTTCGTGAAAGCGGAGCGCGCCTGATCCGCTGTATCGAGACTCCCGGTGATCGCCCTGCGCGTGAAACTGCTCCACGGGGGCTGTGTTGCTGTTGGCCCATTACCGCTTGGAGTGACCGTGTTCGGAGCGGGCGTAGCCGGCGCAGAAGATGCCTGCGCCGCTGGCGGCTGGTTGAAGACGTTGCTGAGAAGTAAGCCATAGGCTTCATCTTCGGAAATGTAGGGGCCTTCACCGGCCATAAGTCACCCTCTCTAGTTATTGCTGTCGTCGCCACTGTCGGTGAGATTGTCAGACTCGTCGTTTGCGAAGTGCTCCGCTGCTCCCGCAGCCGCCTTGTTCCAAGCGTCCGCCGCCGGATCGGTCCAAGACGCATCTTTCTGAGCGATCCCGAGCGATGTGTTGCCCTGGCCTGCCATGCCGCTCGCCATACCCTCTGCGAATTGTGCCGGAAATTCTGTCGCGCCAAGAACACTCTTGCCGTAGTTCGCGCCTGCGCCGATGCGTTCTTGGTTGGCCTCAGCCTCTTCTCCGGAGATGTCGCGGGTGCCCTGCTGGGTCATGTTCTCCGTTGCGGCAACATCGCCCGCTGTGTTTTGGCCGGTCCTGAGAGCTTGGTCCTGGAGTCTGCTTCCCGCTGAACGCGCCGCCGCATCGGCCGTGTTGGCGACAACCTTATTGGTGTCCGTCTGGAATGCGCCGCCCTCTCCATAAGGGTTGCCAGCCTTGTACGCAGACAACTGAGCCTTATAGTCCTGAGCGTCATTGTTCGCGTTGGTGTAGGAGTTCTGAGCCTCGTTGTAATAGCTCTTGCTCTCATCGGATGCGGTTCCGTAGTTCTGATTGATCTGCGCTCGACTCATCTCTTAAACCTCTCTGAAAAAGCTGGCAAAACGTGAATCGTCGCGCCTGAATCCGGCTTCCTTCATCGCGCCCTTGACCTGCTTAACGACCGTCCGTGTTACCAGACTGCGAATCCACCTGAACCCCATCGCCCTCAATGTGTAGAGAACTCCCGGCCCGTTGTCGCCAATCGTGAGCGTCACCCTGGGGCTGCACCCAATCAACATCATCTCGACGCCCTTGGACTCGAAGATGATCCCGCCGAATATCTCACTCCCGCGCTCGACGACATAGGCCAGCGGGATGTTCTCGGCCTGCCGTCCTTCCTCGTCGAAGATGTCGGGGAGTGGATAACTCGTCCCGTCGCGCTCGTTCTGCTCCTTGAGTTTGCGCAACAGGACCGGGATGTCTTTGGGCTGTGCGAGTCGGAGAATCGTCTTGCTCACT
>Ga0302275_10005281_pt1 | contig 12477 bp, 7 predicted proteins | sample III_Bog_N2_2_FD_200229 | JGI IMG/M metagenome (GOLD analysis project Ga0302275, IMG submission 200229) | Peat permafrost microbial communities from Stordalen Mire near Abisko, Sweden - III_Bog_N2_2 | ecosystem: Environmental > Terrestrial > Soil > Wetlands > Peat | place: Sweden: Abisko...
TCGTCGGCAAGCTGATGTCTCGCTAGGATGGCGGCCTTGTCACGCCTGATTCTCTCATTGTCGCGGCCCATTGTGATGGGGGTGCGGGACGAATTGCGGCGCTGCTTACTGATGGCCCTGGCAGCGCTGTTTGCCCTGCTGGGTGTCGTCATGTTCGCCGTCAGCTTGTTTCTATACCTAAGGGACTCTTTCGGAGCACCGCTGGCGGCGGCAGTCGTCGCAGGGGCTTTGTTGATCGTTTCTGGGCTGATTGCTGTGGCGACCTATCGGCTGCTCGGCGACGGCACCAGTAAGCCGTCTCGTGGGGAGGCGCCCCGCGAGACGGCGCAATCATTCCAGGGGCAGGATGCGCCGGTGGCCAGAAATGACTCGGCGAGTCTGCAGTTGGCCCTGGCGGCGCTGTTGGCCGGGGCGGCCGTCGGGGCTTCCGCGGACCTGAGGCAAGGGCTTGGCAGCGTCTTTCTGGCGCTTTGCGGTACGAAGCCTCGGGATACCCCTTGATGCGTGTTTCCCGTGGCTGGCGTCTAAATGGACTGCTTACTACTCTTGCTCTGAAGTTTCACATTTTTCGGCGCCATGAGCGGTCAATACCCGCTTTGGCGACCTTTCCAGAACCGCGCAGGCGTATCTCCCTAGTCCGTTCCCTTGGGCTGCCGAGCCGTCGAGGGGGCTGGAGGTTTTTTTCATCAGGAGACTTGGTCATGAAGCGAATCGCTCTTGCAGCCTGTTTATCCGTAGCGGCCCTGACCTTGGGGGCTTGCGGTCATTCCACCGGAGATCGGGCCCTTAGCGGTGCGGGCATCGGCGCCGGCGTTGGCGCTATTGGTGGCCTCATGCTCGGGCATCCTCTGGAAGGTGCTGCCATCGGTGGTGCCGTCGGCGCTGGCGCTGGTGCTTTGACCAGTCAAAGCCAGATGAATCTCGGCCGGCCGATCTGGCGCTAGTTTCCATTTTGAATGAAGAGGACAAAGCCATGTTTCGATCGAAGAGTCTTTATCGTGCGCTCGCTCTGTCAGTTGGCCTGATCGGCCTGGCCGCTTGCGCTGATGCTCCGCCGCCTCCGTCTCCGACGGCGGCAACCGATGGGCCGCAGTTGGCCGGCGCTTGGTATCAGGTCTATTTCGCGACGGACAGCACCGAGATCAATCCGCGTGGGCAGATGATCATTCAGACGGTGGCCAATGTGGTGAAGCAAGACAATCTGGTCCGCGTGACGATCATCGGCAAGACCGATAGCGTCGGCAGCCCCTCTGCCAATAGTGTTCTGTCGCAGAATCGGGCCGACAAAATTCGCGATGCTCTGATCAGTCACGCCGTGCCGGCTGATCGTATCGCTACCAATTGGACGGGCGAAGCCAAGCAGGAAATGGTCACGGCCAATAACGTGTCCGAGCAGCGCAACCGGGTTGTCGACATCGCTGTCCAGCGGCCTTTCTGATCGGCTGCAGTTGGTTGAAATAAAAAAGGAGCCCATGCCGGGCTCCTTTTTTTGTCACAAACGGCCCGTGCCGGGCCCGCTCAAATGCTTCCTGCCGGCTTCGCCGGCAATAATCATTTTGCGTGCAAAGCACGCAGGCTTGTCGCATTTTTAGATTTGATTAAGTCAGATCGGAAAATACTCTAGTCGATGGGCTGAACCGTCACATCGACGGTCATGCCCAGGAAGTCGTTGGCTGTTCCGACGAAGCTTCCCGACACCGGAGAGATCAATCTGACGTCGCGGGCGACGGTGACCGGGATCAGGCTGAAGTCGCCAACGGTGCGGTTGGTTGGGTCAAAGGTGATCCATCCGGCTCCGGGCAGGTAGATTTCCGCCCAGGCGTGGGTCGATCCGGCCCCTTGAGAGCCGACAGGGGGCGCACTGAACGCCGAGCGGTTGATAAGATAGCCCGAGACGATCCTGGCTCCCAGCCCCAGTCTGCGCACCGCCTCGACCAGCAAGAGGGCAATGTCGCGGCAGCTACCCCAGCCTCGGTCGAGGGTGGCCAGTGGGGTTTGCGTCCCTTGCTCGTCACGGCTTTGATAGAAGATCCAGGCCGAGACGGCGTTGTTCATATCTTGCAGCAGCGAAAGGGTATCGGTGGAGGAATAGCGGATGAAGCCCTTGGCCCAGCTCAACAGCCGTCCGTCATCGTCGGGATATTGCGGCACCAAAAGTGCCCCTAAGTCCTGGCGTTCGTCATCTGAGTAGGAAAAGGGATAGGACATTGCCGAAATGGCGATATTGAACAGGGGCCAGGAGGCTGAATAATGGTCGAGGGTGACACGGCTTTCGACCACCAGAAGATCGGTCATCAGGGGGAAGCTGACGGTGGCGATGGCGTTGCCAAAGACGTCATTGGCCCAGGTCAGGGGATTGTTGGGCGTCACGCTGATTTCGGCGGAAAGCAGGCGGATATCCCGGCTTTCCCTTGGGCGCAGCTGCAGATGGTGGGGGCCCAGACTGACCAGCCGGCCATAGCGATAGGTGGTTCGATGCCAAATGGCAAATTTGCTCATCGTCTGATCTCTGACCTTTTAGCGTAGGATGATTTCCATGCGGCGATTTTGGGGCTCGTGCAGCCCGTCTTCGGTGGGGACGATAGGCTTGTCCGTATCGACTTCGCTCAGAATGATCTGGCCGGAAGGGATGCCGTCCTTGGTCAGCTCGGCGCTGATGGCGTTCAGGCGACGTTCGGCCAGAGAATGGCCGGCGCTGTTGCGCAGGCTGGGGTCGGTGTGAACCGACAGAGTGATGCTGGTGATCTTCTCGTTCTTCGCCGAAGTGGCGGCATCAAGAATGATCTTGGCGGCAGTGTCGCTGATGGTCGATTTGTCGAAGTCGAAGAATACCTCAAACGTATCCTTTTTTACGGTATCCGCCGGCCCGTCCTTTGAGTCAAAAATGGCGCAGCCGCAGAGTGAGATCGATACAAACGGGATGATCAAAAATAATTTATTCACGGTATTTTCTTTCGAGTGAATTAGGGATTTTGGCATAAGCCGTTATTTTTTAATATGGTTTTCCGTGTGGCGATAGGGGCGGGAACTACTTATATTTTTGGGAGTGCGTCCTCTCTATTTGAAATCAGCAGGCTGTGGCTTTTGCCATCCAGGGGAACCAGGATGGGGGCCGAGATGGCAATGGTTCCGTCGAGAACGCCATGCCATGGGCGGCCAAATTGCTCCGAGCCCTGATCGATCTGGATCTCATAGTGGGTGTCTCCCAGCCTGATGGTGGTCTTGAAGCCGGGCCAGCTTGCCGGAATGCAAGGCGAAAGGCTTAAAGATGCACCAGAACGCCTCATCCCCAGAATGCCCTCAATGCCGGCCTGATACATCCATCCGGCGGCGCCGGTGTACCAGGTCCAGCCGCCTCGGCCGACAAGGGGTGGGACGGAATAGACATCGGCGGCGACCACATAGGGCTCGACCTTATAGCGGTTGGCCTCATAGGGCGTCAGGCTGTGGTTGATGGGGTTGAGCAGGTCGAACAGCCCGCAGGCCTTGGCGCCCTGGCCCATTTTGGCATAGGCAAGGATGGACCACATGGCGGCATGGCTGTATTGCCCGCCATTTTCCCGCAGACCCGGCGGATAGCCTTTGATATAGCCGGGATCATTGGGGGTCTTGTCGAAGGGCGGGGTGAAGAGCAAAGCCAAGCTCTCGCTGCGGCGGATCAGATGGCTTTCCATTGATGCCATGCCTTGGGCGGCGCGGGTTGGATTGGCTCCCGATAGGACCGCCCAGGATTGGGTGATGGCGTCGATCTGGCATTCGTCGCTATCCTTCGAGCCCAGCCAGAGGCCGTTGTCATAGGTGGCCCGGCGATACCATTCTCCGTCCCAGCAGTCATTTTCCAGAGTGGTGCGCAGCAGGGCCGCATGGGCGTTCCAGCGCTGCAGGCGGCCAGGGTCTCGTATCTCGGCAAAGGGTCCGAAGAGAGCGATGGTGCGCATCAGCAGCCAGCCCAGCCAGACGCTTTCGCCCTTACCCTCGGCCCCGACCCGGCTGAAGCCGTCGTTCCAGTCGCCGCCGCCGATCAGGGGCAAGCCATGGGCTCCGGTCAGGGCGATACATTGGTCGATGCCCCGGGCGCAATGTTCGAACAGTGAGGCCGAGGTGGCCGAGGTCATGGGCTCGAAAAAGGCGTCATGCTCTCCGGCGGGAAGCGGCGGGCCGTCGAGGAAGGGGATGACTTCATCTAAAATCGCGCTGTCGCCCGAGGTGGAGATATAGCTCTCGGTGGCAAAGGCCAGCCAGACCCGATCATCGGAGATATGGGTTCGCACGCCCCGCCCGGTTTGCGGCAGCCACCAATGCTGCACATCGCCTTCGACGAATTGGCGCCCGGCGGCGCGCAGAAGATGCCGGCGGGTTTCCTCGGGCATGGCGAAGCTCAAGGACATGCCGTCCTGCAACTGATCGCGGAAGCCATAGGCGCCGCTGGCCTGATAAAAGGCCGAGCGGGCCCAGATGCGGCAGGCCAGTGTCTGATAGAGCAGCCAGCCATTGAGCATGATGTCCATGGAGCGATCCGGGGTTTGCACCTGGATTGTCCCCAGACGCTTCGTCCAGTGATCGGTAACCTCTTCGAGGACGGCGTCCAGATCGATCTCGCGGTAGCGCGTGATCAATGCTTGGGTCTGTCCCAAGAGGAAGGTGATTTCCACCGTTTCGCCGGGAGCGAGATCGACAATGCTCTGCAGGGCGCCGCAAGGGTCATGCCCAGCGCCCGTGGTTTTCGACAGGGGAAGACCCCGCAGCAGGGCGGCGGGCGCTTCCAGGCTTCCCATTCTGCCCAGGAACTCCGTGCGATCGGCCGTCCAGGAGCTTTGGCGACCGCAAAGATCGGCGAAGGCGACCCGGTTGGGGAAATGGGTGCTCCAGGGATTGCTGGCCAGCAAGGCTCCGGTGGCGCTGCCGATCTTGGTGATGATAAAGGGTGCCGAAGCCCCGCGAGAGGTGCCCAGAACCCAATCCACATAAGCGGTGATGGAAAGCCGCCTGGAGCGGCCCAACTGATTATGCAGGGTAAGGCGCGAGATCTTGATGGGGTCGGCCAGGGGGACATAGTGCAGCAGCTTGCTGGCGATGCCGTGGGCCTGATGTTCGAAGCTGCTATAGCCGAAGCCATGGCGGGCGAGATAGGGGCCCTGATTGCGGATCGGCTGGGACGTGGGGCTCCACAGGTCACCGGTGGTCTCGTCGCGGATGTAAAAGACTTCGCCGATGGGATCGCTCACCGGGTCGTTGGACCAGGGTGTGATCTGGTTCTCCCGGCTGTTCTCGGCCCAGCTATAGCCGCTGCCGTCGCAAGAAACCTGGAAGCCGAAGCCGGGATTGGCGATGACATTGATCCAAGGGGCCGGCGTGGTCCTGCCGCCGTCAAGGTAGGTTACATATTCCCGGCCGTTCTTGTCGAAGCCGCCCAGCCCGTTGAAGAACTCCAGCTCGGGCCTTGGCGGCAGGGACGGGGCGGGTTGCGACGCCGACTTGGGGAAACGGAACGGCAGGGGCGGCCAGACGACCACCGAGGGCAGGATCGACAGCTGGTTCGAGATCATTCCATGGCGGGCGATCAGAACGATGCGGGCGACCGACTGGATCAAGGCTCTGGCCTCGACGTTCATCAGGTCGGCGCGAAGGGAGTATACCGAGCCCTGGGTCTGTTCCTGGTCCGAATGTCGCCTGGACCGGCTGCTACGCACGGCTGTTTCGATGGCCTCTTGCAGATTTTGCCGATAGGAGGAGGAATGTTCGTTGATGATCACCAGATCGACGGCCAAATGCTTCATGCGCCAATAGTCGCGGGCGCGCAGCAGCTGGCGCACCAAGGCGATGTCTTCGATATCGTCGATGCGCAGCAAGACGATGGGCAGGTCGCCGGAAATGGCATGTTCCCATAAGCCGGACTGGGGGCCGGCTCCGCCCAGGATCAGCGCCGAGGGGACCCGATAGCGCGGGTCGGAATAAAGGATCGGAGCCGTCAGGCGCTGGAAGTCGGCAGCTTCTTCGGCTTCGATATTCAGGTGATGCAGCTGCACTTGCGCCTGGGTCCAGGCCAGGGTCTTGGCGCGGTCGAAGGCGTTGCGTTCGTGGTGGGTGTCGATGATGTCTAAAAGCTCGGCCCGAGACGAGGCGACTACGGTCCAGAACGACAGCCGCACCATCTTTCCCGATGGTACCTTGATCCGCCGCCTCAGCGAGAAAATAGGATCAAGAACGGTTCCTACCGTATTGGAAAGAGGACGCCTTTCGGCAATTGCCGTGGCGGTGGCGATGCTGTGACCGCGCCCCAAAAAGCGGGCCCGATCGGTTTCATATTGCGGACTGGCCGAGATCTCGCCTTCGACCACGGCAAAATGGGCCGCCCATATCTGCGCCTCGTTTTGGGCCCTTGGGCGGCGACTGGCGATCAGGGCGCCGAATTCGGCCAGATGTTCGGTCTCGACGAACATCTTGGAAAAAGCGGGGTGAGCCCCATCGGCTGCCGGAGTGGTCAGGACCACCTCGGCATAGGAGGTCAGCTCGATCTCGCGGTCATGGCGGCCGCCATTGGTCAGGGTGACCCGGCGGACCTCGCCGTTGGATTCGCCGGAGACAAGCACATCCAGGCTGGTGGTGAGGGAGGCGTCGCGGCGAATGAATTCGGCGTGATCTTCGTCAAAGATCACTTCGCTATGATCGGACTGACTGCCGAACGGCTGAGCACCCACCGACCAGACCTGATCGCTACGGGTGTCGCGAAGAAAGATGAAGGAGCCCCAGTCGTCGCGGGTGACATCTTCCCGCCAGCGGGTGACGGCGATATCACGCCAGCGGCTGAAGCCGGCCCCGGTGGCGGTCAGCATCACCGTATAGCGTCCATTGGACAGCAGATGGGTGACCGGGGCCTCGTTGATGGAGGGGGTGAGGCGGCGGAAGGTCGCGGTTCCCACCAAGGCTTCGGTGGCCGAGGCGGCGACTTCTTCGGCTCTGGGGTGAGCGATGGCCACATTGCGCGGGATACGTTCCTGCAGCAGCAGCTCGCAGGCCTGGATCATCGGCTCGCGATGGAAGCGGGCCCTCATTCGTCCCTCTTGCAAGGTGTTGAGCAGGGAGACGATGGTCATGCCCTGGTGATGCGCCATATAGTTCAGAACTATCGCCTGATCTTCATCCTCGGGCAGCCTGACCCGGGTGAAATCGACGGCCTCATAAAAGCCATAGCTGCCGCGCGCCCCCATCTTGGTGAAATGGGCATAGTTCCGCAGCGCCCCTTGGGGATCGATCATGGCGGCCAGACCGGTGGCATAGGGTGCGGTGACGACGTTTTCCGACAGCCCGCGCTTCAGCCCCAACCCAGGAACCCCGAAGTTGGAATATTGGTAGGTGAACTCCAGATCGCGGGCGTTATAGGCGGATTCCGAGATGCCCCATGGCACTCCAAGAGAGCGGCCATAGGCCTGCTGGCGTTCCACCACCAGGCGGTTGGTCTGCTCCAGCAGGCTGCCAAAGGGGGCGCGCATCACCAGGGACGGCATCAGATATTCGAACATGGAGCCGGACCAGGAGATCAGCGCCGAGCCGTTTCCCAGCGGAGTCGCTGCCCGCCCCAGGCGGAACCAGTGCTTGGTGGCCACGTCGCCCTTGGCGATGGCGAACAGGCTGGCCAGCCGGGCCTCGGAGGCCAGCAGGTCGTAGCAGTTGCTATCAAGGCTGTTCTCGGCCGTGCAATAGCCGATGGACAGCAGTTTGCGGTCCGGGTCGATGAGAAAGGCGAAATCCATGGCTCCCGCCATCTCCCGCGCCTTGGCGGCCAGGATGGTCAGTCGGGTTTTCAAGACATCCGCCGGGGTTGGCTGCAAAGTCAAGTCGCGGCTCAGTTCGCTGACCAGTCTTCTTAAGGCCTCGACCCAAAACAGAGTTCCCGCAGCAGGATCTGTGCCGATTCTGCTGGTAATGCCTTGGGCAGCCCTGACGGCTTTTTCCGTCATGCGCTTCAAAGGAGGCAGCGAGGCATTCAAACTTTGGGGGCCATGAAGCTCGGTGTCGATCTCGTCCAACAAAGACGCCAGTTGCTGGCCGGAGTCGCCGCCGGCACCATGAAGGGCGGCAAGGGCCTCCCTGGCCAGCAGCAAATCATCAAACAGGCCTTGGCGGTTGTCGGGAGCCGTGGAGGATGGCGACTGCCATTCATCGCAGGCATTGGCCAGGGTGATCAGATGGCCGGCTAGATTTCCACTATCAACCGATGAAATATATTGTGGATCAAGAACATGCAGGTCATTTGTGTCATACCAGTTGAAGAGATGACCCTTGAATTTTGTCATCTTGGCCATGGTGACCAAGGTTGCTTCCAGCCGTTCGGCTGTTTCCATGAGGCCGCTCCAGCCGAAGTCGCGGGCGGCAACCACGGATAAGAGGTAAAGCCCGATATTGGTCGGCGAGGTGCGGTGGGCGATGATCGGTCTGGGGTCTTCCTGGAAGTTGTCCGGCGGCAGCATATTGTCCGCAGCGGTCACGAAGGTCTCGAAATAGCGCCAGGTTCTGCGGGCAATCAGCCGCAGGGCGTCAGTCTCGGACTTGGAGAGTTCGAGAAGCCGGGCGGGGGGCGGGGGGCAGCTGCTCCGCCAGGCCAGGAATGGGGCGGAAAACCACAGCAGGGTGAAGGGGGCGGCCAGAGGCCAGGAGGCAGGAGCAAGGACCATGGCGATGGCAAAGAGGGCCAGGGGAAGCGACAGGCTCCACAGCATTTGCTGATAGGAAGCCTTGAGATCAGGCCTGGGGCCGCCCGCCGATTGCGCCGCCGTGGTCCATTCCAAAAGATGGTGATGGGTCACGAACAGTCGGAGCAGGGTTCTGACGATGGCGTCGCCCATGCGCCAGGCATGATCGGGCAGGAATGCCAGCAACAGCAGGGGCTGCAGCACCGCCATGCGAAAGTCATTGCCCAGGGTGGACAGATGATTGCGCAAGCGGACATTGGCGTTATGGGGCAAGACGGTAAAAAGCATCGGTAGGATCGTCGGGATGGCGATGGTGGCGAAGATCAGCAGGCTGCCCCAATAGGCGTCGCGTCCCGGCAAAAACCAGCTTAGGGCTAGAGCCGCCAGGGTCAGCGGGGCCAGCAAGGAGCGGCGCAGATTGTCCAGCATCTTCCAGCGGCCGACGGGGGGAACGGCCTTTAGCCCCGACCATTGGCCAAAAATCCAGGGGGCCAGCTGCCAGTCGCCCCGGCTCCAGCGATGCTGGCGTTTGGCGGCGACGTCATAGCGGGCGGGGAATTCATCGACGACCTCGACGTCCGAAGCCAGACCGGCGCGGGCAAAGGTTCCTTCGAACAGATCGTGGCTCAGCAGGGCATTGTCGGGGACGCGGGCCGATAGGGCGGATTCGAAGGCGTCGATGTCATAGATGCCTTTGCCCGTATAGGAGCCTTCGCCGAACATGTCCTGGTAAACATCCGAACTGGCCGAGGCATAGGGGTCCATCCCTCCGGGGCTGGAGAAGACCCGCTGATAGAGCGAACCCTCGGTTCCCACCGGCAAGGCCGGGGTGACGCGGGGCTGTAAGATGCCATAACCCCTGGTCACCCGCTGGGCGATGGGGCAGAATTTTGGGCGGTTCAGGGGATGGGCCATCTTGCCGATCAGCTTCAGAGCCGTATCGCGCGGCAATCTGGTGTCGGCATCCAGGGTAATGACATAACGTACGTCAGCCGGGACCCAGGGAGTTCCCAAGAAGCTGGTATTGGTGGCGCCGCGCAGCAATTGGTTCAACTCGTGGAGCTTGCCTCTTTTGCGTTCCCAACCCATCCATTTGTCTTCCCCGGCGTTGAACAGTCGGCGGCGGTGCAGCAAGAGGAAACGGTCGCCGCAGGGGCCGGGGCCATGGCGGCGGTTCAGCTCCAGGATGGCGTCGGTGGCGACTGAAAGCAGGCGAGCGTCGCCCTCCATGACTTCTTGATCGGCATCAAGCCCGTCGGAGAGCAGGGCAAAGGTCATCTCGCCGCCGGCTCCAGCAAGGTGATGCACCTCAAGTCGTTCGATCTGTTCCAGCAAGTCAGCTTCGCTGGTCAGCAAGGTCGGCATGGCGATCAGGGTGCGCAGATGGGACGGCACGCCCCCCGTCATCTCCAGCGCGGGCAAGGGCGTGGCGTTGAAGCTCCAGGCAATGGCCCGGTTGATCACGGTGCTGGCAACGTCGCTGACGGGGATGAAGGCGGCCAGGGCCAGAAGCGCCAGCAAGCCGGGATTGATGCGAGAGAGGGGCAATTGCCAGAAGGCAGCCCCCATCAGCAGAAGGGTGAGGAGCAGGATCGCGCCCACATAGCCGCTGATGCCTAGGCCAATGTTGAAGCGGCTGATCCGGAGCTGCGGCGGCGGGCGGAAGCCGATGGTTCGCTCCAGTTCCAGGCGGCCTCCGTCGATCAGGTGATAGCCGGGATCGCTGATCCGCTCGGTCTCGCTGGGGTCGGTGGTGGTCTCGGCGGCAGTGTGGGCTGCGATCACGGCCTTGTCAGCGATCTCCAGTTCCGAGAAGGAGGTTCCCCGAGCCAGTTGCTCAATGGCGCTGCGGTAGAGATTGCGCGTGGGGAAATCCATGGCGGCATAGCCGGGAGCTTCGCGCAGCCGCGCCTCGACCAGACTCATGCTTTCAAACAGATCCGGCCAATCCACATCGGAAATCAGCCGCATGCTGGTGATGACATTGCGCACGGTGACGTTGGAAGCACCCTGCCTTTGCTGGGCCTGCTGGACGGCTTCCTCGATGGTGGTGCCCTGAAGCCTCAGGCGTTCCTCCAGCCATCCCAGGGCCGGCATGGTCCGGGGATCTTGATCCCGCAGCCGTTTGGCCAGCTGGGCGGCGAAAAGCTCGGACAGCGGCCCGGTGGAGCGGGTGGCGATATCGGCTTCCAGGGCGGAATTGGCCCGGCCGGAGATCAGCAGGCGATTGGCCAGTTCGTCGGCGGTGGCGCGGGTCGAACGTCCGGCGGTGATCTGATCGGCAAGGCGGCGCAAATTCTCGATCAGGACGATGCGCAGGCTGATGGCCAAGGCCCACAGCTCGCCGATGGTCAGGGGCTGCACCCGCTGATAGGCGGCGACGAAACGCCGCAGAATCTCGGGGTCGAAATGGCTGTCGGTATGGGCGACATAGGCCCAGGCGATGCCGAAAATCCGCGGATAGCCGGCAAAGGGACCTTCGGCCAATTTGGGCAGCTGACGATAAAAGCCGGGGGGCAGATCGTCATGGATTTCGCGGATATGTTCTTCGACCAGATGGTAATTGTCCAAAAGCCATTCGGCGGCGGGAACAACGCCGCGATCGCCTTCCATCTCGGCGGCGCTGGCTTGATAAGCCCGCAGCAAAGCAGAGGCATTGTCCTTCAATCGTTTATGCAAAGACAAAATCGGCGGCGGCCGCAAGGTGACTGATTGGGCGGTGGCCAGGCTTTCGGCGTGCTGCTCAAGGCGTTCGACGCCGAAAAGCTCTTGGCGCACAGGCCGGGTGTCGTTCCACAGCAGCGAGGGGGCACCATGTCCGAGGATATGCAGAAGTGATAGGGTCATAAGCGCCTTTCCCGTCAAAGCCGCCGGGAGCTGGCAACCTTGTTTCTTTCGCCAGGGGGATGTCCCCCTGATGGCGATTGGCTATTGGGCGAAGAAAAAAGAGCTATTGTCTTTTGTCTTCGCCCATATTGCCTATTATTTGGTATATAAAATTACATTAATCTCTGTTGATGCTTGGTGCTGCGGATCAGGACTTCTTGTTCTTGTTGATAATTGATTCGATTGGGGATTTCGTCGGGTCAACGGTCGAGATTTTGATTTTCTCTTTTTTGGCTTTTTTGATCTCGCGGTTTCCCTTTTGCTGGCCTTTAGCCATGGTGGTCTCCGATTCTCTCTGAGGGATGGAAATGGCGTGCTACGGAATCTATTGTTGCAAATAAAATTGCTCGCGTGGAGCCCCGGAAAATACGTACGAGTTGAAATTTTCGAGGAAAATCAATGGGAATTATTGATTTATCTGGCCGCTATGTAAGCAGTATTTTCCACGCTATATTTAAATTTCGATGTTAGTTGCTATTGTTGCTTAGTATTATATGTCAATTATTTATTTATAACATAAAATGTTGCCTTTTTTGAAGGAGCATACCGTTCCTGTCCTAGGGATCTCTAAGGCTAGCCTGTTTATCTCAGGCGGGTGATCCAGTGGCGACGACAGTCTGTTGCCATTGGTAGCTTATACAACCTATGATAATTATAAAAATTAGAAATTGCCCTTAATGCGTCTGGGCGGCGTGTTCGAGGGGCTCGAGAGCGTGGGAGGATTGACTCTGAACGTCGGTCAGAACGAAAAGAGGCGGTTGTTCAAGCTGCTGGGGCTGGCTTTGGCCGGGGGTATGCTCTATCTGCCGGGAGGCCTGGGCGCCAACGCCGAAGCTACCATCGACGCCTATCGCCCCAATTAGGGATAAAGGCAGTCAGGCCCCCGCTGATGCGGGGGCCT
>Ga0302275_10005282_pt1 | contig 12475 bp, 10 predicted proteins | sample III_Bog_N2_2_FD_200229 | JGI IMG/M metagenome (GOLD analysis project Ga0302275, IMG submission 200229) | Peat permafrost microbial communities from Stordalen Mire near Abisko, Sweden - III_Bog_N2_2 | ecosystem: Environmental > Terrestrial > Soil > Wetlands > Peat | place: Sweden: Abisko...
CGACAACTAATGTGGCCGACTCGAGTGATTGGGTGACGGTGACCAGCCTCACGTTGCCTTCTTCGTCAATCATTTGGCGGATACGACCACCGACACTGCCAAAGCCTAGCAATCCTAGGAAATTTTATCGCGTCCGCGCCGGACAGTGAGGGGATTTAACCTGTCCAAAGTTATAAATGACAACTGGAAACCATCAAATATTATTCGGAGTGTTGGCACCCGATTGAAGTTCACTCCGGTTTGGCATTTGCTAAGCGGGGGAGTTCTGTTAAAGATAACCTTCAAAATTAAAAAACATGGCAAATTTTATAATAAAGCGATTGCAAACCTCCGTGGCGCGTTATCGGCATCTTGGCATCGAAAGAAGCAATGCTTGGGCAGGTGTGTCAGCCGCGGCATTAAAGCCGCAATGCCTTTTGGATGTCGGCTGTGGCGACGGAGAAATGCTTGCGCGATATTTCAAAGAATTGCCGGTCGAATACTATGGAGTTGAAGGCGCGCCCGATTATGTCTCCAAAGCCGAACAGGGTGGCATAAAAGTGTCCGGTTTCGATCTTAATGGCCGCTGGCCATACGCTGACAATAAATTTGATGTCATATTCTGTGCTCAAGTAATTGAACATCTCCATAACACCCGCCTTTTTGTTGAGGAAATGCACCGGGTATTAAAACCCGGCGGCACGGCCTTTGTAACCACGGAAAATTTATGCAGTCTTTTGAATTGTTGCGCCTTGATTCTGGGATATACGCCTTTCTCTTTGATGCAAGTCTGCGGGCGATATTGCGGCAATCCCCTTGGTCTCCATTCCGGTGAACCGCTAGTTGAACACCTGCCGATCGATCATCCGGCTTTTGCCGGCGTGGCTGGTCACATTCGCATTTTAACTGTGCGGCAGGCGAAAGAAATCTTTGAAATGGCTGGTTTTGAAGTTGAGGCACACTCCGTCAGCATCTTGCCGTTGCCAGATGGTTTGAGCCAGTTTCTTGAGAAATTCATCCGGCAACGCGGGCATTACTTGAATCTAAAAGCCAAAAAACCGGCCCAAATCAAACCAATCTGATTATTTTCTCATAACTCAGGTTCTGAGGTTGTCCAGCCTTGGAACAAGGGCGGGGGGATGCGGCGTTTTGGACCGGAATCGCCATAAAAAATCCGTCGGTTGTCATTTTTAATCTTTGGTTTGTTCCAAAATATCGGGCGGATGCACCATCAGAACTTCCGTTTGTTGCAAAAGATCTTCCATCTGTTCCAAAACAACTGCCGGCGCGCAAAAAAATCCGGCGGCGGCGGCAAATCAACTTCCGTTCACCGTAAATAATCTTCCGTTTGTTTCACATAATCTTCCAGATGCTCCGAAACATCTTCCATCTGAATTAAAAAAACTTCCGTCGGTTCCAAAACAACTTCCATTTGCCCGGAAAAATCCGGCAGTTGTTTCAAAACAACTTCCATTTAACCCGACCGGTCTTGGGAAAGTCGTGAAGGGACGTCTTTGGATGTTGGAATAAGTCCCGTTTTTTGCGGTAGAAAGGGCGTGACGAAGCCAATTCAAGGGTTTTCGCATTCGGCTTTTACGATAAAGCATTTTAACTGGCATTATTGCAATGACACCCAATGCCTAAGCGCTATTCACCCTGACGTGACGTGCAACTCAGCCAGCCAAGGGATGGCTAACCAAGCGGTCGCGCGCCATTTTAGCTTGAAAACAAACATGACTTCTGCTTTTTGTGCGCCATTATTGTGGTGGAAAACCCATGCGCCTGAGCACGCCATTTTATTTACGTCGCATTCCCTTAATGCGCGAGCGCCTCTGCGTTTTTCGCTTTCCGGGTAATTAAGCCGGGCGACGAAGACTTGAATCCCGCGTCCATGCGCCCGACTGCCAATCATCTTGAAGCCAGCTCCATTGCCGCCCCCACGGCGGATTGGCCGCGCGTCAGCTTCATCATCCCGACGCTGAACGCCGAGGCGATTTTGGAAAATTGTCTCGCCTCCATCGCGCGGCAAAATTATCCGCGCGAGCGCTATGAAATAATTCTCGCCGATGCGCTTTCGACGGATAACACGCGCGCGCTCGGGAAAAAATTTGGCGCGGTCATTCTCGACGACCACGGCAAAAACATGGAGGAAGGCAAACGGCTCGCGCTCCAGCACGCGACCGGCGAATTCATCGTATTCGTGGACGCCGACAATGAAATCACCCACGCCGATTATTTGGGCCTCGCCGTCAACGCCCTTGAAAAAAATCCGGCGGCGCTCGGCGTGGAAGGCTATTATCCGCCGTCGCCGAAAATGAGTTCGTTCTGCGCCTACGTGACGCATCTGCTCCACATCAGCGATCCGATGGCGTGGTTGATGAGCGCGAATCCGCAGCTCGTCGCGCGCGCCGGCGAGGTGGAACGCTGGACGTTGCCGCAGGGAACGTTTTCGTATCCGCTCGGCGCGAACGGTTTCGTGTATCGCCGCGCGGATCTGCAATCCGTCCAGGCGAACGAAAAATTTCAGGACACGCATGTCGCGCTGTTCCTGATGAAAAATGGCAAGCGCGAATGGCTGCGGCTGCGCGGGCGCGGCGTGCATCATTATTATGTGCAGACGCTGCGCGGCTTTGTCAAAAAACGGCGCCGCGCGATCGTGCATTTCCTGCGCGTGCAGGAGGAGATGCCGGTGAACTGGATGAAGGAGAAACCGCCGGTGCCGCTGTGGCTGGCGGCGGCGTATTGCGTGACGTTCATCGGCCCGATTTTTCACACGGTGCGCGGGCTCGTGCGCGACCGCGATGCGCGCTGGCTCTGGCATGTGCCCGCGTGCCTCGGCAGTTTTTTGGGCAACGCGTGGGGCGTCTGGACTTATCGCACGCGGCGCGGCGACAAAAAATTAATCGCGAATTTGAAACCGGAACAATTTTTGAAAAAACATGGCCAGTCAGATTGAAACTTTTGGACGCACCGACGGCCAGCCGCTCGTCAGCATCGTCGTGCTGAACTACAACGGTGCCGGCTGGCTGCCGAAATGTTTTGCGACCATCAAAGCGCAGACCATCGTCCAGCAGATCGAAACGATCATGGTGGACAATCATTCCACGGACGATTCCGTCGCCGTGGCGCGTGAGTGGTTCAAAGATTTTCCGCGCGCCCGCATCGTGCGCAACGATTCGAACCTGGGTTTTTGCGAAGGCAACAACTCCGGCGCGCGCGCGGCCGGCGGGCGCTATTTATTTTTCCTGAACAACGACACCTGGATGGAGCCGGAGTGCATGGAAAAACTAATTGCGGGCACGGAAAAACTCGGCGCGGTCGCGTCCACGCCGTATGTGCTGAATTATCCGGACAGTTCGTTCCAGGATTTCGGCTTTTACGGCTTCGACATTTTTGGCCTGCCCAGTCCGTCAAAACCGGAAACCAGCTCGCGCAACATTTTCATTCCCGGCGGCTGTTCGTATTTGATCCGCACCGATATTTTTAAGTTGGTCGGCGAGTTCGATGGCGATTTTTTCATTTACTCGGACGATGCGGATCTCGCGTGGCGCCTGACGATCGCAGGCCATCACGCGGCGGGAATTTTTGAGGCGAAACTGCATCATCGCGGCGCGGCGGGCGTGAATCCGGCCGGCGGCATCGAGACCGTGGAATTCCGCACGACGGACAAAAAACGTTTTTTGACGAACCGCAATTCGCTGCTGACGCTGCTGAAAAATGGCCAGCATGTTTTGCTGCTGCCGGTGATTCCGTTGCTCGCGCTGCTGTTTGTGGAATCGCTCGTGGGCGCGGTGATTTTGCGGCGCTGGTCGTTTGTGCGCGCGAGTTTTTGGGACGCCGTGGCGGATTGCTGGCGGCGGCGCGGGAAAATTTCCGAACATCGCCGCGCGGCCAAAAAATTCCGGCAGCGTTCCGACTTCGCGATGCTGCGATTTTTCCGCGGGAAACTGAACCGCTGGTTTGAGATCAAGCGCCTGTTCCGCTTCGGCCTGCCCCGGGTGGACGCGAAGTGATCGCGTCGGACGATTTCAGCTTTTCGCCTGGGTCATGGCGGCCTCAAATATTTTTGGCCAATCGATTGCCGGGGCCAGCAGTTTGGCGTCCATGTGCGTGGCGATGGAGGGATTCGGCGTCCATACCGTAAATCGGCGACCGAATAAAATCTGCCGCCAGCAATAAAACCAGGAGAGAAAAATACTCGCCGTCCAATATTTGTGCGCCGGCAGCCATGCGAAAAATTTCCAGAGATTGAACACGCGTTTTTTGGTGAGCGCCATCCACATGGCGAGATCGGGGCTGGGGCGGCCGGGAAAGGCGCGGAATAATTTATCGAAGAGCGGGCGGCATTCGATCATGGCCGAGCGTTTGGCGAGGAAGCAGTGGGTGGTGCTGACGGAGGAACGCCAGTTTTTCCCGCCGTGGGCCCGGGTTGCATCGATGCAATCGTGCAGATCCGTGAAGTGAACATCGGGGCTGTCGTAAGGCGTGGCAAAATCGGCGTCGGGATTTTGCCTGAGAAAATCCACGGCGAGTTGGAACTGGTTGGGCAGATAAAAATAATCGTCCTCGGCCAGATAAACGACTTCCGCGTCGGTTTGTTCGCTCAAAATGCGCTGCTGTTCGTGCAACGTTTCGCCGCCGCTGACGCCGGGATAACGCACCAAGACCAGATCCTCCGCCGGCCAGAGTTGCGTGAAGAGGGCTTCGTATCCGGGCGGACAGTTGTTGAGCAGCGCAAATACTTTGACGCGCAGATTGCCGAGCGATTCCTTGAACGATTTCAAGCACAGTTCGACGAGCTTGAATTTGTTGTCGGCAAAAACGGGCGGTGGATTGGAGGAAACTTTCGGGTAAACCCGGTAGGCGACCGCCAAATCATATTGAAACTGGCTCATGGTGATTCGTTTTGACGGCGGGGAGAATTGTATGCCGCCCGCGCGGCGTCAAGCGGCATTAAAGGCTGGAAATAATTTCGGGGCGCTGGCACGCTGCCGTGAGAAAAATCCTTGGTCATTCTCACAACGCGAATGGCCGGCTGATTCACGAAGCAAAAATTCTGATGAAAACGGTCATTCTGGCAGGCGGCCTTGGCACGCGACTAAGCGAGGAGACGGCGGTGAAACCCAAGCCGCTGATCGAGATCGGCGGGCGGCCGCTGCTCTGGCACATCATGAAAACCTATTCGCATTTTGGCTTTCATGATTTCGTGGTGTGCCTCGGTTACAAGGGCTACGCGATCAAGGAATTTTTTGCGAATTATTTTCTGCACACATCGGATGTCACCTTCGATCTCGCGAACAACAAACTCGAGGTGCATCACAATTATTCCGAGCCGTGGAAAGTCACGCTCGTGGACACGGGCGAGGACACGTTGACCGGCGGCCGCATCAAACGCATCCGCAACTACGTCAACGACGAGGATTTTTTCCTGACCTACGGCGACGGCGTGGGCGACGTGAACATCACGAAGCTGCTGGAATTTCACAAACAACAGAAAACGCTCGCCACGCTGACAGCAATGCAACCACCGGGTCGTTTCGGCGCATTGCAAATCGTCAATTCCCGCGTGACCACGTTTCAGGAAAAACCCGTTGGCGACGGCTCGTGGGTCAATGGCGGTTTTTTTGTCTGCTCGCCGAAAGTGTTTGATTACATCGAAGGCGACAAAACGATTTGGGAGCGCGAACCGCTCGAACGCCTCGCGCGCGAAGGTCAGCTTTCGACGTATTTGCATCACGGCTTCTGGCAGCCGGTGGACACGTTGCGCGACAAAAACGCGCTGGAGTCGCTCTGGGAAAAAGGCAACGCGCCGTGGAAGGTCTGGACCAAAAAATGAACCCGCGATTTTGGAACGGTAAAAAAGTTTTCCTGACCGGCCACACCGGTTTCAAAGGCAGTTGGCTGTCGCTGTGGCTGGATTTGCACGGCGCCAAAGTGCGCGGCTATGCGCTGAAACCGCCAACGCAACCAAGTTTGTTTGGCGAGGCCAAACTTGGCTCGCGCATGGACAGCGTGATTGGCGACATCGCCGACTTGGATCGTCTGCGCCGCGCGGTTGACACTTTTCAGCCGGACATCATTTTGCACATGGCCGCGCAGCCTTTGGTGCGGCTTTCTTACGAACAGCCCGTCGAAACGTATCGCACGAATGTCTTGGGCACGGTTCACATTTTGGAAGCCGCGCGCGCGGCGAAAAGCGCCCGCGTGTTGATCAACGTGACCACCGACAAGGTTTATGAAAACCGCGAATGGAAGCGCGGCTATCGCGAAGACGACCGACTCGGCGGCTTCGACCCTTACAGCAACAGCAAGGCCTGTTCGGAACTCGTGACGGATTCGTATCGCAAATCTTTTTTTGGAAATACACGCCCAGGGAAAAATTATTTGGCCGTTGCGGCGGCGCGTTCGGGCAATGTCATCGGCGGCGGCGACTGGGCGAAAGACCGGCTGATTCCCGATCTGGTCCGCGCGTTTTCGGCCAGACAGGAAGCGGTGATTCGTTATCCCCAGGCCGTGCGCCCGTGGCAGCACGTGTTGGAACCGCTGCATGGTTACCTCGCCTTGGCCGAAGCGATGTGGTCGGGTAAAAATAAATTTGAAGGCGCGTGGAATTTTGGTCCGCCGCCGCAATTGTCCAAACCCGTTTCCTGGGTCGCGGATCGCCTGACCAAAATCTGGCCGGACCCCGCGCATTGGAAAATCGCCGGCGGAACGCATTTTCACGAGGCGCAAAATTTGACGCTGAATTCGCGGAAGTCCTTTGAGCAATTGGGCTGGCAATCGCTGCTCTCAATCCAGCAGACGATTGACTGGATTTGCGAGTGGTATATCGCGCGGCTCGCGGGCGAGCCGGTGGCCGCGATCACGGAAAGGCAAATCCGTCGGTATGAAATGCTGTTGAAAGCGCGCCGCGCGGAAAAATGATAAAGCGCGGCCCAAAACCGCGCGGCTACGGCTCCCTTTCCTTTATATTATTGACCAGTTGACCGCTCGTGTGTTCTGCTGTTCACCCGTTTGCCAATCAAAAATTAAAATCAAAGCTTTATGCCGTTGAAAACTTGGACGCACTGCCGGATTTGCGGAAATCCTCATCTCAAGCCGATTGTTGATCTGGGCAACCAGCCGTTGAGCTGCGTTTTTCCCAAGCCGACGGATAAAAATCCGAGCGACGCGCCGCTGACGCTGGTGCGCTGCGACATGCAGGCCAAGCCCGGCGCTTGCGGCCTGGTGCAATTGCTGCATACCGCCGAGTTGAGCGAGATGTATGGCACGACTTATGGCTATTATTCTTCCATCAGCCCGACGATGGTGAAGCATCTCGAGTCGAAAGTTCACGCGTTGGTGGATTTTGTGAAACCAAAAGCGGGCGACGTGGTTTTGGACATCGGTTGCAACGACGGCACGTTGCTGAATGCTTACGGCGCGAACGCCGGACTCACCCGCATCGGCATGGATCCTTCGGCGAAAAAATTTGCCGCGCATTATCAGCCGGACATCCGCGTGGTCTATGATTTCTTCAATGAAAAAGGCGTGCGCTCGCTCATCGGCGACAAGTCCGTCAAGATCGTCACGTCCATCGCGATGTTCTACGACCTGGACAATCCGATCAGCTTCATGCGCGACATCCGCGCGCTCCTCACGCAGGACGGCGTCTGGGCGGTGGAATTGTCTTATCTCCCGCTGCTGCTCAAGCAACTGACCTACGATCAGATCTGCCACGAACACGTCACCTACATTGGCCTGCGCCAGATGGATTGGATGATGAAGCAGGCCGGATTTAAAATTCTCGACGTGACGTTCAATGATTTGAATGGTGGCAGCTTTTATATCATCGCCGGTCGCGCGGACGGTCCGTATCAGCCGCAGTCGGAAAAAATTCAAAAGCTGCTCGACGAAGAGGCGCCACTCGACACGGACGAACCGTTCATCCGCATGCGCAACCGCATTTTGAATCAGCGCGATGATGTGCGGGAATTTTTCAACACCATGAAAGCGGCCGGCAAGAAAGTCTATGGCTATGGCGCTTCGACCAAGGGCAACATCGTTTTGAATTATTGCGGCATCGGGGCCAACGACATTGCGGCCATCGGCGATCGCAATCCGGAAAAAGATGGACTTGTCACGCCCGGTTCGCGCATCCCGATCATCTCGCACGAGAAGCTGCGGAAAATTAATCCGGAATATCTCTTCGTGTTGATCTGGCATTTCCGCACGGAAGTGATCCGCGACGAAATTGATTTCATCAAGCGCGGCGGCAAGCTGGTGTTTGATCTGCCGCGCATTCACGTCGTGGACGCCTCGAATTACGAACGCTATCTGGAACGTTCGTTTGAAGACCTGGCTTACTCCTTGTAACGCTTGAACGGCCCAGCACGACAAACTAGTTCTGATTGGGTTAACCGTAAGGTTCTTGTAACTGGTGCGAATGGTTTCATTGGGCCGTGGCTCATCCGTGCTCTGGCCGCACGAGGGGCCAATGTTTGTGCTCTGATTCGGACTGGCAGCGAAAGTGCGCCAAAAGTTTTTGGCGCGGCTATTCAGGTGGTGCGCGGCGACATCACGGATTTACCATTCCTCTCGCGGTTCCTGCGCGATGCGCAAATTGACCTCGTCTATCATCTCGCCGCGATCAATACGAACACCGGCTCGAGCATTTCGCCTTACGACATCTTCGAGACAAACACACGCGGCACTTACACCATTCTGGAAGCCTGCCGACGCAGCGATCGCCCAATCCACGCCGTCATTTCTTCCAGCAAGGAAGTGGAAGACTGTTTTCGCCCGGGCAACGGACGCAAGCACCATTCCTACATGGCGTCGAAAGCAGCGGCTGAATTAGTCACCAAAACGTATTTCGATACTGCTGGAGTCGCCGCCGCCGTGGTGCGACTTGACAACATTTACGGCGGTGGCGATTTCAATTGGAATCGACTTGTGCCGGGGATGTTGCGCGTCATTTTGCAGGGCGAACGGCCGGTTATTCGCAGCAGCGGTCTGTTGCAGCGCGATTATGTTTACGTGGAAGATGTGGTCGCCGCTTTCCTTGCCATCGGTGAGGGGCTAAACAAAGCAGAAGTTCAAGGCCAACTTTTCCGCGTAACCACCGGCATCGGCACCAGCGTGCTCGAGATGGTCAGGCAGATAAGCATCACCGCCGGCAAACCGGATTTGGAACCGCAGGTTCTGAATGAGCAAACGGAGGAGCGCATTGATGTTTTTTACACGCCGGAACGAGAACGAAAGATTCTCGGCTGGTCCAGCCAAACTTCATTAAGCGAAGGACTGGCCAAGACCTGCCGGTGGTATCAGGATTATTTTCAGAAAACGTCTCAATAAAAATTTCACGGCACATATTGGAGGCGGAAAAAGCCGGCGCCATTGGTGATGAAAAGATACTGGGAGTTGGTCACGGCGGTAGGCGTAAATAATCCGCCGCTCCAATTTCCCCAACTCGAACCGATGGTCGGCGTGAATTGCACCTGATAATTGTCATACGGGGCCAGGCTGGCGGCATCCACCCGCATTACCGGCAAGACGGCGGGTGACACGGCGGCGGCCGGCGGCTGGCCGATCACGATGGCGACCGTGGCCGTGTTGGTGTAACCGCTGCCCGGATTGGTGATCATAATGTTCGTCACCACGCCGCCGGAAATTTGAGCCACCGCCGTCGCATTGGTGCCATTGCCGCCGATGATTTTGACCGTCGGACTGGTGACGTAGCCTGAACCGCCGCCGGTGATGGTGGCATTGACCACAAATCCATAGGCCACTACCGGTGTCGCAAATGCCTGCGCGGGCACGGGAGCAATGGCCAACCGATAGTTGCCGCTGCTGACGACACCGGCAATCATTTGCGTGTAAACACCGTTGGAAGCCGTGAAGTTCACCGGCAGGTTGGTCCAATAATATGCGGACAGCTGTTGCAACTGATAATTGCCGCCTACCGTCAGATTTGAAAAAGACAGGAAAGACATTGGCGCTATGCCTAGAACTGGGTTGAAAATATATGGCGGGTCAAAGATTACCGCGGTCGTATTCGTAGGATAGTTGCTGCCGGGACTGTTGATATTCGCAGCGGTCACGACTCCGTTGCTGACCACCGCCGTCACTTGAGCCCCGCTTCCGCCTGCACCGATGATTCGCACGAGCGGAGTGTTGGTGTAGCCGGTGCCGCCATCGGTGATGTTGACCCCCACGACAAAGCCATTGACAATGATGGGTGTGCCCGTGGCGGCGCGCGGCCCGGGCGGGAAGGCCTCGCTGGCATATAATTGCGCGACTTCGTTAGCGGCCAACGCTCGATTGAAAATACGAAAGTCATTGATTTTTGTGGACGAAGAAGCGTATCGGCCCGTGCCTGAGTCCAGTTCCCAAGAGCCGATTGATGTGGTTGTCGGGGAAGGGTCGTTCGGCACGCTGAAATTTCCCGAAAAAGAACCAGCTAAAACACCATTTACGTAAAGATTACAATTCGTGGAGGTGAAACAAACCGCCACATGATACCATAATCCGGTTGATAAAAGCGTGGTAGAGGCCGCTTGGTTCTGAAAACGACTATTGCGAAAATAAACTTGGCCTGCTATTCCCGACTGAGGAATTCCATTGCCATCGCGGTAGATTCCCACGGATAAAACGCCATAACAATCATTCCCGTCATGTTGTTTGCAAGAAATAGGCTCTTGGGTGTTACGGTTTAATTGGAGCCAGGTTGCGATTGTGCCGGCCGATAAATTATTGATGGTGAGGGGCGGCACATCGATGGCGGAATTACTACCATTAAATGAATAAGCTGAATTCGGATTGTTGAATCGATCTGTGGTTAAGATTGCACCGACCACGGTGCCGTTATTTGTGCCCACCACATCATTCGCGTTTCCATTGAACGGATAAAAAGAAATGAGTCCATTAGTCCAGCTTTGACCATTAGCTACAAATGTAATCAAAGACAATATGGCTGCCAATAAGAAGTGATGTTTCAGCGTATTCATATATTATTCCCGAGCCTTTTTTGTTGAAGACGATTTGACAATCAACCTTTTTTTTATCTCTGTAAAGTCGAAAATGGTGCGAGGTTACATCAACAAACCATAACAGTGCTTTTGATCCAAATTATCTGGTTAAACCGTTCTATGTGATGAAATATCATCTGTCCAACTGATCAGATTTACTGGAGGATTTTTACGCATAGAATAGCTGCGGCCTCATCAGGATGGAACTTACTACGGGTGCACTGGCCCAGCAACGAAACCAGCCCCCAAAATATGGCTGGCCGTCGTTTTAACACATGGTAAGATCCGCGCAAATTCTTAGGCCCAAGCTGGCCAGTAACGCGATACCCCAGCCGTTCCATCTCCGCTGCCTCCCAGCCGGAAAGATGCTCCTGCAAATCGTCATTGCTCGCGTGATGCTGCTCTAAAAATCCACTCGGCGTAAAAAAAATCACCCGCTTCTTTGCGATTTTTTCCATATCCGCCATGAGTTTCAAGCCGTCCGCCTTGGTGAGATGTTCAATGACATCCAGCGCAATGCAGGCGTCAAATTGCCGCGGCTGAAAGTGCTTGGAAAGCTCGCGGACATCGCACTGCACCAACTGGTCATGCGTGTTCTGCCGCTTCGCTTCCTGAAACGAAGGGGGATAGCCTTCTGCCCCACAGCTCTGCGGAACCCCGAGCTGACGCATGGTCGGCGAAACGCCACAGCCTACATCCAGCACGCTTTCACAACCCCCCAATGCCTCGCGCAAAGCGAGTTTGAAGAGAATTTGATTTGGGTCATGACGGGTTCTGAGCAGGGTGCTGATCAAACTGGTTCGGCTGCGCATAATTTTTTCAGCGAGGTTGTCTCAACTGGCTTTTTCCAATGCCGCCCAGGACGGGGGCAGTTTTTTCCGGACTTCGATGCCTTCGAACGCCTGGCCTTTTCGCGCGCCGACTTTTTTGGCCCAGATGGCCATGCGGTTGACACCGGTTTCGAGCGACACATTTTTGATAAGATCGCCGAAGTGTTGGTGGACCTTTTCGTGCGCCGAGTAGGCATGGACCACTTCATTGCGCGCTTCGAGTTTTTTGATGGTGGGTTCAGTGCCCATGGCCTTGGCCACCACCTTCGCCAGTTCAGCGACAGAGTAAGCCTTGTCGGCGCCGACATTGTAAACCTGGTTGTAACACGCCGGCCGCGCGATGCTGGCGGCGATCACCGGCGCGACATCATCAATGAAACTAAACGCGCGCGTCTGCGAGCCGTCCCCAAAAATGGTCATCGGCTGGCCTTGCATGATCTGGTTCATGAAAATGCCGATGACATTGCGGTAGCGGTCGCCGAGATTTTGGTTTTCGCCATAGACATTGTGCGGGCGGAAGATGACGTAGTTCAGGCCGAACATCTCGTGCGCTTCTTTCAAATCGAGTTCCACAGCGTATTTGGCGATGCCATAAGGATCTTCCGGCTGCGGCACGGCGGCCTCGGTCATGGGCAACTGGTTCCGGCCGTAGACTGC
>Ga0302275_10005288_pt1 | contig 12467 bp, 3 predicted proteins | sample III_Bog_N2_2_FD_200229 | JGI IMG/M metagenome (GOLD analysis project Ga0302275, IMG submission 200229) | Peat permafrost microbial communities from Stordalen Mire near Abisko, Sweden - III_Bog_N2_2 | ecosystem: Environmental > Terrestrial > Soil > Wetlands > Peat | place: Sweden: Abisko...
GGAGGAGTTCTTCAGAGGTTCCCTAAAAAATGCCGTCGGCTTTAGCTGTTCGGAGGCGGCTGCCTCTTCTTCGCCGCCGGATCTTCCGCTTTACGGGCAAGAATCTTTTGGCGGACTTGTTTCTGTTGCTCGAGCGACAGCACCTGAAAAATGCGGCCATACTCTATCCTGGTGTACCCGAAAAGCATGGCGCTCTTTTGGTCCGCATCTAACGTTGTGTCTTTTGCGATCACAACCTTATGCGACTCTATATCCCGATGGATCTTGTCAATCTCTGCTTTCTGTTCGTCGGAATAGATCAGCCCGGCAAAATCATCTTCAGGCCCAGCGTTACTCATCGATTGAGCTCCGGGCGAAGCCGCTCTCGGAGTCCGCGTCGAATTGGGTGAAACGCTCTGCGCCCGAACCAGCCCCGACGCCGCGAACAGAAGGGTGAATCCAATTGCAACGGCTATTTGCTTGGCGAATCGCTTCTTGTTCATAAGCAGATCTTTCTCCGTTGATAATTCTAAATCTGTCCAGCCAATTCCGCAAAGTCGATGGGCTTCATGAGATATGTCGCATAGTTCCTGAATGCAGAGGATTGTCTAACGAGACCTCTCACAATCGAGGTAGCAAGAGGCTGGCCATCAAGCTCGATAGCACAGGCTACTCAGTAAGCAGGTCGATGGTGTCCCTCATTCCACGACGAGGTTGGTTGCTCTGAATGAGCCGATGACCACATCTACTCGGTGTCCGCGTTTCACCGCCAGCGTCGGGTTCGAGAAAGCCATCCAGTAAGTCATACCCGTCTTTGGTGTGCTGCTCTGTCGCAGTTTTCCGACCTTCTCCATCTGGGGAACCGAGAGCTTGACTTGAGCCTGCGCATCGAACAACTGAGGCTCGCTATTTTTATCGTTGAGAGCCGCGGCCTTCTCCGGGTCCAGCACCCGATAGTTAAATCGAATGAGCTGGCCGGACTCCGCCGTCTTTACGCGCGGTTCGGCGACACCCCAGACCCCCTCGTAATACATTTCCGCTCGGCGCGAGAGGCGATTCAACTGAGAGCCTTGCCAAATGGGTGCTGGCCGTGCGGCCGGAGCACTTGGCTGGGAGGGAGTTACAGCTTGAGCTGTCGTGGCTGACTGGGGAGGCGCTGATTGAGCGCCAGGCACCACCAAGCTGGACGCCATAAGTATCGTAATAACAACCCGATGAGAGCGAAGAATGACCTGTCTCAACATTTTCACGTTCTTCCTTTCGTTCTCACCCTTGCTCAATGCCGCCCGCGTGCCAGTTGACCGGATCTGCATCGGCAAAGGGGGAAAAGCTGCGGGCGGCCGGAGATCCTGGTTTGAATCTCCGGCCCCGGTTGGTTGTTAGTTCACTGTGAACGCGCCGGTCAGGATGTTGGTGGTTCCTCCCGGGGTTGTCACGCTGACGCTCCTCGCCCCGAGGGCAGCGCCGGCAGTGATGGTCACGTTAGCCGTAACCGTGGTGGCGGTTGAACCCGTGATGGCAGCGCTGACGCCTGTACCGGAGAAGTTTACAGCCGTTGCTCCAGTCAGGTTGGTGCCGGTGAATGTCACCGATTCCGTAGTGCCATGTGTGCCTGTTGCGGGCGCGATCGAAGTGAGTGTTGGCGCTACGACCGTGAACGCGGGGTTGACGAGGTTGGTGGTTCCACCTGGGGTTGTCACGCTAACACCCCTCGTCCCGAGGGCGGCGCCGGCGGTGATGGTAAAGGTAGCCGTTACCGTAGTGGCCGTTGAGCCGGTCACTACAGCACTGACGCCTGTACCGGTGAAGTTCACTGCCGTTGCTCCAGTCAGGTTCGTGCCACTGAGAGTCACGATGACGGTGGATGCCGGCCGGCCCGTATTGGGGGCAAGCGTGGTTAGCGTCGGCGCAACGACCGTGAACGCCGGGTTGAGGATGTTCGTGGTTCCTGCTGGGGTTGTTACACTAGCCCCCCTGGTCCCGAGGCCGGCGCCGGCGGTGATGGTAAAGGTAGCCGTTACCGTAGTGGCCGTTGATCCGGTCACTACAGCACTGACGCCCGTACCGGTGAAGTTCACTGTCGTTGCTCCAGCCAGGTTCGTGCCATTGAGAGTCACGACGACGGTGGATGCCGGTCGACCCGTATTGGGATTGAGCGAGGTGAGCGTCGGCGTCGTTGACGAAAGGACCGTGAACGCCCCTGTCAGGGTGTTGGTGGTTCCTGCCGGGGTTGTCACGCTGACGTTTCTTGCCCCAGTTGCAGCTGTAGCGGTGATGGTGAAGGTGGCTGTTACCGTGGTGGCTGTTGAGCCGGTCACGACAGCGCTGACGCCGGCACCGGAGAAGTTCACTGCCGTGGCGCCTGTCAGGCCCGTGCCGTTAAGGGTTACCACAACCGCGGTGCCCTGCGCGCCCGAAGTGGGAGCGAGCGAGGTCAGCGTCAGTGTTCCCGGTGTCACCGTGAATGCCCCGGTCAGGATGTTGCTGGTTCCCGAGGGGGTTGTTACGCTGACGTTTCTTGCCCCAGTTGCAGCGGTAGGACCGACGGTGAAGGAGGCTGTTACCGTGGTGGCTGTTGAGCCGGTCACGACTGCGCTGACGCCGGTACCGGAGAAGTTCACTGTCGTGGCGCCTGTCAGATTCGTGCCGTTAAGGGTTACCACAACCGTGGTGCCCTGCGCGCCCGAAGTGGGAGCGAGCGAAGTCAGCGTCGGTGTTGACGGTAGAACCGTGAACGCGCCGGTCAGGATGTTGGTGGTTCCTCCCGGGGTTGTCACGCTGACGCTTCTTGTCCCAGTTGCAGCGGTAGCAGTGATGTTGAAGGTGGCTGTTACCGTAGTGGCTGTTGAGCCGGTCACGACTGCGCTCACGCCAGTACCGGAGAAGTTCACTGTCGTGGCGCCTGTCAGGCCGGTGCCGTTAAGCGTTACCACAACCGCGGTGCCCTGCACACCCGAAGTGGGAGCGAGCGAAGTCAGCGTCGGCAATACGACCGTGAATGCCCCCGTCACGATGTTGCTGGTCCCTCCTGCGGTTGTCACACTGACGTTCCTCGCCCCGAGGGCAGCGCCGGCGGTGATAGTGAAGGTGGCTGTTACCGTGCCGGCCGTTGATCCGGTCACGACAGCACTGACGCCTGTACCGGAGAAGTTCACTGCCGACGCACCAGCCAGGTTTGTCCCGGTCAGAGTCACAACAACTGTAGAGTTTCGCAGCCCGGTGTTCGGATTGAGCGAAATCAATGTGGGAACGGGAATCGTGCCTTGGAACTCTACCGCGCCGATATCGAATTTCGTATTCGGTGCATCCGGCCGCTTATTTCCGAAGAAGTCCGTGGCCAGGGTCGGGTACGCCGCGGTGTTGAAGTTCCCGCCAGTGGTAGGGATGTAATCGATGGCCGGCGAACTCGCTGCCAGGGCATAGTTGCCAAAGGCAGCCCCGCCACCATAGTTCCCATAGAGTCCACCTGTTGCCGAATCGTCGCTCAGCGAGAGCGGGCCCCAACTGACGTTGATCCAGTTGTTGCCTTCGTCCACCGTCGCAGCTGGGGTCAGGCTGAAGACCGGATTCGGGCTCGAAGCGTCGACGATGCCCGGAGGCACGCCATATCCGCTCGGTCCTCCGCAACCGTCCGCTACGGTGCACGTTGGCGGCACGCGCGAACCGTTGCAATACTGGCTGACAACGTTGGGATTGACTCCCAGGTTATTTTTGCCGGAGTAGTCCGTCACGTCGTCCAGTGCTGAATACGTCGGGCTGAGCGTGAATCCAGAGTTGTGGTTGCTCGGCCCCGTGTCGCCGCGGACGCCAATGTCCCAATAGCTGACGCCCGGAGTGCATTGGCCGGATGCGGTCTGCACCGGAGCGGGTGTCCCAGTGAATGCGTCGAAGAGTGAGATCAGCTTCTGCTGGTTCAGGCTTCCCTGACCCAGGTTGCCGATACCGATGTAGAAGGTGCGGTTCTGCCAGATCAGGTTGTTTTCCAGCAGCGGGTTCGAGAAGCCCGTGCAGCCGGGCATTCCAGTTGGGCACGTAATAGTTAGCCCAGTGAAGGTCGTGGTCAGAATCGGGGAGTTTTGCTCGCTGGTCACGCCGGCGGATTGCGGGCACGATGCGGTGGACGGGCCAGTGGGACCGGCCATCACGCAGTTCCCCGCCGGGGCGCTGGCCTGAGGCGTCCCAATGCTTTGCGTAAGCACGCCCGACGTGGCAAGTGCATCGTTGCTCACAATGGTGTTGTTGATGATAGCCACGTTCAACGAGTCTTCCAGCGATATTCCCGCGCCATCCCAGCCTGCTACGTTGTTCACGATAATGTTGTTCGTGACGGTAACGTTGTTCCAGCGTGTCGGCTGATGGGCGAATGTGGAAATATCGGTCCCGTTGACCTGCTGCAGACGGAGGCCGCCACCTGCGCCGCTGTCGGCCGCGTTGGCCTGAATCAGGTTGGCGTTGATTACCAAATTGGGGCCAGTGCCGTCGCTCAGGCCCGGCGGGCAATCCGCGTCGGGGATGCCGATGCAAGTCGGATCGGTATCGGGCGTACCCATCACGATGAGTCCGCCGCCGTTCGTGGGAATGGTGGGGTTGGTGCTCTCGTTGAGAATGATCGAGTTGTGCTCGATGTCGCCGTTGTACATGAATCCGAGGTGAGAGACACCTCCACCTTCAGCCGAGCTGATGTTCCCGCATATCCAGTTGTAGTTGAACTTGTAGTAGTCGGCTCCAGTGCAGAAGCTGACGCCGCCGCCGCCCGCCAGAGTGCCAGAGAACAGTTCATCTCCGAGGGACGAGTTGCCATAGATGTCGTTGTTGTGTACGTTGACGTTCACGTCCAGGCAGTTCGGCAGGTGAGTACCGAGCACATTGCTGTTCCCGCAGGAGGGGAGGACATCGAGGTTGCTTTGCTCTCCCTGTCCGTTCAAGACTCCAGTAATCGTGATTGGATCGGGGAACTCACCCTGGCCCACGGTGACTCCACCCGAGAGCGTGCCGGCGTTGTTGTAGATCCGGTTGTTGGAAACTTGCAGGTTATGGTTCCAGCCGTGGATGAAAACGCCGCCACCGCCCGCGGAACTGCCCGTGATCGTGAGGCCATCAATCGAGGACGGATTGCACTCGTAGTTGCTGGGGTACGGGTTGGGAACGAGTTCGGTCGTTGACCCTGGCGTGGGCGTGTTGCAATAGGCATATTCTTGAGGGATCGTTGCTCCTGTTTCGTCCAGCGCCGCCGGAACATTTTGCAGAAGCAGGGCGCCTGTCGGGAACGCGCCTTCAATGCCGAAGGAGCTAGTTCCGGATGGGACAAACACTCCCTTGCCCAGAACCGTAACCCCCGCCCCTTCGAACGCGCCCATCAGCGAGGGCTCTTGCAGTTGTTCGGCGAGGTTGCCATTGAGCGTTGCGTCCCAGCCCACAACCGCCTCCAGCGGTATGCGGTCGACCTGGGGGATATCGGCCGAACTGATGTAGTAATTCCAACCCGTGTCCGGGCAATTGTAAGCGCCGGTTGAATCGTAAACCGCCGGGGTCGCTCCGGACCCGATCGGCACGCCTTGGAGCGATAAGTCGAACAGGCAGTTGATATGCCGACGCCAGGGATCGAGCAGTTTGCCCGCCGGAAATACATTGGAATCAATGACAGACGAAACGGCGCCAACACCTTGCAACCGTACGGGCTTCCACATCAGCAGCATCTCGACATGGGCTGCCGCCGCAGCGGATTGAGTTGGCGTCGCGGAATGAAGCGCGGCGGCGCTGCAAGAGGCCGACGTAGTCGTGCCGGCGGTCGTGCAAGTCGGATCGACGATGATCAAGTCGCCCGGAGCGGCGGCATCGATCGCGCTCTGGATCGTCTGGGTGGAGCTAACGTGCGTAGGCGCTTTGCCACCGATGGTGACGGTCACGGTATCGATCGATTGTTGTCCGTTACCTGCGGTGATGACCAATTGGCCGCACTGCGCTATGGGTTGAGCAGGGACGCCGTTGAGATTCTCGTACTGCTTCTGTTGCTGGATGGCGCAATTGGGAACGCCGCTCGGCACAGTGGCTGTGATCTGCGTATCGCTCCAACCCACGATCGTGGCTGCGACTCCGCCAATGGTTATCTTTGACGCCGTATTGCAAGTCGTGCTACCCGCAGTGGGCGCTGTGCACACGCTGCCAAAGCCATAGTGGCGGCCGATGGTTTTCTGATTGTAAGGTGCCACGTTCGCGGATGGACCTGAGTACGCGGCGTCATTCGTCGTCTGATTGCCAAGCGACGTAATGGTGAGGGTCTTGCCGGGCGCGCTGACATAAGGCCCGATGCCGTCGCCGTCCACTTCTGAGACCGCCGGCGTGGCGTCCGGGTAGCTGCAATCGGGATTGTTGTATCCCGCGCCGACGAACGCCGACGTGGGCACTACGGGCGTGTCGAGGTAGGTTTCCAAGCCCGGCATGAAGGGGTCTTCATAGCAGAAATCGCTGTACTCCGGGTTGAACAAAGGATCGGTGATCCTCTGCCCAAAGGTCGGCGAGCTGGGGTTGGTGTCCAGGATCGGACCAGGGTCGTTCATGCACTGCACCATCATCGCCGGCGAATACCCGGTGATGTTGGGCGGGTTCACTGCCCAGCTGGAGTAGGTCATCCCCTCATAGGTTCCCCAGTGGTCGGAATACACGCGAGAGAGTTCGTTTCCGAGATAGTCCCTGGTGGAGATCGACATGTTCGGCGGCGCAAACTTTTCGCCGAACTGCGGGGAGAACGGATCGAATTCCGAGGTGAAGTCGTCGGTGATGCCGCCGGTGTATTTCCCGGCGATGTGGGTCGAGGTGAAGAGGGCAAACTTCACCGATACCGCCATCTGGTTGGCCAGCACCACTTCCTTGCGGTCGCAAAGAGGCCGGGTCGCTCCGGCGAACGGAGCCACTTCTTGAACGTTCGGGAAGAGACTCAAGAAGTCGGGCACAACGCGCATCTCGCCCACGCACGGCCACACAGGATCCTGGAAGCCAGGGTAACCTGGGACGCCTGAGAGAGTTCCTCCCTGCAAATCGAGGGCCGTAGTCGAGTTCTGGTAGTTGGTGGGGTTGAAGCCGTTTGCATTCTGGTCGTACATGCCAGCCACTGAGGCCTGGTCGGGAATGATGAAGATGTCCGTGCCCAGTCCACCGAATTCCTGCGTAACCGGCGCGATGTAGTTGTCGCCGATCAGGAGGTTCTTGTCTTCCTCCTTATAAACCTCATAGCCCGGCGGCATGATCACTTCCGTCACGTACTTTCCGGGCGGCAGCATCGGGCTGCCAAAACGCCACTTGTCAGTCGAATCGGGATTCGCCACGCAGACCGTGCAGTTGGTCCCGGGCATGGATCCCGCGGTAAATCCAGGGGTGCTCGGGCCGTTGCCTCCTACACCGCCGGTCAACGCGGTGTTGAGCTTTCCGGTTACAGGGCTAATGCCAAGGGCGCTGGGGAACGAGTATTTGCCGTCGTAAGGCGCCGGCTGCCCCTGGTTCCCGATGTGCATCGAATCGTAGCACTTGAACTCGGAGTTATAAGGGAGCGCGTGCAGCGTGCCCCCATTGTGCAGAGAGTCGTACCAGTCAAGGTAATTCGGCTGGTCAAAGAGCGAGAAGTAAAAAAGGTCCTGATTCGGAGACCCTGCGACATTCGTGCCCTGGCCGGGGCAACTCATGTACGGCAGGGGGGTGTTGGTGACAGGGTCGGTATAGTTCGGGTAGAACCCTTGCGCCCAGTCATCCCAGCTGCTGCTTTGGGTCGTGTCCACCAAGGTCAGGGTTGGCGTCACGCCATCCGCTGCAAAACCTTCCTGATAGAGGTTGATCGTGACGTGGGGGATGTTCGGCTCCCAGGGCTGCTGAATCATTTGCGACGCATCGTCAAAGGGGCGCGTCGAGGCATATTGCACGATTCCATAGATACCGCCGTTCTCTCCCACTTGCGTGGTCGTGGGCGAGGTGGCTCCGGGGGCCGTAGCGGTGACGGTTGCGCAGAAGTTAGTGGCGCTTACAGGTTGCGCTGGATTGCAGGCCGCATAGGGCGCTTTCCCGATATCCATATAGTTGCTCTGGCCTGTCAGCAAATCCCAACCCTCGGTTCCACCAAACGTCGGTGGATCGATGCGGCCGGTGGAAACGGTCGGCGAACTGGGGATCGCCGTGCCGAGTGCGAACGAAGCGGCCTCGGTTGTGCAATCCGCTGCGGCGCAATAGACTGCGCCGGGCACAGACAGATCGGCGGGCAAAGGAAGAGTCTCGAAGGTGTTCACCAGGAAATCGTAGGCAGTCGAAGTTCCGCAAGCGCGGGCGCCATTCCCAGGTCCGCAGTAGGGCGTGCCGTCGGCAGGGCCACCCGCGTCATAAACGGTGTGGACGCCCGTCGTCTTGTAGCGGGTCGAATCGGCTTCCACCACATACCAGTTGAACAGCGGGAACGTTTCGTTGAAGTTGGCAATGCCGTTGAAATCCGTCAACAGAGAGTTGGCGTTATGCCCATCCCGGTACCGGATCCTCGTGTAAAGGAACGGAATCCCGATCTCATTGGGTTCCCAGATGCCATCCTTGTTGTCGTCGACGAAGGTACGGGTGTAGAGATTCGACTGCCACTGCGAGGCACCGATTGCCCCCATGTGGAGGGTTTGGGCGCCGCCAGTGCAGGTGGAGGCGGGTGGTACAGGAACGCAGCCCACGTTTGCCGGCGTCGACAGTCCGTCGATGATCTGGTCATTCCATTGGTCGCCGATGGTCAGTCTCCAGTTTCCGCCAGGGACATTGGTAAACTTGAAGTTCCCCTCGGCATCGCAGAAGGTGAACTCGAAGTCCTCACCGTCGGGGTCACCCAGGCTGACCCAGCACTGGGTCCAGGCGAAGCCAGCGCGGGAACCGCTGGGATAGAGTCGCTGGTCCGGTGTCCGGCTCAGCCTTTCGACGTCCACTTGTCCGTCGATCGTGTTGTCGCACGGTCCGACGGTGCCGGCGCTGCCGAAGCCATTGCAAACTTCGGTGTGCCGGGCGTTGATGATCGCCGGATTGGCAAAACCGATGGCCACGTGGAATCCGGCCGGCCCGAACTCCTGGAAATAGCTCGGCTCGCCGATGCGGATGAAGGAATCGTGAGGATGCTGGCCATCCAGGGTGTTGGTCTGCACCCACTGTTCGCCGCGCGCAATCCGGTCCGCGCCGGGATAGGCCTGCACGCTGAATTTATCCGGCATGAGGTTGGCAATGATCGCCTGGCCAGCCAGGGGAGACAGAGTGGTTCCGTCTGCTTCATACTTCGGGCAAGTCACGATCATGCCCGTGATGCCCGCCTGGGTTGGATCCTGTGTAGCCTGGGCCGAAATTGGGCAGGCGTCCTGCCCCGTGGAGGGATCGATAGTCCCCGCCAGGCTATTCGACAAGGACTGGTTGAACATGTCGTTAGTATCCTGCCCAGTCACATCGCCGAGTCCGCCATAGGTATCCCACAGGACGAGGTTGAAGCCGCCCAGGCCGGGCTCAAGGGGCGCAACCGTTCCGTTTCCGCCGCCGCCATCCTGCTCGCCATTGAGCGGATAGTCGTCTTCGAATACGATCACCGAAAGCTTACCGGTGGGAAGCGGTGTGGGCAGTGTGAGCACCGTGACGGGCTTGGTAAAGGCGGACGCAGAGGTACATCCATTTGGCCCGCCAAATACGTTGCAGGCCGCTGGTATGGGAGCGCCGGCCATGGCGTGACCGCACTGCAGATTGCTTGCAGGTGCTTCCGCGCCATTGGCTGGGCACTGCGGCTGGCCCAGGTACGCGGGGAACGGGTTGCCAGCATCGCCAGGCAGCACCGAGATGTAATAGTGCTTGGAAGGATCGAGATGGACCTGGCTGGGGTTAACCGGGGTAGATCCATTTCCGGTCGTATCGAACCGGCAGGCGCCGTTGCCCACGTCGCACACAGCGGGATCATGGGTACCGGTCGCTGGGTTCAAGAACATCTGGCCGCCTTCGCACGAGAGCGGTCCGGTGCAGCCCTGGGCAACGAAATCCATGCTGCTGGTATGGAAATTCACGCCAAAGGTCGGGACGGTGCTTCCCGTGGTGCCAACTCCTCCCACGACTGCGGGGCAGCCCGGCGTGGTAATGCTGCTGTTGGTGGTGCAGTTCGGGTCGACCGAGAAGGTCTTGTCCTCTTCGATGATCCAGCGATAATCGGCAAACGGCACCAATCCGGCGATGCAGGTGCTGTTCAGATTGCAGTTGTTATACACCTGGGCATCGACTACATTCACCGTCAGATTGCTGGGCTGCGGGAAGATGAGTGTCACGGTAGCGGAAGCACTCTTCGTCCCCTGGGAGTTTTGCGCGACGTAGGTGAAGTTGTAGGTGCCCGCGTTTGGCGCGCTTGCCGTGAACCCGCCATTCGCATCCATAGTGCCGCACAGCACAGTGACGGTGCCCGAGCATGCCGGGAGCGAAACACTCGACAGGGCAACGCTCAGCGGAAGGCGGTTGGGGTCCGAGTCCACCGAGAGGACGCCGGGCGATGGAATCTTCAGGTACGTGGCCACCTTCGATGTGTAGGTGATGTTGTTCGCGAGAGGGGATCCGGTAAGCGTCGTTGCGCTCAGGGCAACCGTTGTACACAGGCCCGTAGTGCCCGCAACCGCACCGTTGGCGCAATAACTGAAGGAGTCTGCGGCCCAGCCCGGGTTGGGGGTATAGGTAAATGTGCCGTTCGCGCAAATTCCATCGACCGGGTTGCTGGGTAACGCATTGCACGTCAATGTGCCGCTGGCGGGAGGAGTTGACAGAGCTACGCCGTACACATTGACGTCGTTAGCGATTACGCCCTTGGATGGGTCGCTTATGACCAGGGGAGTGCATGAGGTGGCCCCGGTCAGACATGGGATGACTGAGCTGTAGGTATCCGGGTTGGCTAGCGCGGCCGCAAAGACACCCAACCCTGGCGTAACCGGGAGGGCAGCGCCGTTGACACCGATGTAGGCCAGCATTCCGGCGTCGCGCACGGAAGAATTGGCCGACAGGCTTAGCTCGCGATCGTAGATCGGGAGCGCCGAACTGCCGCTCGCAGGCACATTGACCTTCACGTCGAATGTCTTGCCCGCGGCCATGAAGACGTCAGTCTGCACCCTGGGAGCCCGCTGGTTCGGGATGGGGTTACCGTCCTCTGCGACGATCGTGAATCCGCTAACCGTTGCGGCCACTCCTGCGCCCGTAAAGCCTGCGGTTTGCGAGCCGACGATCGAGGGCACGTGCATGCGCAAGCCGGCGTTCACCAGGCGAACCAAAATGGTGCCGGTGATCCCGGTCGTGACGGGAGTTGAACCACTGACGCCAGCCGTAGCCGGGAACAGCGAGAACGCCGCAAGGGTCTTGTCGAACGCGAGCCCGTTGATAAGGAAATAGAACGGCGTGTAATTCACCACCGGGGGATAACACGTGTGATAGGCGCTTGACCCTGGATAGCCGCATCCTGCCAGACCCGTGTTCGGGTCGGTCGGCATACCGGTCCACACCCTCGTCTCGCTAAAGCCGGCGGTCCTGACATCCCGATCGACCTCCCTGTTTTGCACGGGGTCGATTTCACTGAATTCCAGCGGAACCTCGCCGTTGTAGCGTACCGACGGAGACGTGCCCGCCACGGGATACGCTGTGCCGGCCGTGGATCCCGAAGGCGCGGTGGTGACCACCAGCATGCCAATCAAGCCCATGGGCACTTGAATCGAAGGATGCGTGCCTGACTCGATCAGATAGGTGCCGGGCTTAAGCCCTGACCAGGTCAGTGAGGTGGTTGATCCCACAATCACCTCCGTGGCCATCGACTGCACGCGCGGCCCCTGTGCCGGCGGCGCGCCTGAAGCACCTGGTTGGGGCGACGGGCATGGTGTGCCCGCCGGCGTGGCGCCGGAGGCAATAAACCACGTAACGCAACCCTGCGCATTAGCGTGGCTGGGACTCGCCGTGGCTGTTGGCGTGCCGATACCGCCCACCGTTGGCGCCCCGCCAAGGCCGCCGCCCACCTGACCCAAAATCACGATGGACGTGGGAATGGTATTGGCGGTGCTGCTAGTGGCAGGGGTGAACGAAAGTAGATTTTTCAGGTTGATCGTGAGGCCCGACCCCGACGGAACCGTGATCACTACCGGGGACCAGGCGGGACTCGCGGCCGCAACGGCTCCGGTGCCCGGGCCGCCAATCGTGACGGTCGGAGCTGACGTATAGCCTGCTCCGTGACTGGTCACATTGAAGCCAACCACCTGGCCGCCGTTCACCACCGCGGTCGCGGTGGCCGTAACAGGGGTCACACCGGCAATGGTACCCGTCGGGGCGCTAAGGGTCACGGTGGGCGCGGATGTGTAGCCGGATCCGCCATTGAGAATGTAAATCCCGCCAAGGGCGCCGGAGGCTGCGGCGGAAGTGGTGGGATTGGATCCACTCAGCGGAGCGCAGGTCGCGGTCGACCCTGTCACTTTAGCTCCGCAAGTGTAGCCCCA
>Ga0302275_10005295_pt1 | contig 12460 bp, 8 predicted proteins | sample III_Bog_N2_2_FD_200229 | JGI IMG/M metagenome (GOLD analysis project Ga0302275, IMG submission 200229) | Peat permafrost microbial communities from Stordalen Mire near Abisko, Sweden - III_Bog_N2_2 | ecosystem: Environmental > Terrestrial > Soil > Wetlands > Peat | place: Sweden: Abisko...
CCTGACTGCGGCGAGACGCTGACAGACGTCCCACGCGCGTGCCGCGTCGCCGGCGGTGACGAGCCGCTCCGCGAGGGCCGAGAGCAATTGCTCGAGGTCGACGAGATCCCCCCGTGAGCGGCGGATTCTGACAATCTCCTCGAGCGCCGCTTCGTCGCAAGGGTCATCTTCGAGCGCCAGGGCAAGCAGATCGAGGGCGTAGTCGTCATCGGCGAGGTGCTGGCACGCGAGCAGCGCGGCTGCCACGCGCAGCCCGGCTCGCTCGTGCGGGTCGTCTGTCTGCTTGATGAGCGACAGCGTCACTTCGAGCGACTCCGTCCAGCGCAGGAGCCGGGCGTACGCGCGGCGCAGCGCCTCGAGCACGTCCTGCCGTTTGGGGTCGATACCGCGCGCTTCTTCGAGGGTGATCACGGCCTCAGGGAGATCGCGCAGCTTCGTGACGAGGGTGCGGCCGATCTCGAAGAGCTCGTCGACCCGCGCCTCGGCGGTCGTGAGATACGGGAGGCGTTCGCGGCTAAGCTGGATCACGAGGCGGTGATCGCCGGCCGCGGTGGCCGATGCGATCCGAAGGTCAAGCTGCGAGCGAGGTGGAGCCTCGATCACGTCGCTCGCCTCGATCCAATCGGGCGACGACAGCTCGCGCGCCGCAACGGACAGCGCGGCCGCCGAGATCGACGCGGGCGGAATTGCTGCGGCCGACGGCGAGGAGCCCGTGTCTGGCAGTGAGGGCGAGGTTGTCGGCGCGCTCTCGAGGCTGACGGGTGCTTCGGGGATGGGCACAACGTTGGCTGCTGGAGATGCCGCGCTCTCCGCCGAGCGCGCCGCCGACGCTGAAGCCTCGGCGAGCGCGGGCTCCGTCACGACCGGCTCGATCACGACGGTTCGGGAGAGCGCGTGCGCAATCTCGAACGGCGTCGCCCCGCGAAGGAGCGCGAAGCCGCTCGCGGCGATCCCGTCCAGCTGACGCTCGCGTGCCCGCACATAGGCGTCGTCGATCAGCGCGACGCCGTCTTGATTGACGACGTCGCGGACGGCTTCGAGGACGAGGCGCGTGAAAGCGAGCTTCGCCGCGTCCGCGCTCACCGGATGCACGGCAATCACCATCGTCCCGGCGGAGCCGTTCGACGAGAGCGCATCGGCGACGGCCTCGACGTGCTCGACCGCGCGCATCGCGTCCTCCTCGCCTCGATACGCCGCCTCCACCATGACGAGCACCCGCCCGCACGGCTTCGCGGCGAGCGCGTCGGCGACCACGTGGAGCGGCATCGCCTCTGAACCGCGGAGCTCGAGGGCCCCTCCTTCGCCGAGCACTCCGCTCACGTGAACGAGCACCGTGTCCGACGCCTCGACGCCGGCGAGGACCGCCGAGAGGACGGCGGGGAGCTCGTCCGTCGGCGCGTGCATGACCGAGAACCCGAGCGCCTGGAGGGCCTGCGGGAGCATCGTGTGCTCGGGAGGCAGTGTGGCGTCGGGGTCGTGGGACCAGGCGGCGATCGAGACGGCAAGCCTCATGGTGGGTTCGACCGTAGCTCGCGGCCGACACGCGCGGAAGGCGAGGAGGCAATGAATTCGACGGTCTTCGCACGGCAGCGAAGTTTTGAACCCCCGAGGCCGTCGCGCGGCGGAATTGTCGCGTGCCAGCGTTCGCGTGCACGAAGCGGCCAAAGGTCCTTGCGCCAGGCGCTCCGCCGAGGACGAGTGAGGGTCCCACCGTTCGCTAGCTTCAAGGAGTTGCACATAACGACGCGCCCGCAGCCGATATTCGCGGAAGGCACAGGAAGCTCGTCTACGTCACGGGCGAGGGCTCCAAGCTTTACAGCTTCTACCCACCGACGTTCCAGTTCACGCTGATCGGCACGCTCGCTTGCCACACAGACGAGCAGCCTGCTCACGGCGAGCACGGCGAACACGGCATGCACCCCGTTCACGAGGTGGACGCCCGAGCCAGGCGGCAACTTCTCCGACTTCGCGCTCACCTTCATCGGGACGCCGAACAACCCGAGCAACCCTGCGGTGATCAACAGCTCCACGCCGAGCGCGACGTGTGGCGGCGATCAGGCGCTCGCGTTCTGGGGCGGGAGCTTCTACGCGTTCGAGAGCAACGTCTTGTGCCAGTTCGATCCGAGCACCGGGAAGACAAAGACGCTGGGAAATGCCCCGCTGCTGGTCACGGGAGCCGGGCAGTCGACCTGCGTACCGACGGTGCCCCCCGCAGCCCAGTGAGCGCGCCGCTTTCCGCGCTCAGTGACCGAGCCTGCCCCGGGTCGCGATCACGCCTACACCGAGCCCGATCGCGAGCACGAGGACCGACCAGAGAACAATCATGACGACCGCGAGCGGCGTGAACCCCCGTGGCGCGGCTGCCGGTCGCGCGGTGCGAAGGCTTGCGCTATGCGACGTGTGCTTCACCTGCAGGCCGAAGTTGTCGAGGAACTGCGAGGCCGCGTCGATGAACGCAGCGTACTGCCGCGGGTCGAAGCCCGTGCGCTGACCGAACCGCTCGAGCGCCACCTGATCGACGTATTCGAGCGAGCGGAGCTCCGCAGACCTGGTCGAGCGATTCGCGTTCCCGACGATACACGTGCGGCCGGCTGGGCTGGGAGGCACGAGCCGGATGTGCTGCAGCGCCTGAACGCCTCCTCCGGTCGAGTTCTCGGGGGCGGTCATCTCCACACGATGGCCGCTGACGAGAAACGCCTCGAGGGCTGTCGCGAACTGGTCCGCGAGCGTGGCGGCCTGTGCGGCGAACTCGGTGCGTTGGAGGCGCGGGTCCATGCGGTCGGCCCTTCAGGCTGGCGAAGCGACGCACAGGATGACCCTGCGCAGGAGGCCGCAGGGTAGCATACGGTCTCCTCGTGCCATCCGCGACAGCATCCCTCCGAGACCTGCTCGACGAGCTCTGCACGTACGTCGCCTTCGGCGCGTGTCTCGGCGTGACGCTGCCGCTCGTCACGCTCTCACACCTGCGCCACAGGGGCGAGCTCCCGCGAAAGCCCGGGCGCTGGGTTCGGCGCGCCAGTCGCACGACGGCCGCGCTGTCTCCGCTCTGGGACTTTACGATAGAGGGGTCCGCCCCGGCGGACATCGACGTGCGCCCGTACGTCGTCGTCGCGAACCACCTCTCGCTCGTCGATCCGTTTCTCCTCTCTTCTCTCCCGTGGGACATGCAGTGGGTCGGCAAGGAGTCGCTCTTCAAGGTCCCAGTGGTCGGGTGGATCATGCGCCTCGGAGGCGACATCTCGCTCCGTCGTGGCTCGGGCGAGAGCGTGCGCGCGATGTTCGACGAGTGCCGCCGCTCGCTCGACGGTGGCCTCTCGGTGATGCTCTTTCCGGAAGGTACGCGTTCGACGACGAGCGGCGTCCAGCCGTTCAAGGACGGCGCGTTCGACCTCGCGGTGCAGCAAGGCGCACCGCTCCTCCCGATAGCGATCGCGGGAACGGAGAACTGCATGCGCAAGGGGTCAGGTCGGCTCGGCCGCGCGAAGGCTCTCGCTCGGGTGCTCGCGCCCATCGAGACGCAGGGTCTCACCCAGGCCGACGTCGCTCGGGTGCGAGACGAGGCCAGGGACCGGATCGTGCTCGCTGTGGGTGAGCTCGAGGCGAAGCTCGGCCTCTAGGAGATCCTCAGAGGCGCGCCATCTTCGGAGGCACCCACCCACCGAGCTCGCGCTCGAGCGCGAGTGCCACGGCGATCGTCAGGTGATCGTTCCCGTGGATCCCCGCGACCTGCACGCCGAGCGGCAGGCCGCTCGCATCGAGGCCGAGCGGCACCGCGGTGACGGGTAGCTCGAGGACATTGAAGATCGCGGTGTAGACCCAGTGAAAGAGCGTCAGGATTGGCTGCCCGTGGCGCGGAGCCGTGCGGGGGTACGGCGGGTAGAGCATCACCCCGTCCGGGCCGATCAGCTCCGTCACTTCGCGGCGGAGCGCGTGCCCACGATCGACGAACGTGCGCCCCCGCTCGGGCATCAGCGCGGGGAGCTTCTCGAAGATGGCGAGGCCGATCGCGGGGAACGTGTGCGGCGACTTCCCGCGCGCCCATCGTGCGAGCTCGCGTCCCGCGTGGATGGGGGTGCCTCGCCCGAGGAGCGAGCTGAACGAAGGGCCGTTGGCGGCGTCGAGCATCGACGACCAGATGTCGAGCGCGTCGCGAAAGCCAGGGACGCGCGCCTTCTCCACGCGCGCGCCGTGCTTCGCGAGCAACGCCGCGGCGCGCGCCTGCGACTCCCGGAGCGACGCATCGACCGGGTGTCGCCCGTCGTCCTCCACAGTCACCACGCGGAGGCGCGAAAGGTCGACCGTCGCGGGGTCCACGCGGAGCGCGCGCTTCTCGCTGCCCGCAAGCACGGTCAGCAGCGGCGCGAGGTCCTCGGCACGGCGCGCGAGCGGCCCCGTGGTCAAGTAGGTCTGCACGCCCGGAGGCGAAGGGGGCACCTGGCCGCCGTTGTCGACGAGCCCGCCGCTCGGCTTGTGCCCGAAGATGCCGTTGAAGAATGCGGGCATCCGGATCGACCCGCCGATGTCCGAGCCGAGGCCGAACGGAGACGCGCCGGCGCCGATGATCGCGCCCTCGCCGCCCGAGCTGCCGCCGACGGTGCGCGAGAGGTCGTAAGGGTTGTTCGTCCGGCCGTAGACGTTGTTGTTGCTCTCCATCCACATGCAGAGCTCGGAGACGTTCGTCACCCCGAGCGGAATGGCTCCCGCAGCGCGCAGTCGCGCGACGGTCACGGCGTCGTGCTCGGCGATGTGCGCGCGATTCGCGACGAGCCCTGCAGACTGCGGCATTCCGGTCAGCGCGAAGCACTCCTTGATCGTGCAGGGGACCCCGTGGAACGGCGGGAGGTCAGCCCCCTCCGCGAGCCTCCTGTCGGCCGCGTCGGCCTCCGCGCGAGCCTCGCCGAAGCGTCGGCGAACGACCGCGTTCAGCGCGGGGTTGACGTCTTCGATCTGCGCGATGTGAGCGTCGACCGCCGCGCGCGAGGACACATCGCGACGGCGGATGAGCGAGGCGATCTGCGTGCCCGAGAGTGTGAGGAGAGAGCGCATGCGGCGCCACGAAGGTAGCAGGCTTTGGAACGTCCCCATGCCCTCCACCGCGGGTGGTACCGTCGCTCGATGCGAGTCGGTCCCAGTTACCAGACGGCCACGCTCGACGAGCTTTCCATCGAGGACGAAGCGTCGTTCCGGCACGTCGGGCTGTACGCAGATCTCAAGGAGGTGCTCCTCCGCGATCGCTACCGCTTCCGCCTCCTCCCTGCCTCGCAGACGGCTCGGTGGGATCGGGCTCTCTGCCTCAACCTGACCTTCTGGGGCAGCGATGCCGGAGGCGACATCCTCGTCGACTCCCACATTCCTGCCGACGTCGTGACCCACGTCGCATGGCACCACCTGGCCGCGAAGGCCGTCGCCGGCCCGGCCCGCCCCAGCGCCGATGCGCTGCTCCTCGCGGAGTCCATCGCGAGCGCGTTCGACGTCTATCTCGTCGGACGTCTCCTCGGTCACGCGCCTCAGTCGTCGTTCCTCGAGACGCAGGTGCCGGCGATGGCCGACGCCGCGGCCGAGGCCGGGGCCTCCGACGACGAGTTCGAGGCGCTGCTCGCGGACCTCGCGCGCGATCCGGACGCCGCGTTCGACGACCTGCGAACGCTCCTGTTCGACGTCTCGCGCGCCCTCCTCGAATGCGAGGGCGCCCTCGAGGCGCTTCTGGCGTTCGATCGCTTCGAGGCGCATCGCTTCGCGCCGCTCCTGCACCGATTCGAGCTCTCGAACTGGGTGCTCTACTCGCGTGCGTACGCGGCAGATGCGCTCGGACCGGATCCACAGGTGAGAGCGATCGAAGCTCACCTGCGAGGCGGCGATGCGCTCGCGTGGCTCACACGGAGCTGGCTCTCGCGCTAGACTTCCGGTGTGCGAACCGCGGTCCTCGTCGGGCTTCTCGCCGCGGTCTCCGGGTGCTCGGCTGCGAAAGGCGCGGTCACGGTCGACGTGTCCGGCGCAACCGGGCAGGCGATCCCGGCGACGAGCGCGCTCGACGTCCTCGTGGTCGACGTCGCCGTGAACAGCGGCGCCGGGACGCTCGTCGTCGACACGGGCTCGCCGATCGTCGCGCTCGATCCCGCGTCGTTCCGATCCGCGGGTCTGTCCAGCGGCGCCAGGACGGTGACCACGCTGGCGCTCGGCGGATTGACGTTCATGGACCCCGCGATCGTCACCGGCGATCTGGTCTCGAGCCCCGATCCCACCCTCCCGATCGACGGCTCGCTCGGGTGCGCGATCCTCTGTGCGTTCGCTGTCTCGCTCGACTACCGGGGCTCCACCGTGACACTCAGCTCGTCGCCGCCCGCGCCCGCAGCGCTCGCCGGCCTCGAGAGCCCCGGCGCGGCCGTGCCGTTCTCTCTCGAGGGCGGGGGGACGATGACGATCGACGGCGTCGCAGGGCCCGTCGTCTTTCCACCCTCGCGCGTCCGTCTTGCCGTGATGATCGAAGGAGCGGCCTACTCGCTCGTCGTCGACTCGGGCAGCAGCCTCGTGCTCCTGCGCGAGTCGCTCTTCGAGTCGCTCGTGACCGACGGAAGAACGCAGCTCGAGGGGGTCGGAACCTCCGCAGGCGGCGCGTCCTCGACGTCGAAGGTGACCCGCGTGCGCTCGTTCGTCGTCGGCGGCGAGGAGGTCGCCGGTCTCGTCGCTTCGGCAGACCCCTCGCTCGAAGCCTCGCTCGACAGCCTCGCGTCCGAGGTTGGCGAAGTGGTACACGGGCTCATCGGCGGCTCATTTCTCCGCGAGTTCTACGTCACGGTCGACTACCCGAGCGGCGTCCTGCACCTTCGCCGCTACACGCAGGGTGCGCCCACGTTCGACCGCTTCGATCGCGTCGGGCTCGCGCTGAGCCAGGCGACGGTGACCCAGGTCTTCGCCGGGACGAACGCCGCGACCGCCGGCGTGTCGATCGGCGACACGATCGTCTCGATCGACGGAACGCTGCTCGCGGGCCTCGGGTCGACCGCGGCCGACACCCTGCTCGCCGGGCCGGTGGGGTCGACGAAGTCGGTCGCGTTCGGCGCGGCGAGCTCGCCGACGCTGTCGATGAAGACGGTGTCGCTCTCGGTCGACGACATCCTGCCGCTGTAGTCGAGCGACCGGAAGCCTTATCGCGCGAGCTGGCCGGTTGCGTCGTGCCGCACGACGGCCTCACCGTCCTCGACGAAGAACGACCCGTCGCTCGTGGCGCGCCGCTTGATCCAGAGCCGCAGCCACCCCGACTCGGCCGCCTGCTGGTGCACGAGCTCGAACGACGAGGGGACGCGACCACTGGATCCGTAGAACGTGGCGAGCGCGGTCCCCACGGGCGTCGAAGCGAGCGCGAGCGCGGTGCGCTGGACGTCGCGTGCGAAGCGAGCGAACGAGAGCTCCGTCCGGTCGTCCAGTCGATCGGAGGGATCGAAGAGGTTCTCGGCGAACGAGTTGTAGATGTAGAAGCCGTCGAAGCCCGTCCACGTGGTCGCAGTCACGTCGCCGTGGAGGAAGCTCACGTTCTCGAGCTCGAGCGTCTCTTGCGCCTGTCGCGCCGCCTTGACGAGGTGAGCGCGTTGCTCGATGCCGACGACACTGAGCGCTGGGACCGTGGCGGCGGCCACGAGCGCGAACTTTCCGACGCCCGACCCGATGTCGAGGATGGAGCGAGCGCCAGCCTCCTCGAGGAGAAGGGCCGCGCGCCGGGCGGTCTCGAGCGGTGTCCAGAACCGGCGCGAGACGCGACGGATCTCCACGTCGTAGAGAGCGTCGAACGCCAGATCGTTCTTCAGGTACGGGGCCCTGTCGAGTGGCATCCGCCTCGGCTCCACGGGCAAGCCTACTTGCAGCTGCACCGGTTCGGCGTCGCGATGTTGCCTGCGGTCGAGCAGGTTCCCTCGACACAGACGGCTTGCTGTTCGCCGCCGCAGATCGTCTCACAGCCCGGCGACGTGTCGTTGGCGCACACCAGCGGAGCGAGGCTACAGCTACCTGCGGCGTACGCCCGCGTGGGGAACGACACGCGGTCGGCGCGTGGCGTGAGCCCGGCCGCGACGACGAACGCGAAGCTCGAGGCGAGGGAGACGAGGAGAGGGTTCTTCATGGCGCTGCCGCGTCGGTACCAGCTGGCGCGGGAGCGGGGAAACTTTGTTGCAAGCCGAAGCTTGGCGACGCGGCTCGCGCTCGCTCGGCGGCGAGCTCTCGCTTCGAATCGATCAAGAGGCTCGGGTTTCCGAGGGCCGCTCGGCGTGTGGCAAGAGCGTCCCGAAGCGCGTCGATTGCTTCCCGAGCGCTTCGCTGCGCGGCCAGCGCCGAGCCGAGCGCCCCTCGAGCTCCGCCGAGAGCCGCCATCCGGCCACGCGAAGCGCCGCTCTCGGTGTCGATCGCGCCGCTCCGCGAGCGTCGAACCCCTCAAATCACCGCGAATCGTGCCTGACGAATGCCGAGAGCGGCTCTCGGTCTACCGAGAGCGTCCCGAGGAGTGCCGAGCGCCCCCCGAATTTCGACCAGAGCCTCCCTCGGAAGGGCGAGGGACGCTCTCGATGCTTCCAAAGGGGGCGCTCGCCGTGCCGATAGACGCTCTCGGAGTGCCGAGAGACTCTCTCGGCGTGCCGATGGCCGCTCTCGCCGTTCCGACGGCGGACCGCGTTGCGACGAGAGCCTCTCTCGCCGTTCGTGCAGCGTCCCGCGTCGCACCGAGAGCGTCTCTCGTCGTAGCGATGGCGTCTCTTGAACGTTCCAGCGGCCGCTCTCGGTGTGACTCGGGTGTCTCCCTGGACGGCTGCGGTCGCTCTCGCTCTGACGTCGGCGTCCGTCGGTGTGCCGAGGGACGCTATCGCCCTTCCGATCGCCGCTCTCGGTGCGTCCTGGCTGACCGTCGTCGAGGCGAGAGCGGCAATCGGAACACCGAGAGCGTCCCTCGGCACTCCGAGGGAGGCCCGAGTCGATTTTCGCGCCTCTCTCGTCACTCCGACGGACTCTCTTGGTTCAACGAGAGCGTCTCTCGTCATTCCGCGGGACGCCCTCGCCTCGCTCTCGGGCTCCAGGGGTGAGCCCGTTCGTTCTCCCGCGACCACGTGCGCGGACCATGATGTTGTCACCGCACCGCGGCCTCACGGCCCTGATCTCCCCCATCCTGCGACACACGTCTCGCCCGCGCCCGTGTGGCTGTACTTGTGCGACGAGGCTGCCGCCAACCGACTGCTCGAGGCCCGCCGTCAGCTCGCTGCACATGGTGAAGGGTGGTACGCTTGCGCACGGCTAACATGAAGCCCGGGGGCTCGTCGGTCGGCGAAGCGGATCAAAAGTGAACGAAGCGTTTGGGCGTTACCGGCTACTCGAGCGGCTGGGTCAAGGAGGGATGGCGGAGGTCTTCAAGGCGAAGAGCTTTGGCGTCGAAGGGTTCGAGAAGATCCTCGTCATCAAGCGCATCCTCCCGGAGCTCGCGCGTAGCCCCGAGTTCGCGGAGATGTTCATCCACGAGGCGAAGCTGGCGGTCCGGCTCTCGCACGCCAACATCGTCCAGGTCTTCGACCTCGGGCTCGCTCCCGCCTCCGACCTGCTCGGGAAGAAGCAGCCCGCCGCCTACTACATGGCGATGGAGTTCGTGAACGGGCTCGACCTCGCCACGCTCCTCTCTCGCTCTCGCCGACAGCAGCTGCCGCTCCCGATCGATCTCTGCGTCTACGTCGCCGCCGAGGTCGCCAAGGGGCTCGATCACGCGCACCGGCGTCGCGACGATCAGATGCGGCCGCTCGGCATCGTTCACCGGGACGTCTCGCCGCAGAACGTGCTCCTCTCGCTCGAGGGCGAGGTCAAGGTCACCGACTTCGGGATCGCGAAGGCGCGCGGCGTCCTCGACAACAAGGCGCAGGAAGACACGCAGCAGAAACAGCTCCAGGGCAAGTTCGCCTACATGAGCCCCGAGCAGGCGAAGGGCGAACCGGTCGACGCGCGCAGCGACCTCTTCTCCTTGGGGATCGTGCTCTACGAATGCCTCGCCGGGGTGAACCCGTTCAGCGGGCCGACGACGTTCGAGACGATGCGTCGCGTCCAGGCGTGCGAGTACCCGCCGATCGAGATTCTCCGTAGCGATACGCCGACCGAGCTCGTCGCTCTCGTGAAGCAAGCGCTGTCGAAGGACCCCGACGCTCGCTTCGCCGACGCCGGCCGGATGTATGAGGCGCTGCTCGCGTTCCTCTATTCGCACGGCAGGAGGTACAGCGGGCACGACCTCGCGGAGTTCCTCGCGGGGTTCCGCGCCGTCGAGGAGGCGGTCACCACGGCGCACATCGCCGACCCGATGCTCGACGGTGACGGCAGCACTGCGATGCCGACGCCCGCGGAGTCTCCGCTCGCGCGAGGGCGCAGCGTCCGCAGCGAGTCAGGCGTGAAGCAGGTACCGCTCGAGCGTGCGACGGGCGTCGGAGAGCGTCGAGAGGTCACGGTGCTCGTCGTCGAGCTCCCGTCGCGCGACGTCCCCCAGGTCGGAGACAAGGCCGCCGCGCTCATGCTGCGCTACGGCGGTCGTATCCTGAAGCGCGAGCCGGAGCAGATAACCGCGCTCTTCGGTCTCGGCGAGCCCGACGGTCGCGACACGGAGCTCGCCACACGCTGCGCGCTCGTCGCGCTCAGGGCGCTCGACGGCCCGCGCCAGCCAAGCGCAGGCATCCACATCGGCCGCATCCATGTCTCGGCCTTGGGCGAGGCGACGGAGGACGAGCGCCTCGACTCGCTCGTCGCGACCGCGCGCGATCTGGCTCATGCTCGCGAAGGTCGCGTCGCGATCTCCCAGGTCGCCTTGCGTCAGGTAAAGAAGCTCTTCGGCGTCGAACCGCTCGACGGCGTGACGAGCACCACCAGCCCCGCAGCCTCGCTCGTCCTCGACGTGCGTGGCTCGCAGGAGGCTTACGGGCGTTTCGTCGGTCGGAAGGACGAGCTCCGAACGGTCGGCGAAGTGCTCGCGGCCGCGACGAAGCGCAAAGCACGGATGCTCACGATCCGCGGCGATCACGGCGTCGGGAAGACCCGGCTCCTGGTCGAGATCGCGCGTCGCCTCCGGAAGGGGAACTACAACGTCGGGTGGCACGTCGCGACCTGTCCGCCTCGAGGGCGCGAGTTCCCGCTGTCCGGCATCGTCGCGATGCTCCAGGTGCTCTGCGGCATCGCCGAGGGGGACTCGCCCGACCGCGTCATGACAGTCGAGCCGCGGCTCAGGGCGCTCGGGCTGCACGACGAGGAGGTCGCGGCGATCCTGACCGCGCTCGGAGGGAACGTGCCGAACTTTACCGGCAACGCGAAGAGCGTGATGCGCCTCGCGTTCGCGCGGACGGTCGCGAGTCTCTGCGAGGACCGGCCGCACACCTTCGCGTGGGACGCGGCCGATTGCATGGACGAGGACAGCCTCGTCATTCTCGCCGACGCATGGAAGCGGCTTCCGAACGTCCGGGTCGTATTCGTCTTCGCCGCACGCGCGGGGTTCTCGCACCCGCTCGAGAAGGTCGGCTCGCACACCTCTCTGGATCTCCTGGATCTCAAGCCGGACGACGCGGAGCGTCTCATCGCTGCACAGCTGGTGGTCGAGAAGGCACCCGAGGATCTCGTCCGCTTCGTGAGGGATCGCGCTGGCGGCCATCCGCAATTCGTCGAGGAGGTGCTGAAGGCGCTGGTCGACGCGCGCGCCGTCACGGTCGCCGACGGGAAGGTCGTCGGGATGAAGCTCGTGGGGCAAGACCTCGCCCTGCCGAAGACGCTGCGCGGTCTCGTCGCGTCGCGCGTGGCTCGCCTGGCGGCCGGAGAGCGAGCGACGCTGCAGGCCGCGGCGGTGCTCGGAGACCCGGTCGACGTCGCGGTGCTCGCGCAGATGCTCGACCAGCCGATGGGCGCGCTCGAACGATCACTGTCGGAGCTGAAGACGCACGAGTTTCTCGCCGACGTCGGCCCATCCGCGCTTCGCTTCACCTCGCCGATCGTCCGCGAGGTCGTCGTCGATGCGCTTCCGCATGACGCCGCTCGGGACCTCCACGCGGCGGCGGGCCACGCCCTCGAGCTCGTCGCCGGCCCGGTCGCCTCGGAGCAGTCCGCGCGCATCGCGAACCACCTCTACGAGTCGGGCGATCGCGAGCGCGCCGCCGGGTACTTCGCGAAGAGCGGCGAGCGACGCCTCGAGAGCCGACAGCTCGAAGGAGCCGCGCAAGATCTCGCCCGCGCGATCGAGCTCGTCGACCCCGCGCTCCACGAACCCGTCGAGCTCGCGCACTGGCTGTCGCAGCTCGCCGCGGCGGTCCGCCTCGTCCGGTCGGCACCCGAAGCCGTCGAGATGTGCGACGCCGTCATCGCGAGGGTCGACGCCGCCGGGGACGTCGCGCTCCGCGTGAAGACGCGCGTCGATGCGAGCATCATCCTCACTGCGCTCCAGAAGATGGATCTGTCGCGACAGCACCTCGCGGCG
>Ga0302275_10005297_pt1 | contig 12458 bp, 9 predicted proteins | sample III_Bog_N2_2_FD_200229 | JGI IMG/M metagenome (GOLD analysis project Ga0302275, IMG submission 200229) | Peat permafrost microbial communities from Stordalen Mire near Abisko, Sweden - III_Bog_N2_2 | ecosystem: Environmental > Terrestrial > Soil > Wetlands > Peat | place: Sweden: Abisko...
TGGTGGGCGTTTCCACGGCCGATACTTGCGTTTCCAGTTCCGGTTTCAATGAACTTGCCAGGAGGAGTCCGCCGGAAAGGAAGGACGCTTCCACGCCGGTTGCCTGGCTCAGCTGCTCGACAGCTGCGCGATCGATGGCGAATCCGGTGACCACATAACCAAGGACAGTGCCTTCCGATTGACTGCCGAAATAAATCGGCCTGACGGAGCAGCCGAATAAGTGGCTGCCGCTTACCAGGAACGGGTTTGGTGCGCCGCTCACATACAACCGCAGATCCTTCCGCAGGGGCTCGCCGGCGGGCGATGCACCATTGAATGCGACAACAATACGCCCGTCGTGGTCAGCGAGAGCGAACAGATCGGCTCCACTCACTTTCCAGAATTCCACGGCGCCGTCATCGATTGTCCTTTCGTCGTTGGTCGTCATCAGGGCCTTGAGGCTGGGCAGGTCGGCTAGCAGTGCATTCTCGCGATCGAGCGCTGCCTGTCGCTCCGCCTGAAACTTTGCGAAGATGGCGATGGAATCATCGAGGTCCGACGAGACGCTGCCGACGAACAGTGCCTGAAGAGGCTGGCGAATCGCCAGCACGCTCACCAGCGTCGTGCCTGCGATGATGCCGGCCATGGCAAGAGTCAGCAGCACGCGTGTGCGCAGCCCCCGAATCTCACGGGGAGAATTGGCCGTCGCCGTGAAAGCGTTTGTGATGGGTCCGTCCACCATCTCGATCAGGGAACGAATTTGTACCCGGCGCCGTAGATGGTCAGCAGGTGACGGGGATCTGTGGGATTCGGCTCCAGCTTCTGCCGCAGTTTGAGGATTTGATTGTCAACCGTCCTGGTAGTCGGATAGCAGTTATAGCCCCAAACCTCATTCAGGAGTTCTTCCCGGCCGAGTACCCTCTCCGCGTGGTCGGTGAAAAACTTGAGCAGTCTGAACTCATGCGAAGTGAGTTGGATCGGGTGGCCGTTGCGGTGGACCGTCATTCTCCTGAAGTCCACTTCGCAATCCGCAAAATGAAAGGACGTCGCTGTGGCGGGCTTGCGTCTGCGCCGGATTGCAGCCTGCACCCTCGCCATCAGTTCGCGTGGGCTGAACGGCTTGGTCACGTAATCGTCCGCACCAAGTTCCAACAGAAGCACCTTGTCTACCACTTCGGCAATTGCGCTGACCACAAGCACCGGTGTGTCGCTGGAAATCGCTTTGAACTTCTGGCACAGTTCGCGTCCCGATATCTGCGGAAGGATCAGGTCGAGTACGACGGCGACTGGATGACGCGAGCGGAACAAATCGAGGCCGGTTTGTCCATCACCCGCTGTAATGACGTCGTAGTGCTCGGCGATGAACATTCTCTGCAGCACACGCTGCATCCTGGGGTCGTCTTCGACCACAAGGATCACGCCAAGATTTCCTTGAGATGACAATTCCTCCTGCTCGACGGCGGCAACACTCGATTCCCTGGCCATGGATTCCATTTTCCTCCGAAATGCAGGCTGTCACTTCAATCTGCCGCGAAAATGACAATGCAATGACAATTATCCTATTCAGTCAACCGAACCCCAATCGCCCGTGACTCGGAATCGGGATGCCGTAGCATACCATTTTGCGAGATAATACGGAACCCTATCAATCGCCGGTAAAGTTCCATATATCTCGCTGCGATCGAAACGGGTGCGAGTTGCGGCATCAACGCACCAAATCTCCGCGGATCTCCCAATGTTTGCCAAATGGCTTGAAGATATCCATCCATGAAACCATCGCCGAATGGGACGTAACGGCACCGAATCCCGCCGATTTCGCGGAACGGCGGAATGTCGGAGCACACTACCGGGCAACCGGCGATCAACGCCTCGGCGATGGGCAATCCAAAGCCCTCAATCGATGACGGCGCCAGGAGCAGAGAGCAATTGCGATAGCACCATTGCAGATCCCGATCGCTGATCCCACTGAGGAGTACTACTCGATCTACGATGTCCAGGCTGCGGACCTCTTTCAATATCCTGGGAGTCTCCGGCCCTGTGATTCCCAGTAAAAGGAACCGGGTATTCATCGGAAGGATCTTCGCTTTCAACGCCTGGACGAAGATTCTAAGGGCTAGCGGGACATTCTTGTTTTGGCGATGCTGTGCGATGCAGAGCACAAACGGCTGTCCGCCCCGAAGCTGCCGCGGTGCCGTTCCGAAACCGAAGATGGGCGTGACCGAATTGGGAATCATCAGTGCCTTTTCGCTGACCTCCGGAGGGAACCAGTGCGAAATCCGCGACTTGGTGAAGTCCGAAACACAAGCGACCGCGTCAACTTTCATGAGGCACTGGCGCATCAACCGGCGACTGATTTCACTCTTCACGATTCCAAAGTTTTTGGGTATCTCAAACGGGTATAGATCGTGCAAGCTGACGACGGTGGGACACTTGTAGGCCTGGCGTTGCACCGGGGATGGACATGTCATGTGCACCACGTCGGCCTCAAGCTGCGCTGCAATGGATGGAAGATCCCGGTAGTACCATGTAATCCTGCCGAAGTTGCTTCGCTGGATTTGGATCCAGTGAAGATGGAATTGCGAATTGGTTCGTGCAATGGCTGGCGGATACATCTCCCGCTGCCACTGCCCGGCGAGAAAGTGCACTTCCGGAGGGTCGGGCAAAGACACCAGACCGCGAGCCAGATTGGCCGCATGCCGCGAGACGCCGTTGAGGCTGCATGGAGCGGTTAAGGCGGCGATAACAATTCTCACGAGCGGACCCTCCTTACGATGCGGAACGGTGCTGCTGATTCAGGTTGTGCTTCAGGCTCGGTGTCAGTTGTCCGAGATATGAACAGATCAAGGTGATGCTCCAGAGCGGGAGGAGAAGATCGAAGGGTTCTGCTTCCGCCAGACCCCGGATGAGGATGAACAGCAACAGGCCATTAAGCACTACACGAGTCGAGTTTCGCGGTAAGCCTCGGATAGACTTGTACAGCGTTCCGTAGATGCCGGCCAGCATCGCGACTCCCGCCAGGCCGTACGCAAAGAACTGCTGCAGCACTTCGTTTTCCGCGTGCCGGGCCTCGAACATCTCGGGGCCGAATGGGGGAGCCACCTTCCACATCGAGTCGAATCCGTTTCCAACCCACGGCTGTTCAAGCCCGGTCTTCAAGCTGTAAATCCAGATTCCGGTGCGGCCTGTCAGGGTTTCTGCCTGGTTTCCCGAAGTCGTATAGACGTTGTAATAGGATTCAAAGAGTCCGCCGAAGACGAGCCCGAGTGCGAGCACAGCCACAGCCAGAGCTGCCTTCCTGCTGCGCGTCATCGACTTGTTCTGGATGAGCATCACGCCCTGGCTCAAAACAAAAGCGATGAGCGTTGCCTTGCTCAAGCTACGCACCAGAGTCAACGTCAGGAAGAGCATGGAAACTCTCCATCGCCCGTCTTTGCGGCTTGAAAGAAACTGCGCCATGAACACACCCATCGCGCAAACATTGGCAATCTGATTGGTGTTGAAATATTCCAGATCGCCAAGACGGAGATCCGATGCAGTCGGGATGAGCCAGGCCAGGCCTGCGAGACCGACACCTGCGACGACATAGCCCTTCATCATTGAATGCGCAACATCAACAACCGCTTGACCACGCAAAAACAGGAGGACAATCACCACGTCAGCCGCCATGGCTCCCCAATACATCAGAGACGTCGGCCGCGATACAGTCCCGCTCCAGGCCAGGCTGCAGCAGGAAAATGCAAAGAAGACCATGACCCAGCGAACGCACGGCAAGCGGAAGATCCAGGCTACGGGGCGCGAAGCGGGGCCGAACGCCTGCAATGTGGCTGCGAGCAGCAAAAGAATTTCAGCAAGAGCGCCTGCGATGACTCCCGGCTCTGTGCCACAATTGAGCGAGCGAGCCGAGATCATCACCAGGCCCGCCCGGAATGAAAACAGGAACCCCGCCGCAGCCGCTGTAAGCGAGATCTGGCGCGTTGCATCCATCTCCCGCGTCAACGGGAATGTTTGTGCAATTGAGCCGCTGCCTCGTCGGAGCAGCGCGATGGGGTGGGAGGCGCTCATGCCTGCCTCCGCGCGAAGACCCGCATTCCGCGCAGAGCGTGCCGGAGGGCATCGGCGGCTTCTGCCGCAATCATCCGCCGCGGGTCGCCCGGATCGACGGCACGCCAGTGAAAGCGAACGATGATAAACGCTGAAATGGCGAGACCTTCAACGAGGGTAAGGACCAGGATCAAGAGCGTGCGTGGCGGGAACGATTTCTTTTCCGGAATTCCCGGAGTATCAATCACACTCAGTACCGGCGTGTCTTTTGCTTCCTGAATCTGCGCAATCTCGAATTGCTGCGTAAGAAGTTCGAACACCGTTTCCTGAACCCGCACGTTCCGGTAGAGATTTCCGTACGGCACCGCGAGCCGTGGCAACTGCCGCAGCGGCGGATAGGACAAGTTGTCCGAACTCTTCTGTGCGACGCTCGAACCTGAATCATCATCGACATCCTTCGAAAGAGACGCGGAAGTACCTCCCAGCTTTGCCAATTCCTTTCGCAGATTCGCAGCGCGCGCCTCCGCAGCCCGAACGCGAACGTTGCCGTCGCCATAAATCTGATCAAGAGAAGTCAATTCTCCCTGAGTCGTAATCAGCTCTGCCTCGAGCGTCGCCGCAGCATCGACGGTCGCACGTGTCTGTTCCTTAAGATCGACCGTCATGTTGGTACTCGAAAAGTTGCTCAGTGCTTCCTGCGCCCGGTCGAGCTCCGTCCTCACCGTGGCCAGCCGGTTTTCGATAAACATTCGTTCGCGATGCGCCGAGGATGTGTTGGTCCGGTTGACCACCAGGTTCAACTCGTCGAGGTATGCCTGTGCCATATCACGAGCGCGCTGCGGGCTCTCATCCGTGACGGTAATGGTGATTACCCCGCTCTTTTTATCCTGTTCGACGCGGGTGCGGCGAATGAGAGTTTTGCATGCGTCTACACGATACCTCTTGCCATAAACGGATTGGAGCTGAAAGCGGTCAACCAGACGGCTGGTTACTGTGTCGCTCTTCAGCAAGTCGATAAAAAGAGAACCTGTATTGTGGCCCCCAAGAAGGCTCGCGGCAAGGCCACCAAGCATGTCGCCGCCCAGTGAGCGGCCCGCCAGTGCGGCGAGCAGTGCAGTTCCCGACCCGGAACTCTCCGGCGGCATGATGCGTGCCGTCGATTGAAACTGTCTAGGGATGAGAAGTGCGATGGCGATATTCGCAAGCAATGCGATGCCCACCGCTCGTGCCAGAAATCGCCGATGCCGCAACAGAACCGATGTATTTACGATCCAATTGGGACAGTGAGTCGCATCGCCTCGCGCCTCTGGAGTCACTGCGGGCATTGACTGGCTCTCTGGCGGTTCAATCGGTTCTGTCATGCCGCTCCTAAATGCCCGCAACGACGGTGGCAATCGCAAGCGATGCCGCAATCTGCCCGACGCCAATAATATTTCTCCAGACCACTGAAGCTCCGATGATCTTCTGCGGCACGACAATCACATCGCCGGGGTCAAGCTTGGTCGACAGAACGTTGTTGCCATACCCTTCTCCGGAACGACGCCCGACAACTGAGCCATTAGCACGAATGACAAAAATCTCCTTGCGGTTTGCGATCGCGGTGGCCCCGCCGGCGCGTTCCAGATACCAGCCAGCGGTCTTTCCCGCAATAAACGTGATCGCAGACGTGTTGTACACTTGGCCGCTGACCAGCACGAACCCCGGCCGCTTGGGAATACGCAACACATCGCCTCTTCGAACTTCAATATCCGCCGCGGTACCTGCCCATTCATCGATGGAAGAGTCGATTCCAATCACCAGCCGGCCGGTCGCCGGTTGACTGCGAAGTCGCGAGAGAACCTGGTCCTGCTGTTGCTGAATAAGTTGCAGCGTTGCCGCCTGATCGCCTCCCGCAAGCGTCTGAGACATGCGGGCAGCCGCGGAACTCGTCTCAATTTGGCGAATCAGCTCTTCGCGGCTCTTTTCCTCAAGCACTTTGACCTCGGGACGAGTCAAGACGGCACCCTCCGGATATGCCCCTCGACGGAAGCCTCCGGCCCGTCTAAGAATATCGCTCAAGTGTTCGCCTTCCGTGAACCCGTAGCTTCCCGGGTGCGCAACTTCTCCCTGGATCAAAATGGAAGCGCCGATATCGTTCCATCCCGTCATTTGATGGATGGTCAGCACATCGCCAGCCTGAAGAGGCGAATCGGCCTGCGCGTCGTTCCGCAGCACCGCGGCTCCAATGGCGATGGTGCGGCGTTCGATCGTAACTCCGGAGTCGTTCACCGCGTGATAACTGATTAAGTCCGCATCCTCGAGCGAGGCGTCCCGCTTGAATCCACCGGCGGCGCGGACCAGTTGAGCAGCGCTCATACCGTCGAACATCGGGTAGGAGCCCGGATTCTGCACCTCGCCCTGAATGGTCACGTTGGGAGAGTCCCGCTCATATCTGCCGAATATCCGGATGGTGTCGAACGGCTGAAGGGGCGGATTTGAATTTCCAATCAAGACGTCGGGAAGGTTGAAACTGATAGCTTCAGGGTGGAGATCGGGGGCTACGAGCCGGACAATCTCACCTCTGGCTGCCGGTTCCGGAAGTAAGTCGCGGTAACTCTGCAAAACATCGGCGAGATGCAACCCATCGCGGTAGGCAATCCTGCCAGGGCGGCCCACATGTCCCTGGAGATAGATCACGCGCTCGCTGGAAGGAAGCACAGTGCCGACTCGAACACGGTCGCCGTCCTTCAATTCCAGGTTGGCGAAGTTAGCCTCTTCGTTTGCTTGCCCATTGGCTGCGGGACCTGGTACGGGGATTATTTCGCGGCGTTGGTTGGCTACGATGCGTTCGATCGTGATGTGGCTCAATTCCGCGGCAACGGTTAACCCTCCGGCATTTGCAAGTCCGGCTGCCAGGGTCTTCTCCGCGCGAAGTTCGTAAATTGCCGGACGCTTCACAGCCCCAAAGACGGCCACTTGCGGCCCCGCAGGCGGAACGAGCAGAGTATCACCGCCCTGGAGATGATCATCCGCATTCCGAATGCCATGGAGAAGAAAGTCGTAGAGATCGATGTCGCCAATGGAATTCCCATTGCGCATATGATGCATCACGCGCAGCGAACCGATTGCGGTCGGCCCTCCAGCAGCGTAAAGCGCGCTGAGCGGCGATGCGAGCGAGCTGATGTCATAAGCGCCAGGCCGTTGCACATCGCCGACCACATAGATTCTGATGGTGCGCAGGCGAGCCAGTGTGACAGCCACATGCGCGTTGCGAAACTGCGGCTGCAGAGCGGCGCCGATGGCAGCCTGCGCATTCCCCAGCGTGAGCCCAGCCACCTGAATCTGGCCCGCTTCCGGCAGCGTGATGGCTCCTTCCCGATTGATGGCGCGTGTAAAGCTCTGGGATACTCCGCCCCACATGCTGATGCTGAGTTCATCTCCACCGCCAAGCACATAATCCGGTCCGAGAGGAACATCGAGCGGCATCGAATCGACCGCGGAAGGCGGATGGTTGTAGTCAACGGCAAATCCGCGACGGGTAAACACGTCCGCGCCGAAGCGCTTCAGTTTCTCCGGCGAGTCCGGAATCTGCGTGTAAAGATCTCTCAGGGAAAGCAAATTGTAAGGCGCTTCCCGGCGAAGCGACTTTGGTTCATCCGTGATATTCGGCTGTACCTGTGGCGCCTGGCGCTTGTCTGCGGTACCAGTTCGTGACGGGGATTGCCGATCATCGAGTTTCGGAAGCGCGGTTAAGTCTTCATTCTCACCTGTCAAATTCGCGGTATCTGGGTTCTTCAGGCGATTCTCAAATTCGGCATCCGTATTTCTAACAGGAGTACGGCTGCCAGTCCGATTCGCGCTCTCGTCTACGTTTTCTTTCGACGCAATCTCAACGTCCTCTTCCGAGATGTATCCCCGAGCCTCAAGGAGGTGAGTGATGCTTGCTCGCAGCTCTTTGCTGACGGCAATCTGGCTGAAAAGCTGTTCATCGGTGATTCCATCGACCTGCGACGGGATCCCTTTTGCCTGGGCCAGGTCGGACATAAGAGATTTGAGTTCGACAATGACTTCAGGATTCTCCTGTGCAATTGCGATGATCTGGGGCGCGCCGAGCACGTTGTGAGGGTCTTCAACGGGCTTCTCCAAAGAGCCGGCCTGGGTTGAAATGTCAGGTACGTATGTCGCCGGCACGGTTTGCGAGACGGGCCTCGTCCCGAGTTGAGTTTGCACCGTCATGTCGGGTGGAGTTTGCAGCGTGGTGTCGGGTTGCGTTTGCGCTGCGATGTTGGGCGCAAAGCAGAGAAACACCAGGCAAGCAAGTGCACCGGAGATCGAGAAGCCTATTTTCCTTGACCCGTTCCTTGTTCTAAGTAAGATCATCGCTGTTGCACCTTCGGCGCCGTACACCAGCGCGGCCATCGGAAGGAGAGCCACGGCGATGATTACGGCGCGTCGCATGGCTATCCGATCACATGAAGCATCAAGGTCATTGACCCGTGGCCGGCCCCGCAGAAAACCGAACATTGACTCACAAAATCGCCTGTCTTTTCCGGAGTGAATTGCACCTCTGAACTCCCGCTCGCCGGGGCCTTTAGTTCTACATTCAATTCGCGAATTCGGATGCCGCGCGAAACGTCGACGCTCCTCAATAAGAGAATCACCGGCACTCCCTTCTGGAGTTCGATACTGGCTGGCTCGAAAGTGAAGTGTTTGGCAACGACCTCGATGCGCCGGGGAGCGGCGTCCGCCGGAAGCGACGACAGAAAGAACGGATTCGGGGAACACACGCCAGCGAGCACGAAGAGAATTGCGATGCGTTTGATCATTATGGCTCCTGAATTGTTGTGGTGTTTGCCCAGAAGGCACGCCGCCTATGCTTCCTCGCGCTCGCTCCGTCGCATACTGTTCACCCTATGCCGCGATCCGAAGGAAGCTGTCATCTGCGTGTCAGGAGATTGTCAGCAGTTTGTCTCGCTCCGCGAAGTCCGGTCTCTTTTCAACAGCGCGCTCACTGCGTTCCGGCATGCTGGCGTTGGATGAGTCACTTGGCGCAACAACAAGTGACAATGCGCTGACATTCGCAAGACGCTCCCATGACACGCCGATCCAGGAATCGAACGAATCTAAGTCTATGTTGATTGCTGCAGCGTCTCGAAACAGGTTGGCCGCGCAGTCCGCAACCCACAAGCGCTTACACAGGTTATGGCAAACGGTGATATCAAATGCAATTTGACGGGAGGTGCTCTTGAAGGATGGTCCGAAGATTTGTCATCCCGTGCTTGAGCTCGAGCCTTCAACAGGGTTTTCTGTTGATCGCTCGGATTCGGAGCGCCTCAGTGCTTGGGTGAAGTCTCCAGCGAAGCGTGTCTTTGACTTTCTGTTGGTGTTTGCGATGCTGCCGATTTTACTGCCATTATTCCTGATCGTTGCCATTGCAGTTCGACTCAATTCCAGAGGGCCGGTCCTGTTCTTGCAAAAAAGAGTGGGGCGCAACGGAACTCCTTTCACAATCTACAAGTTCAGAACCATGCATCTCGCCGGCGAGAGACGAACCCTGATTACAACCATCAACGATCCGGCAATTACCAATCTGGGCAGGTTCTTGCGGTGGTGGAAACTCGATGAGTTGCCTCAATTCCTAAACGTATTGCGAGGTGAAATGAGTCTTGTGGGACCGCGACCCAAAGTCCCGGAACAAGAGACTAGGGTGTCAGGTTGCCGGCCGGGGATTACGGGCGCGGCAACCATCGCGTTTGCCCAGGAAGAGGTCTTCCTGGTTGGAATCCCGGAAGGCAAATTGGAGGATTACTGCCGCGATGTTCTCCTCCCTCTGAAGCAAAGCCTCGATGAGAGCTACATGGCCATGGCCACGCCCCTCTCCGACCTGCGCCTTCTTCTGCACACGGCCATGAGACGCTGGGATCGCACGAATGCTTCTCAGGTTCTCGAACCAGCGCAAGGCATTCGCAATCACGGTGTGAGTCCACTTGAGAAAGGACTGGGGATTGGAGATTGAAGCTCGACTCCATAAGTTATCGATTTAAATGGTCGGCCATAGAGGACGATTTTAGAACTTGTCTGCGCTGTCCCGGAGGTTTCGAGACCCAACAAATCGCTCAGGTCTGACTTGGAAGTGGGCAGTAGTTTCTCTATTGGCGACCATCCACCCGGAACCCGTGATTCAGGCGCTACGTTGTGATCTAAAGGTGTTGAGGCAACCTACAGCGTAACGCCGGATTACCGGCTACTCGTCGCGAACCCTGTTTTCGGCCTTATCGGGGTTCTTGGCAGGCTCCAACCAGGGTCGGGGAAGGCGGCAGTCCGGGAACAACCCAATCTCTAGGTACTGCGGCGTTTGTACTAAGCCGCTGGCGCGGCGGACGCTGCGGCGTAGGGCGTCCCCTGGCATTGTTGGCGGTGTAAAGCTGGGGTCACAAGGAGGATTGTGTGACCCATCTTCGGCAGAAGATGCTGGATGAGCTCCAGCGTCGCAACTACTCACAGAACACAGTTTCTACCTACATGCACGCGGTGGAGGAGTTTTCAAGATACTTTCACCGTTCACCAGACAGGTTGGGACCGGATCATATCCGGCAGTATCAGGCATATCTGTTTCGAGAGCGCAAGCTTCAGCCAGGAACGATTGCATGCTGTACCGCAGCTCTGCGTTTTCTCTACGTCAAGACCCTGCGACGTCCTTATCTGCCCGAGCACATCCCGTTTCCCAAGCGCCCCAGGCAACTGCCCGTTGTACTCAGCCCAGAAGAAGTTCAGCGGGTGATTGATTCAGCAGAGAACCTGATGCGCCGCGCCATGGTGATGACACTGTACTCGACCGGCATCCGCTGCTCGGAACTTTGCCATCTGAAGGTCTCCGATATCGACAGCGATCGCATGGTCATTCGTGTCCACAAGGGCAAGGGCGGCCGGGACCGCGATGTTCTATTGAGCCCCAAGCTGCTGGAGACTCTACGCGAGTATTGGCGCTGGATGAAGCCCAAGACCTATCTGTTCCCAGGCACTGTGAACAACTGGCGCGCAGATAAGCCCATTACCCCGAAGGTCGTGTGGAAGGCCGTAAACGAGGCCGGCAAGCGCGCCGGCATCGGTAAGCGCGTTGCGCCGCATTTGCTTCGACACAGCTTCGCGACGCACATGCTGGAAGCCGGAGCCGACCTGCGCACCATCCAGGTACTGCTTGGCCATGCCAAGATCGGCGATACGGCACTTTACCTGCATCTGTCCCGCCGTCATCTGCAAGCGGTTGCCAGTCCGCTGGAAGCAATCGAGGTTTCGAGTCCGGATGACGTGAAGCGTTCCAGGAGGTTGATGAAGCGATGAGCCGGCCCACCCTCGAGGTGGCCGACATCGTCCGCGCAGCGGGCAACAGATTCTGGGAGAAGCACAAGTCACACCTTGCATGGGTGCATCGCAAGGTGCTCGATGCCATCGTCCGGTGCCGTACTGCGGCACTGGGAGGTCATCGTGATAAGTGCGTCCGCTGCGGCCATCAGGCCATCTCATTCAACTCATGCCGATCGCGGCACTGTCCGAAGTGCCAGGGCAACGCGCGCGCCAAGTGGCTGGCGGCGCGTTCGGCCGAGCTGTTGCCAGTGCCTTACTTCCACATCGTCTTCACGTTGCCGCACTCGCTCTCCGCTCTTGCACTCGGGAACAAGCGGCTGCTCTACGATCTGCTCTTCCGCGCCAGCGCCGCTTCGCTGCTCGAACTGGCTCGCGATCCCAAGCACCTGGGAGCCGACATCGGGTTCCTCGGCGTGCTCCATACCTGGGGACAGAACCTTGAGCATCATCCCCATGTTCACTACATCGTTCCCGCCGGCGGACTCGCCCTCGACGGCTCCAGATGGATCGATTCCTCGCGTCGCTTCTTCCTGCCCGTCAAGGCTCTCAGCCGCGTGTTCCGCGGCAAGTTCGCCGCTGGACTGAAGCAACTCTTCGAGCAGGACAAGCTTCAGTTTCACGGCTCACAACTGTATCTGGCCGCGCCTGGCTGCTTCTCCGGTTTCCTCCGCCAAACGTTCCGGCAGGACTGGGTCGTATACGCCAAGCCACCCTTCGGCGGCGCCGACCATGTTCTCAACTACCTGGCTCGTTACACCCATCGCGTAGCCATCTCCAACCATCGGCTTGTGGCCTTCGAAAACGATCACGTCTCCTTTCGCTGGCGGGACTATGCCCACGGCGGCAAAAAGAAGGTCATGACGCTGTCAGCCGATGAGTTCCTGCGGCGATTTCTTATCCACGTTCTACCCAAAGGACTGGTCCGCATCCGCCACTTCGGCTTCTTCGCCAACCGCAGGCGGGAAACCGCACTTGCGCGCTGCCGCCAGTTGCTCGGCGCAACGGCCTGCGCAGATCGGGCCGCCGCTGACATTCAACTACATTGCCCAGCCTGCTCCGGCATCATGCTTGTCGTCGAACGAATGACCTGCGCC
>Ga0302275_10005299_pt1 | contig 12452 bp, 12 predicted proteins | sample III_Bog_N2_2_FD_200229 | JGI IMG/M metagenome (GOLD analysis project Ga0302275, IMG submission 200229) | Peat permafrost microbial communities from Stordalen Mire near Abisko, Sweden - III_Bog_N2_2 | ecosystem: Environmental > Terrestrial > Soil > Wetlands > Peat | place: Sweden: Abisko...
CTGGGAGTCCATAGCGGCGGATGCGCACGAAGCCTTTTGGCAGTACATGCAGGAAAAAGCGGCAGAGGAAGTTCACCGCGTCGAGGGTCATGATCCGCTGCTTGGCGCCATGCGCATAATCGCGCCACAGGAAGCTGACGCGCTGGCCATCGAAGGCGGTGATGCGGTGGTTGGAGATGGCCATGCGGTGGGTGTAGCGGCCGAGGTAACGCAGCACATGTTGGGGGCCGCCGAAAGGCGGCTGGGCGTGGACGTACCAGTTCTTGTCGCCAAGCTTCTCGATCAGTTGATCGAACACCGCAGGATCACGCAGAGCAGCGGCTGGGCCTCTGAGGTTGAGCCGTCCCTTGCGGTAGAGGTGGCAGAGTCCGGCGAGGAACTTGTTACGGAACACGGTGCGCAGAACGGGAATCGGCAGCAGGAACATCGGATGGCTGGTATGAATCCAGCGCTTGTGATCGGCCGATAGTCCGCCGCCGGGAACGACTGCGTGGATATGATAATGGGGCATCAGGTTGGATCCCCATGTGTGCAGGATAGAAAGGAATCCGATCTCTGCGCCCAGGCGTTTGGGATCGGCTGCGACTTCGAGCAGGGTCTGGGAGCTGGCATCGAACAGCAGTTCGAGCAGTGGCCTGCGTGAGGTCAGTGCCAGGGGGTTCAGTTCGTGGGGCAGGGTGAAGACAACATGGAAGTAGTTGGTGTTCAGCAGATCGCGTTGCTGAGTCTGGAGCCATCGCTGGCGGGCCTGTGCCTGGCATTTTGGACAACAGCGCGATCGGCATGAGTTGTACGAGAAGGGTGCTTCGTAGGTACAGTCCTCACACTTATCCCGATGCCCGCCAAGGGCAGCAGTGCGGCAACGTTCGATGGCCCGATATGCCTTCAGCTGTTGATAGTTCAGAACGGCCTTGAAGCGTTGAAGAAACTGCCTGCCCTTGCGACGGACGATGTCGGCCACTTCGATGGCCGGCCGCGTCATGAACGCGGACGATGATAGAGACGGCTGCTCTGGTCAACACTGGAGAGCTTCAGTCCCTCAATGGGGTTGCTGACCTTCTGCAGGTGCTGTGCGGACAGGTGCAGATACCGGGCTGTCACCTCCAGATCCTCATGGCCCAGCAGCAGTTGAATGGTGCGCAGGTCGGTACCGGCTTCCAGCAGATGCGTGGCCCATGCGTGTCGAACCAGGTGCGGCGAAACTCTCTTGCGAATGCCGGCCCTCTCCGCTGCCTGGGTGCATGCCAGCCACACGATCTTGTCGCTGATGGGCTGCTCGTGATCGCGATGCACCCGCGACGGGAACAGGTAGATGCGGGGCTTGAGCCAGCGCCAGTAGACACGCAGGTTTTCGAGCAATGTCGGGCTCAGGGGCAGGTCCCGGTCCTTGTGCCCCTTGCCGTCGACGACATGGATGATCATGCGCTGGCTGTCGATGTGGGCGATCTTGAGCCGGGCGAGCTCGGAGCGGCGCATGCCGGTTCCATAAAGAACCATCAGCAGCGTGCGCTGAAACAGACTGCTGCTGGCGTTGATCAGACGTGCGACTTCTTCCCGGCTGAGGATGCTGGGCAGCTTCCTCGGACTCTTGGGATAGGGCAGGAACTCGCGGAACTCATGGCGATGAAGCGTGCGCACGAAGAAGAACCGCAATGCGGCCACGTGGTTTTCGACGCTTCCCGGACAGAGCTTGAGCTCCCTGAGCAGGTAGGCCTGATAGCTGCGCAGATCATCCGGACCGAGCTTGTCCGGCGACTTGCCGAAGTGTTGTGCGAACCGCTCGACGAAACGCAGATAACGCCGCGTCGTTGACTGCGAGTAGTTGCGACGCTCGAGTTCTTCGAGCATCATTTTGCGAAGATGAGTCATAGTCGCTTACCTCCTATGACTCACACGCTACCCCGGCCACAAAACTCCTCGCCAGCCAACACTGTAGCGACCGCGGCGCCTGCGGCTTCGTTCTCACCGGCTATGCGGAAGTGTCGTTAGCAAGTAGAAATGTCCGGTTTTTCGAGCAAGTGAAGTGTCCGGTTTGTTTTGGTAATAAAAATCATTCAGTCGTCATCGTAGGGGCTGTGGGAAAGTGCGAATCCCGCGTATTTTGCGGGATTTGCAAGTTGAAAGGGAAAGTCGGCTTTTTGACTTTTCCTTTCAACGTCTTTTCCACGGCCTTGATCTGCTTCTTCGTCAACGGCGTCAAGAGCTTTCCTTGCGCACTGTACTGTCCGACGCGATGTCCTGCGATCATCAGAGTCAGAGTGGTGTCCAGATGTTGATGGATAATCACTTTGCATCCGGCCATGGTGGGGCGCCACTCGGCTCGCTCGATCTGCAGGACAAGGTTGTTAAAGCGCACTGTGTTGTCGCGATCAACTGTACGCTCGAATCGTTGCGTAAAGACCATTTCCAGATTCCTGTTCCGGCAGGATAGAAACGCCGTTCCGCGCTGCGCTGCCGGAACCGTAAAACGGCGGTTGAACTCGGCGATGTAGTGCTCATTGAGAAAGCCGTTGGCACCCTCCAGTGTTTTGATCCCGCGCAATCGCAACTCCTGCGGCAGCCGCCCCTGCCAGGTGGAGAAGCTGCGTTCCGAGCGTCCTCGCGCCTGCGGCGAATAGGCTGCGATCATATGGACTCCCAGCTCCTTCATGGCACGACCCACCTGGGTGGGACGATCATGGTCGACCTTGCCGCCGCTCTTTGGCGTCAGCCAGAAATGGGCTCCACGGTCGGAATAGAGCGAACAAAATATCCCCTTCTGTTCGATCACTGCCCGCAGCCCGGCCATCACTGAGGCGGTCGTCTCTTCCTCGGCCAGCTGCGCATAGTAGATCTCGCTGGTGGCGTCATCCAGGATTACGATCAGGTCGTGCCGGCGCTCATCCTGAAACCACTGATGATCACTGCCATCGATATGCAGCATCATCCCCGGCAGTGGACGTCGCTCACGCCGTTTGCGATGCACGCCGCGCCTGGCCTTGCGTTTTACCAGACCGGCTGCCTGCAGGGCCTGCTTGACCCAGGTATAGCTCAGCCCGATCTGATGTTCCTCGCCGAGCTTCTCATGAAAGTGCCGCACGTTCAGATCGAAGTACTTGTCCCGGTACAGGCTCAGAACCGCTTCGGCCTGCTCCTTCGGCACTCGTCTGCTACTCGGCTTCCGCAGTCGCCGGTCCAGCAAGCCCTGGTGGCCCTGTTCTTCGAAGCGCTTACGCCATCGACGCATCTGCCGCTCGCTGATGCCGATCAACTCAGCTGCCTGCCACCACTTGATCTTGCCCGATGTGGCGCGTAACAACACTTCCTGTAGCTTCATCGCCCGCTCCGCCGCGGTCCTCGGATAGATCTCCATGCTTTCTCGCATGGCTCCATCTTCGCCGCCCGGTAAGCGGACACTTCATTTGCTAAAGACACCGGACATATTATTAGCTAACGACAACCGGCTATGCGGAAGTTATATGTTGGTTAACAGCGAAAGCGGTATTAACTACGTTATACTTTTTCCGTTGCCGACCAGGCTCAAGCCCGATCCTGGGCGCTGGCGCGTTTCTTGGGTTCCCATCTGGAATTGGACGGGGCGCTGCGCTACCCCTCCGCGGTATGGGGGCTGCGGCAAGGATGGTGCGCCCAAGCTTATCGGCTCGGAAAGGATGGGGGCAACCTGTCGGCCAACCCTGGCGGTGAGTGGAGGACGTTACTCCGGGCGCTTTGCGCCTTCCCTGGCCCCGTCCACTGCGCCATTGGTCGTATTCTCGGTCTTGTGCCAGGCCTTCTTTGTGCCGCGTTTGGTCTTGTGATAAGTCTTCTTCGTTCCCTGTTTCACGCTGCGCCCGGCGTTTTTGGCCGCGTCCTTCGATTCGTGCCCAGCGTCCTTCATATCTTGTTTTGCGCCGTTATCCTGGCTCTGGGAAGACGGTTGACTCCACCCGAATATCGGTCCGCACACCAGAGCGGCTCCGATGAATAACGCTGATAGCTGCCGTTTCGTTTTCATATACCGATAGATTGCTCTCCCGCGCGCGGGGTTGGCTGTGCAATTCAAACCACCCCGTTCTACTCACGCCTGAATCACGGCGATGCTTCCCTTTGGCGTTTGTTCGCCTGCCCAGCGGCGTGCGTCGGCCTTTACATGTCTCATTTTGGGATTGGGGAAGGATTTTGCGACAGCCCGCCGGAACTGGCGTGTCGGAGGAATGAATCTCAGCGTCGGGCAATGGACAGCGGTCGATGACCAAATCGTCATCGAACCCGAGACCGAGACCATATTGAAAACGTGAGTGAGGCCCCTTTTGGCACGTTACACAAAACGGCGTGTGCACACCAGACTCGAAACGCGTAAAAATGGACGGGAAAGAATCCGACGAGGAGAGTGCGGCCGATGCCCTCTGGCGATCCGCAGAGAACCTGGTTCCCTCAAAGATCAAACGACTACGTGCGGAATGGCGACCAGAGATGTCGATGCCGACGCTTATCGCCTTGCGGGACAAGTTGGACGAAATGCTCCATCAGATTCGAACAGTCGGGCATATTCAGACTCCGATCATCACTTGCCCGAAATGCGGAAAGACGGGACCTTCAGCCGAGCCTCGCGTTAGCGTGCGCGCCATGATTCTGGCGTTGGCGCGATTCGAAATCGCACCGAGGGATCAAGCCAAGGCACTGGAGAAAGCATGGGCAAAATATCGTGAGGAACATCAGTTGGACATCGAAGGAAAGGCTCTGAGCACTGCTCGGAAGTGAAGCTGTCCCCGGACCCGGGCCAGGTCTCGGAGCATTTGTCACCGACGGCCCATGCGCAATCTGAATCCTGGAGCCTTCGGCGTTTGCCAATAATCATCCGGCCTTTGGTAAATAAACCAAGCTGAATGAGCGTATTGGGCTTTTGCCGGCGCAGAAAGCTACTACTTTCGCATCTCTTCTTGATGCCAACAAAAGACGCTTGGACCTGTTCGCTTGGCGTCGTAGAGAGCCAGATCCGCCGATTTATAGAGAGCTTCCTCCGTGTTGCCGCTATCGGGAAAGAGGGCAACGCCGATACTGCATCCGATCTTCAGATTTGTTTCCTTGCATAGCATCCCGACGGCGATACTCTCGATGATTCGCATGCAAACGGCTTCAATGTCATCTTTGTCCTGAGCGGAAACCAGCAGGATGCCAAATTCATCGCCGCCCATGCGCGCCGCGCAATCGGATTCTCTTACCGCCGCCCGTAACCGTAGCGCTGTTTCAATCAAGACCGCATCTCCGGCGTCATGGCCGAAGACATCGTTGACCCGTTTGAAGTCGTCAAGGTCAACCAACAGCAGCGCGAAGGGGTCACCATGACGGCGAGCCAAAGCCAATCGCGTGCGAAATTGCTCGGTGAACATGCGCCTGTTGGGCAAGGAAGTCAGCACGTCGTGATATGCGATCTCTTCCAGATGACGATGGCTCTCGATCAACTCCGCAGTCCGGTCGGCGACCTGTTGCTCCAGAATTTGCTTTTGCGCCAATAGCAATCGCACACGGAACCGCCAAAGCGCGCGCGCCAGCACTAGAGCCAATCCCAGGCAGGATGCCATAAACCACCACGATAGCCACCAGGGCGGCTTGACGGAAAATGAGAACTGCGCCGGAACAGGACTCCAGGCACCGTTCAGCCCCGCAGCCATTACCTCGAAAACATAACTGCCCGCAGGAAGACCGGCGTAATGCACATCTCGTTCGCTGGTCTCATTCCACGCGTTCTCAAAACCTTGCAAGCGATACCGGAACCTCATGCGGGTTTCCGACGAATAATTCAAACTGCTGAACCGGATCAGAAGCGAACTTTGCGCATGGGATAACACCGGGTGGTCGGCAACTTGGAACTCCTGGCTGCCTCCCTTGATGGATGTGAGCACGGCTTGGGGAACAGACTCGGGAATCGGGACCCGCGGCGTGCTGTAGCGGGAAAGCCCGCCGGAGGTTCCTACCCACACATTGTCTTCCCGGTCTACATACAAAGCGAGATCGTCGCCATCGTCCCAGATCAATCCGTCTTCGGAGCCGTAGTGACGCCAGCGACCTTGCGCCATCACGTTTACGCCGCTGTCGGTTGAGGTCCAAAGCCGGCCTTCCCGGTCGAATGCCAGAGCGTAGACCAGATCGGAGGAAAGCCCGTCCTGCCGTGTGATATGGGTTGTTTGCACGCGGTCGCCTTCCATCTGAAGGCGCGTGATGCCCCGAGCATCGCGATAGGTAACCCAGAGCGCGCCCAGTCCCATGGCAATCCCCGCCAGATCGTCGGACTTGAGTCCGTCGGCGTGGGTGAAAACTCTCCATTGACCGCTGTCGAAGCGAATCAGACCATCCGTCGAGCAAATCCAAACCACCCCGGCCTCGCCGGCCAGCACATCGCGGAAGATCGTCCGCGCCTTGAGACCGGGGATCTCCATTGGCTCGAAGGTCAATGCGCCAGAGGCCGATAGGGGCTCACGGCTCCGGAAGCAGCCCCCGGAGCCCACTGCCCACAGCCGTCCTTGCCCATCGACCGCCATCGAAACCACTTCGTCCGACAAGCCGGACGTGAAGCGGTAGGTCCGCAGCAACATGCCATCTCTGCTGAAGCGGCTGATCCCGCCGGGGTAGGTACCTACGTAAACGTCACCCGCCGGCCCTTCTACGATCACTCGAACCATATTGCCGGCCAAGCCGTTGCCGATGGTCCAGGAATGCACAACCCGGTCCTCGGCGTCCAGGATGCTCAGCCCATTGCTGGTGCCAACCCACAACTTCCCGGCGCGATCATGCAGAATCGACCAGATGCCGTTGTGCAACAGCCCATCCTCCTTCTTCCACGACAACCACTCGCCATGGCCCAGACGGCGCACCAGACCGCCTCCCAGCAGACCGACCCACAGCGACCCCTCACGATCCAGCAGAACGGGACCGCCAGCGTCCGACGGCAACCCGTGCTGGGAATTCATAATGGTTCGAGTGTCTCCATCCAGAATCACTTCTCCCGCATTGCTCGATACGAACAGCCGCCCCCAGACATCGGCGTAGAGCCGCCTGTCATGGGTGGAAGAAATTCCCTCGGTTCGATCCAGCAGCTGTGGATTTCCCTTGGGTAGCTCAAATAATTCCGATGCACTGCCCAACCACAGATTGCCGCGAGTGTCCTCGGTCATGGCATAGCGCAGATGGGGGGACAAGCCCGTATGGGTGCCGATTCGCTCCGCCTTGTCGCCGGAAAGATGCCAGAGATCTCCATCCTGGACGAACCAGACATCTTCGTCTTTGACAAGGAGGCCGCCCGTTGCGCCTTGTACTACGGTGCTGAATCGGTACGAACCGGAGCCATCCGGGATGCCGCGAACAATTCCGGAAGCGCCCTTCACATACATGCGGCCCAGGCGATCGAATGCAATCGACTGGGATCGTTCGTCTCCACCAACTTTCACTGCTTCGAACCGGGCTGCGGCGCGGCGCGCGACTCCGCCTTCCGTCGACACCCAAAGGATGCCATCCGGCGATTCGGCGAGGCTGCGGATTTCCGTGTTGGGCAGACCTTCGGCGTGCCCGAACTCCCGGAATCTGTCTCCGTCGTAGCGGAAGAGCCCGTTGTCGGTCCCCGCCCAGATATAGCCGGCGCGGTCCTGAAGCAGGCAGTTGACCGCAAGGTTGGTCAGACCCTCAGCCGCGCCGTATTGCCGGAACGTGTATCGCTGAGCCAATAGGTCGCCCGACGAAAGAAGCACGAAGATTGTCCAGAAATACGCGACCCTAAAAGGGGTAGATAAGCCCATAGCTCCTCAATCTCTCCTATCGGCATCCGGGAGGACTTTCGCTATGTTCCCACTCGCACGAGGGTGGAATGCAAACAACCGGCGTCGTACATTGCTTCTAACCGCCAGTTTCGCCGGCTCAAAAGGCAGTATCGCCGGTATCCGTGTGAAAAAGATACGCATCAGGCCACTATACAATCACTTCTGCTCGTCAATCTGGATGCTGGAGCACGGCATTCGCGAGGCTAAATGGTGCATCATCCCAATGCGCTCTGCGAGGACGGATACGTCCTCGAAAGTCGGAATGGCGACTGGGATATCGCGTCCACCGGCCAACTGGAGGCTCCAGTCGCAAAGGGCGTTTGCCATTACTTGTCCACAACGGCAGTGATTGAGTTGCCTTGTACCGATTGTGTCCTGACACCCCGGAATATCGACCTCAACGCCATGTGAAATCACTTCATTCCACGGTGGTCCGGTGAGTATTTGTTGCATTTGCGGGCATGGAGGGGACCAGGTCCCGACGCAGCGGCAGCAAATCGAGGCCTTACTGGCCGCGGCTTCGAGTTCGTAGCTGCTCAGTTAGGTTTTATGCTCGATTCCAGTATCCAGCGAAGGCTCTTCCGTCGTGTCGGGACGGTCTGAGTGAACGGGAATTCCGCTGATAAGGCCCTGATAGTTTGCGAGGCGTTTGCCGAGAATAACCACGCCTTTGGACGTGATTTCATATTCGCGAATATCCTTGGCATGATTGCCGCCGCGCATCTTGATCACCACCATGATCTTGCGAAGTTGGCCATCGATGGATACGTACCGCAACCGAATGATGTCATCGGTGAGGAAAGAAACCGAATAAGTACTGAACGTGAATTCCGTGAAAGACTCATCGACTTCAACCGTGCTTAAAATCGTCACGCCGATCCCCGTCAAGGCGAAGATCATCCGATAGAGGGATTCGCGAAAGTCAGCGCGGAAGCCGGGCGACAGAGCCATTTCAAAGCCCGCCAGGGAATCGATCACCAGGCGCTTGGCGCCAATCTTCTGCACAGCGTCGAGAATCGAGTGCATGGTCTCGTCCACCGAGAGATCCAGGGGACGCAAATAGAGGATTGTGAGTTTCCCGTCTTTCTGCGGCGTTTCCAGATCCAAGCCTAGACTGGCGGCTCGCTCCGCATACGCTTGCGGGCGCTCCTCAAAAACCGCCACTATTCCCGGCTCCCCCTGGCGTATGCCTTCCGCAATGAACTGGGTTGCCAGGACCGATTTCCCGGTTCCCGAAGACCCTGCGACGAGGACACTGTCGCCTTCGCGAACGCCGCCGCCCAGCATCTTATCCAACTCCGCAATACCAAAGGAAAGGCGCCGATCGCTGGGTGGATTTCTCTTGCGTGCGGTCAACCCAAAGGTGCGCGAGAAGGCTTGCACCCCCGCATCGGTGATGCGGAATGTGTGCAGCCCCGGCACGGAATCCTGTCCACGCAGTTTTATAACTTGCAACTTCCGCACAATTGAATTCCGCTCCGCCGTTTGGCGGAGCCAGAGCAACCCATCGGCGACGGTAAAGATAGGATTGTCGCGTAACTCATCCTCCGCATATTCACCGATCAAGAAGGTTGTAGCTTGCCAACTGGCCAGAAACAGGGCTAACCGCTGAATGAAGGATTGCAGATCCATGTCACTTTCCGGTTTCCTCACCATGGTCCGGAAGGAGTCTACAACCACGACGGCGGGATTGGCCTTTTCAACTTCTTTGGTGATTTCCTCCAACACAGCACCCAGGTCCTTCTCCAGAACAACCTGGCTCAGGTTGATAAAGCGGATGGAGTCCGGCAGCTTCGCCGGGTCGAAAAATGAGTACTGCTGCTGGTATCGCAGCATCTTGATGGCGGATTCGCCCAAGACCGTGAAATAGAGCGCGGGACGCTCAGGGGTGGCATTGGCAAAAACGAACTGGTGTGCCAGCGTAGTCTTTCCGCTTCCGGGTGCACCCGCGATGATGTTAAATGAGAATTCCGGGAGGCCGCCACCCACAATCTCGTCAAGGCCCGGAACTCCGGTGGGTAGCTTGTTGATCTTCACTTTGTCTTGGGTGCTCACGCGTTTCTCCGGTTCTCGGAATTGCAATCGTCGAAGGCTGCCCCTGGCCACGTAACATGGAGCAGGCTTAACGTTAAAGCTTCGCCAAGGAACATGAGAAGCAGGCCGAGTAAGCGAGCGATGAGGATGATCTCCCCCTCACCCGCCGGGAACTCGCCAGCCCGAACCTTGTCGATGTCGAATTGAAGTTCAATCTCGCCCAGGCCCCGTAAAGATCCATCCGCAGAGACCCGCACCGCGTTAAGGCTGGGGGCTTCTGTTCTGGCCATCGCCAAGGCGCGAGAAGCGAGCGACTGAAAACCGGCAACTCCTGCAAACTCACCCAGGCCCTGGCGCAGCTTCTCGTATACGCGAAGGGTTGCGGACTCCCCAGGTTCGGAGGCGTTGCCCGCAAATGCTTCGTAATCAAGAAGACGTTGGGCCAAATCTCGTATTTTTGAGGGAGTCGTCATTCTCAGATGCTCATTGCTCCACATTGTAAATAGGATGGCCGTTGCACGGTTCGATGGGACAGTGCGACAAATCCGTCTCTTCTTGAAGCGCCTTCGCAGTTAGGTATTTGAAATTCGGAGTTACTTTGGATGAAGCGCTGGCGGAACTCAATTCATGTAGAGATTCGTTTGCAGGTCAGGCACCTCGTCCTGTGGACCTTCAGCGTTGCTTCGGATGAGTGTGAAAACGTCCAGGACAGACGCAATACTACTAATGTTCCCCGCAACACTCACGAGCCCATCTTCCATGCCCGGATGCCTGTCTGCCAGAGCTTCAATTCGTTGGCCAACACCTCTCAGCCGATTAATTTCAAGCAGAAGATCCTCGAAAACCGCTGCCATTACCGGTCCATCGGCCGCTGAGGTTATCAAGTCCTCTGTAGTCCTGGCCGACACCGGGCTGACTTCAACCTGAAGGCGTAAATCTTCGATCAAACGCAGCGTTGTTGCCTCGCCAAGGAAGGTGAGAAACAGCCCAAGCAGTAGTGCAATCAGAATGATTCCGGCCTCGCCATCCTCTTCTGAATCCGTCTGCGACTCAACTTCGCCGAGACCCTGCAAGCCTCCATTCGCCGTAACCTGCACCGCGCTGAGCCGGGGTGATTGCGACTTGGCCAGAGCCAAGGCACGGGAAGCGAGCGCCTGAAAACCGTCAACTCCCACCGGTGACCCGAGTTGCCGGCGCAGTCTCTCATAAACGCGCACAGTTGCGGGTTCGGTATGCAAGGAGGTCGTGCTTGCATCGGCCTCGCTAGCAACGAGGCTGCGGGCCAACTCACGTGTCGTGTTCGGAGGAAGCATCGGTTCCGTTCTTTCTTAACATGCTACGCTTCGCCTTTGTAACCTGAAGCGGCTGTCGCAATGATACTCTCGGGCTGATTGCTCTGGCGGTGGGATCCGCGGCGCGCTTCATCAGACTCTATTTTGGCGTACGTCATTCAAAATACTTGAAATACTCCCCAAAATAGCGATCAAGAATGAACAGCAGTTTTCCAACCGGCGTATAGTTGGGTGGTAGAGCCGGGGCGCTATACATACAGCCGATGATCCTTTGCATAGCGCGCAGCAGCTTTGGTCACCGCGTGGCACTGTGGTCGCACCACCTCCAGTGGTCATCCGGCATGGGCCGCAATAGTAAGGAGGCCCTTAAATGGTTGAACTTGAAAAGTCCGGGTTCGACACCACCGCCTTTCTGGCCCACGCTGGCCTGGGGCGAAGAATCATTCAATTGGCGCCAAAGGAAGCCTTCTTCTCGCAAGGAGATCCTGCAGACTCGATCTTTTATCTCCAGAAAGGCCGCGCAAAGGTCACGGTTGTTTCCGCCAGCGGGAAGGAAGCTGCCATCGCGCTCCTCGCGGCCGGTGACTTTGTGGGAGAAGAAGCGCTCGCGGCCATGCTTGGGTTGCGTTTGGCCACGGCCACCGCCGTTACCGCCTGCACCGCTCTCAGAATCAGCCGCGGAGAGATGATCCACGTAATGCATGAGGAACATAGCTTCTCAGACCTCTTCTTGAAGTTCCTACTGGAGCGCAGCATGCGCGTTCAGGCCGATCTGGTCGATCAGCTTTTCAACTCCAGTGAAAAGCGCCTGGCGAGGATTCTGTTGTTGATGGCGGAATTTGGCAAGCCGGGCGAGCCGGAACAATATATTCCAAAGATTTCGCAAGAGACCCTAGCGGAAATGATCGGCACCACCCGCTCCCGCGTCAGCTTCTTTATGAACCGATTTCGCAAACTCGGGTTTATCGAATACAACGGGCGCATTAAGGTTCACAAGTCGCTGTTGAACGCGGTCCTGCTTGATCGACTACCCCAAGTCAACCCCGATAGACCTCCAGCTTCGGCCACTGTGCGAACTCGATCGAAGCCTGCCAGAAGCGCCTAGCATGGGCAGAATTGCGCAAATTAGAGTTGAGTGTAGTGGGCACTGAGAGGACTCACGCTCAGAAAGAACGGGTACCAGGCTTCTCCGCTGTCCGCGCAGCCTGGGCGCTAAAACCGTTGCGGACTGACTCGGTTAGTCGTGGCTTATTCATCTCCCTTTTCACGCGGGACAAAATCCTTCTTTCAATGTCGGTCTGGCCTTTCTTTTTCATGAAGCGGCCCTTCTTTGGAC
>Ga0302275_10005307_pt1 | contig 12443 bp, 13 predicted proteins | sample III_Bog_N2_2_FD_200229 | JGI IMG/M metagenome (GOLD analysis project Ga0302275, IMG submission 200229) | Peat permafrost microbial communities from Stordalen Mire near Abisko, Sweden - III_Bog_N2_2 | ecosystem: Environmental > Terrestrial > Soil > Wetlands > Peat | place: Sweden: Abisko...
CCTGAACAAGAAGCTGACCGGCATGGCGTTCCGCGTGCCCACCTCCGACGTGTCCGTGGTCGACCTGACCTGCGAGCTGGTGAAGCCCACCTCCTTCGAGGAAGTCTGCGCCGCCATGAAGGCCGCCGCCGAGGGCCCGCTCAAGGGCGTGCTGGCCTACACCATGGACAAGGTGGTCTCCACCGACTTTCGGGGCGAGAGTTGCACCTCCGTGTTCGATGCCGACGCAAGCATCATGTTGGATCCCACCTTCCTCAAGGCCGTGTCCTGGTATGACAACGAGTGGGGTTTCTCCAACAAGGTGCTGGAGATGGTCAAGGTCATGGCCAATTAGTCGGAACGGGTTCCTCACCGGTGGTTGGGGTAACCCCAACAAACGTGCCACCTTGCGCCATGACGGCGCGAAAAGGAGGCCAGCAATGACAGCCTGAATCGCAGCCTTGCTGCATGAGAGATGGAGGTAGGCCCTCCGGGACGGGTTACAGGACCAGTCCTCAAACCGCCGGGCGCTGCGTGGGGATGAGATCCCGGGTGGTGAGCAGTCCGGGAAAAGGCGGAGCTTGACTCCGTCAGGTATGGATCAGGAAGACGAACGAAAGTGAACCGCTGATGAGGCGTCGAAAGTTTGTCAACGTCATCGAAACCAGGCTTCGGTTGTCGGCCTGGAACAAAGCCCGGAAGGGACCTGCTTACGGTCCGGGCGGTGACCGGCGTATAGGCGGCGTGAGCCCGATCCAGGCTTTCGTGCGGAACATGGGAACCTGGCGTCCCGATGCCAAGGGAGATGCCCAAGAGGGTGGACCCTCAAGGGTCCGAGTACCGAAGCGGGACGCAGGGGCGGACCAACTCGTAGTAGCGATGAAGCCCAGTAATGCGGGTGGAGCGAAGGGGTTGGATCGTCCAGCTTCAGGGGTGCGTCAACCCGAAAGGGGAGGAGCCCATGTCTGAAGCAAAACCGTTCAGTATCGCCAAGCGGCTGGTCTGGGAGGCGTATGAGCGGGTCAAAGCGAACCGGGGAGCGGCAGGTGTGGATGGGCAATCCTTGGCGGCGTTCGAGAAGGATCTAAAGGGAAACCTTTACAAGATCTGGAATCGGATGTCATCCGGGTGCTACTTCGCGCCGCCGGTACGGCTGGTGGAGATACCCAAGGCGGATGGAAAACTGCGCCCCTTAGGAATTCCCACCGTGTCCGACAGGATCGCTCAAATGGTGGTAAAGCTGACGTTGGAACCGACCGTAGAACCCATGTTCCATCGGGACTCCTACGGATACCGGCCCGGCAGGTCGGCCCTGGACGCCGTTGCGGTAGCGCGAGAGCGCTGCTGGAGAATGGATTGGGTCATCGACTTGGATATCCGCGACTTCTTTGGAAGCCTGGACCATGGTCTGATGATGAAGGCGCTGAAGCACAACACGGACCTGAAGTGGATCCACCTCTATGTGGAGCGGTGGCTTAAAGCCCCGGTGCAACTGGTGGATGGAACGCTAAGGGAACGGATAGCAGGTACCCCGCAAGGGGGTGTTGTCAGCCCTGTACTTTCTAATTTATTCATGCACTATGCGTTTGATCAGTGGATGGCACGGGAGTATTCGGCCGTTCCCTTCGAGCGTTATGCCGACGACGCCCTGATCCATTGCGTGAGCCTGGCCCAGGCCGAAGCTGTTCTGGAAGCAGTCCGGCAAAGGTTGAAGGAATGCGGATTGGAGTTGCACCCCGAGAAGATGAAGATTGTCTACTGTAAGGACAGTAATCGTCGGGGTGCCTACGAATTGCAAACGTTTGACTTTCTGGGCTACACCTTTCGCCCGAGAAGAGCGGAAGGAAGGGACGGGAGGATGTTTGTCAGCTTTATCCCGGCCATGAGTTCCAAAGCAGCTAAGGCAGTCCGGACCACCATCAGGGGTTGGAATCTGGCCAAAGGCTGGAACACCCACTCCCTGGCGGAAGTGGCCAAGTTCGTGAACCCGTTTATACGCGGATGGATGAACTACTACGGCCGATTCCATCGGTCGAAGTGTCTCAAAACCCTGGCACATGTGAACCTCGTCCTAGCGACATGGGCGAAGCGGCGATACAAGCGTTTCAAGGGTAGCTGGTGGCAAGCGTTCGAGTGGTTGGTGCGCATCGCCAAGAGGGACGAATCCTTGCTCGTCCTTTGGACCCTGGGAGCGAGACCGACGATTGGGCGATTGGGCGATAAGAGCCGTATGAGGCGAGAGTCTCACGTGCGGATCTGTGAGAGCGTGGGGGTGAAATTCCCCTGCGCTACTCGGCAGGGGCCATCTCGACCGTTTAAGGGGCATGCTGGGGCTGAAAGCCTAACGGGGCATGTGTTACGGGCGTCGCGATCCCTTGGAAGCATCAGGGCTGAATCTGACGGACCCGCTTCCTGCCACAAGGCCGGCAGCTTTATGCCCAGGTTGCTAATGGCTTCCCCGCGAGAGCCCAGGCCACAAAATCCACAAGTGGGGGTTCACCCCCCAGGGAACGCATGCGGGAGGCCACTTGGCCCCGGTGGTGGGTACTGTGGAACGCCACATGAACGACGGTGTCTGCCAAGCCCAGGGCAGAGGTCCTTGGGGTCCCCAGGGCCTCCGCGAGCCGGTCACCCCAGGGCAGAGTCACCTGCACCCCGAGGCCTTCGGGTCCGACACCGGCCAAGTAAGTGGCCAACTCTCCATGGGTCCGACAGGCGAACTCCTTTAAGGCCGGCCCTTCCAGTTGCTCTGTCGCCTTTGGGATCACAGTCTCACCCTGCCAGACCGTCAGGAAGACCTTCTGGATGAGGTGGATGTGGGCCAGCCCGTTCAGAATTACAGCATTCTGTGCGGCCTCAGGAATGATATCAAAGGCTGCCCAGATGCGTGAGTCTGCCCAGGCCATGTGCCCGAACAGGTCAACCAGAAGCGGAAAGACATCCATGGTCCCTCCTTTTCTCCATTTGCGTTCATTCTAATTGACTGCGAGCGGTGCTGACAGTGTCAGACCTGAGCCTTGCCGCCGTCTGCGAACACTTCGCTGCCGGTCATGAAGCTGCTGTCGCTGGATGCGAGGAATGCGGCCACTGAGGCAATCTCGTCGGGATTTCCGGCGCGCCCGAGCGGCATGCCGGCCCCTACCGCGTCCAGCCCCTCCTCCCCCATGATTTCCAGCGCTTTCTCCGTCCGCGTTGCGCCGGGTGAAAGCACATTCACGCGGATGCCTGTGCCTTTGAGGTCTTGCGCCCAGGTCCTTGCGAAACTGCGGATCGCCGCCTTGGAGGCACTGTAGAGGCTGAATTGTGGTATCCCCATTGACCCTGCGATGGAGCCGGTAAGGATAATCGAGCCGCCTGCCGACATCAGCGGCAGAGCCATCTGAACCGTAAACAGCAGCCCCTTGACGTTCGTACCGAATATCCGTTCGTACTGGTCAGGAGTTATTTGGCCGAGCGGCGCCAGCTCTGAAATTCCGACGTTGGCGAGCAGAATATTGAGATTGCCCCGTTCCGCCTTTACTGCGTCGAACAGCCGATCGAGGTCGGCCATATCAGTTATCGAGCCGCATACCGCGCGCGCATTCGGTCCAAGCTGCGCCAGCGCCTCGTCGAGCCTGGTCTGCGTGCGGCCAAAAATGAATACAAATGCCCCTTCTTCCATGAAGCGCTTGGCCGAAGCGAACCCGATGCCACTGCCGCCGCCCGTCACGACTGCTGTCTTGCCTTCCAGTCTTTTCATGTCCTGCCTCCGTTCCTCGAAGAACATACCCCTCTATCTAGCCCAGTGAATTGGCGGCCAGACCGGGTGTATTTCTCACCCGTCTGGCCTAACCACAACAAGCCCGAAGGAACGTAATGGCTACAAGAAGAGTAACTGGATTAAATCTCGCGTATGTAATTTATCGATCGACGACATGATGTCATAGTCTCTTTTTCCGACCAAGATGAAGGGCGCAACGTCACTTGCTCCATCCCTGAACCGCCCTGCCGGCGTTGAGGTGTCGATTTGGTCCGTGAGGCTCTGGAATTGGACCTTCCGCTTGGCCAGCTCAGCCATCAGGTAGACCAGTCCCTTCGGCGTCAGCGTGCGGCTGAGTATATATCCACTTTCGTGAGCCACGATTGCATCGCAGCACTCACAGAATCAGGCCGTTCCAGGGGTGCCATGTGGCCACATTCATCGAGAAGCACGAGGTCAGCACCGGGAATGCACTCCGCCATCTCCTCGCTCAACTCCGGAGGTGCAATCTGGTCCTGGCGTCCACAGACGATCAGAGCTGGGCAGAAGATCACAGCAAGCAACTCCCGACTATCCGCCCTGCCCATCGCTGCCTGTTGCTGGCGCACGAATCCAGCACTGCCAATAGTTTTTGCCATGGAAATGAGTAATTCGGTCAGCGGCTTGTCGTTGACTTTCGAAGGATGCACCACGCGTGGGAGGAACGCAGTTGCAACGGAGGAAAAGTCTGCGGCCCCACTTCCAACGCCATCAATCATCCGCTGGCGCATCGCCTTGGCCTGGTCCGAATCTGGGCGAGCTCCGGTGTCAACCATAGCGATGCCGATGACACGCTCAGGCGCTTGCCGAAAGACTTCAAGAGCGACATATCCGCCGAGTGAAAAGCCTGCGACGGCGAAAGGTCCTATCGGCATCATGGCGAGAGCCGTTTGAGCAAGCAACGTCATGTTGTCCTGGCCATCGGTCCGGGAGACAACAACCTTTCTCCCGTTCGAGAAGGTGGTCAGTTGTTTGCTCCAGACCCGATCATCGTTCATCAGGCCGGGAAGAAGGAGTAGCGGTACACTGGTGGCATTCATTGGGTCACCGCACCGAAGGGGAATTTATGTACGCTAAGAAATATTCATCTGGTCCAGTCGGATTTCTGGGGGCCAAGATGGGTGGATTCCCGTTTTACCGAAATAATCCGGTTCTGACTTGGTTCACGACCTGGTGTTCTCTATGACTGTGAGTGTCTGGCGATTCATGTTCGTATTTTCAAGCGTTTGTACCAAATACCGAGCTAGTGACTTCCTGGTAACTGTCATGAATGACGTCCATCTCCCCTGGGCATCGATCAGGGGCACCAAATTGTCCTTATCAGTCAATCCGGGCGGTCGCACAATGGTCCAGTTGGTTTTGGACGCTCGAACGGCTCTTTCCGCTTGGTTGTGGTCTTCGTACGATGCGCCTAGGCTACTGAGACGGAGCACTATGCGGAATATTAATGCATGCTTCTTGAGGTCCGTGCCCGCTCCAAACGCGCTCAAGTATATTAATCTCTTGTTGTGGTCGGAGCCAATCACCTGAATGATGGCCTTCATGATCTGCGTGCGAATGTCGGCCGGTGAAAGATTCTTAGAGAAGAGGTTCTTTGGCGATTTGAGTCTCTGTCCGACGCAGAAGATCAAACCATCACAATCCGCCATAACGGACTGGATGAAAGCCGGATAGGTCATATCACCGACGATGCTTCCGTACTTGCCCTGGTATTGTTTGGTTGGCGCTGAGCGCGAGACACCCACAGCCTCATGGCCGCGATCGAGCAAAGCCTGCACGACAAGTGATCCCACGCTTCCGGTTGCTCCGAACACAGCCACTCTCATGCGGTTTCCCTCTATTCGTTGGCAGTGATTCGCCGGGTTGTCTCGATTACTGTCGGTTGCCGGGATTTGGCGATAGGAAAGTGTGCAATCTCTCCGCTACCGCCGATCACGATAAGGCCAAGCTGTAATCCATGTTGCGCAGGTCGGTCAGCAGGTCCGGCCCGGTGGGGTTCCAGCCCAGTTGTTGGCGCGTCAGCGCGCTGGAGGCCGCAAGATCGATCTGGGCGAGGTTCGTCAAAAAGCCGAAGTACTCCGGCGCCTCCTCTGGTGTGATCGACGCGACCGGCATCTTCAACCCCACACCGATCACCTCGGCGATGTCGTGCAGGGGGACGCCTTCCTCGCCTACGGCGTTGTAGCGCCCGCCTGCCTGGCCCTTCTCCAGCGCCAGCCGGTAAAGCAGGACGGCGTCGGAGACGTGCACGGCAGGTAAGCGGTTCTTGCCCTCGCCGACATAAGCCACCCGGCCCTTTTGCCGCGCCAACAGGATGTGCTGTGCGATCCGGCCCTGATGGCGCGTGTCGTGTACCTGCGAATTCCGCATCACCATCACGCGCCCGCCCTCGGTGATCAGGGCGTCGGCAGCCTCCTCGGAGGCTGCGCGGGAAAACTCGGTCGAGGTGACGTGATCGTCGGTCTCTACCGCCGGGCCGCCGGTCTTTGACCGGGCCAGGCCCGTTCCGGAGCTGATGACGAGCGGTCGGTCCGAACCGGCCAGCACCTCGCCCAGCGTCTCGATGACCTTGCGGTCCTCCTCGCTGTGCTGCTTTAACTTGGAGAAATCATGGTTGAATGCCGTGTGGATGACGCCATCGGCCGCCTCTGCGGCGATGCGCAGGCAGTCCAGGTCGTTCACGTCGCCGCGGAAGACCTCCGCCCCGGCACGCATGAGCGTCTCGGCACCCGCGTCCGAACGGCTGAGCCCTACCACCTGATGGCCAGCGCCGATCAATTCAGCGACGAGCGCAGAGCCTATGAAACCTGTAGCACCCGTAACAAATACTCGCATGGTTCTATCCTTTGCTTTGTGAACTCGCGGCGCACTGCGCCCTTCTCACTTAGAAGAATGGTGGGGTTTGTCTGATTTGAGACAGTGGATGACATTGCTTTCTACCCCCTTTGTTTCGACTTGATTTATTGGACCCCGCGTGAGCAGGTTCTGCATCGTCACTCCCTGGCATGGTCGATGCGGCGGGTTGGTGCTAGCATGGAGATATGCGGAATGTCATTCCGCTTGTCCTCAATATGCGGAATGTGATTCCGTTTGTCAATGGGATTTTTGGGATGATGCAGTGAGAAGACGAAACGTCGATAACGGGGCACAGGATGGCTCGGAACAACCGCTTCGAGCCGATGCACAGCGCAACTACGACTCCCTGGTCGAGGCGGCGGTGGCCGTATTTGCGACGTCAGGGGTTGACGTTCCGATCAAGGAGATTGCGGATCGAGCCGGTGTCGGCATCGGTACTTTCTATAGGCGTTTTCCAAAACGCTCTGATTTGATTGTCGCCGTCTGTCGTCGCGAAATTGATGGGTGCGCGCACGCTGCAAACATTTTAGCTGCTGAATTTGAGCCATTCGAAGCACTCTCTCGCTGGATACAACGTTATCTGGACTTGGTATTGGCCAAGCGAGGGCTAGCGGCAGCGTTGCATTCGGGCGAGCCAGCCTATGAGTCCTTGCCCGGATATTTCGAGCAACAGCTCGTACCAACCTTGACGGGGTTGCTGCAGGCGGCCAAAGGCGAAATCCAGGTAGATATCTCAGCTACTGAGCTACTCAGAGCGGTACCGTTGCTTTGCGCCCCAGCCACCTCAATCGACTTCGCTCAAACGCGGCGCATGGTGAATCTGCTCATCAATGGCCTCCGCGTCCCTGCTTGCTCCGGCGGTGAGGCAAGCTGAGGCTGGTAACCGGAAGCAATTAGTGTAGGCGTTCAGGTCCCTCCAATCGCATCGGAAGCCGTTGGTTTTGAAAACCAACGTGGTGGGAGCCAGCTCATTAACCCCGGAAGGCTGGAGCAGGTCGATTCTCGATTTTGGCCTGGAGGGCGCGGGTGAGCCAATCGAGGAGGTTGATGCCACGCTTCCGGGCTGTGCCAGCGATGGTCAGCATTCGTTCCACGAATCTGCAGCCGCCTTCACTGTCGGCACCGAGGGATACTTTCCGCCAGAGCACGGCCTTGCGGACAGCGAGCTCGGCGATGTTGTTGGTGGGCACGGTTCTGTCTCGATGAAGGTAGGTCCAAAGGCTATCCCATTGCCGGATGAGATCCTTGGCTGTGCCCCGGGCCTTCTTGGTTATGCCCGGCTCCTCCAGGAGGATGGCCAACCGTTGCCGCATCTCGTCTTGGATCGGTCTTGTCCGCCGGATCAGCTGGTTGCGGGTGATCTCCTCCCGCTCGAACTGGTGCCACAGATGGAAGACTCGGTCGCTGGCCAGCTTCAGCATGCAGCCTTGGGTTCCGGTTTCGCCCATGCTCTCCAGCATGCATTGGAAATCTCGCCGGATGTGGCTGTGGCAGAGCTGGTGGGTGGCCTTCGTGAAACCACACAGCGCGTGGCGATTCTCAAACACTAGGCTTCTCCCGCAGACCTTTGAGCAGGAGATTGACCATTCGGACGGCTGAGTCCTTCCAGTTTTTGTTGTGCTTGACGTTTGCCACGCCGGCGATGGCGCGGAGTAGGTCGAGCGGTTCGACGTCGATCTGAAAAGTGCCAGTCTCGACTGCACGGTCAACCAGTTTCGCGATAGGAAAGGCGAGGCGGGCCGGAGTTCCGCTATAGAGGGCGTCCGGCCCACCGATAAGGGTATTCAGCGCCTCCGCCATTCCCTGCTTGGCGTCGAGAAATTCAACGAACAGCAGCAGCCACTCGCGGAGCGCTGTCGCGGGCTCCCGCTCTATCATCAGCCGCGCGGCCGCATCGATCAGCGTGTCGGTCTCTTTCCGGTATACCGCCTCGATCAGCGCGTCGCGTGTCGGAAAGTGTCGGTAGAGCGAGGCAATGCTGACTTCCGCCTCGCGCGCGATTCCCTCGAGGCTGGCGGCTCCGCCGCGTTCGGCGAAGGCAAGCTTGGCTGCTGCGATCAGCCGCGCCCGATTGCGCTCTCCGTCGGAGCGGGGCCGGCGCGTCGAATTGGAAATGGGGCTTCGCTGCATCTTTATGATCATACCTTGCTAAGCGTAGGGATACTACCTATATTAAGCGTAGTGACCCTTCACTTAGCGTGGGGTGAGCGGCGTGAGACCAGGCTCCTATCGATAAATCAGAAAGGAACTCAGTATGTCTTCACAGCATATTTTCATCATTGGCGGATCATCTGGCATTGGTCTTGCGAGTGCCCAAATGCTACTTAGCAAAGGATATAGAGTAACGATCGCGGGGCGCAATGGTGCCCGTTTGGAGGCGGCAGCGAAGATGCTCAGCGGCGACATTCATGCCATTGTCATGGATGCGGCGGATCCTGTGGGCTTGCCAGACGCCTTTGCCCGGTTGGGTGAGTTCGATCATCTCGTGCTTGCGCTTGGCAGCGGCAAAGGAGCCGGGCCCTTCGCCTCGGTCCCGCTTGCTGATGTGAAAGCTGGCTTCGAAGAAAAAGTGTTTGCCCACTTCGCTTGCGCCCAGGCTGCACTCTCTTACCTACGCAAGGATGGTAGTCTGACCTTCATTTCGGCGGTGTCTGGGCAGGCCGCCGTACCCGGCACAGCCGGCATCGGCGCAGCCAACGCCGCCGTCGCGGCGCTCGTGCCGGTTCTTGCCGCCGAACTTCGCCCATTGCGTGTCAACGCCGTTTCTCCTGGCGTCGTTGATACACCCTGGTGGAATTTCCTCACCGACGAGCAGAAGGTCCCGGTCTTTGCCGATTGGGCTGCAAAGACGCCGGTCGGGCGCGTGGGGCAAGCCGAGGACATCGCACAAGCCATCGCCTTCCTGATCGTCGATACGTTCATATCGGGACAGGTGATCGTCTGCGACGGCGGATTGCGATTGACCGCATAGGCGGCAGCGAAGGATGCGCCGTCGGAAACTTAACAAGGAGTTGGAAATCTATTGGAGGTCAGAAATGCGGAGAAGGAGGCAGATGTCTTAATACAGTAGCCACTACAGGTTGCGGTCTGAGGTTGTTTTTACAGGCTCTTGAGGGCCGATATCTCCTTGGCTGTGTTGCACATCTATAACCAACTCATTGTGCACCCGTTTTCTCACAAGCGGTGGTGCACTTTCACGAAGTCCTATGGCGGAGGACGCAGCAATGACAAACCGTATTGACGTTGATGGGGCGAAGGTGGCCTATCGCGTCGATGGGACGGGACCAGGCATGATGCTCCTACACGGAACGGGCGGCAATTCGGAGACGAACTTTAGCCAATTGGTCGGCGGCTTGTCTAAGTCCCGCACGGTAATCCGGCCGGATTATTCGGGATCGGGCGAAACCTACGATAATGGAAGTCCGCTAACTGTCGCCACGCTGGCCTCCCAAACCGTTGCAGCCGCTGAACAGGCTGGTGCGACACCATTCGATCTTGTCGGCTACTCTCTGGGAGGCTCAGTCGCAATCTACATCGCAGCCGAATATTCCCATTTCGTGCGCTCCGTCACCTTGCTTTCTGCGTTCGCGACGAGCGAGGATTCGCGCCAGAAACTCCAGTGGGGATTGTGGCGGGATCTGATCCGCACAGATCGCAGGGCGATGGCCCGCTTGCTATTGATCCAAGGCTTTAGCCCCGACTTTCTTGCCGGAATGGACGATCCCGCAGTGACTCGAATTGTCGATGAAATAGTCATCACAAACAACTGGGATGGCATGGCACGACAGGTCGAGTTGGATCTGAAACTCGACGTGAGAGACCAAGCACGGCGCATCGCCAAGCCTGCTTTGGTGATCGGCTGCACCCACGATTACATGGTCCCCCCGGCACATTCACGTAGCCTCGCGGATCTCATCCCAAACGCTCGCTATTTGGAGATCGCTACGGGCCACCTCTCTACCATAGAGAAACCAGATCAAGTCGTCCGGTCCGTGCTCGATTTCGTGAACGGCGATTTGGGTCCATCGGGTCTATGCCTTTAAATTCGTCGGACGCAAAGGGCCACTCATAGCCAGTACCCGCCCGACGCTGCGGCGATGGATCAGCAGCCGCCGAGCGATCTCCCCTTGGCTGAGCCCCTCAGCTGCCAGCCTCCGAACCGACTCGGCCTTTTCCTGGGCCATGGCCGGTCGTCCGTGGGGTTTCCCGTTGGCTCGTGCATGGGCGATGCCGGCCTTCACCCGCTCCCGGATCAGCTCCCGTTCGTAGTCCGCGAACACCCCCAGGAGATCGGCCATGGCTCTCCCGCTGGGCGTGGTGAAGTCCAGGGCCTCCGTGAGGCTCACAAACCCCACGCCCAGCTCCTGCAGCTCTTTGAGGGTTGTCGCCAGGTCCGCCATGCTTCGGCCCCAGCGGTCGAGCTTCCAAACAAGTACCACGTCGACGTCCCGCCTTCGGGCGGCCTTCAGGATCTCGGCCCGCTTGGGACGGCTGTCCTTGGCTCCGGAGGCCTGCTCCTCCTCCCGCTGGGTGATGGTCCAGGCCCGGGTGGCCGCGTACTCCTCCAGGCGCTGGACCTGGAGCGGCAAGGTCTGCTGGTCCGCCGTGCTCACCCTGGCGTAGATGGCTGCCCGCATCGATCCCCCCCCGCGCAAAAACCCCAACGATTTGGGGTCCGGGAAAGCCCCTGTTCATGCCGGTTCCCAGAACTCATTCAGGGTAGCGCAAAAACTATGGTTATTGCGCGAGTGAGTATCGCCCTGAGCGGGGGGACGCGTGGACTGGAACCCCATTTCTCACTTCCGATCCAGTATTGGCCAAGTCACCGTGATGCGGCTCCGCCCCTGCCACCAGGCGGACAGCAAATTCCTCCCATCTCCGCCGATAACTTTGTCGCATCGCCTAAACTGGAGGCATGACTCCCACCACCCTCCGCGCCGTGATGTCCGCCCTGCTGCAGCCCGAAACCGGATGCCCCTGGGACCTGAAGCAGGACCACCAGAGCCTGGCCCGCTACCTGCGCGAGGAGGCCGGAGAGGTGCTGGAGGCCCTGGCCGCGCACGTGCCGGGGGATCCGGAGACCGAGCGCCACCTGTGCGAGGAGCTGGGCGATCTGTGGCTGCAGGTGGTCTTCCACGCCCAGCTGGCCGAGGCGCGGGGCGCCTGGGACCTGCACTCGGTGGAGGCCATGGTGGTGGCCAAGCTGGTGCGGCGCCACCCCCACGTGTTCGGCGCGGTGGCGGTGGACGGCGCCGCGGACGTGCTGGCCAACTGGGCCGCCATCAAGCGGGAGGAACGGGCCGAGCGGGGCGAGGTGGCCGAGCCGCGGCTGCTGGACGGGATTCCGGCCGACCTTTCGCCCCTGGATGCTGCCCTGGAGATCGGCCGGCGCTGCGCCAAGGTGGGCTTCGACTGGCCGGACCTGGCCGGTGTGCTGGACAAGGTCCGGGAGGAGCTGGACGAGCTGCAGGCCGAGCTGCCGGCTGTCGCCACGGGTACGGGCGCTGGATCGGTCGTCGCACCGGCCGCTCCGTCCGCCACCCCGGATGCGCCGGCCGCCGCTCCGGCCGCTCCGTTCGCCGCCCCGGATGCGCCGGTCGTCGCTACGGCCGCTCAGTTCGCCACCCCGGATGCGCCGCTCGTCGCTTCGCCTGCTTCGTTTGCCGCCCCGGATGCGCCGGTCGCCGCTCCGACTGCTCCGTTTTCCGCCCCGGATGCGCCGGTCGCTGCTCCGGTCGTTCCGCATGCCGCGCCGTCCGCCCCCGACGCCCAGTCCCGGGTGGAGGCCGAGTTCGGCGACGTGCTGTTCAGCCTGGTCCAGTGGGCGCGC
>Ga0302275_10005310_pt1 | contig 12441 bp, 2 predicted proteins | sample III_Bog_N2_2_FD_200229 | JGI IMG/M metagenome (GOLD analysis project Ga0302275, IMG submission 200229) | Peat permafrost microbial communities from Stordalen Mire near Abisko, Sweden - III_Bog_N2_2 | ecosystem: Environmental > Terrestrial > Soil > Wetlands > Peat | place: Sweden: Abisko...
CAATAAGCTCGTCGGCTCACCCAATTTCTACTTCACCACCGGGTTTTCCCCCGCCTCGACGCCTCCTTCCATCACAGGCTACAGTCCGCAAAACGGCGACGCGGGTATCAGCGTGAATGCCCAGGTGATGATCCAGTTCAGCACTTCCATTAACGAAATTACCGCGTCCAGCGGCGTCCAGATAACCCAGAACGGCATCGCCGTCGCCGGCGCCTTCACGTTCCAGAACAACGATACTCAGCTGATTTTCACTCCCACCAATCCTTTTGCCCTGGGAACGGTCACCGTCGCCAGCACCCCCGGCGTCACCGATAATGCCGGGAATGTAATCGTAAACACCGTGGCGTTCTCGTTCACCGTCGACACGCCCGCAAGCACGACGCGTCCGTCGGTGACCCTCGGCAACCCGCCAAACAACATCGTCGGTGTTGGCAGGAACGTAACTCTTCAGGCCCGGTTCAGCACGCGCATCAACCCGCTCACGGTCAACTCTCCCAGCTTTGTCGTGGTCGATAGCAATTCGCAAATCGCGGTACCTGGAACGATTACCGTCACTCCGGACCGCCGTACCGCTTCGTTTGTTCCCGCGAGTCCTTATGGAGCCAACGAGCGTTATTGCTGGTATCTGAACGCTTACAGCGCCTATGCGATAGCGGATCTCTACGGCAACATTCTGAATGGATTCAGTTCCTGCTTCACTACCGGTGCTTCAAACGACAAAACTATGCCCGTTGTAACCCAGGTGACCCCGACCAACGGAGCCACGGGCGTAGCGCTGAATTCCCTGGTTTCGGTTCAGCTGAGCAAGCCACTCAGCCAGTTGGCTTTCCTCAGTCAGGCGGGAGGGGTCGTGCTGCCCCTGACGGTCGGACCCGGTCCGAACGGCGGAACGCCGGCCGACGATTATGGCTTCTTCCCCGGCGGCTCAAACATTAAGATCACCGTGGGTAATCACAACGGCAGCCTTTGCGGTTGCGGCTTCCCCGTGAACCCCGATGGCTCCCTGAACGGCACGCCTAATAGTACTTTCTCCTACGCCGTCGCGGGCGCCACCAACTATCCGGCTGTTGACGGCGGTGATGGAATAAATCATTTCCCGGGCGGCGGGTTGAACTACGACGTGAATAACAAGGATTTCGGGTTTGCCGGCAAGCAAACCACCGATACCACCGATCCGGCCGCCATCAGGCTTGGCGCGCTCGTCGGTACTTTCAAGTCTCAGCCAACCAACCTCGACTGGTTCGTCATAGGCAACGGCACCACTCTGACCGTTCCGGCCGGCGGCGCGGACCTGTATCTGGCCGTCAATGACACTGCGAACGGAGACAACTCCGGCACTTACTCGATCAGTATTTCAACGGCCTCGTCTCCCGTTCCGGACATCACCCTCAGTACCGGCGGTACCGCCATCGCCGGCGCCGCCTCTCTCAGCGCCGACGGCATGACGCTGAATTTTGTCCCCTCCGTCTCGCTGGCGGCCAGTAAGAGTTATACCATCAACGTCCAGAACGCCACCGATTACGTCGGCAACGTCGTTACGCCGTTTGCTTCCTCGTTCACGACCGGCACGACGAGTGATACCAGTAACGGCATCGTGATCAGTTATAGTCCGCCGAATGGCCAAGGCTCTTCCAACCCCACCGCGCCAGCTACCACCACGCCCGTTCCAGTCAATTCGACCGTCGTAATAACCTACAGCAAATTCGTCGATCCACTGTCGGTGAATGCAACCAGCATTTACGTGCAAACCAATGCAGGCACTCCGATCTCAGGCTCTTATTCGGTGGATAACAGCGGCAGCCAGAGTTCCGGCGGCATCGTAACGTTCACGCCGTTCTCGAACTTCCCATCGTCCGCTACCGTCAGCGTCTACTCGAATTACAACACCGATGTTACCGATTTCGCCGGCAATAATTTCAACAACAGCAGTATGTCCTTTGTTACTGCTGGCACCGCCGATACCACGCCGCCCATGGTTACTTCCGTAACGCCAACCAATGGTTCCACTAATCTTGGTCTCAACACCACTGTCACGCTTACCTTTTCGAAGCCGCTCAACCCCAACACCGTCAGAAACACTACGTTCAACCTGTTCAACGGGAATACCCGGCTGAATCCCGGCGTCAGCTTGTCGTCCGACTACCGCGTTGTCACTATGGCTCCGGGCTTGCCCAACGGAGCCACCATCACCGTAGTAGCCACCAGCGGCGTCCAAGACCTTGCCGGCAACCCGCTCGCCGATTTCAGCAGTACATTCACCACCGTTCAGGTAACCTCAGGGACCCGGCCCAGCGTGACCAGTCAGCGTCCTAACGCCAATGCCTCCCAGGTGCCGGCGTCCAGCCCGATCACCCTGTTTGTCAACGAGTCGCTCAATCCCGCCACGGTCAACTCCACCTCCCTGAATGTTTCCCAGAACGGGACACTCGTTGCGGGTACCATCTCGCTGAGCGGCAACAATCGCGTGGTTCAGTTCACCCCGTCCGCGCCCCTTACCGCCGGTGCATACGTCCAGATATTCTTCTCTTCGGCCGCTACTGATACCTTCGGCAACCAGCTCTATAATTTCCAGGGAGCTTTTACCGTCGCTCCGAACGTCTCAGCCAACGCGCCGACCGTCACCTCCACGGTGCCCTACTACTACTCCTCAGGCGTTCCGACTAATGCCCCCATCGATATCGCCTTCAGCAAATCGATTGACCCAACCACGGTCAATTCAACAAACTTTTCGCTCGCTTTTTGCGGGAGCAATGGCCAAGTCGTGCCCGCGACGGTGACTTTGCGGGCTTTGAACATCGTACGCATTACGCCCACAAGCCCATTGTTTGCCAACTTTACCAATGGCTACTGCTACTCTGTCTCGACGGCCGTGAAAGATACCAACGGCAACGCCCTGCAGAACACGTATTACAGCGCCTTCTACACGGGTTCCGGTCCGGATAACGCTCAGCCTCAGGTTTCGTCCCTGACCCCCCCCAGTGCTACTACGGGTATCGGCACTAATGCTCCCGTCCAGATTCGTTTCAATAAGGCGATCAACGTCCTCACGGTTTCCACAAGCACCGTTCAGGTCACCACGATGGTTAACGGTACGGCTACGCCGGTCGCGCCCATGAGCATCAGCTTCGTGAACCTGGGCACGAGCAACACCAGCACCACGGACGTCCTCTTTACGCCAATCAATGTTCTTCCCGACAACACCGTCGTCAGCGTAGCAATCTCGAACGTTCAGGATCTGGCGGGGAACAACATCGTACCCTTCACCTCTACCTTTACGACCCAGGTTGGCCCCGACCTTGCTAATCCGACGGTCGTCGCCACCAATCCGATCAGCAACCAAACGGTACCGAATACCGCAGTCATCAGCCTGAACTTCAGCGAGCCGATCGACCCGTTAACAGTAGTCAACCAGAACGGCCTGTATGTGTACGACTACGCTCTTAGTGCCTATCTGCCCGGCACCTGGTCGGTTTCTTCCAACTCCCTTTCGGTCTCATTCACACCGACAGATGGCAAGGGTAACACCGTCAGTCTGGGGGTGGGCCGTCAGTTCCAACTCTATTGGAACGGTAATGTCACTAATCTGGTAGGTACCGGTCTCCAGGGCGGTTCTTTGAATTTTTATACCTCTCTGACGCCGTCTTCAATCACGCCCCAGGTGACATTCACGAATCCGGAAAACAATCAGACTGCCGTTCCCATCAACGGCCTGATCCAGATCCTGTTCAACGAGCCGGTACAAACGGCCAGCATTGGCGCCGTCTCCCTGAACCTCGGCAGTACGCCCGTTATCGGTGTCGTCGCTGCTCTGAGCCAGGGCAATACGGTGTTGACGTTGACTCCTCCTGGTCTACTCCAGGCCAGTGCCACCTATACGATCAATGTTGCCGGGGTGATGGACGCTGCGGGCAATACCCTTACGCCGGCCTTTACCGCAACCTTCACCACTGCGACGGGTGCGGATCTGATCTATCCCACCGTTTCTAACTACAATCCGCCCAGTGGCTTCCGGGGCGTCGGAACCAACGTCAATCCAATGTTCCAGTTCAGCAAGCGCATGGATGTGATTTCCTTTAATTCGTCCAATGTGTACATGTACAACGCGAATACCAGCCAGTACCTGAGCATAAACATAGTGCCTTCTTCCGACCGTAAGAGCGTGACCATCCAGCCCGCCAGTCCGCTTCTTGCCTCCACCTATTACTGCTTCGTGGTGTCGGGTGTCACTGACTTGGCCGGCAATACCGTATCGAGCAACCCCTGCTTCTACACCGGTCTTGGTCCCGACACTACGCAGCCCGTCATCAGTCAGATGAATCCGCCCAACGGAACCACCTCCGCGATCAATACGGTGCTGCAATTTTACGCCAGCAAGCCGCTCAGTCCCATGTCGTTCAGTTCCGCCGCTGCACCGGTTCAGTTGAAAACCACCACGGGTGGCAACTCGGTTGCGGGCACCCCGTCGCTCGCCTCGGATTACCAGACCATTACCTTTACGCCTGCCGCCAATCTGGCCGCGAGCACAGGTTACACAGTTAATGTCGGAGGATTTACCGATGTGACGGGCAACCAGCTTACCGCCTTCACCGGACAATTTTCCACCAGTGCTTCTGTTGTGCCTGATACGGTCCAGGCCACGGTCACTTCCACTGTCCCCGCTAATGCGGCCAACGGTATCGCCACCAATTCGACTATCACGCTGAACTTTAGTAAGCCCCTCGATCCCATCAGCGTTCCCAAATCCATCTATATCTATAGCCAGCAAACGAGTTACCAGATCGCGGGTACGTTCACTGTCAATAACACGACTACCACGTCGAGTGTCGTCTTCACCCCCACCACTCCGGTTCCGGCCGGAACCACTGTCCAGGTGTATGTGAACTACAACACTTACGTTCAGGACTACGTGGGCAACAACGTACAGTCGTATAGTTTCCACTTCACTACCGCCAACACCGTCGATACCACTCCGCCGATCGTCACCTCCATCACCCCGGCCAATATGGCCACCGGTCTCGGCGTGAATGCGGTGATCACCCTGATGTTCTCCAAGTCCATCAATCCGAATACCCTGACTGCCAACACGATCGCCGTCTTCGACGGACCCAACCGGCTCAGCACGTCCATCAGTTACTCCAGCCCGTACACTTCGGTTACCCTGACTCCCTATGGACTCACGGCGAGCAGTACGATCATCGTCTCCGCCACCACTGCCATTCAGGATCTTTCCGGCAACGCGCTGGCCTCCAGCAGCGCTTTCCCCAACCTGCAGATGCAGTTCACCACGGGCGTATCCGGGAACAACAGCCATCCGTCAGTTAATACCCAGCGCCCCGGCAACGGCGCTACCAGCGTTCCATTGAACTCTCCCGTGACTCTTTTCCTGAATCAGCCGATGGACCCGACCACCACGCTCGCGGCTATCCAGGTGTCTCAGAACGGCAGTCTCGTCTCAGGAACTCCGGCGCTCGATTCCACCGGCACCATCCTGACGTTTACCCCCACTGCCCCGTTTACCGCTGGCGCGCTTGTCCAGGTCTTCCTGCCGGTCACCGCCCTCAGTTCCGTCGGCAATCAGGCGAACGCCTATTCAGGTCAGTTCACTACGCTCGCGAATCTCACTGCGGTGGCCCCCGTAATTACTGGCTACATTCCCTCAAACGGCGCGCAAAACGTCCCGCTCAACGGCATTGTCGAAATCGCGTTCTCCAAGCCCATCAGCGCTGCTAGTCTGAGCTCCGCCAAGGCCAGTTCCGTTTATCCGTGCGCCGCATCCACAAGCAGCGTTAGCCTCTGCGTCCAGCAGAACGGCCAACTGGTGCCTGTCACGGTCACGCTGAGGGCCCCCAACGTAATCCGGCTGACGCCCCAAAGCAACCTTGGCACCAGCCCTGCCGGTTATTGTTTTACCGTTAATACGAACATCCAGGATACGAACGGCTTATCCCTGGTCAACCCTGCCGCTTACTGCTTCACAGTCGGAACGGCGACCGATACGGTGCAGCCGGCAGTGACTTCTATCACTCCGCCCGATACCTCGACCGGCGTCGCTGCAAACGCGCAGGTTTATCTGCACTTCAGCAAGCCGCTGAACCCTCTTACTGTGACCACTGGCGCTACCGGCAGCATCCAGTTGACTGCGGGCGGTCAGCCCGTTGCTCCGGCCTCAATCAGCTTTACAAACCTCTATGGCTCGAATCCCGGCGGTATCATCGGGCAAGACGTAATCGTGACGCCTTATGGGACTTTCCCCAACAACACCCCGATCACGGTCACTGCGACCTCTGCACTGCAGGATCCATCCGGTAACGCCCTCCAGACCGGACCCTCGGACAGTTCGACGTTTACTACGGCTGCGGGCGCGGTGCTCAGCAATTCCAGTGCCGTGAGTTATCTCCCGGTTTATGCCAGCACGGGCATTCCGCTCAATACCGCGCTTTACGTCACCAGTTCGGTGCCGCTGGACCCGACTACCCTCGGCACGAACGCCATTACGCTCTTTGACTATACCTTAAATAACGGTTCCGACTCCGCGACGAGCGTGCCCACATTGTCGCCCGATGGCAAGACGCTTTCAGTGACCCCCTCAGCTAACCTCGTGGCCGCCCACCAGTATTACTTCTATTGGAATCCATACGGAAACATCCGCGATATCAACGGTAGTTACTTCAACGGAGGGAGTTCGTACTTTACAACGTCTTCGGTCGCGGTTACCACGGCCCCAACCGTTGTTGCAACGAACCCATCCAATGGCTTTACGGGCGTCCCGATCGATCTGAACGTTCAGATCCTGTTCAGCGAACCAATACAGACCACCACAATCTCCGGCATCGTGCTCTCCGCTGGCGGTAACCCCGTTACGATGACGCCGTCGTTCAGCAACGCCGACCAGACCCTTACCCTTACCCCGCCCGGATTGCTGGCGCCCAACACTGTCTATACGCTTACAGTTGCCGGCGTAGTCGATCTCGCGGGGAATGCCATGTCCACCGCGACGATCACGTTCACGACTGGTCCCCAGGTTATCCTCGCCCAGCCGACCGTCGTCTACACTCCGGCCTATAATGCAACCGGTGTTTCGAAGGCAATCGCGCCCAAGGCCGTCTTCAACGTCCCCGTCAACCCGCTGACGGTGAATTCGACGAACGTCGTTCTGTACCCGTCGTCCACAGGCACCGCGGTGCCGGGAATGCTTTCGTTGTCCGCGAATAATCTGACGATTACCTTCACGCCCTCAGCCGCACTGGCCGCGAGTACCCAGTACACCATGCAGGTTTACAACGTGGCTGACGAGGCCGGTAACGTCTACTCTTCCACCAGCTACTTCGTCACCGGCCCATAATCGGCTAAAGCTTCTGAATTTCCGACGTGTGGCGCAGCCACTCGTGTCTGCCGCCCCGGCCGGACTCCGCTGGAGTTTCGACCTTCGCCATAGCGCAGGATCGGTTCTTGCAAAGGTGGGCACCGCGGGAGGGCAACTGGACACGCGGCGAAAGCCGCGTTCTGCCAAACACTGCTACAAATCCGTTGCCGCTCCAGCTACACGTTCGGCACAATCGAAACCGCAGTCCCGTCGAACGCCGTAAACTGAAACCCCGCAAACGTCTCCGTAAATATTCCCGCATTGTCCTGCAGGAACGCGATGGCCACCGCCTCGCCCAGCGCCAGTCCGGCCGCCGCATCGCTCCGGTAATGAATCCCCGCCCAATTCCGGCCCATCGGGATGTTAAACGCCAGCTTGTTCAGCTCTCCGGCAATCGTCAACGCGTCCGTACTGTCCGGGATCAGCGTCAATCCATCGTCGCTCGGCGTGACTGCGGCACTGATCAGATCCGTCCCTTCGAACAGCGCCTTCAGCACGGTCGCGCACGCCCCCGCAATCACCGCGTGACCGGCCGGATACGAGGGATGCAGCGGACATCCCTCCACATAGGCCTGCGGCAACAGTGCGTTGCCGGCGTTCAGAATATTGGTGGCCAGAGCTTTCGAATTCATCAGATCGTTGTGAATCGGATATGTGGTCAGGCCAGCCAGATTGTTGTAAACGCACCCTCCAACGGCCTCCGGCCGGACCCGCCTGTGGATCGCCCACTTGTGATAGCAGGCCGGCTTCAGCGCCATATTCGCCACCCGCGCCACCCAGTCCAGTATGTGCGCGCTGCCGAACGTTGTAAACCCCGTCTGAATTCGCGAAGTCTTATAAGGATTCGTGTGGTTCAACTGGTAGACATTGAAATCCAGCACCGTTTCCGGATATTGATCCAGAATGATCAGCGCCGCCTGCAGGAACGTCTGGAAAGTGAAATCGTAATGGACATACTGCGCCAGATCCCTGCCGTTCCGTATATACCGGAAAGTCGAATCGAAAGCCTCCGTCCGATAAGGAGGCAGTCCCGATTGCAGTTCCAGCCATTCCGAATAGGCGTTCAGATAGTCCACTCCCGGCATTCCCGTCCGGTACATCTGCTCGCGCGGCGTCGACCCGAAATAAACCGTCTGCAGAAGATATTGCGACAAATAAGGACCCACCTGGCACCCCGGCGCCGTCCCCCGAAACAGATTGGAAATTCCCTTCGGCCCCTGATATCCCGACAACGCCGCCAATTCCGCGGCCGCCGCCTGCGCCACCGGCGACACCGTATACTGCGAAAAAGGCGTGTCCCGCAATGCCGCCTGCCAGTACAACTCCACCATTTCAGCCGCAATCTGCGCGCTGTTAAACGTCGGCGGCAGCGGCATGGAGAACGTGTGCGAATCCCCGCCTTCCAGGTCGTAGGTAAAGGCCGATTCGGCATTCACCAGCTTGCGTCCGTAACCGAGCGGAATGGCCTCGAAGTCCGAATGTTTTTGTGTGGAAACCGCGTGGAGCAGCGCCTGGTATGCCGGTAACTGCACCTCGCCGATTTGCGAATGCAGCAGCCCCTTGGTGAAGCTCCCGATCAGATTAGGGTACAAAGCTTCGTCGCCATTGTTGGCCGTACTGGCCGCGGCGCGTGCGCTCTCTATGGCCGCCGCGGTGTCTCTGAGCGCGAGCGCCGTGGCGGCACGCGGCGGAAGCTCGGGCCGGCGTTCGCCGACATTCGGCTCTTCAGCCGCGGCGTCCACTGCGACCAGCGCGCCGGCAGACTTCAGGAATCCTCTGCGACTGTGCAACGCCATACTGTGTAGAGTTTAGCATTTTGACTACCCGGCGCCACACGATCCCACGAGCACCAACAAAACACCCTTAGCCACAGATGGTGGGATCGATGGCGACTAACGGAATCGCAACCCCCGTTCCCGTCATCCAACAGGTACAATAGGTATTGAATTCATTCGTTTTCATAATCGCGGACCCTACATGCTGACCTCGAAAGAAAAATCCGACACCAGACGCCTCCCGATGATGCCCATCCGGGACGTCGTAATTTTCCCGTTCATGATGACCCCCTTCGTGGTGGGCCGCGAATCCTCCGTCCGCGCGCTCGAAGAGGCGATGGCCGGCGATAAGGAAATCTTCCTCGCCACCCAGCATGACGCGTCCACCGATGAGCCCAGCCCCAACGAAATTTACTCCGTCGGCTGCATCGTCAAGATCGTCCAGAGCCTCAAGCAGGGCGACGGCAACATCAAGGTTCTCGTCGAAGGCGTCCAGCGCGCCCGCGTCGTCTCCGTCACGGACGACGAAGGCTTCTTTCGCGCCATGGTCAAAGTCTCCACCTATAAAGTCGAACCGGGCCAGCAGCTTGAAGCCCTCACCAGCCGCGTCACGTCGCTGTTTGAGCAGTACGTCAAGCTCAGCCAGAACCTGAACTACGAAACCATGGTCGCCGCCATCCGCGTGGACGACCCCGGCAAGCTTGCCGATACCACCGGCGCCAACTTACAGCTCACCATCGAAGAGAAGCAGGAACTGCTCGAAATCTTCGACCCCATCGACCGCCTCACCCGCGTTGCCGAAATGCTCGAAATCGAAATCGAGAAGCTCGGCGTCGATCGGACCATCCAGGGCCGCGTCAAGCGCCAGATGGAAAAGGCGCAGAAAGAATACTACCTCAACGAGAAGATCAAGGCGATCCAGAAGGAGCTCGGTCGCGGCGAAAAGTCCGAAATCGATGAGCTGAAGAAGCGCATCGAAATGGCGGGCATGTCGAAGGACGCTCAGGAGAAGGCCTTCGCCGAACTCAAGCGCCTCGAAAACATGCCGCCCATGTCGGCCGAATCCACCGTCTCGCGCAACTATCTCGATTGGCTGCTCGCGGTGCCGTGGAAGAAGCGCTCCAAGGAAATTCGCGAACTCAAGGTCGCTGAAGAGACCCTGGAAGCCGATCATTATGGTCTCGAAAAGATCAAGGAGCGCATCCTCGAATTCCTGGCCGTGCGCAAGCTGGTTAAGACTCCGAAGGCCTCCATTCTGCTGTTCGTCGGGCCTCCCGGCGTAGGTAAGACGTCGCTTGGCAAGTCGATCGCGAAGGCCACCGGCCGCAAGTTCGTCCGCATGTCGCTCGGCGGCGTGCGCGATGAAGCCGAAATCCGCGGCCATCGCCGCACCTACATCGGCGCGCTGCCCGGCCAGGTCATCCAGATGATGAAGAAGGCCGGCACCCGCAATCCGGTGTTCATGCTGGACGAAATCGACAAGATGTCCACCGATTTCCGCGGCGATCCCTCGTCCGCGCTGCTCGAAGTGCTGGATCCCGAACAGAACTACATGTTCGTCGATCACTACCTCGACGTCGAATACGATTTGAGCCAGGTGTTCTTCATCGCCACGGCCAACGTGCTCCACACGATTCCGGCCGCGTTGCAGGATCGCATGGAAGTCATCCGGCTTTCCGGCTACACCGAGCTCGAAAAGCTCGAAATCGCCAAGAAATTCCTGGTCCGCAAGCAGATGGAAGCGACCGGCCTCACCGACCAGCAGATCCAGTTCACCGATGACGGCATATCGGCCGTGATCCAGGGCTACACGCGTGAATCCGGCGTCCGCAATCTGGAACGCGAAGTCGGCAACGTGGCCCGCAAGGTCGCCCGCAAGATCGTCGCGAAGGAAACCAAGACGAAGATCCTGGTCAATGCCGATAAGGTCGAAGACCTCCTCGGCCCCGCCAAGTTCCGCGACACCACCACCGACCGGCGCAACGAAATCGGCGCAACCACGGGCCTCGCCTGGACCGAAGTAGGCGGCCAGATCCTCTCCACCGAATGCATCCTGATGGAAGGCAAGGGCAAGCTCACCGTGACCGGCAAGCTGGGCGACGTGATGCAGGAATCGGCGCAGGCCGCTTTCAGCTACATTCGCTCGCGAGCCCATCAATTGGGCCTGCCGCGCGACTTCTATCGCAACCTCGACGTCCACCTGCACATCCCCGAAGGTGCGATTCCGAAAGACGGCCCCTCGGCCGGCATCACGATGGCCACCACCATCTGCAGCGCGCTCACCAAGATCCCCGTGCGCGGCGATATCGCCATGACTGGCGAGATCACCCTTCGTGGCAAGGTGCTACCCATCGGTGGACTCAAGGAAAAGCTGCTCGCTGCCCATCGCCACGGCATCAATGAGGCCATCGTTCCCAAAGACAACCAGAAGGACCTCCCGGACATCCCCGAGTACCTTCGCAAGGTGATGAAGCTGCACTTTGTGGATCACATGGATGAAGTCCTGAAGATCGCTCTGGAGCGGGAACTGATCGCGCTGCCCATGCAACCGGGCGCGGGGATCGAGATCGCAGTCCAGCCGGAAGCGGAACTGCCCCACTAAACGCGAGCGTAAACCACAGTGATGGAATTCCTCGCCAGTGCCATCGCGCAGCACGGGTATTCCATCCTGTTCGCGATCGTTTTCCTGGAGGCGATCGGGATACCGGTGCCTGCGGCGGTCGGACTGATCATCGCCGGCGGCGCCGCTGCGCGCGGCAAACTCGATCCGCAGACTTGTGTGGCGATCGCGCTCTCGGCCATGCTGCTGGGCGATACGTTGATGTATCTGCTCGGCAAGTACACAGGCTGGTGGCTGCTCGGCGTGTTGTGCCGGGTGTCGCTCAACCCGGAGGCCTGCGTCACGCGGTCCGCGCAGTCGTTCTATAAGCGTGGCCGCGCCCTGCTGGTGGTGGCGAAGTTCCTGCCGGGCATCAACACCATGGCCCCGCCGCTTTCGGGCAGCATGGGTATGCCGGTGTGGCAGTTCCTCGGGCTTGACCTCCTCGCAGCCATTCTGTACGGAGGCGTCTGGCTGGGCACGGGGTTCGTGTTCAGCGATTTCCTCGCCGCGATCACCCGCGGCTACGCATTCCTCGGCGATGTGGTCACCTGGGTGGCCGGAGCCGGAGCCATCGCATGGATCGCCTATCGGATCTACCTCTGGCGAGGCGCGCGTATGCAGCGGCCCGTGCGGTTCATCACGCCGCTGCAACTGGCCGCCGCTCCGCTCGACGTGATGATCCTTGACGTCCGCAGCCACGG
>Ga0302275_10005311_pt1 | contig 12441 bp, 17 predicted proteins | sample III_Bog_N2_2_FD_200229 | JGI IMG/M metagenome (GOLD analysis project Ga0302275, IMG submission 200229) | Peat permafrost microbial communities from Stordalen Mire near Abisko, Sweden - III_Bog_N2_2 | ecosystem: Environmental > Terrestrial > Soil > Wetlands > Peat | place: Sweden: Abisko...
TGGCCAGAGGTGCAGGTTCCCGGAGCGGCTTTTGCCGCCGCCGCGCCAGATACATCGAAGGCTGAGGTGCTTTGCTGTGCCGCCGAGCCAAGGCCTAGATTTGTGCGCGCTGTACTCGCACTGGACACATCGCTCAGATTGTTGGCTGGGTTGAGCGGCGCAAAGCCGAGCGATGCTTGCTTGCTATTTAGCTGATTCTGGATTGAGCTTGTCGCATCTTCGTAGCTCATCGTCGCGGGGCTTACACCATCCACCGTTTTATTGGTGAGGGTCTGAGTGTCAGATAAGTTAACAATTGCTGATGAATTGACTGTACTGCCTGTCGCTGCTGAGAGGGACCCACTGAATATGCCATGGGTAGCCTGCAACGTGCCACTAGCGTCTCCATTGACTCCGACGTTTACTACACCGGCTGAGGGACTGGCTAGAGTGGTGTTGTTTGGTAAAACGAAATACTCTCCGGTCTGGATGTTGGCACTTGTGGTATATATCAAACCCCAAGATCTAAGCCCGTTTGATAGCAATAGTTGATCTTGCAGCATAAGTCCTGCACTCCACGAAGAGTTCGGAGGGCCTTCATACATACCACCGTAGTTGGCGATATGTAGACTCATGTTGCACATAGCACAAGCCGAAAAGGAAGTCACCACGCCGTAGATGCCAGACCCAGCACTTAGATACGATAAGCCCCCCACGGAGTGAACACCTCTGACGATAGTTCCGCCGAATGTGTCGTTGGCCACATTTGTCGTGGTTATAGCGGTGTAGCAGATCTCCTCATTTCGGACAGCAATGCAGCCGGGTACAGGGTATCCAGTGATAGTCGCAGTCGTCACTACCGGGACTGCCGCAGAGGGATAGGCGTTTATCGCCGTCAGCAAGGTCAGCCACGCGGTTGACGTGAAGGGCGCATGGTACTGATCGTGATTGGGGCAAGCATAGCCAGAACAGGATGCCGCCTGCACGAATGCGTCGGTGGCTATAGCTGCGCTGCTATCCCCAGCGGCCTGTGTAGCACCGGTGCTGCCCGTGAGGAGGGCTACTGGCTCACTCGGGGTAATAATCCCGTTCGCATCACTCAGATGGGCGCAGCCGGGTATGGTCCCAGATGATCCGGCCAGCGGGATGCAGTTGGCGGCCAAACCGGAGATCAGGCCGGGGGCCGAGGTGATCGCAGCGGGAAGTGCGGTTCCGGTCAGTGTGGCGGCGGGAGCGACCACCGGACTGGTCGTGATGCTCGTCACCCGCCCCTTGCCATCTGCGGTAACGGTTGGGATCGCCGTGGACGAGCCATACGCTCCGACCGTGGTGTTTACTGTCGCCAACGCGATCCCGCAGCCTGAATTGGCCACATCCCCGAGGAATGCGGGGAGCTGGTTACAGGCCAACGTATTAGTCAGATCGGAGAATCCCAAATTGACCACGCCGATATGGCCATTGACGCTCTGCACGGGCGCGGCAGGCGTGAGAATCATCTGCCAGTTTGTCAAGGTTATTGCTGGCTCATGCTGTAGGATGAAGCTCTCATTGGTGTCGGAGCGGATGGCCACATCGCCAATGTCCGCTGGAAGGGCGAGTTGCGAGGCCTGCGACGTGACCACGTAGGTTGTGTCGATGGCTACGGGAGGTAACTCCCCCGTCGGAAGCAGGCCATTTGCGTCCAACGAGGCCACGCCATTCGGAGCACCCTTTTGCGCCATAGGAATTGCTGCATTGGCAGTGGTCTGCGCTGCCGCCGCGTTGCTCAGCGCGGAGCTCGCCGTACTCTGTGCCGAGGCTGCATTAGCAACCCCGAGATTAGCTTGTGTCTGCGCGGTCACGGCGTTGGCCAGAGCAGCGTTGGCAGCAGCCTGCGCGGCAGCAGCGTTGGTAACGCCAAGGTTGGCTGTAGTCTGTGCCGTAGCGGCAGCGGTGTTGGCGGTTTCCGCCGATGTGCTGGCGGAGTCAGCCGTGCTCTGTGCCGTCGCAGCCGCAGTCGCCGCAGCCGTCGCTGTGCCTTGCGCGCCATTCGCAGTGGCCTGCGCTGTAGCGGCGGATGCGCTGGCAGTGGCAGCGTTGGCGATCCCCGTCTGTGCATCGGACTCAGCGGCGTTGGAAGCGGCCTGCGCGGCAGCGGCATTGGTAACGCCAAGGTTGGCGGTTGTCTGTGCGGTGGTGGCAGCGGCGTTGGCGGTTGCTGCCGATGTTCCAGTGGAGTCAGCTGTACTTTGTGCCGTAGCAGCCGCACCCGCAGCCGCCGTCGCTGTCCCTTGCGCGGCAACCGCAGCGGCCTGCGCTATTGCAGCGGATGCGCTAGCGGCAGCCGCGTTGGCGATCCCCGTCTGCGCGTCGGCCTCAGCGGCGTTGGCAGCGGCCTGCGCCGCAGCCATGGCTGCGCCCTGACCAATAGGGATAAATACCCCGGAGAAACAGACGCTCTCGGCTGCAATTCCGGCGTTGACGCGGATGTCGATGGCGGGTGCGATGCAGCTCGTCGGCGCGCTGCCCGTTCCTGTGGTGAAAGTGAAGGCGTCCGACGTGGGTGCGATGCTGGGCGGAACGTAGCTACCCAGTGACCAGCTCGTGCCACCAATGCCGTAGATTAGCCCCAGGTCGGCGCCAACCTCCGAGGTGCTGGTTCCCGATGCGGCGGTCACGCCGACGCCGTACGGGCCGGGCGTGGCCGCTCCGGGATAGATTGTGATGTCGTAGGCGTGTCCCGGAGCGGAGTCGGTCAGCGCGTTGGGTACGCTCAGCGCGCCGGTCAGTGAGCCGTTGACCAGCGTCTGGCAGAAGGGCCATCCGGCGAGATACATCGTCCCAGCCGAAGACGTGACAGAGATGGAATTGTTGTACTTGTCGACGGCGGACAGGCAGATCGTTCCGTTTACGGATACAGAGGCCACGTTGACGCTTGTCGCCGTAATGGTGGTCATCGCCTGGGGGAAGGCGGGAAGCGCGGCGAGGGTGAGCAGAACGAGCAGCGGCAAACGGCAGAATCGCATGCTTGCAGTGTGCCGCGAGCGAGGCAAAAATCAGCGCGAAGATGCACCGTGATGGAAGGATGTCCTGGCCTGCGCGTGGAGCGATGCAATGTACCGTTCGAGCGAGGGACGGTGGATGCGCCACGGGCATTTAATGTGACCGTTCCGGATCTTGTAGGCGACTAGCTTGCCCTCGTCGATCAACCCGATGCAGGCTCCCACCGAGCAATCGAGAATTGCGCAGGTCTCGGGCACACCGATGGTCTCGTCGAGCGGGAACGGCAGCAGGTCGCGATCGCGCATGCGTCCGAGGCGAGGCTTCGCGGAGCAGGCCGAGATGCCGAACTCGACGCGCAGCTTGTTGCAGAAATCGACGACCGAGTCATACTCGATGCGCCGTCCGCTGGGGCCGCAAAAACTGCGAAAGGCTTTTTCGTGGATCATGCGACGCATGGTGCGCGGGTCGATGCCCAGAATGCGTTGCAGGCGCTTGAGGTCGATCTGCGCCGATCCCTGAAAGGGCAGCTCCAGCTTGGGCGCGCACTCTGCTGGATGGAACTCGGCGAATAACTCGAATTGGCTGTAGTGCTGGCAATGAGGCATCATGGCGGGTTAGCTGGCTGCAAGCTGCTCCTTCCGTGCGGATATATTTTTCAGCGACCAGTAGAGCTTGTTGACGTCGCCCAGAGTGCGAATCTCCATGCGCCCCTTCAGCGGGCTTTTGCTGGAGCGCAGAAAGGCCTCCAGCCGCGTCGTGTCCCAACCCAGCCGCGTCATCTGCTGCTGGATGAGGGTGAGGTCGCTGGGCGATGCTATCGTCACCTCGGCGTGGATCTGGTCGTGGCGGCCCTCGGTGCCCGCCTTCTGCGCGGAGTAGCGGTCGACCGGACGGACGCGGCGCGGCGTCTTCGACGGCACCTTGTTGCCGACGATGCGCTGTAGCCCGTCGATCAGCTGGATGCCCTCCTCGACGCTGAGATCGCTGAAGCTGGCGATGCGCCGCTTGATGCTCGTCGATGCCCAAGCAAGGCGATCCGCCCGCGACGCACCCGCATCCAGTGAGTGAGCCTCGAACTGCTTGTACAGCACCTGCAAGCGGCGAAGGGCGGCATTGGTTATCTTCATAACGAGGCCCCTTCGACTTCGTCGCGCATCAACTTCTCAACGCAGAAGAGAAGGCACTCGGGTGAGCAGACACGCAGGCGGATGCATCCTAGTTTGGTCTTTAAGTGGACAAATAGATACGAATCTGAAGTTTTCTCACAGGCTATGCAATGGAGCGTGTTATGCCTTTGCAGCCAACTCTTGTAGTTATGGTTGAGCGATTTTCGTCTTGCGTCCGCGCGTTGGCTTGCAGCTTCCGTCGCAGTTTCCGCAGGTACAGATGTGGGCTGTATGCAGCAGTTTGAGTGCTGCTTCGATAGCTTCGGCTCGGGCGGTGCGCTTACGCTCGTTGTAGTCTTCGCGCTTGTGGTTGTTACTGCAAAATCTGTCAAGCCGTCCTCTGACGGCAGCTTTGCATCCGGGCCGTTGACACTGTCGAGCCATTCCTGCGTGCCTTCTTTCTGTTGCTGATGCATGTGCGCACCGAGGATGCCATACCCTGCAATGTCTGCGTAGGGTGTCTCGCCGAATGCGTCGGCGTCTGTGGCGATCCGCATCTGCTTGTCGAAGATCCGCACCAATAGAAGCGCGTTGTTGTACTGCTCCGGCTGGAGTCCGGCGGGATAGAGCAGCGCAAGAAACTTTCCCGCTTTGGCAAAACTGCTGCCATAGGCTGCATTCTTGCTCTGTACCAATTCGCCGATCTCGATTCCCAACTGCGCGAATGTCTTCACTTTGTCCCCTCCAACGCGTTCTTGACGCGGATTCCAACGGCGAGCGCGACGCAGACTGCAACGACGGCGTAGCAGAGCCAACCATAACGCAGCGCATTCATGATCGCGCAGATCATGGCTGCGAGGCCGCTAAGTTCCATTGCTCGGCATCGCTGCGCCACAGCTTGTTGCGCAGGGAGCGTACATCGCTCTCCAGATTTGACTCCTGCCGCGTGGCTCCTTCAGCCGAGCGCATGAGCGGCTTGACGGCCTGTACCTTCGGGCAGGTGGTCAAATGGACGATGGCGGCAGAGGATAGGTACGGCATCGGATTCATGGGGAGGCTCTTGCCGTGGGTGGTGGTCCACCACTCGATGGCCGCGCCGCAGTTCTTGCACGTCGCGACGCTGGTGCGGGTGTACATCATGCGCTCCATCTGCTGGCGCGTCTTGGGGAACTCAGCCACGGGAGGCCTCCTTCTCTTCGCGCTCTGTCTGGCGAGCTGCATCGCGCGCATGACGAGCCTTAGCCTTGTCGTAGCGGAGCGACGCTTTCCCCCGCGCCGTATGAGACCAGGGGCGTTCCACGCGCGATCCGGTCTGGCGCGGCGCGCCCACCACGGCATGGCAGGCCGGACAATCGACTCGCCGGAACGAATTCTCAACCACCGCGCGGAAGGCATCCGACTCTTTAGCGCACGGTTCACAGTACGCACTCAACCCGACACTGGGCCGCTTTCCGCACGAGAAGCACTTATACCCATTCATCACGCAACCTCCTTGAGCTGTAGTTCGATCTGGTTCAACAGTTGGGCAATGGTCTCGCGGTCGCGGCGCATCAGGTGGCTGACGCGCAGCATGGTGATGGCTTGCGAGCGCATCTGCGCAGTGCTCTCATCGCTCTCCGCCTCGGTGGCGACCAGATAGTATCCGCCGCCGCTGGCCTCGCGACTCGCGCCCAACTGCACCGCGAAACTCATGCGCAGATCCTGCACCAGATCCTTGATGACGCGCGTCGACATGTTCATCCGCTCGGCGAGGGTAGCCAGCGGAACGGCGCGACCCTTGCCCTGATGTGGACGTAGCAGCATCAGGAGCTGGTGTTGTGCAGGGCTGGCCGTCCACGCGCAGTTGCGTCCGGCAATCACATCGTCCACGCGGCGCAGCACCTTGTCCGCGAAGGACTCGAAGAGCGAACCCTCCGGTTCCATCTGCGCTCCGCTGTAGATCGTTTGGTCGAGATCAGTTTGCACGGGCGACCTCCTTCTGCTGCTGTTCTAGTAGCTGTTGCGTGAAGCGTCGCAGATCCGCTGTCAAGCTGAAGAATGCCGTGCCTGCGCTGTAGCGTTGCGCCTCGATCCGAGTATCGACCGGCTCTTCGAGCGCGCCGTCGAGATGCAGCTCGTAGATCACGGCCTTCTCTTCGGGCGACAGGGCGCGCCACCAAGTGTCGAGCAGATCCTCGGTGAGACAGTGGACGTTGTGCTCGTCGCTGGCGATGGCGTAGATGCCGCCCTTCGTCCGCTTGCGCCCCGTCTCCTCCATCCGCTGCGTGATGCGCTGCGCCGTAGTTTGAGTACCGCACGAAGTGCTTTGAGAACCGCACGAAGTGCTCACTGGATCACCCCGCTTCCCGGTACGGAGTAGATCTCCTCGACCGCGAAGCCGAGTAGCTCGCCCAGCATCAGAGCATCTTTTTCGAGTTGATTGCCGTCGCCTCGGTAGAGCCGAACGGCAGACATGATCAGATCGGAGGCGGATCGCCCGCCTGATTCTTCCCCGGCATCCAGAGCGCGCTTGGTCATCTGCATCCACTTGGCGGTGCACAGCAGCACCCCGATCAAGCGCGCGATGGCCTCTTCCTGTTCGCTCATTGGCCCGGCCGTGTCATCTTTGATGGCCGTAAGGGTCATGTTCATCGTGTCGCCTCGCTCTCGTCGTGGATCGTGACCCAGTTGGGGTTGTCTGGGTGGTGATCGATCAGCCCGCGCGCCTCCAGATACTTCACCGCCTCGGCGATCTTCGCATCGACTGAGGCGACGATCGGCGGCTCGGCACTGCTTCCATCGCTGACCGGAGCCACGTCGAAGTACTCCAGTCCGGCGTAGAACGATGAGAGGGTATTGCAGTCGATGATCGAGCAGCATGAGTCGTAGGCGATGCCATGCGCCAGCGCGTCGAGTTCTTCCTTGGTCATCTCTGGCATCACGCGGCCACCTTTCCGGCGGCCTTGGCTGTGCGGGGTTTGCGGGCTGGCTTCTCCGGCTGGATGACCTCGATCTTGACCGTGGCCGCCTTCGGCTTGAGGTCGATGCAGCGACCGAAGAGCGAGAGCACCTTCTCCTCGCTGCGGCGGGGCAGGGTCAGCTTCTTCAGCAGATCGCGCGCGCCCTCAACCAGGGTGTGCTTGGTGGTCTTGGCGAAGAGCTGACCGAAGAAGGGCTGGCCCAGCGTCGGGCCGAGGTAGCGCTCGAACTCGGCGACCTCCTGCTCGTTGACCGTGACCGTGGTGCCGCGCGTGACGGTCAGGGTGTTGCGCCTGCCCGCCAGGCGCAGCGACTGCTCGGCGTGGGCCGGACGATGGCCGAAGCTGTCGGCCATGAAGACCAGTTTCTGTTTGGCGGCGTCGAGTGCCTCCTTGGCGTGCGCGGCGCAGAGCTGGGCGATCTTGTAGGCGACGATCTCGGTGTCGATCTCGTCGGGCGTTGGCGGCTTGAGGTCGTCGTGCGGGGTGGGTTGCGGGGTGATGGGTAGGCAGGTTACGGTCTCGGGTTCGGTGGTCATAGTGCTCCTTAGTGGGTGAACTGCTGGGTGGTTACATCAAAGCCGGGAGCGCAGGCGAACTCGACCTCGGCGGTCGCAAGCGCGGCCATCTCAACCGCGTCATCGTGGGCGTGCAGAAAGCTGCGGTGATGCAGGTAGCGCTCGGTGAGCACCAGGGCCGAACCCTGCCCGCAGGCGAAGACGGTATCCGGCCGCTCGAAATCCAGGTCGGCGCCCTTCTCCAACTGGGTGATGCGGAGATCTCCGTCGGAGTCGATCCACAGGGCGAGCCAGCTCTTGTCCACCAGCTCCTCCTGCATGCAGCCAGAGCAGTATGCGGTGCGCTGAATCATTTACCCTCCTTCTCGTTAGTGCCGAACCAGCACCAGAGGAACCAGCGGAGCGCGATGCCACAGAGCACGCCGTAGAGATAGGTCGCAATAGTGTCGACCATTAGCGCACCGCCTGGTCGATTGCGCCGGTGGCCCATGCCTCGACCAGGACGCCGATCAGATAGAGCACCACCAGAACCAGCAGGTAGCCAAATATCGTTCCCACGCGCATCTCGAAGCGACGCCAGTCACAGCGGTCCATCCAGCGCTCAATGCGGTCGTTGAGCCGTCCGCACCAGCCATAGGGCTGCGGCGCGGAGATGGGGAGGATCTGAGCGGATTTGCTCGGAGCGGCCTCGACGTGCTCATCGAGGTAACGGTCTATATTGGACCAGCGGTTGGCATTCATTCGGCGTCCTCTTTCTGTGCGGCATCGTATTGCTGTTTGAGGTTGGCGAGCGCGTTGCAAAGGGTTCGTATGTTGATATACGTCGCTGGAGCGTGGCCTTTGGAGACCGAGGTGTAGGCGTCGGGCACGGTGGCTAGCTCGACCAGCTTGGCGGCGACCTCTTTCCCGTTGGCCTTGCGCGCTAGAATCGGGCCAATCTCGCGCTGGATGATGGCCAGCGCCTCAACCTGCGTGCATCCTGGCAGACGCACCTTCTGGGCGATGCGCGAGTTCCACTGCTCCAGCGTGGCCGAGCAACGTTCGAACTTGAGGTGCAGATCGTGCGATCCGGCGAAGAGCAGGCTGAAAAACGGCTCCCGATCCATCAGCTCGCGCACCGTCTCGAAGCATTCGATGCTGAGGTGCTGTGCCTCGTCGAAGATCAGCAGACAGCGGCGACGACGATGCTCCTCGCGCAGGCGTCCGATGATCTGGTCGCGTGATCCGTACGGACTAAGACCGCAGGCCTCGGCGATGCGTCCCAACAGCGCGTAGGGACGGATGTCCTGCGAGCAGTAGCAGTAGTAGGCGCGCGCCCCGTCGGCATTTTTAGCCATCTCTGCGCGGTTCAACTTGAAGACCTCGTGCTCCAGCACGAAACTCTTCTGGCTGCCCGGAGGCGCGTAGATCAGGAAGGCCAGCGGCTGGCGCAGCAGCTTGGCGAATGTTTCGCGGATCAGGCGCACATTGGCTGTTTCGAACAGCTCGCCGTGCAGAGGCCGCGACGGAGCCACCGGATGCGCCGACATGTATCGCTGCGCCGCCGCGACGACCTTACCGTCGTTGCCCCCCATGCTGGCGTAGCGTCCGGAGAGGAACAACGCGACGGTCGATTTGGCATAGCCGATGCGCCGGGCGAAGTCAGCCGGATGGATTCCGGTAGCATCGAGGTAGGTGCGGGTCTCCGCGATAAAGGGGCTGCTTTCGTGCGTGGCCAGGGCGAGTTTCATGCGAGGAGATCTCCTAGAATGTCTGCTGCAATGTCGAAGCTGGATGCGGGTGCGGTTGCCGTGTCGCTGGGCTTGGTGGCCTCGCGCACGGCGCGTTGGGAGAGTAGCGGAGCGACGTCGGGAGTCAACACAGCCAGCTCCGCGAGGTGTTGCAGATCGGATTTGTAGCCAGCCAAGGCAACGGCGCGGTGCCGCTGCTTGACCGTGCCCGCCGATGCGCTGAGCAGCTTGGCGCGAATGCGCATCATGTCGCGGATCTGCGCATCGTTGGCGGTGTGAGCTTCGATCCCTGTGGGATGTTCGGTCAGCCGCTCAACCACCAGATCGGCCATGCGACGGCCCTGCGCGTCGAGCGCGATGATGCGGTCGGGGTCCAGCGGGTCATAGACGACGACGATGTTCGTCTCGTTGGCGTTATGGATCGCCATCCAGGAGGATGTGGAGGATTGCTCCGGCATGTAGCGGCGACCATCAATGGTAACTGCGGTACGCCGAACCAGAGCGGTGCGTCGCTCGTGCAGCAGCAGAGCAAGCACATCGGGATCGGCGGTACGCCGCTGAGCGAGTGGGTAGCCCTCGTCGAATACCTCGTTCGGGGTGCGCCCGTTCATGCCGCGACCGCCGTGACGATGAGTCGCGTTGTAAATCTGCTCGATCCAGGTCTCGGCCAGCCTGACGAAGATGCTGGCGGGCATCAGACTGGATACGCTTCCCAGACCGCGTTTCATCAGCTTGCGGTGCTCCGCTCCGGCGATGACCGTTTGGTCGGGCCGCAGATAGGCGTTGCCCGTGGTGTAGTGGGGCATGATAGCGTCCAGTCCGCCGTGAACGATGCCAAAGAGGCGCTCTACCGGTTTGCTCTGCGGCGAGTAGGGGATGCAAAACTGCACCTCGATGCCAAGCTGCGCCAGCGATCCGGTACGCAGCAGCTCATTGGTCGCCGTCTCAACCGACTCCTTTGAGGGCCGGGTCTGCTTCGCTCCCTTGGCGGCCTTCTTCATATCGCGCCCGTTGTCGGTGTATACGACGTCGCAGGGGCCATAGAGCGAGGCCGCTTTGCGGATCGCCGTGGCGATGGAGCGCGAGTCGCCGTTGACGCACCAGCAGTAGCCGACGATCTTGCGCGAGCGCAGATCCATCAGGCAGGTCAACTGGGGGCGGATCGGCGCATCCATCGGAGCTCCGGAGAAACAGTCGTTGCGCACTTCTACGTCGTGGATCTGGTGGTCGAGCACCCAGATGCTATTGCAGGGGATGTCGGTGAAGCGGCGGTTGACGTGCGGAGCGCAGCGCGTGGAGTAAGCTGCCAGGCCCTCGCGAGCGAGAATACGCATCGCGGCGGGCAGCGAGTCCAGATAATTGCGCACGGTCGAGTACGACGGCATATCCGCAGTGGGGATCTGGAGCAGCTCACGGTTGCGCACCAGAGCCTCGAAGGCGCGGGCAACCGTGGCATACGGCTTGTGGTACTCCGCCGCCACCAGCAAGGCGGCGTTGGGATAGCGCGTGAAGAAGTGGCAGATGCCCTTGTCCTCGCGCGTCTTGCAACCCAGACCGTTCAACCCCTCGGCGCGATACCGCGCCAGCCAGCGCCTCAACGTGCGCGAGCTGGGATGCTTGCCCTGCACCTTGATCGTCTGCGATATATAGATAGCTAGATCCTCTGCCCGCTTGACCGCGCGGCCATCGCTCAGCCGCAACCCGGTGTACTTCGCGCAATTCTCCGCTTCGGCATATTCCACCAAAGGCCGGATTGCCTCGTAGCGGAGCAGCGCGAGCGTCTCCTGCTCCGGCGACATACTGAGCACGCGCCCGGCATTCTCCGCAGGACGAGCCGCCGCAAACAGCGGCATCAATTCCTCCTGCTGCGGCGCAGCTGGGGCAGGCAGTTGGAGGATTGGTCGCGGGCTTCCGCTGCCCAGCGCCTTGCGCTGCGCCTCAATCGGCAACGAGGCCACCGAATAGCTCTTTGCCACACGTCCATTGCGCAGGCGCGTCTCTCCGTCGCGAGCTTCGAGATTGCCTACGGCAACCTGCATCTCGACATAGCGAGCCGACCAACCTGTTAGCTCGCATACCTGCTCCTTGGTGATCCACTGCGCTCCACGTCTGGCTGGAAGCATGGACGGCGCAAACGGCACGATGTTCATTGGAAGAGCCAAGGCGGATGCGCTCATGCCGTCCTCTCGGAGATACGTCGTTGTAGAAGCTCAATCCGCTCATCAGCGTTGGTTCTCTGCGCATAAGCGCGTCCGAGCTCAAGAAGGTCTTTTTCGTTTGCATCAATGACGTAGAGGCCATGCCGCTCGACTTTCGAGATGAGGAGCCGGTTGTCTCCCGTTACAGTGCAGAAGGCTCTCTCTAACTCGGAGGGGAATCGATAGTCGTCTTTTGATTCAGCCGTAAACCCGTTGAGCATTCTTTCTGTAATTTCCCGGCCAACGAGGAAGCTCATCTCCTCCGCAATCTGGGCGCGACTTTTATCGCATGCGCGGATAGCCTCGACCAAGATGCTCCGCACCATGGGCGTATCACTTTGGCTCACCGGGGGAGTTGGGACTGTAGGCTCGGAATTACAGGGCTTTATAGCCGCAGCCTGCTTGAGATTGACAAATAGATCATCGCGCTCTCGTGACTTGAACTCCACTTCAAATACGGCGCGGCCGTACTGGGCTAAGAGGTCTGTGTCTTGGATCGGCTGGTTGGTTTCCGTGGCCCGTTGTGGATTCATTACGCAGCACACTCCGAGGATTTAGCCAGTTCGCGTTCGATCCGCCGCTCTTCTTTTTCCAGAGCGAGAGAGATGCGCTTTGAAGTCGAGACACCTTTGGCTACACGCGCAACGATGGATAGGCTGACCCCGAGCTTTTTAGCCACTCGGGCGCAAACACCTCGATACAAAAAAGGCCGCATATGAGGCGTGGGCTTTGTGCTACCTTTGGGGTTGTTCATATAGTGAACCATACAGTCATAAGGTATACAGCTGTACTGTATACCTGTCAAGGGCTATTTTGTGCCGAGCGTAAAAAGTGTAAAAACCGATCTGTCGAAGATGATCCTTGCATGGCGCGAGGCGACGGGGCGCACTCGCTTGAGCCTATCGAGAGAGCTGGAAGTATCTAAAACTTCCGTCTCAAACTGGGAGCTTGGATGTAACGATCCAGGCGTA